>Ga0209640_10001544_pt1 | contig 19557 bp, 14 predicted proteins | sample RifCSP10_1_FD_184018 | JGI IMG/M metagenome (GOLD analysis project Ga0209640, IMG submission 184018) | Soil microbial communities from Rifle, Colorado - Rifle CSP2_sed 10_1 (SPAdes) (version 2) | ecosystem: Environmental > Terrestrial > Deep subsurface > Rock core/Sediment | place: Rifle...
GCTGTATGCCGACATGTTCAATGACGTGTCCGACCGCCTCACGCCGGTCGCGGTGATTCCGATGCACAACCCGAGGGAGGCGCTCGCCGAACTCGACTTCGCGATCCTGAAGCTCGGCCTGAAGGCGATCGTCATGAACACCATGATTTGCCGCCCGGCGCCGCAGGTCGCCAAGGAAGCGCTCCATCTCGCGCAATATTCGATGGCGCCGGAATCGCCGGCGATCGACGTCGGCGACCGCTACGATCCGGTGTGGCAGAAGTGCGTCGAGCTCGGCGTCGCGCCGAGCTGCCACAACGCGTTCCGGGGCCGCGGCTCGACCCATGGCTCGCCCACCAACTACGTGTTCAACTCGGTGGGGAGCTTTGCACAGGGGAGCGAGTATTTCTGCCGCGCGCTGTTCTTCGGCGGCGTGCCCAAGCGCTTCCCCACGCTCAAGTTCGCGTTCCTCGAGGGCGGCGCAGGCTGGGCGGCGCAGTTCTACAACACGCTGTTCGAGTACTGGGAGAAGCGGAACCTCGACTCGCTCAAGCGCTATCTCGATCCCGCGAAGCTCGACGTGGACCTTCTGGTGGAAATGTTCGCGAAGTACGGCAACGGCTACTTGACGCCGGAGCGCATCCGCAAGGAGCCGCATCAGTCGATCAACTCGAACCTGTTCGTGCCGCCCGAGGAGATGGACGATTTCGCGGTGTCCGGCGTCACGAGGCCCGAGGACATTCGCGCCATTTTCGACGCCAACTTCTACTTCGGCAGCGAGGCCGACGACCGCATGACGGCGGTTGCCTTCGACACCAAGCTCAACCATCTGGGCGCTCGGATGAACGCCATCCTCGGCTCAGACATCGGCCACTGGGACGTGCCCGATATGACCAAGGTGATGGTGGAGGCCCACGAGCTGGTCGAGGATGGATTCATCACCGACGACGATTTCCGCGACTTCACCTTCGGCAATGTCGTCGAGATGCACGCCGGCATGAATCCGGACTTCTTCAAGGGCACTGTGGTGGAGGCCGAGGTGAAGACGTTCAAATCCAAGCGCACGGCTGTGGCGGCGGCGTGATGCTCACACGGGCCGCCTCGGGTGAACGCGTGCGTCATCTGCCGATCCGGCGCTTGAGGAAAAAAAGGCGCATCATTGATCGAACAGGATGAGGCTCACGTCGTGCCCAGATCGAACATCGCCGGGCTTCGCCGTTCTGGTCGTCGAATGCGAGACGATGGCGGTCATGCTGCTGGAAGACATCCTCGAGCAGTTCGGCTGTTATGTGGTGGAGATCGCGCCGCGCGTGGTCTTGGCGCAGAAGGCGCTCAAGACCAAGGCGTTCGATTGCGCCATCCTCGACATCAACGTGCATGGCCAGCCGGTGTATCCGGTCGCACGTGCGCTGGACGATCGCGGCATCCCGTACGTTCTGATGACCGGATATAACCAGGACGACATCGAAGAGTCGTTCCGGGACCGCCCCGTGCTGTACAAGCCGTTCGAGCCGGCGCAGCTGCACGCCGCGCTGGTGCGCGCGAAAAAATAATAAACGCTTGAGCGTTTGAGCACTTGGACGCTTGAGTGCCCGGCCGGCCAGCACTGGCGGCGAATCTCCGTCAACCCACGCCTTTACCGCGCCTGACCCGCTATAATCCCCGGCAAAGATCAGCAGGGGACGACAATCCATGGGTCAGTTCGGAGTGGGTCAGCCGGTGCCGCGCGAGGAGGATCCGTATCTGCTGCGCGGCGCGGGGCGTTATGTCGATGACGTGATCCTGCCGCGCGAGGCGCGCGGCTATGTGCTGCGCTCGCCGCACGCCCACGCCAGGATCGTCTCGCTCGATGCCGGCAAGGCGAAGGCCGCGCCCGGGGTACTGCTGGTGATCACCGGCCAGGACCCGGAGGTCAAGGCGCTGGGCACGCAGTATCTGCGCATTCCCCGGAAGCGCCGCGACGGCTCGCCGGCGTTCGTCTGCCCGCAGAAGGTGCTGCAGCCCGACCGCGTGCGCTTCGTCGGCGACACGGTCGCGTTCGTGGTGGCCGAGACCTTGGCGCAAGCGAAGGATGCCGCCGAGCTGATCGAAATCGCGTACGAGCCGCTGCCGGCGGTGATCGGCACCGCGGATGCGGCGAAGCCCGGCGCGCCCGCGGTGTGGGACGAGCTGCCGGGCAACGAGTGCTACTACCATGCGGCCGGCGACAAGGCGGCGGTGGAGGCGGCCTTCGCCAAGGCCGCGCACGTGGTGAAGCACCACATGGTGATCAACCGCATCACCGCCAATTCCATGGAGCCGCGCGGCTGCCTGGCGCACTACGACACGCACGAGGACCGCTATGTGGTCCGCTGCACCATCCAGGCGCCGCATCGCATCCGCTGGATCCTGTCGCAGATGTATTTCAAGGTGCCGGAGCAGAAGTTCCAGGTGATCGCCGAGAATGTCGGCGGCGGCTTCGGCATGAAGGGCGCGTGCTATCCGGAATACGCGCTGACCGCGCTGGCCGCGCGGCTCGGCAATCGGCCGGTGAAATGGATCGCCGAGCGCAGCGAAGGGCTGATTTCCGACGAGCAGGCGCGCGACAACGTGACCGACGCCGAGCTCGCGCTCGACAAGGACGGCAAGTTCATCGGCCTGCGGGTCAGCACGATCTCCAACGCGGGCGCGTACCACAACTCGGACCGCAACTCGGGTCCCGCCATCGCCAATATCGGCGTGCTGGCCGGCACCTACACCACGCCCGCGATCTTCGTCGAGGTGCGCGGCGTGCTCACCAACACGCAGCTCACCTCGCATTACCGCGGCGCGGGCCGGCCGGAAGCGGCGTACGTGATCGAGACGCTGGTCGACCTCGCGGCGCGCAAGCTCGCCATCGATCCGGTCGAGCTGCGGCGGCGCAACACCATCCCGTCCAACGCGATGCCGTACAAGACCGCGCTGGTCTACACCTACGATTCCGGCGATTTCGCCAAGAACCTGAACGACTGCCTGGGCTATGCCGAATACGCCGGGTTGCAGGCGCGCATCGCCGAGTCCAAGGCGCGCGGCAAGTTGCGCGGCATCGGCATCTCCAACACCATCGAGGCATCCGCCGGCGGCATGCTGGAAGCCGCGCAGCTGCGGTTCGATCCGTCCGGCGGCGTGACGCTGCTCATGGGCACGCACGACCACGGCCAGGGCCACGCCACGACGTTCAAGCAGATCATCGCCGACAAGCTCGGGCTCGATCACGGCCAGATCCGCTACAAGAACGGGGATACCGACCAGGTGACCATCGGCATCGGCACGTTCGGCTCGCGTTCGGCGGCGTGCGGCGGCACCGCTGCGGTGCTGGCGGCCGACAAGGTGATCGCCAAGGGCACCAAGATCGCCGCGCACGTGCTGGAGGCGGCCGAGACCGACATCGCATTCGAGAACGGCAAATTCACGGTGGCCGGCACCGACCGCGCGATCTCGCTGGTCGATGTGGCGAAGACCGCGTATCTGCCGGGCAAGCTGCCCAAGGGCCTCGAGATGGGGCTGGACGAGACCGGCATCTACGACGGCGGGCAGATGACGTTCCCCAACGGCTGCCACGTCGCGGAGGTCGAGATCGACCAGACCACCGGCGTGGTGGAGATCGTGCGCTACAGCGTGGTCGACGATGTCGGCCGCATGATCAACCCGATGTTGGTGAAGGGGCAGGTGCATGGCGGCATCGCGCAGGGCGTCGGCCAGGCGTTGATGGAGGACCTCACCATCGACCCCGACTCCGGCCAGATCGTGTCCGGCTCGTTCATGGACTACGCCATGCCGCGCGCCGACAATTTCTGCAACTTCGAGGTGCACGGCAACGAGGTGCCGACGCCGAACAATCCGCTCGGCGTCAAAGGCGCGGGCGAGGCGGGCACGGTCGGCGCGCTGTCGGCGGTGATGAACGCGATCAACGACGCGCTGGCGCGCGCCGGCGCACCCTACGTGCAGATGCCGGCGACGGCCGAAAAGGTGTGGCGCGCGCTCTCCGCCGCGAACGGCGGATAAGAGGCCCTCACCCCGACCCTTGATCCGCTTCGCGGCTCAAGCCCGCACTCGCGGGAGAGGATCGGATCGCGAAGCGATCCGATGCGATAGCGAGCGGGTGAGGGCGATCAACTTTCCGCGGCGCTCCCCAGTTGTTGTCTAAGGTTTCCTCCAATGGCAGAAGCCCGCCCACGCGGCTACAAACCAGCCTTCGGGGAACTTGCAGCCGGCCGTCATAGAGCCGGTAACCCCGGAGCGAATCCGTTGAATCCTCGACCTTGAGTTTTGTGGCACGGTGCTTCGGTCAACCGGGGGCAGGATGCGGTTTGCGGTCTTTTTCGGTTTAGCGATCTTGGTGGCGGCAACGCCGGGCCAAACGGCCCCGGCCATGAGCCCGGCCGACATGGCCTATCGCCTCGGCGTACGCCATGAGCTTGGCCAAGGCGTGCGCAAGGATTACGCGCGCGCGCTCGAGCTGTATTGCGATGCCGACCGGCTGGGCCATTCCGCCGCCAGCTTCAACATCGGCTGGATGTATGCCAACGGCCGCGGCGTGTTCCGCGACGACGCGCAAGCCGCCGCCTGGTTCCGCCGCGCCGAGCAGCGCGGCAATCCGCAGGCGGGGCGGCTGCTCAAGGCGACCCGCGCCGCGAGGGATGTGCTGCCGATGTGTCCGGCCAAACCCGGCCGGCCGCCAACGGTGGTCGCCACCGATCCGACCTTTGCCAACCAGATCGTGGCCTTGGTGAAGACCATGGCGCCGGCCTACCGCATCGATCCCGATCTGGCGCTGGCCGTGATCCGCGTCGAATCGGCGTTCCAGAAGGATGCGGTCAGCCCGAAGAACGCACAGGGGCTGATGCAACTGATCCCGGAAACCGCGGCGCGGTTCGGCGTGAAGGACCCGTTCGATCCGGTATCCAACCTGCACGGCGGGCTGTCGTACCTGCGCTGGCTGCTCGACTATTTCGGCGGCGACGTGAAGCTGGCGCTGGCCGGCTACAACGCCGGCGAGAAGGCGGTAGAGCGCCACCGCGGCGTGCCGCCGTATCGCGAAACCCGCGAATACATCCAGAAAATCGCCGAGATCTACCCGCCGCTGAACGCCAAGCGCTGGAACTGGCCATCGGCCAGGGACGCCGACCTCGGCAAGGTCGGCCTGAAGCTGAACGTCGGGCCGGCAACGCCGCGGGAAGGGCTGTAACCAGCCCGGAGACGCGAAACTGTCTCAAGAAGATTTCCGAGATTTATCCAGCGATGGCGCCGCGCCCGAACCCAACGCGTCGTCGATCAGTTTCGTAAGCACCCGGTCGGAATCGAAATAGGTTTCGGCCAGTGCGCGCGCCGCCGCGGCGTGGCGCGGGTAATGCGCTTCCACCGCGGCGACGCCGGCCGCGGCTTCATCCAGCGTGGTGAACGCAAACAGCCCTTCGCCGGTCGGCAGCACGGATGAGAAGCCCGTGTCCTCGACCACCACCGGGCGCGCCGCCGCGAGGTAGCAGGCCGAGCGGCAGGAGAACCAGCCGGGCGATCCCGCGACGTAGCCGTGCTTGGCCACGCTCCATTCGGCCTTCGAGCGCGCGATGTAGCCGCGGTAGCTGTCGAGATCGGGGGTCAGCGTCAGCGCATCGACGATGCGCCAGCCGGTGGCGCGCAGCAGATCGCGCGGACCCCAATCGGGATGCGCCTGCACCAGCGCGGCGACGGCAGGCGGCAGCGTCGCGCTTTCGTCCTCCCAATCGCTGTGCCGCGTGGGCCCCAGCGCGACCTCGAGCACCGCGCCCGGCGCGCGCCGCGGCAGCTCGATGAATTTCTTGAACTCGATGTCCTTCTGCCCGTACGAGCGGCCCTGGAAGACGAGCGGCTTGTAGCTGGTCCAGCTCATCACCGTGGTGAACGCATCGCCGGGCGGCGTCGCCACGTGCCAGGCGTCCAGCAGGATCGGCTGGCGCGTCGGGCGCCAGCCGTGGCCGGTGGCCGGGATCTTGTCGGAAAGCTTCTCGCCGAAGCTGAAATGCGCGTCATGCGCATTAACCCGCGCGGCGAAATCGGCGTCGCCGCGTGCGATCTTCACCTGGGTGAACACCGGGTCGGAATCGATGTAGATCATGCGGCCGCGGCCGCGATAGCGCTCGGGAAATTCCAGCGTGCCGGATACGTTGATCAGGAGGTCGGCGTTGGCGATCGCGTCGCGCCGCGCCGCGTCGGACAGGCCGAACCAGCGATCGTCGACCGGAAACCGGTACGCCCAATTGTCGCCGAGGCCGAAACGGTCCATCACGCGCTTCAAGTGCGCGAGGTTGGGCGCGGGATCGCGCTGCACCCAGTCGTCGCCGGTGGCGCCGCCGTCGAGGTTGTACGGCCACTGGCCGGAATCCTCGATGTAGGTGACGCGATGCCCGAGCCGCTTCAGCCCGGCCGCGTATTGGATGTAATCCCACGCGACGCCGCCGAGCCACGGGTGCTCGGCGATGATGCCGGTGACGACGATGCGGAGCGCGGATGTGGTCATCGAAAAACCGTTCGTGCCGCGCCGCGCTCAGAGCTTGTCAAAAAGATGTCGTCCCCGCGAAAGCGGGGACCCAGGGCAACCGCACTGCCGAAAAGACTGGATTCCCGCTTACGCGGGAATGACAAGAAAGGAGAAGGGCCGATCTCTTCCCTGGCTCCCAGGGCGAGGGACCTTTGACTCACGACACTTCGCGCAGGCCCTGGTCGGTTTTGCCTTCGTGGACCGGCAGCGGTGCGCCGGCGCCGGTGGCGACCAGCCTGCCGCCTTCGATGCGCAGCCACATGTCGCAGTCTTTCAGCGTCTGCAGCCGGTGCGCGATGATGAACACGGTGCGGCCGCGCATCAGCCGCTCCATCGCCTCCATGATGCCGGCCTCGGTGACCAGATCGATCGAGCTGGTCGGCTCGTCGAGCACCAGGAGCGGCGCGTTGCGCAGGAATGCGCGCGCGAGGCTGACGCGCTGGCGTTCGCCGCCGGACAGCATCATGCCGCGCTCGCCCACGACCGTGTCATAGCCGTCGGGCATGCGCAGGATGAAGTCGTGCGCGTTGGCGGCCTTGGCGGCTGCGACGATCTCCTCCTGCGTCGCGGTCGGGCGGGCATAGCCGATGTTCTCGGCGATGGTGGCGGAGAACAGCATCGGCTCCTGCAGCATGATGCCGTATTGGTTGCGCAGGTCGGCGAGCTTGTAGTCGCGCAGATCGACGCCGTCGAGCTCGATGGCGCCCTCGGCCGGGTCGAAGAAGCGGAACAGCAGGCTGACCAGCGTGGATTTGCCGGCGCCGGTCGCGCCGTAGATGCCGACCCGCGATCCCGCCGGAATGTCGAAGCTGATGTCGGTCAGCGCCGCCGGCGCATCCTCGTAGGCGAAGCCCACGTTTTTATAGGAGATCGCGCCCAAGGCGCGGCCCAGCGGACGCGCATTCGGCCGGTCCTCGACCGCAGGCCGCGCATCCAGCAGCGCGAACACCCGCTCGGCCGACGCGAGCCATGACTGCATCTCCGCGACCTTCTTCGAGATGGTCTGCAGCGGCGCGTACAGCGCGGCGAGGTAGCTCATGATGATCAACAGCTCGCCCAGCGTGAGCGAGTCGGCCCGCACGCGGTTGACGCCCAGGACCAGCACCGCCGCGGTGCCCACGGCGATGGTGAGCGCCACGCCGAGATCGAACCCGCCCTCGAGCCCAGCCATGCGCACCTGGTTGCGGATCAACTGGCCGGAGCGATGCACGAACCGGCTGCCCTCGTGCTCCTCCTTGCCGAACGCCTTGACCACGCGCAGCGCGCCCAGCGTCTCCTGCACCACCGCCATGGCGGAGCTTTCCAGCTCCTTGATCCGATGCCAGCGCTCGCGCAGCACGCGGCCGGAAATGCCGGAGAGCAGGAACAGCACCGGCGCGACGGCGAGCGCGACCAGCGCAAGATCCCAGGCCATCAGCGCGGTGGTCGCGATCATCGCGATCAACATGACGATCGCGGACACGAACGGAATCGCCGAATGGGTCACGATGTACTGCACCGCGCTGGAATCGTGCTGGATGCGGTACAGCGAATCCGCCGTGCCCTGTCGGTCGTGATAGGTGATCGACAGCCGCTGCATGTGCTGGAACAGCTTGGCGCGGAACGACAGCGCGATGCTTTCGCCGGTATAGGTCTGCAGGATCCAGGCGGCGAGCCCTTGCAGGCTCATCAGCAGCGCCACCGCCACCATGAGCGCGGCGGCGAAGATCAGCATCAGCGTTTCGTTGGTGTGCTGGAACGACGACGGCAGCAGCCATTCCAGCCAGGACGGCAGCGGCTGCTCGCCGATCACGGTATCGACCACGATCTTCAGCGGCACCGGCGTCAGCAACGCAAGCGGCGTGGCCGCGAGGCTGACCAGGAAGATCAGCCAGATATGCGGCCAGAATTTGCGCGACTCCATCAAAATGCGACGGGAGAGCGCGAAGGTGCTGCTGCGCTGGCTCATTTGCCGGCTTCCGCCATGTCCTTGACCATCCGGTCCGCCGCGGCATTGAGCGCGTGCAGGGCGTGACCGGACTCAACCACGATGTGCGCCGCGACCGCGGCGAAGGCAAGGCCCAGCACGGCAGCCGCAATGCCGGCGCCGTTCGCCGCCGCGAGCACGCCGGCCAGCAGAGTGAGCCCCGCGAGCCATAGCGCGAACCGGCCGGCGGTCGGCCAGATGCGGGCGCGGACATACTGCGCGCCGCCGCCGTGCTCCTCGACCGCCATCAGGAGCTTCGCGCCGCCGAACAGCCCACCGCGCACCGCGAGATCCCAGCGGTCGTAATCGCCGCCGCACAAATAGCCTGATCCAGCGGATTTCAGCGTCTGCCCAAGTCCGGATAGGCGGTCCTCGGCAGCTTTCCAGCGCGTGGTCCACATCGCGTAGCGGCGCGGCCATGGCAGTGTGAAGCCGGAAAGCCGCGCACCGCGCCAGGGCGTGAGTCCATGTTTGATGCGCCCGATCAGCCGCGCCACCGGCTGCATCAGATGCAGCGCCGCGACCAGCCAGAAGAAGCGCCGCCGCGCCTGCGCGTCGCTGCGGTATTTCCGCCGCGACGCCGCGCGCGCCGAGATCAGCGCCTGCGCGATCGGCGCGGCGAGCGCCAGCGCGAACAGCGGCCCGGCCCACAACAGCGGCGGCCACGAGAAGCCGAGCAAGGTCGCCACGAACAGGCCGGCGGTGATGAGAAACCATTCCGGCATCATCGGCAACGCCGCGAGCATGCCGGGCATGGCAGCGTGGAACGACTGGAAGGGCGCGCTGCCCCACACGCCGTGATAGACGCGCGAGGCGAACAGCAACGGCAGCGTCAAGCCGTTGCCGTAGATCTTGCCGCCCCAGCTGAGATGGCCCGCGACGTTGTATTTGTCCGGCCACTTGGCTTCGAGCAGCGCCTCGGCCTTGCCGTAGCCCTTCTGCTGCCGCCAGAACATGCGCACCGAATTGCGCCGATGGTGCCACACCATCGCGGCCGGCGCGAAGCCGAGCGTCCAGCCGCGGTCCAACAGCCGCCAGCAGCAGTCCACGTCGTCGCCGGCTGCGCGGTAGCGCACGTCGAAGCCGCCGATCGCCTGCAGCCGGTCCTTGCGGTAGGCCATGTTGCAGCCGGGGATGTGCTCGGCGAGCTCGTCGGTCAGCAGCACCTGCACCGGCCCGCCGGGCGATTCCGCGACCGCCTCGGCGATGAATCCGTCGCCCGCCGGCGGCAGGTTGGGCCCGCCGATGCCGGCGTGGTCGCTGCGCTCGAACATGTCGGCAAGGAAGGTGAGCCAGTGCGGGTCGGGGTAAGCGTCGTCGTCGGTGTAGGCGACGATCGAGCCGGTCGCCGCCTCCATGCCGGTGTTGCGCGCCGAGGAAAGCCCGCGATTGTCGGTGGTGATCAGCCGCACCGGATATTCGGCGGCGATCTCCGCCGTGGCATCGGTCGAGCCGTCGTTGACGACGATCACCTCGTAATTCGGATAATCGAGCCGGCCGACCGCATCCAGCGTGTCGCGGATGGTGCGGGCGCCGTTATAGCTGCACACCACGACCGAGATGCGCGGCCAGTTCCGCGTCGCGGGAAACGGCGTCTCGGCAAATGCGCGGCTGACCGCGGCGAGCGCCGGCTTCGGCTTGCGCTCGGCGGTGGTTAGGCCGAACGCCCAATCGTCGACGAACGCGCCGCCGCGCCACCATTCGTCGGTCCAGGCGAAGATCACCGCGCCCGCGCAGCCGGCGCGGAAGATGGTGCGGATCTGCCAATCCAGCACCGCGGCCTGCTTGTCCTCGCCGTTGCGCATGGCGTCGAGCCCGGCTTCGGCCAGGATCAGCGGCCGGTCGCCCGCGATGTTCTGCAGCCGCGCGAGGTAGGCCGCCAGCTTCTCCTCGGTCTCGAGGTAGACGTTCATCGAAACGATGTCGAGGAACGGCAGCTGCAGGTATTCGGTGGTCGGATAGTTGACGTAGGTGACCAGCGCGTCGGGGTCTTCGTCCTTCACCGCGCGGTACAGCTTTTCCAGGTAGCGCTCGATGCGCCGGCGGCCGATCCAGCGCGCCAGCGGCGCCACGATCTCGTTGCCCAGCGCGTAGCACAGCAGGGCAGGGTGGCCGGCGACCGTGCGCACCTTCTCGCGGATGATCTGCTCGACGTCCGGCGCGCCTTTGCGGTCGATCAGGTAGCCGGCGTACTGCTCGGCCGACAGCCCGACCATGACCCGCAGCCCGTGGCGCTCGGCGATGTCCAGGAGCGAACGGGGCGGCACGGTGTGCGGGATGCGCACCGTGTTGATGCCGGCCTCCGCCATCATCGCGAAGTCGCGGGCGATCTTGGCCTCGTCGGTGTATTCGCGCTTGGCGTCGTCGGGCTGGAACGCGCCGTAGGTGACGCCCTTCACCCAGAATTTCTCGGTGCCGGCGAACAGGAACTTGCCGCCTGCCCTGACCCGGATCAGATGCTGTTCCGGGCTAACGTGCGGCTGTGCACCAACGACCGCGAGCCGGGGCCCGCGGGGATCCAGTCTTGTTGCCATACCCTATGCCTTGTTGGGCGTCAGCCCGCGGCGCTCAGACTGCTGTCGCCTTCGCGAGCCGATCGTGGCTCAACGTGTGCCAGCGGAACGCGGTCGTCACCAGCGTATCGAGGTCCGACCGGATCGCGTTCCAGCCGAGCACGCGATTGCCCAGGCTCGGGTTGGCGACCAGGATCGGCGGATCGCCGGCGCGACGCGGCGCCACGATCGCCGGAACGGCGCGGCCCGCCACCTTCTCGACGGTGCGGATGATCTGGCTCACCGAATGTCCGGTGCCGGTGCCGAGGTTGAACGCCTGGCTGTTGCCGCCGTCCAGCGAATATTGCAGCGCGCGCACATGCGCGTCCGCCAGGTCGCTGACATGGACATAATCGCGGATCGCGGTGCCGTCCGCGGTCGGGTAATCGGTGCCGAAGATGTGCACGTTGGTGCGCTGGCGCAGCGCCGCCTGGATCACCAGCGGGATCAGGTGCGTCTCGGGCTCATGCGCCTCGCCGATCTCGCATTCCGGATCGGCGCCCGCCGCGTTGAAGTAACGCAGCGCGACCCAGTTGAGGCCGTAGCTTTCGCCGTACCATTTCAGCGCGCGCTCCAGGAACAGCTTGGATTCGCCGTACGGGTTCACCGGCGCCTGCGGATGGCACTCGCTGATCGGCTCGCCGTCGGTGACGCCATAGGTCGCGCAGGTCGAGGAGAACACGATGTGCTTCACGCCGCACTCATGCATCACGTCCATGAGGTTCAGCGTGTTGGTCACGTTGTTGGAGAAGTAAGTCTTGGGGTCCAGCATCGACTCGCCGACATAGGCGTACGCGGCGAAATGGATCACGGCTTCGATGTTGTGCTGCTTGATCGCATCGCGGATCGCGGCGCGGTCGGCAAGATCGCCGCGCACGAACGAGCCCCACTGCACTGCCCAGGCATGCCCGCGCGACAGGTTGTCGAACACCACCGGCCGATATCCCGCCAGGGCGAGCGCTTTGCACGCGTGGCTTCCGATGTAGCCGGCACCGCCGGTCACAAGAACATTGCGAGACATCTTCGGTGTGCTCTGAGTTGCTTCGGGGTCTGTCGGATCTACGTTCGGGTCGTGACTACGCGTTTGAAGCGAAGAGGATTTGTCGTCGAGAGGGAAATTGGCGGTTAATCATGGCCTGATTGTGGCGCGACTTATGGCAGGTGTGGCGGCGCGGCGGATTTTTGGCGGCGCGGCGGTTCGCCTCGGTGGTGGGGCCGTGGGCTCGCCCGGTCGGGCATCGCCGGATAGGGTCGCGACCGGCTGGGGCTGACCGGAACCGTTAACGGCATCTCGCCGCTCACCGGCCCGGCCGGGATCGCCGGGCGAATCCTGACGGTAACCATCGGGCCCACTGGTTCGGAGGTCGCACCCCTTCAGCTGTGCAGTGCCGCAACCGAGGCCGCCCACGCCGGGGATGTCATCGTCATCGAGCACCGCCGGCGGGCCGACGCCGCCGGCTGGGGCGGCATCCTGTCGAACGCGGCCAAGGTCCAGGGTATCGCGGGGGTGGTGGTCGATGGCGCCGCCCGCGACATCGACAAGGCCCGCGGCATCGGGTTTCCGGTGTTCGCCCGGGCGGCGGTCGCCTCCACCGCCCGCGGCCGGGTGGCCGAGTACGCCACCAACGCCCCGATCGTGGTGGGCGGGGTCACCGTGAAGCCCGGCGATATGGTTATCGCCGGCGGCTCGGGGGCGGTGTTCATCAAGGCGGAGCGGGCGGCGGAGGGCGATCGCGGCGGCGCAGGACATTGCCGCCCGCGAAGCCGCCACGGCGGTGGTCGCCGGCGAGCCGGTCACCAGGGGGCTGGGGCGCAGCTACGAAGCGATGCCGGCCCGCAGGAAATAGCCGGGCGCGAAATTTACCATATTTGAAAAAAATGCCGCCGCCGCGCTATAATCCGGCATCCGGCAGAGGCAGCGGCACCGTCCGGCTCGGCGAACGTGGTCCTGAGGTGCGCCGACGGTCCGAATAGAAAATCGGATTCGCAACCACACCGATGCCCAGTGGAAACAGGGTGAAACGCGGCAGGCTCATCAGTCGGCGCCAGGTACTGGCGGGCGCGGCAGCGAGCGCGGTGCTCGGCCTGAGCGGTGGTTTCGGCCGCCCGGCGCGCGCGGCCAGGAGCGCGGCCAGGAGCACGGCCAAATTCACGCTGTCGCTGCTGCCCAGCGGCACCAACGTGTTTGTGTTCGCCGCGCGCAACAAAGGTTTCTGGAAACAGCGCGGCATCGAGGTCGAGATATCGCGCGGCTTCGGCAGCGCCGCCGCGGCGCAAGCGGTCGGCACCGGTAAATTCGAGTTCGGCCTCATCGGGGCGCCATCGGCGATCGAGCAGGCGGCGCTTGGCATACCACTGCAGTCCATCGCCACGATCCAATACGACGCCGCGATGGGAATCGTCGTGCTGGCCGACTCGCCGATCAAGACGCCGGCGGACCTGATGGGCCGCCGCCTGGGCGCCACGGTGAGCTCCGGTGAATTCCCGTACCTGCGTGCCTTCGCCAAGCGCAGCGGCTTCGACCTCGCCAAGGTGCAGGTGGTGCAGCTCGATTCCGATGCGCGTATGCGCGCGCTCGCCGAGCAGCAGGTGGACGCGGTTTCCGGCTTGGCGCCCGCCGTGGTGGCGCCGCTCGCCGCGGACGGCGTGAAGACCCGCTTCCTGCCGTTCGCCGACTCAGGCCTTCGGCTGTACGGCCTCTCGCTGCTGACGCAGCCGAAGCTCATCGACCAGGAACCGGAGCTGTGTCAGGCGGTGGCGGATGGCGCGCTGGAGGGGCTGGCGTTCACGCTTGGCGATCCGGACGCCGCGCTCGCGGCGTTCTACCAGGAGGTGAAGGAAGGCCAGGTGAGAAACCGGCCCGCAGAAGTCGCCATCGCGATGGGCATGATGCAGCTGACGCTGTTCGACGACGTCGCCAAGCGGCACGGGCTCGGCTGGCATGACCCGGCCAAGTTCATGGCGATGACCGAGCTGGTCGCCAAGTACGCCACGCCCCCGGGCACCGAACGGCCGGACAGCGACGCTCTGTTCACCAACCGCTTCGCCGGCGCGGTGAAGCTTTCGACCGCGGATTGGGATGCTGCGCAGAAGCGCTTCTCCGACTACGCGCAATATCTGCGCTGAACAGCCGCCCGCATGTTTGGCATGCTGAACCACTGGCTGTTCGAGACCGATCTCACCTATAGGCCGCGGTGGCGCGCAAGGCTCCATGGCTGGCTGCGCCTGTTGGCCGCCTCGCTGCGCGAGGTCAGGGACGGCGAGCTGGATATTCGCGCGGCGAGCCTGGTCTACACCACGTTGCTGTCCTTCGTTCCGCTGCTCGCGTTCGGGTTCGCGATCATGAAAGGCTTCGGTGTCCACAACCAGCTCGAGCCGCTGCTGTTCAATTTCCTGGCGCCGTTCGGCGATCAGGGAATCGAGATGGCGCTGCGGATCATCGAGTTCGTCGACAATGTGAAGGTCGGCGTGCTCGGCTCGATCGGGTTGGCGCTGCTGGTCTATACGTTCGTCTCGGTCATGCAGAAGATCGAGAAGTCGATCAACCATGTGTGGCGGGTGATCGAGAGCCGGCCGATCCTGCAGCGTTCGGGCCAGTATTTCACGTTGCTGGTTGTCGGGCCGATCCTGATGTTCTCCTCGGTCGGCCTCACCGCCTCGATCATGAGCTCCGAGCAGGCCGGCACGCTGGGACGCATGCAGGTGATGGGCCCGCTGATCGCCGCCGCCGGCTGGATCATCCCGTATCTGCTGATCGTGGCGGCGTTCATGTTCGTCTACCTGTTCATGGTGAACACGCGCGTCCGGCTGGTTTCGGCGCTGGTCGGCGCGCTGGTCGGCGGCGCGCTGTGGAAGATCGCCGGCTGGGCGTTCGCCTCCTTCATCGTCACTTCGGCCCAGTACACCGCGGTCTATTCGGCGTTCGCAACGCTGATCCTGTTCATGCTGTGGCTGTATTGGAGCTGGTTCGTGCTCCTGCTCGGCGCGGCGGTCGCGTTCTACCACCAGCACCCGGAAGCGCAGGTCGCGCCGCGCGGCGCGTTCCGCCTGAGCGCGCGCATGAAGGAGCGGCTCGGGCTCGAGGTGGCCCGGCTCATCGGCGAAAGCTTCTACGCCGGCACCACACCGTGGCAGCCGCATACGCTCGCCGAACGGCTCGGCATGCCGGAGCAGGGGGTGCGCTGGGCGCTGGATGCCCTCCACCGCGTCGGGTTGATCGTACTGGCCGGCGAGGATTCGCGCTCCTGGGTGCCGGCGCGCGACTTCGAAGGCGTGCCGATGAAAGAGGTGCTGGACGCGCTGCGCGCAGCCGACGAGGACCCGCGGGTGGGGACGCATGCGATTGAGACCGGGGAGGTGCTGGAGGCTGCGCTGCGGCGCATGGAGCGCGCGGTGGCGTCAACGCTCAAGGGCGTGACGCTGCGCGACATGGCGTTCGCCGAGCCTGAGCCGCTGCCGGGGGCAACGCCCGAGCTAGGCGGCGAGGACGACGGTCCGGTCGTGGTGCGCCGCGAAGCGTAGGTCGTCGATCGAGGCGGCGTTGCTCAACGCGCGGCGGAATGCGCGCGCCCCCGGCATCCCGGAATGCAGGCCCATCAGGGGACGCGCCAGCGTACGCACCGGCGCGGCGGCTCGTGCGGCATACGCCGTATAGGCGGCGAGCGCGCTTTCGCGGGTGACCTGCGGGCCGCCGAACACGCGGGATTCGAGCTCGGTCAGCAGCATCGGGTTGTCGTAGGCCGCGCGGCCGATCATGGCGCCATCGACGCGCGCGAGCTGCGCCACGGCGGCGTCGGCATCCGCGATGCCGCCATTGATCGCCATCGGCAGATCCGGAAAGGCGTCCTTCAGGCGATAGACCACGTCGTAGCGCAGCGGCGGGATGGTGCGGTTCTCCTTCGGCGACAGCCCGCCCAGCACCGCGATCCGCGCATGCACGATCAGCGCATCGGCGCCGGCATCGACCGCGCCGCGCACGAATTCGGCGAGGTGCTCGAACGAATCTTGCTCGTCAGTGCCGATGCGGCATTTCACGGTGACCGGAACATCGACCGCCGCCCGCATTGCCGCCACGCCGCGCGCCACCAAGGCGGGCTCGGCCATCAGGCAGGCGCCGAACCGGCCCGCGCTCACCCGGTCGCTCGGGCAGCCGACGTTCAGGTTGATCTCGTCGTAGCCGAATTCCGCGCCGATGCGTGCGCATGCGGCGAGCTGCGCCGGATCGCTGCCGCCGAGCTGCAGCGCAACCGGATGCTCGGCCGCATCGAAACGCAGGTGCCGCGCGGCGTCGCCGTGCAGGATCGCGCCGGTCGTCACCATCTCGGTGTACAGCAGCGTGGACGGCGTCAGCAGCCGGTGCAGGTAGCGCGCATGGCGGTCGGTCCGATCCATCATCGGCGCGACCGATACGCGGCGATCCAGAGCCCGTTTCATGCCGCCGAACATAGCCGACCGACGGCCCATTCCGCCATCGCGCGCACCAGGGGCGAGGCGTCGCTGCGCAGCCGCTCGGCCACCGGGAGCAGCGAACGGTCGCCCGAGTTGCCGATCGCGATCGCCACGTTGCGCACGAACCGGTCGCGGCCGGTGCGCTTGATCGAGGTGCCGGCGAACATGCGCCGGAACGCGGCGTCGTCCAGCGCGGCCAGTTCGGCGAGCCTGGGCGCGGTGAGCTCGGCGCGGGGCGTGAACGCGGGATCGCGCGCGGCCTGCGCGAACCGGTTCCACGGGCAGGCGGCCAGGCAATCGTCGCAGCCGAAGATGCGGTTGCCGATCGCGGCGCGGAATTCCTCCGGGATGTCGCCCTTGTGCTCGATGGTGAGGTACGAGATGCAGCGCCGCGCATCCAGCCGGTACGGCGCCGGGAACGCCGCGGTCGGGCAGGCGTCAAGGCAGCGGCTGCAGCCGCCGCAGTGATCGGTTTCCGGCGCGTCCGGCTCGAGCGCAAGCGTGGTCAGAACCTCGCCCAGGAACAGCCACGAGCCGAAGTCGCGCGACACCAGGTTGGTGTGCTTGCCCTGCCAGCCGAGCCCGGCGCGCTCGGCCAGCGGCTTTTCCATCACCGGCGCGGTGTCGACGAACAGCTTTGCGTCGCAGGGGAACGTCTCGCAGAGCCACGCAGCCAACGCGCGCAGCCTCTTCTTGATGTGCTCGTGGTAATCGGCGCTGCGGGCATAGACCGAGATGGCGCCGGCATCCGGCGGCAGTGCGTCCGGCCCGCTCGCCGGGGCGTAGTTGACCGCGACCACGATGGCCGAGCGCGCCTCCGGCCACAGCTCGGCCGGGTCGGCGCGCCGTGCAGCGGAGGTGGCGAGCCAGCCCATGTCGCCGTGCAGCCCGCCCGCCAGGAAACGCGCCAGCGCGCGCTTGGCATCGGCGCCGGCGGCCGCGGGCGCGAACCCGACGGCGTCGAATCCGAGCGCCAGCGCGCGCGCGCGGATCGCCGCTTTCGGGCCGGCTGGCGGCGGGCTCAGCCGCGGCCGCGATACGGTGGTACGCCCTGGTCCGGCAGCCATAGCGAGGCGGGGGGTGGGCCGCTCTGATAGAACACGTCGATCGGAATGCCGCCGCGCGGATACCAGTAGCCGCCGATGCGCAGCCATTTCGGCTTCACCTCGGCGATCAGCCGCTTGGCGATGCCGACCGTGCACGCCTCGTGGAACGCCTCGTGGTTGCGATGCGCGCCGAGGAACAATTTCAGCGACTTGCTCTCCACCAGATACGCATCGGGCAGATAGTCGATCACCAGATGCGCGAAGTCCGGCTGCCCGGTCACCGGGCACAGCGAGGTGAACTCCGGGCACACGAAGCGCACCAGGTACTCGGTCCCGGCGTGCGGGTTCGGCACCTTCTCCAGCTTCGCCTTGTCGGGCGATTCCGGCAGATCGGCGGGCGTGCCGAGAAGCGTCAAATGCTCGTAGCGTTCGGTCATGCGGCTTTCGCAATATCGGCAAAGCGGCCGGCGGCGATCGCATCGCGCATCTCGGCCATCAGCGCCTGATAATAGTGGAGATTGTGCTGGGTTAACAGGATCGGCCCCAGCATCTCGTCGGCCTTGAACAGATGGTGGATATAGGCACGGCTGTGCCCCTGGCACACCGGGCAGCCGCACGCCGGGTCCAGCGGGCCGGGATCGTCGGCATGGCGGGCGTTGCGCAGGTTCAATTCGCCGCCGCGGATGAACGCCTTGGCGTTGCGGCCCGAGCGGGTCGGCAGCACGCAATCGAACATGTCGATGCCGCGGGCGACCGCGCGGACCAGGTCGGCCGGCGTGCCCACGCCCATCAGATAGCGCGGCCGGTCGGACGGCAGCATCGGCACGGTGTCCGCGATGACGGCAAACATCCGCTCGCGGCCTTCGCCCACGGCCAGCCCGCCGATCGCATAGCCGTCGAACCCGATGTGCATGAGCGCCTGCGCGCTGGCGGCGCGCAGGTCGGGATACACGCTGCCCTGCACGATGCCGAACAGCGCGTGGCCCGGGCGCGGCTGGAACGCCTGCTTGCAGCGTTTCGCCCAGCGCATCGACAGCCGCATGGACTGCTCCGCCGCCTCGCGCGTCGCCGGGTAGGCGGTGCATTCGTCCAGCACCATCGCGATATCGGCGCCGAGCAGGGTCTGGATCTCGACCGCGCGCTCGGGTGTGAGCCGGTGCCGGCTGCCGTCGATGTGCGACTGGAACGTGACGCCGCTCTCGTCGATCTTGCGCAAGGTGGCGAGCGACATCACCTGGAACCCGCCGGAGTCGGTGAGGATCGCGCCAGGCCAGTTCATGAATCTGTGCAGCCCGCCGAACCGCGCGATCCGCTCGGCGCCCGGCCGCAGCATCAGATGATAGGTGTTGCCGAGCACGATCTCGGCGCCGCTCGCGCGCACCATCGCCGGCGTCATGCCCTTCACCGTGCCGGCGGTGCCGACCGGCATGAAGGCCGGCGTCTCGATGGTGCCGTGCGCGGTCGCGATGCGGCCGCGCCGCGCCGCGCCATCCTGGGCCAGCAGCGTGTAGGAGAAATTCATCGCGTCAGCAGCATCGCATCGCCGTAGGAATAGAACCGGTAGCGCTGCGCGATGGCGTGTGCGTACGCGGCCTTGATGCGGTCCGGTCCGGCGAATGCCGAGACCAGCATCAACAGAGTCGAGCGCGGCAGGTGGAAATTGGTCAGCAGCACATCGACCGCGCGGAACCGGAAGCCGGGATAGATGAACAGCTCTGTCGTGCCCGCGAATGGCCGCACCGTTCCGGTGTCGTCCGCGGCGGTCTCCAGAAGGCGCAGCGCGGTGGTGCCGGCGGCGACGATGCGTTGTGCGTTGTTGATCGCTGCGGCGGCTTCGGCGCCGATCATCCCGCGCTCGGCATGCATGCGGTGCGCGCGGATATCGCCCACCTTCACCGGCAGGAACGTACCCGCGCCGACATGCAGCGTGACCGGCACGATGGCGACCCCGCGCGTCTTCACGGCCTCGAGCAGGGCAGGGGTGAAATGCAGCCCGGCGGTGGGCGCGGCGACCGCGCCGTCATGGCGGGG
>Ga0209640_10001546_pt1 | contig 19542 bp, 16 predicted proteins | sample RifCSP10_1_FD_184018 | JGI IMG/M metagenome (GOLD analysis project Ga0209640, IMG submission 184018) | Soil microbial communities from Rifle, Colorado - Rifle CSP2_sed 10_1 (SPAdes) (version 2) | ecosystem: Environmental > Terrestrial > Deep subsurface > Rock core/Sediment | place: Rifle...
AACCAGGTTCCAACAAAATTCAAACCCGCGATGAGAGAAAAAATTGGCTATATGCCGCAACTTTTTGTTTTGTATCCTAACCTGTCCGTTTGGGAGAATCTAAATTTCATCGCCTCGCTCTACGGCATGCCATTATTTGGCAGAAAGAAAAGAATGCGCGAAGCGCTGGATGTCGTTGAATTGAGCGGGGATACGCGAAAATTGGCCAGCCAGATCTCAGGAGGCATGCAGCGCCGGTTGAGCCTGGCAGCTACATTGATGCACGACCCGGAATTGATCTTCCTGGATGAACCCACGGCCGGTGTTGACCCGGTTCTAAGAAGGAAATTTTGGGACTATTTCAATCATTTACGCGACGAAGGCCATACCCTCTTCGTCACCACTCAGTATGTTAGTGAAGCTGCCTATTGTGATCTTGTAGGAGTCATATCGGACGGTCAGCTGATGACCGTTGATACTCCCAAAGGCCTGCGCTACAATGCCTTTGGGGGTGATGTCGTCGACCTCCACACAGCAGAACCCTTGGACTTCAATCTTAAATACCGCTTGCAAAGACTACCTTTTGTTCGGGGAGAAGTTGAACGAACGGGCGAACGCGGCGTCCGCATGGTGGTTGATGAGGCCAGCACAGACATACCTAAGATAATTGAATGGACGAATGAAAGAAACATTGCAGTTGAATCTGTAGAAGAATACTTGCCGGGATTTGATGATGTATTTGTTGAGCTAATTGGCAAAGAGAGGAACCCTGATGCATAGATTATTCTCGTCAATCATCCGGACATCAGCATTTCTGAGAAAAGAAATTGTTGAAGTCCTCCGCCAACCGCGACTGCTCCTTACCCTGGTCTTGGGCCCTTTCTTAATTCTTCTGATCTTCGGCGTTGGCTATCGCAACCAGCCCCGCGAACTGCGCACTCTTTTCGTTGTTCAAGGCGATGGCGCTCTTAGCCAGAAGATTCAGGATTACGCCACTAGCCTCGGTCCTCAATTGGTCTTTGCCGGTACAACGGAAGATCTGGTCTCTGCGTTAAAACAACTCCAACGAGGCGATGTTGATCTGGTCGCGGTCACACCAGAGAACCCTTTTGAAAAGATTCGCAACAACGAACAAGCAGTTTTTACCCTCTACCACCGCGAAATCGATCCGTTTCAAGTAGAATACGTCAAATATTTTGGGCAGATCTACATCGATGAAGTCAACCGCCGCGTGCTGACAAACGTCACCGAACAGGGCCAGAGCGAGGCTTCCACGCTCGAGGACGATGTCAAAGCCGCCAGACAGCATGCAGCGGCCATGCGCCAGGCTCTCGAGCAAGGCAATACCCTGGCCGCGCAGGAGAGCCAGATGGAACTTTCTGATAATCTCGATACCGCATCTTTGGCTCTCGGCGCAAGCTTAAGTCTCCTGACTGGAGTCCAACAGGAATTAGGTTCAGAAGACAGCGATTACATTGAACTGTTAAAATCCAGTCTTTCCGATATCCGGCAGACAACCAGCCAGCTGGATGAATTTTCGGAGCTTTCCTCAGCCTCTTCGGCAGATATCCAGGAAGTATCCAAAATCGAAGAAGATTTGGCAGGGCTGGAATCTCAGATTGACCAGTTCACCAGTATCTCGCCCTTTGTTCTCGTTACGCCATTCGCCAGCGAGACCAAGGGCATCGCCCCTACGCAGCCCGGACCCGTTGAGTTCTATGCGCCGGCGGTTATTGCCCTCCTGCTACAGCATCTGGCGGTTATCTTTGGAGCTCTATCAATTGTCAGGGAAAACGATATTGGCGCCATGGAGCTCTTTCGTGTTTCACCGGTCTCCGCCGCCGAAACTTTAGTAGGGAAATATCTCAGCTATTTCATTTTCACTGCATTGCTGACTGCTATACTGACCGCATTGCTCCTATTAGTACTCCGGTTGCCTATGCTTGGAAATTGGGTTCATTACGTTCTTGTTATCGCAGTCCTCCTTTTTACTTCGCTCGGCATTGGATTCTTGATTTCTCTACTATCCCGTACAGACAGTCAGGCAGTACAACTGACAATGATTGTTCTGCTTGCCAGTGTTTTCTTCAGCGGCTTTCTGCTCGATCTTCAACTTATCTGGGACCCGGTAAAAGTACTCTCCTGGTCCCTGCCCACTACCTACGGCATCGCCACGATTCGGGATATCTTCCTGCTCGGACAGCCTCCCAATATAATCATGATCATGGGCTTATTTGGCATCGGAGTAGCCTTAATGCTGATCTCTTGGTTTCTATTGAGACGAGAGATTGCAAGCGAATGAAGTAAATTTCATTAATGTATCCAAATTTGTACCCGAAAGGTGTATCTTGATATATATACATGCTGGAACGACTCTGTTATTGTTCTAATGAGGAAATGGGAGCCTCTCAAAAGGAGGATTGGTTTTATGCAAAAACAAGTTACCAAAAGCATTATCGTCAAGGGAAATCCATCAAACGCATTTGAAGTTTGGACGAATTTTGAAGACTTCCCCAAATTCATGAAGCATATCAAATCAGTCACCAAAACCGGGGAGAATACCAGCAGATGGGTAATAGAGCTTCCTGGAGCGGGCCAACTCGAATGGGAAGCCGAAACTACCATGTGGGAGCCGGCTACACGCATTGGCTGGAACAGCAAAGACAGGGGTGATTTTAGGACCAGCGGGCAAACAACTTTCACAGCATTACCTGAAGAAGAACAGACCCAGGTAACAGTGACATTCCAGTTCAGTACTGAGAGTGATGAGATGCTCACCGGCAAGATCCTTGATAGTTTTGAGCAGATATTAGAAGAAGATCTGCGGAATTACAAGGCATTTGTCGAGGGCATGGACAGAAGACTGCCAAGAGAACAATAATATGGATCAAAGAAGGTTTATCATTGCCGCCGGCATCGGGTGTCTGGTCCTGCTATTATTGTTGGTTGTTGCGGTCCCGGTCGTCTTTTTAAATTTTTTCCCAATACGCCGCACCGTCACTCAACTCGACACCCCAGCTGTCGTGGCAGAAACCCCTGCCGGTGCATTCGAGGCAACCCAGCAGGCAATTCCAACTCTGACGCCAGCTGCTCCCGCTGGTACCCCCGCCGAGCGGCAGGGCGTGCCAAATATCAATTCTGAATTGCTTTCAGAGCTGTATGAGCAGTTGAATCCTGGTGTTGTCAGCCTTTTCGTAAACGTAGAACACGGTGGTCGGACGGGTGAGGTCGCCGGATCTGGATTTATCCTGGATGAGCAAGGCCATATTGTCACCAATAACCATGTGGTCGCGGGTGGAGAGTTAGTTATCGTTATCTTTTATGACGGTACGCAAAGCCGGGCAGAGATTATTGGAACCGACGTTGACAGCGATTTAGCCGTCGTCCGGGTAGATGAACTGCCCGAGAATACCCATCCGCTGCCATTAGGAGATTCGGATCTGGTAGAACCGGGGCAATGGGTCGTGGCAATCGGCAACCCTTTTGGCTTGAGCAGCACCATGACAACCGGGATTGTCAGCGCGGTGGGACGGGCCATACCGTCGGAAGCAGTTGGCTTTAGTATTCCTCAGTCGATTCAAACCGATGCTGCCATAAACCCGGGCAATTCTGGCGGGCCGCTTTTAAGTTTATCTGGAGAGGTCATCGGTGTGAACGCGCAGATCGCCACCGGAGGCCAGGTGATGGCTAATGCCGGCGTTGGCTTTGCTATCCCCGCCAATATCGTCCGCCGGGTCATCCCAGTACTGATTGAGGAAGGTTCCTACAGATGGCCCTGGCTGGGGGTGGTCGCACCGCCCGGTGTTGATCTGTTTATCAAGGAGGCCAACAACTTGGAAACTCAGGCTGGCGCTTACATCCATCAGGTCGTTGAGGGCGGACCTGCCGATCAGGCCGGTCTGCAGGGAACCGAAGAAATTGTTGAGGTCGACGGCATCGAAGTGCCGGTTGGCGGGGACGTCGTGATCGAGGCAAACGGCGAGCGGATCGATGATTTCAATGATCTCTTGGTTCAGGTCGCCTTTGCCAGTCCCGGCGATCAAATGGATTTAACCATTATCCGGGAAGGACAGCAGCGCACAGTGACGGTCGAACTTGGCGCTCGTCCCGAAAACTTCCAGCCAGACCAGTTCCAGGTGCCCTGATCTGCTGAAAGGTGGTTTTATGGGCAGAGATCGAGGACCCAAGCATAAGCGCTCCCGGCGCGAAGGGCGAGATTTATACGGCACTGGCGGCGAGAGCTTGCAGCGCCGCCTGCAAACGCCGCCTGGTATGCATGGACGAAAACCGCGCCCCAGGCAGAGCGAGTACGCCCGGCAAATCCCCGATGTCCAGGAACAGATCGAGATCCCGCCGCCCGTGCCGGCCTGGCTGGAACGTAAAGATGGCGGTGGGCGGGTGCTACGCGATCCCATGCGGGAGGAAGTTGACCAGGATATCAACGAGAGGCTGATCGTCGAGTTTTATTCACGCTAAATCAGGAAATCGAATGGCACAGGTCGAAACGAAACCCGATGTTAAGCCAGAGACCATAAAATCAAAAGAAGAAGCCGAGGCAGCGATCCAGAGGCTCCGCCAGGCGATACGCTTCCATAACTATCAATATTACGTCGAGGACAATCCGGTCATTTCTGATGCAGAATATGATGCCTTAATGCGCGACCTGATTGCTTTGGAGGAGAAGTTTCCGGAACTCAAGTCCGCCGATTCGCCGACGCAGCAGGTCGGCGGTGCGCCTCGTCTTGAGTTTGGCGCGGTTGAGCATCCCGTTCCAATGCTCAGCCTCAAGGCAGTTGACAATGCCGAGGAGGTCTGCAAATTCGATGAGAACTGCCGCCGAGCCCTGGGAAGAGCACAGCTCGAATACATTTGTGAACCCAAATATGATGGCGTGGCTGTCGAACTGATTTATGAAAATGGACGTCTTAAAGTGGCGGCCACCCGAGGAGATGGGCTAACCGGCGAAGATGTTACTCCAAACGTAAAAACGATTAAAGAAGTGAGATTGCTGCTCCACGAAACCGAGGAACAGCCTATCCCCGATCGCCTGGTGGTTCGTGGTGAAGTTTACATGAAGAAAGATGAATTTGAAAAGCTCAATCGGCGTCGTGCTGACGCAGGAGAAAGTCAATTTGCCAATCCGCGTAACGCGGCTGCCGGCTCTCTGCGCCAACTTGATCCAAACATCACCGCGAAACGCCCTCTGCATATTTTCTTCTATGAAGTTGCGGAATGCGCAGGATGCAATTTCAAAACCGGCTGGGAAGCGCTCCAGGCGTTGCGAAAATGGGGTCTTCTGGTAAACCAGGACAAGAATCATCTGGCTGAAGGGGTAGAGAATGCCATCCGGTACCATGACGAGCTCGAAAGGGAAAGAGATGATTTACCCTACGAGATCGATGGCGTGGTACTCAAGCTAAACGATCTGGAGGGCCGCCAGAAAATGGGATTTCGCGCGAACGCCCCCCGTTGGGCGCTCGCCTATAAGTTCGCGCCGCGCCAGAAAACCACCAGAGTCAGAGATATCAAGGTGCAGGTCGGGCGAACGGGGAAACTGACCCCGATCGCGATTCTAGACCCTATCCAGATTGGTGGCGTCACGATTAGCCGCGCTTCTCTCCACAATCAGAATGAAATCGATCGAAAAGACATCCGCATTGGAGACACCGTACTGGTCGAGCGTGCCGGCGATGTAATTCCCCAGGTCGTCAAACCCATCGAGGAAGCCCGCGATGGATCTGAGAAAAAATTCAAGATGCCCGAGAAATGCCCCGTTTGCGGTGGCACAGTGTTCTTGACCGAGGACAAAAAACAGGCTTACTGCGTAAATTTCAGCTGTCCTGCACAGCTGAGAGAAAAAGTCATCCATTTCACGTCTCGAAAAGCCATGGATATCGAGGGGATTGGCCAGAAAAGAACAGTCCAGCTAATCGAAGCAGGATTGATTAAAGATTTGGCGTCACATTATGCGTTAAAGAAAGACGATCTGCTTTCATTGGAGGGCTTCGCCGAAAAATCCGCGGAGAAGATAATCGCCGAGATTGAATCGAGCAAAAAACAAACCCTGGCGCGTTTCCTTTACGCATTGGGCATCCCTCTGGTTGGCGAAAGTACTGCCCGCCTCCTGGCAAAGCAGTATAAGACGTTGGAGGATCTAATGAAGGCTTCTCCAAAAGAACTTCGCGAGATAGAAGGCATAGGTCCAGAAATGGCCGAAAGCATCGCGCGGTTCTTCTCGGATGAAAACAACAGAAAGATGATTAAAAAGCTCCTAGATCACGGCTTACAGCTGACCAATCCTTACGCTAAAGCAAAAGATCGTCCTCTTGAACGGCTTACAGAAGAAAAGATAACCTGAAAGAACAAGACTGACAATCGCTCTGCCAGTGTATCCGAATCTATATCCACTATCTGTACCTCGATACATAGACGCGTCTTATGTCTCATGCTATCTTTAGATCATCGTATGGGAAGCGCAAGGTAATTGAGGTGAATCCTAACTTGGACCAGCAACGAATAATTCTGGCAAACAGACCCCGATTATTGCGAGAGATCATTAAGCGTGCTTTTCAGCGATACCCTGATATGCGCATTGTCGGCGAGCTGTCAGAGTCGCTGAATCTTCTCCAGCGCGTAGAGCAGTTAAATGCCCACTGGATCGTCATTTCATTGCCACCCAATGGGAAATTTCCCGAATTTGTGGATCTTCTTATGCATGACTATCCAAACATCGGCGTCCTCGCCTTTGCCACTGACGGCAGCAAAGCAAAGGCACGCTGCGGCGACAATTCCGAAGAGGATCTCAGCAACATGACACTTAATGAGCTGATGGAAGTCATTCGCTTACATTAATATATCCAAGGAGGAAACCAATCTTGAAGGAAAAACCAAATCCTAAGCAGCGCTCGCTGGCTATAATATCTGCAATTTCTGCCGATCAGTTGCGGCATACCTTTGAATCGATCTGAGGAGTAAATGAAAAATTTACGGAAATTTAGAGATGAAAGTGGCAAAGATCAGGGATCCGGATCCAATGAAAGGCAATTTGGAAATTCCAGTTCAATCATCTGGATCGTCCTGATATTTCTAATTGGGTTTTGGATCTGGAACCTGTTTGGCAGCACCACCGAGCAGACAGAAATTGCGTACACAACCTTCCGAGAACAGGTGCGCAACGGTAATGTATCCGAGGTAACTGTCTCGGGCGAAGAAATCAGGGGCACGCTGGAAAAACCTGCTAAGACATCCGTCGAGACCGTTGGCGGCATCCGCACGGTTCAATATACCAATTTCGTCACGTACTTGCCCTCTTTTGGAGACGGACAGCTCTTTAATCTCCTTGAGGAGAACGAGGTCCAAATTAAGACGCGACCCGAACAGGATTTTTCTATTCTTGCCCTGATTATCAATTTCCTTCCTTTCTTGCTGTTGATGGGAATTGGTTATCTATTTCTGCGCCGCATGGGCTCACAAGGGCAAGATGTCTTCGCCATGGGCAAAAGCCGTGCCAAGCTGTACGACCAACGGAAAGAAAGGATCACTTTTAATGATGTCGCCGGCGCGCATGGGGCCAAGCGCGAGCTTCAGGAGATAATTGAATTTCTCAAAAACCCAATGGCATTTCAACGATTAGGGGGAGAAATTCCCAAGGGCGTCCTACTGGTTGGCCCTCCCGGTACCGGGAAAACCCTGCTGGCGCGCGCCGTTGCTGGAGAAGCCGGTGTACCTTTCTTCAGCATCACTGGGTCTGATTTCATGGAAATGTTTGTCGGAGTAGGCGCCTCTCGTGTACGGGATATGTTTGAAGGTGCCAAAAAAGCCGCACCGAGCATAATTTTTATCGACGAGCTCGACTCGATTGGTCGCACCCGCGGCGCTGGCGTCGGTGGCGGGCACGATGAACGCGAGCAGACCCTGAACCAGCTGCTTTCTGAATTAGATGGCTTCGAACCCAACGAAAACGTTATCGTGATGGCCGCCACGAACCGACCGGATATACTGGATCCAGCATTGTTGAGACCTGGCAGATTTGACCGCCGCATCACTGTTGATCTTCCAACCATGAAGGATCGGGAGGAGACCCTGAAGATTCATGCCCGAAACAAGCCTCTGGCTCAGGACGTCGATCTGGCAAAAATTGCCCGAGGTACGCCGGGCTTCAGCGGAGCGGACCTGGAAAATATGCTAAACGAAGCAGCTTTACTCGCCGCCAGAAAGGGCAAAGATGCAATCGAACATGAGGATGTCGATCAGGCGCGCGATAAAGTATTGATGGGGCTGGAGCGAGAAAGCCTGGCCCTTACCGAGGAAGAAGTTCGTATGTTGGCTTATCATGAAGCTGGACATGCGGTGGTGGCAGCTGCCCTGCCCAACGCAGATCCAATTCACAAGGTAACAATCGTCCCTCGCGGCCAGGCGCTGGGCGTTACACAGCAACTTCCGGAACGAGATCGTTTTATCTATCCGCGTGAATACATGCTCGACCGCCTGGCAGTCATGATGGGCGGCCGGGCCTCAGAAAAACTGTATCTGGACACGATGACGAGCGGGGCGGAGAACGACCTCAAACAAGCCACACGCCTGGCGCGCAAGATGGTGGTGGATTGGGGGATGAGCGAGCGCCTTGGTCACCAGGCGCTTGGCGGCGATTCAGATCAGATATTCATGGGAGAAGAAATCGCAAAACGACGTGAATATAGCGAGTCGACTGCCCAGATTGTTGACGAGGAAGTCAAATCTATACTTGATCAGGCCTTCCGGCGGTCGATGGATACGCTGGAAGAGAACAGGGATGGATTGGAAAAACTGGTCACGGTGCTCTGTGAAAAAGAAGAAGTGCCTGGAGATGAGGTATTAGAGATCCTGGGATTGGGGAGACAAGAAAAAATAAGAGCCGGGAGCGACGGGCATTATTAATTCCCGGAGCGAAGCCGAGCGAAGCCGTTCTCCGGTTGTTAGCCGATGGCCAATTGTATGAGAACTACAACGACAAAACTTACGACGATATCAGTTACCAGGGCCCGCCGGCCGTATCGCCCCTTGCCATAGGGTAGACTAACCGTAATGCCGAAGGCCAAAACCTGCGAACCTAAATTCCAACCCATGAGCAAAAAGCTTACGATGCCGGCCCGGACAAACATTCGCGACCAGATCTGATCGACCAATTCCCGCCGATATTCTTCATCCTTATAAGCAAATATGCGCTCGCTAATAAACCAAACATAAGTCACCAAAACAAGACCAAGCATATAGATCAATCCCTGCGGATCAGCTGGCAGGAAGATTTCACCGGCCTGGTTCCAGATCCATAGAGTAACGGCCACGATGGATAGATAATGAATCACCTGGTCAGTAAGGTACGGAATAATCACCCAGTTTGGTTTGTGTCGATAAACCATATTTTTGACCAGGTCGATCTCAAAATGAACCAATGCCAGGACAAGGATATATGGAAAAAGAATGCCTCGCGATGATCCAACTATTGCCAACGTGACCAGGAAGTGGGTAGCCACGTGGAGTGCCAGAACCCTGAGCCTGGTTTTTGCTCTGACCATCCAGTCTGGCTGTAATAAATAATCCGCGAGAAAATGAGCCAGTAGCAAGTACCAGACCATCAACTCCCCGCCATCAGACGCTTGTGCGTTGTTCGAATGCAGGTATCCATGACCACATCTAAACCGGCTTCTCGCGCCCTCTCCGCCGCCGTTTCGTTGACAATTCCTTCCTGCATCCAGATTGTCTGAGCTCCGAGTTGGATCGCCTCTTCGACCACCGGAGGAACGTCTTCGCTCCGGCGAAAGATTAATACCAGATCTATTGGATCCTCAATGGCGGACAAACTGGGATAAACCTCCTGACTGAGAACCTCATCCAGATATGGGTTTACCGGATAGATCTTATACCCGTGTCTCTTGATATAAGCTGGTACGCTAAGTGAAGGCAGTTCCGGACGGTTGGAAATCCCCACTACAGCGATATTTTCGGTCGTTTCTAATATTTGGCGAAGTTTCTGATCGTCGTTGGTAGAGATCGTTGAAATCGCCGCTTCACCGGATTTAATCGCTTCCAAATTTTTTGGCAGCCTGACCGAAAACCTTGTTTTCCCCGGATGGGAGTAAACTTTAATGTCTCCTCCATGTTTCTCTACGATCTTGTACGAAATATTTAATCCCAAACCGGTTCCTTTTCCCACCGGTTTCGTCGTAAAAAATGGACTGAAAAGCTTGGATTGAATCGCCTCGGGGATACCTGGGCCAGTATCTTCAACCTCAACAGTGACCCAGGGATCATCATATCGCGTCCGCAAGATAATCTCCCCTCTACCATCCATCGCATCTATCGCGTTGTCGATAAGATTTGTCCATACCTGATTCAGTTCGCTGCCGTAGGCTTCGATCTTAGGTAGGTTGGGGTCGAATTCCCTTCTAACCGTAACCCCTTCCCTTAGCTTGCTTCGCAGCATGATGACCGTGTTGTTGAGCCCCTCGTGAATATCCACGGATTGCACCGGCGCTTGATCCAGGTATACATACGACTTTAACGCTTTCACAATTTCCGATATTCTGCTTGCCCCTTGGGAAATCTCCGCCAGCAAGGAGTAGATGGAATAAGAAGCCTCCAACCATTCGACGATTACCGGAATTTGATCATTCGGGAATGTGGTGGCAAGATCTTCCAACTGGTCGGTTTCATAACCAAGGTCCACCAGGGTCGGCGCCAGCTGCCAGCTATTTTCGAAGCCATGATCTCCCAGCCAGGTATCAATTTCAGACTCGCGATCGCTTCTATCCAGTGAATCCAATCCCAATGGCTGCGCGGCGCGTTCCTGCGCCAGCTCATCCAGATCCATTAATTTCTCCAGCGCCTCATGCGGCAAACCAGCTCCTGCGAGCGCCAATTGAGCTCTCTGCAGCCGGGAAATCTCTTCGCGCAACTGATTGGCGCCGCGCTGTGCAGCTGCTGCCGGGTTGTTGATCTCATGCGCAATCCCGGCTGTCAGAGTGCCCAGCTGCGCCATTTTTTCGCTCTGGCGCAGCAGCAGTTCGGTGGACTTATACCTCGCTGTGATCGTGTACAACAGTGCCCTGGCGGCTGAAGGGCTGGTATTGAGCAATGTATCCAGATGATCGTGACTGATCGCTAAGAGCAAACACTCTGTGCGTGCTCTCCCGCTGGCAAAGCGGGGCGCAGCCTCCAGCAAGGACATTTCCCCGATCACCTCCCCTTGCTTGCGCACCGCCAGCTGTACCTCTCGCCCCCCCGAAGCTTTCAAGATTTCGATTTCGCCTTCCTTGATTACATAGGCTTTATCACCCTCGTCCCCTTCTGCAAAGAGTTCATCCCCTGGCTGGAGTCTGACCTCCTCGATCATCTCACAAAGCCTGTCCAGGTCTTCGTCGGACATGCTCGAGAAAAGCGGTACTTTTTTCAAAAAATGGTAAGTATTCATATTGAAAGCTGTTTTAAGAAATTTAGATCCTAATAATCGCAATTATATCTGAGGTTGGATAGAAGCGGTATTGCCGATGAGCCGGTTCTTCAGTTCTGGGTGAGCGAGGATAACAAGTGTATAATCATTGCGTCGAGTCAAAGCCTTTCAAGGAGAACCCAATGCCCGCTCACCCCGTACGACCCGTGACCGCCGAAGATCTCTACCAATTCAACCTGATAACCACGCCGCGCATTTCACCTGACGGAATGTATGTTGTCTACGCCCTACATCGTGTTGATCAGAAAACCGAAAAGAAGTTCGCCAATCTGTGGATCGTGCCGACGGATGGGGGTGCTTCTCGCCAGTTTACTTATGGCGAACACCGGGATACCAATCCGCAATGGTCGCCTGACGGCAGGCACATTGCTTTTCTGTCCAATCGGGATGACCAGGATAAACCGGCGAAGATTTTCCTGATCCCTTTCGCCGGCGGTGAAGCTCGAGCTTTAACCGCTATCGCCGGAACGATTGAAGATTTTTCCTGGTCTCGGGATAGCAAGCGTATTCTATGCCGGATTCGCAAAACAGACCAGGAGGTGCTGGATAGAGAGCAGGATGAACAAAAAGGGAAATTAGGAGTAGTTGCTCGCCATTACGATCGGGTTTTTTATAAGCTCGACGATGTTGGTTACCTTCCAAAGGAACGCTGGCACCTCTGGATTATCGATGCAGAAACGGGTGATGGAAAACAGATCACGGATCATCCCATCTTTGATGAAAACCACCCAACCTGGTCCCCGGACGGCAATTGGATTGCTTTCACATCCAACCGCAGTCAATCACCCGATTTAAACCGTGATGCCATCGATCTTTTTATAATATCCGCACAAGGGGGCCAACTTCGAAAAATAGATACGCCCCTTGGTCAGAAAACACACCCCAGCTTTTCTCCTGATGGAAAATGGATTGCGTATTATGGAAAAGAGGGTGAGGGTCATTGGTATAGAAACGTAGGTCTCTGGATCGCTCCCGTCGAGCAGAACGCTGCAAGCACGGCTGTTCGAAATCTGACAAAGCCCTATGATATTCACGTAGCGCCCGATGTAATCAACGATTTGGGCTCTCCTGAAACAATGCCTCCCGTCTGGTCCAAGGATGGCAACAGGCTGTATTTTCAGGTTTCCCATCATGGAAGTTCGCTACTCAAATCGATTTCGTTCGACGGTCAGGATCTGCGAACAGTGCTGGATGAAGGCGGAACGGTCGGCAGTTTCTCTTTTGACCATGAGCGAAGCCGATTAGTTTACTTCTACGGCAAAATGGATGATCCCGGCCAGATTCACCTTAAAGACCTGAAAACGGAAGAGATTGACCAGCTCACCAACGTAAATCAAGCGCTTTTGGCCAGTCTGGACCTTGGCGAAATCGAAGAGGTCTGGATCAAGGGTCAGGCCAGTAACGATCTACAAGGTTGGATCCTCAAACCGCCTGGATTTGATCCGTCAAGGAAATACCCCTCGATCCTCGAAATTCACGGTGGACCGCTCACCCAATATGGCAATTTTTTCATGCATGAGTTTTATACGCTCGCCGCTAACGGCTACGTGGTCCACTTCTGCAACCCGCGCGGCGGGCGAGGATACGGAGAAGAACATGCCCGGGCCATTTGGGGAGGCTGGGGAGTCGCTGACTATGCCGACCTGATGACCTGGACGGACTTCATCGCTCAAAAAGCCTTTATCGATCCGGAACGCATGGGAGTCACCGGAGGTAGTTATGGCGGCTATATGACCGTCTGGATCATCGGCCATACCCGGCGTTTTATGGCCGCTGTTGCCCAGCGCTGTGTAAGCAATTTAATCAGCATGTGGGGCTCCAGTGACTTAAATTGGATCTTTCAGCAGGAGCTCAATGACAGACCACCTTTTGAAGATCTGCAAAAATTTTGGGACCATTCGCCCATGAAGTACATCGGTAACGCCAAAACCCCTACCCTGGTGATTCACAGTGAAAATGACCTGCGCTGCCCCATCGAGCAGGGCGAGCAAGTCTTCGTTGCCCTGCAAAAACTGGGCGTGGACAGCGAAATGGTGCGTTTCCCGGATGAATTCCACGGATTATCCCGGACCGGTCGTACCGATCGCCGCATTACGCGCCTTAAACACATTTTAAGATGGTTTGATAAATATCTTTAGCTTCATGCGCGCCTTGGTCGTGGCGATGCGCAGAATTCGAACACGTTCATCTGGTTCCACACTTAATATCATCGTACTGCTGTTGCTTGCAGGGCTGATCTATCAGGTCTGGCTTTTGTTTCCCCAGGTGATTACTGACTTGACCAGGGTTCGTAAAGACTTGGGCCAGTCAGGATTGTGGCGAAGCGCCAATTACTCTCAAAATCAGAGATTCGCAAACTATATAAAATTCATTCATGAGAATATCCCTCGAGATGCTCGCGTGGTTTTGCCGTCGAGACAGGAGGGAATTTGGGCTGGCACAAATACCCCGTATATGCAGTTCTTCCTGGCGCCTCGTGAAGTGACAAATTGCCTCGAACCGCTGACCGAATGTATCCGGCAATTTTCCGACCAGCATACTTTTATTCTGATCTTTGTTCCACCCTCCCTGCCAGGTTCTGACGAGACAATTTCCCCGGATCGACTACTGTCATTTGACCAGGCTTGGGGAATATTATTGCCCCGAACTCCAGTTGAGGGTATTAAATCGCCCCTGCCAACCTTTAATCGTTTTGAAGATCTCCTTTCCGCAGCATTATGTCCGGCTTTGTGGCTGAGCATTCTGGTTGCGGCCGGGATGATGATCTCCCAAAGCTTTTGGCCAGACAACAGCTGGACGGGCAAGCTAGTCATTGCCTTTGGTTTGGCCCTCGGCTTTCTGAGTGTATTCCTGTTCATTCTTATGCTCGCTGGTTTCCCCCTCACTTATCCGCTGATTATCGTGATTACCCTGGTCTGGTCGGCATCCGCTTTTCTGATCTATTTCGCAGCCTTCAAAAAACGAAAGTCGGATTTTGGGCAGTATCAACGCAAAGCGGATGCAACAGCTGTTTTCTGGGTGTTCCCTTTTGCGATTTTAGGCATGCTCACCCTGATCTTGTCTGTAGGAAAGGCATACCACGCCACCGATGACATCGTTCTATGGGGAGCTAAAGGTTATGGAATTGCCGGTCATGGCCTGGTTGCAGGCGCTTCCGATTGGGGGACCGGTACAACCCGCTACCCACTCCATATTCCTCTGCTAATTGCAGCTTTTAAGGCAATGTTCGCCGAATCCCTTCCGGCTTCTAAACTCATTTATCCACTCTATTACTCAGGGCTGCTGCTTATGATTTACCTGTATTTGGCGGGTAGGACGCCCCGGATGGTTGCCGGTTTGGCCAGCCTGGCATTTGCTACCGCTCCGATCCCGTTTCGTCACGCTCAAATTGCCTATGCGAACCTTCCATTCACATTTTATTTGGTCGGTGCCACTCTTTTTTGTCTTGATGCATTCCCTCGCGTCGGAAAAGGAAATTATTCCAATCACCTTTTGTTGGCTGGCATATTTTTCGCGCTCGCCTCGTGGACACGCCCGGAAGGCTTGCCGCTTTCAGCGCTGGCGATCGTATCTACTGTGGTCTTTTCTGCGCGATCGCCTGGGCAGATAAATTGGAAGTTCTTATTGTATTTGGCCATCCCGCTCGTGGTTTTCGCCATCCTTTGGTCGGCGATTATCTCGGAAGTTTACACTGCATCAGGCAGAGAGGCAAATCTGATCCCTGCGGCGTTTCGTCAAATATTCCAGGGAAATCTGCATCTCGCCGAGGCAGGATTTATCTTCACGTATTTTGGAGCTCAGCTGCTGGCCACTGGCGCCTGGGGAGTGATTGGACCAGGAATCGGCCTCTCCGTGATGATAGGTTTCATGATCCGCGGTTTGAGGTTTTTATCACCACTAATTTTAACCGGGCTCGTCTTAATCGCCTCTATTTTGAGCATTTATTACCTGATCTCTTTCGACAGCGGCAGAGACATCAGCTGGTGGGTCAGCACTGGCATGAATAGGCTGATCTTGCCTGCAATCACACTGATTTGGATCGGTTCAGTTGATGCCGTGACTAACGCTTTGCTTCAACCCAAAATTCCTTCCTGATCCGAATTCAGCATAGTAGCTGCCCGGCTGTCCGCCATCCAAATCAATTCCCCATCCACAGGATATACCAGCTGTGCTGGGAGACGCTGTCGGTCCCCCGAAGGTTCATGCACTCTCTTTAAGACTTCAGCCTTATCTTCTCCGGATACTAAAAAGACTATTGCGGCCGCGGAATTGATCGCCGGCACCGTCAAAGTTGTCCGATGAGAATCCTGACCCGGCACATATACGTCAGAGACCCATCGTTTCCTTTCTGCCAGCACCGGCATGCCTGGAAAGAGAGAAGCAATATGGCCATCCCTTCCCAGGCCAAGAAAAATCAGATCGAAACGCGGCGCCTGGCCTCGAAAGAATTCTTCGAGCTTGCGCTCATATTCTTGAGCTCCCCGCTCTGGATTTCCGGCACAGGTAATTGGATTTATCTGCCGAGGAGGGATTGGCACCCGGTCCAGCAGGTTCTCATAAGCCAGATTAGCATTGCTGCGCGGATCATCCAGAGGCACGCACCGTTCATCTCCCCAAAAGATATATACCTGATTCCAGGGCACCTGTTCTCTAAAGGGCGGCGCTGCTAAAAGCTGGTATGTTCGCTGGGGAGTGCTTCCGCCGGAGAGAGCCACGCTGAAGCGAGAACGTTCTCGAATGGCCAGCATCGCTCTTTCTAAAAATAATCCCGCCGCGGCCCAGCTGAGAGCTTCAAGATCGGGATAAATAGAAATCAAATCGATTAGACTCTTACATCCTCTAACTCTCTGGCGATGTCAACTGATTCTCTGATCATTTGGCTGGTGTAGCCCCATTCATTATCGTACCAGCTCATCACCTTGACCAGGTCCCCATCCACAACTTGTGTCATCTCCAGATCAATAATCGAGGCATGTGGGTCTTTGATGATATCCGAAGAAACAATCGGATCTTCTGCAAGGGCCACTACGCCTTTGTATCTGGCGCTTTCACTTTCTTCCCTGAATATTCGGTTGACTTCATCAATGCTGGTTTTCCTCTCGGTAACGAAAACCATATCCGCGATGGAGCCGACGGGAACAGGCCCTCGAATAGCCACGCCATCAAACAATCCATCGTATTGCGGTAGCGCTTTGGTCGTCGCGATGGCTGCACCGGTGCTGGTCGGCACAAAATTGGCAGCCCCCGCCCGTCCCCGGCGGACCTTTTTGGCAGGCGCATCCACAATCGCTTGAGACGAAGTGTAGGCGTGAACAGTAGTCATAATGGCTTTTTTAATGCCAATTCTCCGTCCCATGATTTCAACAACCGGCGTAATACAATTGGTTGTACAACTGGCGCAGGAGATGATTTTCCCGCCTCCAATGGCCTTGTTCACACCGTACACAATGGTATCGACATCTTCTCCCTTCGCAGGCGCCGATAATATTACGTATTTTGCGCCTGCCTGTACGTGTTTTTCCAGATCCTCTCTCTTCGTGAAAACGCCGGTGCATTCAAAAACGATATCGACATTCATGTCGGCCCAGGGCAGTTGCGCGGGATCTTTTTCTTTAAAAAAGTCGTACTTCTTCCCGTCAATCACCAAATCCTCCCCATCGGTCTCAACGCTTTTTTCGTAGCGACCATAGACAGTATCGTATTTCAACAAATACTTGATGTTATCGACCGGGACGATATCATTTACTGCCATCAAATCCAATTCTGGAGTATCCAGAATTATCTTGAGTGCGGCTCGCCCGATTCTTCCCAAGCCATTTATCGCTACTCTTGCCATCGTTCTTCTCCTTTCTGTGAACACATATAACAGTGGCCATCGACTAATTTCCGCCTAAGTTAAGTCGATGGCCACTAAGAAGTCTGCTGGCTTTGTGAAGCCGGAGGTCTTTGCCGATTCAAATCACCTTAGCCTGGCGAGCAAGCACAACCAAATCTACGGGAGACTTTGCATTAAATTTCTCGGTCAATAAGCTCAAGTGCTTGTTGAGGTTATCTTCGCTGAGCCCTAAGGTATCGGCGATTTCCTGAGGCGTTCTTTTCCCGGCCAATAGCCTGAGCACCTCTACTTCATGCGATGTCAATGTCATATGCCGGCTATCCACATTAGGATCGAATGTTTTAATTCTATCGGACACACGACTGCTCACCCAGCCAAGTTCACCCCGAGCAACCCCTCGAACAGCTCGAAACAGCAGCTTGGGCACCTCATCTTTGGTTAGAAAACCGGCCACACCGTTCTCCAACATGCTGGAGATATATTCGGTGTCATCATATGCACTCAACACAAGAACCTGGACAGGAATTTCCTGGTTCTGTATTTTTTGAGCAACCTGCAGGCCATTCATTACAGGCATTTCGATATCGAGGACCAGCACATCTGGTGATAGCTCTTCAATTAATTGGAGAGCTTCTAAACCGTTGCTCGCCTCTCCGATGACGAGGATATCATCCGTTCTATCGAGCATTGATCGTATGCCCGCACGCACGCGAGCATGGTCATCCGCAAGCACGACCCGAATCAAGTGATTCCCTGTGTCCAGTTCGCCTGCCTTCAAACTCCTTATGTCCACCGGCTTTTCAGACGGATTGTATGCATCAAAGTTCATTGTTTTTTCGCTTGCTGGCGCGTTTACCTCGCTCGTCTCAGCACAGCTAATGATTGAGACGTTTGGCTAGACGGTCTTGTTATCTTTTTTCAAAATTAAAACACTAACGGGGCTCGACCACAAACTTCATAGCCGTTCGGACTTTGCCGTCAATTTCAACGTCAACGAATTCCGGAATGCAGACAACCGAAATGCCATCCTCGCTAAGATAACCCTTCGCCAATGCCATGGCCTTTGCAGCCTGGTTTACTGCGCTGGCCCCAATCGCCTGAACCACAGCCTGATTGGTGTCTCGGATAACCCCGGCAATTGCACCCGCCACAGCTGAAGTTCGGGAATTGCCAGCCACTTTAATCAGATCGATCTTAGGTCTTTTGGTTTCGATTGGTCTTTCCAGCCTGATTGCGTCCATGGATTTGATCCTCCTTGTAGATCACAAAACTTGTTGGTCAGGTTTGACAAAAATCCGCACTTCTAAATGTCTCCCGACTATGCGCCTACTATACGTGTTTTGTTTCCTACTTTCAATGGGGAATATTCCTGTATTAATGGTAGGGATTTCCCTAGTATTTGGGTAGGGAATTCCCTACGGATAAGCTGGTGGCTTACTTTCCGTTGAAAATTGGCTTTTCCCTAGGCAAATTTCATGCTTTATGTTAAACTGCTAATCGAAGCCACGCACTACGCGTGGCTTACTTTCCGCTCCTGGCTCACCTACGGTGATGACCGGGGGCAAATCCCGAGGAAAGGAGGTCCCATGCGTAAGTACGAAGTTGTATTTATTGTCCATCCGGATTTGGAAGAGTCCGCATTTAATGATGTGATCGACCGGGCCAAAGGCTGGATAACGCAAGCAGACGGCAATGTCTCGAATGTGGATGTTTGGGGCAAGCGTAAACTGGCCTATCCAATCCGCAAACAGGCAGAAGGGCAATTCGTTCTATTGAAAACTGAGATGGACCCTTCATTCTGCCATGAACTGGAGAGAAATCTTCGTCTGACCGAGCCGGTGATGCGTTATCTCATCACGGCGGTGGATTAGTCGACCCGCCATCGATCCTTTAAGCGTTATGAGGAATCTGATATGAGTCGAGGCTTGAACAAAGTAATGATCATAGGCAACCTTGGACGAGATCCTGAGATGCGTTACACACCATCGGGTCGTCCAGTGACATCCTTCAGCGTCGCCACCAGCCGCACGTGGAACTCCTCAGATGGCGAACGGCACACAGAGACGGAATGGTTCAATGTGGTGGCATGGGGCAATCTGGCAGAAATATGCAAGCAATACCTTTCCAAAGGTCAGCGAGTTTATGTGGAAGGACGTTTACAGACACGTCGCTGGGAGGGATCAGAAGGTGCCAGGCACATCGCTGTCGAAATCGTCGCCAACGAAATGATCTTGCTGGA
>Ga0209640_10001547_pt1 | contig 19539 bp, 18 predicted proteins | sample RifCSP10_1_FD_184018 | JGI IMG/M metagenome (GOLD analysis project Ga0209640, IMG submission 184018) | Soil microbial communities from Rifle, Colorado - Rifle CSP2_sed 10_1 (SPAdes) (version 2) | ecosystem: Environmental > Terrestrial > Deep subsurface > Rock core/Sediment | place: Rifle...
CTCAGCCGCCATAGCGTTATGTCGCCTTAGACCCGGAGCTTTGCGTCACTGCCTTTCGGCAGCTTTGCCTTTATCGGACTCGGTATGGCGCCGATTGTGCGGCGCCTGTCAGGCACAATACGTGACGAAAGTCCGTCGTCAACGTGAGCTGTGTCACATTTCGTGCGTGCAACCGACGAGCGCGCCGGTTCGCGAGCAAAGCTCGCTCCTACAAGAGAACGTTACGTGCCGCTCCAGCTCGCCGAAGGCTTCGCTCCGCCGAGCAGCACCAAGGCGAGCCCCGTCAGGATCAGCACGATGCCGGCACCTTCGGCGAGGCTCGGCCGTTCCCCGAGTTGCAGCCAGGCGGCGATGACGCCGACGATCGGCACGATCAGCGAGCTCAAGCCGCTCAAGAGCGCCGGCAGGCGCTGAAGAATGTATAGCCAGAGAACGGTCGCGATCGCCATGCCGCCGACGGCGTTGTAGGCCAGTGCGCCGATGAAAGCGCCGCTCCACTCGATGGGGCGCTCCGGCACGAACGGCGCGATGGCGACGAGCGGCACGAACCCATAGATCATCTGCCAGGTCGTCAGCGACAAGAGATCCTCGCGGTCCCGGACCGGTATGCGCTTGACGATGATGACGCTCACCGCCCACGAGGCCCCCGCGCCGAGCGCGAGCAAACTGCTCGCAAGATCCACGGCGCGCTCCCAGAGCTCGAGCACGAGCATGAGCCCCGCGAGCGCGAGCGCGACGGCAAACCACTGCCGGCCGCGCACACGTTCGCCGAGAAACGGCCAGCCGAGCAAAATGACCCAAAACGGCATCGTGTAGGCGAGCACCGCGCTCTTGCCGGCCTCGCCGTACGCGACCGACCACGAGATCAAGCCGACGAAACCCGCTGTTTGAAAAAATCCCAACAGTGCCGTCCGGGCGACGTGACGCGGCTTGAGCGGAACGCCGAGCGCCAGCAGCAGGACAAACAACAGCAGCGCGCCGAACCCGACGCGCAAGTACGCGAAGTCGATGGGGCCCGCGTAGCGCATCGCCACTTTCATGACGACCCAGTTGTAGCCCCAGATCAGCGCCAGCGCCGCATACGCGGCAAGTGGACCGGGATCGGCTGTGCGGCGTGAACCGGCGACGTTCGCAGAATCGTTCATGAAGTCCTACAACGAGAAAGGCCGCGCCCGGATGTTACCGGAACGCGGCCCTTTGATCTCGATGTCGCGATCGTGCGGCGCCTAGAACTCCATTCGAACGCCGACGCGGTAAGTCGTGCCCAACGTCGGAAAATAGATCGGGTTCGTGCTCGCCACACCGAAGCTGGCGCCGCCGCTCGCGAACTGCGGGTCCTTGTCGAACACGTTGTCGATCGTGCCGAAGACCTCCAACGTCTCGATGTTGCCCAACGAGAAGGCGTAAGAGCCAGTCAAGTTCATCGTGAAGTGGCTCGACGTGCGGTTCGTCGTGATGCTGGTGTTGAGCAACGGGTTGTAGCCGTCCTGCGTCGGATCCGTCTTGGGCGTGTTCTTGTCGATGATCGAATCGGTGAAGTAGCGGCCCAGTAGTCGGTTGCAAATACAAGACGTCTCGGGCGCTGCTATGCTTTCAGGCATGTCGATCGAGTTTCATCGGCGCATGCTTGCGGACGACGTCCGCCATGCGGCGTTTCGCGAGGCGCTCGCGCGTACGATTCGCCCCGGGGAAACCGCCGTCGCCGATCTCGGCGCCGGCACGGGCATTCTCGCCTTCTTCGCCCGCGCGCTCGGTGCGCGCGAAGTGTGGCTGTACGACCCGGGACCCGTGTTGTCGCTCGCGGAGACGATTGCGGCGCGGAACGGCATGGAGCACTTGCACTTCGTCCCGGAGCGCTCGCTCGACGTCGCCGATCCGCCGCGAGTCGAGCTCGTCGTCGCAGAAGTGCTCGGCAACTTCGCCTATGAAGAAGGCGTGCTCGACACGCTGCGCGACGCGCAGCGCTTTCTCGCTCCCGGAGGCACGCTGATTCCGCACTCGATCGTGCAATGGGCGGCGCCCGTAATCGCGGATCGATTCGAGCGCGACTTCCGGAGCTGGCGCACGATCGGCTTCAGTCTCGACTTGAGCGATGCGGAGCGGATGACGCGCAACAACATGTACGTGTTTGCGATCGAGCCGAACGATCTGCTCAGGCAGCCGCCCGCGGCGTGGGATTCCGTGGTGTTCGCAGGCGACATCGACAGCCGCCGAGCCGGCCGCGCGACGTGGCACCTCACGAGCAACGCGACGATCTTCGGGTTCGCATTGTGGTGGGAATGCACGCTCGTGCCCGGTGTCGTGCTGTCCACGAGCCCGTTCGCGCCGCGCACGCATTGGGACCAAATCTATCTGCCCGTGCTTGAAGTCGTCGAGGGGAGCGCCGGCGACGTGCTCACGCTCGACATCGCGAGCGAGACGAGCGCCGACAAAAGCGGCATCGACGTGCGCTGGACCGTCGAGCAGCGCCGCGGAGCGACGGCCCTGACGCGGCAGGAGCTCGATATCGCCGCAGGTCATCTCGCGTAATCATGATGGTGCAAGCATGTCTAGGATAACGTCGATGCATACTGCGACCGCCGCGGCCGCTTTGTCGGCGCTCGCGATGAGCGCCGCGAGCGCGCAAAGCAGCGCCCCCGTCTTCCCGGGCAGCAGCGGAGGCCAGGACACGTTCGGCCACTACGAGGTCGTTGCCGACTGGCCGAAGCCGTTGTCGCAACTGCCGGGGCACGACGCGTGGACTTATGGCGCGATGCAAAGCGTATTCGCCGAAAGCCCGGATCGCATCTACGTCTTGCAGCGCGGCGAGCTGCCGCAGCTCGACCGGCCGGCGACGCGGCGACTGCCCGATGTGGGCCCCAGCCTCACGTTTCCCGTTTTTCGCTTGCCGCTCCGCGACGCGACCGTCGCGAGCCCGCCGGCCGGGGGCGCCGCGGGTGCAATGCCGGCCGACGGCCTCAAGGCTTGGCAGGATGAAGGCGGAGTGCTCGGCGTCGACGCGCGCTGGGAGCATTGCATTCTCGTGCTCGATGGCGCGGGCAACGTCGTTGAAGTCTGGACGCAATGGGATGCGATGCTGGCCCGACCGCACGCCGTATACGTGAGCCCCTACGATCCCGATAGGCACGTGTGGATCGTCGACGATTTTCGCCATGCGATCTTCAAGTTCACGAACGACGGCCGCGAGCTTGTGCAAACCATCGGCACGTACGACGAGCGCGGCAGCGACACGACGCACTTCTTCAGACCCACGTTCATGGCTTGGCTGCCGAACGGCGACTTCTTCGTCGCTGACGGCTACGAGAACACGCGCGTCGTAAAGTTCGACGCCGCCGGCAACTATCTGCTCGAATGGGGCGACAAAGGGGCTCCGCCGAACGAAATGCGGCCGGGCTTTTTCAACAACGTTCACGGCATCGCCGTCGATCCGCAAACGCGGCGCGTGTTCGTCAACGACCGGCAAAACCGCCGCATTCAAGTGTTCGACGAGAACGGCGACTATCTCGATCAGTGGAGCGTCGGCGATGCGCCGGCCGACATCCATCTCATCATGATCACCGCGGATGGCTATTTATGGGCGGCCGATCGCGGCACGAACAAGATCCTGAAATACGACCTCGACGGCAACTTTCTCTACTCGTGGGGCACTTGGGGCACGTTCCCCGGCGGCCTATGGGGCGTGCACGGCATGAGCGTCGATCAAGACGGCAACTTCTATGTGGCCGAGGTCGATGCGGGGCGCGTGCAGAAGTTTCGCCCGCGCGCCGACGCAAATCCCGACTATCTCGTCGGCCCGCCGATCGAATAGATCATTCGTCGAACTCGAGGATCTCGCTCTCGTAATCGAGGAAGTTCACGTTGTCCATGCACGAGAACTCCTCGATCGTCCAGTCGGTTCTACGGAAGAAGCGTTGCGCATGCCACGGCTCGGCGAGCGCGATGGGGTCTTCCATCGTGATGTCGATCTGCAAGTTGTCGGCGTCGACGAGGCGAATGCGTTCGGTGACGCGCAGCTCCTCGCTGTGCGGCACGCCGGTACGGTCGAGCCAGGTCTTGTCATTGAAGTTCGAAGTCTCCACGATCAAGGTCTCGCCGTCCCAACGGCCGATCGAATCACCCATCCACATCGGCGCGAGATCGGTGCGGTGCTCACGCCCGTCCGTGTAGATCTGCCGGATCAAGTGGTCGTACTCGAACACCATGAGTACGCGGCCCGGCGTCTGCACGATCTCCATGGGAAACGGATGCAAATAGATGCGCGGCGTGCCGGGCGGAAAACACGCGTACACGGGGTCGTCGGTCTCGGCGACGGGTACACCGCGCGGGCCTCGGCTCGGTTTGGCTGCATCGAACCGCCCCTGCCCCCAAGCCGTGAACTTGGGGGGCTCGGCGCTCCACGAGTCGATTTGAAAAGGCAGCGCCGCCTCGGGCGGATTGTTGTTCCACACGCCGCGTAGATCCGCGCCGTGACCCGCCGCGCGCTGCGACTCTTCGGCCTGCGCATCGCCGGACGGCGACTGCGCGGGTGCGCGAGGAACCCCGAAACCGAGCAGTGCGGCGAGCAGCAGCACCGACGGCGATACGAGTCGAAAGCGGCGATCGGCCATCGGAAGTCGCCGCGCTTAGCGGCCCGTGCCCGTCAAGACGTTGCCGTCGCCGTCGAGGACGCGATTCAACAAAAGCGCCGGCGCGCCGTTCCTCGCGGGATTCCCGATCAACGTGACGATGTCGCCGGGCGCAAGAAGATCCTTGTGCCACTTGACGCCGTTCATGCTGCGCGCGAGCCGGTTCGGGCTCGTGAGCTCGCCGGACCATTCGACCTCGCGGCCGTCTGCGTCCATCGTGGCGATGTAGATCAGCACGTGAGGATTGACGAACTCAAACTGCGTGACGGCTCCGGTTACCGTAACGCTTTGCGCGCGGTCGTAAATACCTGCGCCATGGTGAGCCCAAAGCTGCCCCGCGACGAGCAGTGCCGCGGCTATCGCGCCGCACTTTACGGCAAGCTTCTTCATCTACGTCCTCCGGCGGCTCGAGTATGGCACAATCGCTCGAGGGGGTGTCCGATGGCAACGACGAAAAACCTCTGCCTTGCGGCAGTGTCCTGCGTAGCCGCGCTCATCGCCGACGGCCTGCTCGCGCAGGGCGTGGGACGGCCGATGCAGATCGAGCAGCTCACGGAGCACGTGTACCGTTACGGGGGCTTGACCAACGGCGCCTTCATCGTCGGCAGCAACGGCATCGCCATCGTCGACGGCCAGACTTGCGGGTCGAACGGCACGGCGTGGCTCAAAGAACAGCTCGACGAACGCTTCGACGTGCCTGTGACGTACACGATTCTGAGTCACGACCATGAAATGCACATCTGCGGCCTCGAGGTGTTCAGCGACACGGCGCGGGCGATCTCGCACGTCAATGCGAAGCCGCACATCATCCGCGAGGGCCGCCGAACGGCGATCCCGGAGATCACGTTCGAAACGTCAATGGAGCTCGACCTCGGCGGCATCACGGTCGTGCTCATGTATCTTGGACCGACTCATACGGACAACTTGATTCAAGTGCACATACCGTCGGAGGGCGTGCTCATCGCAGTCGATTTCGTCCGCGAAGGCAAGAGCTTGGCGATGCCTGAGCTCCGCGATGCGGATATCGCGAACTCCATCAAGGCGCTCGGCATCCTCGGGCGCATGGAGAACGTCGATATCGTCGTGCCGGGGCACGGCGGCGTCACGGATCAGCGGGCGTTCTTGTATTTCCGCGACTACCTGCAGGCGCTGCGCGATCGCGTGCTCGAGCAAATGGTCGCCGGCAAGGGCATCGAAGAGATCCTCGAGATCGTGACGATGGAGGATTTCAGCGATTACGGTTGGTTCGACCAATGGATACGCGCCAACGTCATCACGATGTGGGAACAGATGTATCACTACCGTGAGCCGACCGAAGGCGGCGCGGAGTACGAGCGCGATTTTCCGATCGGTTTTCCGGTCGGCGAAGTCGACAAATTCAACGGTCCGTAACGGCCGCGGTCACTGGAACTCGAGGTGCCGGCGCGCCGTAGCCTTGTCGCAGGTCTCGGCAACGAACGCGTAGTCGCTGCTCTTCTGATATTCGCCCGTGACCGTCACGGGCTCCGTCAAAAATACGGGATCCTCGATCGTGTACGAGACGCTCATGCGATACCCGCCGTCGATGAGCCGGTAACGCTCGACGACGCGCTTTTGCGCGCTCGAATCGAGCCCGCGCGAGCTTCCCCAACGCGTGGGCGCGAAGCCCGCCGACTCGACGACGAGCGTGCCGTCGGGCTCGAAGCGTCCGACGGAATACCCGAGCGCATTCGGCATGAAATCCGGCGGGCGCGGCGTCCCGTTCAAGTGGATCACTCGCACCTGGGGTGAACGTTCCTTCTCGATGACGATGCGGTCGTCGAAGCGCCGCCACGCATGACTGTATGCCGCAAGAATCAGACGCGGCACGCCGAGCGGCTCGCAATCGAGCTCGGGATCCGCGTTGATGTCCCAGGCAGCGACCTGCGCCTGCCCGCGCTCGTTAAGCGGCCAGTCGGAGGGCGGCCGAAACGATCCTATCGCAGCTTCGAGCACCGGGATCATGTGCCGCCACGTCCCGGAAAAGTCCGTCGACGGCGAGGTCGGCGCGCGATTCGGAGCGCCTGCGACAGTCTTGCCTTCGGGAATCTGATACGCGTACAACGTCGTGCCGTCGGCATGCGTCACGCTGTAGAGCATCGCGAAATTCCGGGCGCGATTGCGGCTTGGATGCGCGACGATAGAGACGCGATCGCCGGCTTGCACCGAATCCTGACGCCACCCGAGCCGCAGAAACCCCGGGATCGAATGGCCTTCCAGCGTCCAGCTTTGCGTGACGCCGGCGTCGTCGACGATCTCGGCTTCGACGTAGACGTGCGGACTCTGCCACGCCACCTCCGTCACAGTGCCTTCGAGCGCGATCGTCTCGTCGAGCAGAAACGGCGCACGCGAGTGGTGCGCATGGGCGGCGAAGGCCGCGCCGAGACAAGTCGCGACGACCAGGAGGCCGCGTCTCACGGCGATGGCGCGCTCAAGTAGCGTCGCGCGGTCTCGAGATCGCACTGGTTCGGCAACAACTCGAGATCGGGGGCATAGCGCCACTTACGCGTGTCTCTGACCGGCGCGGCAAGGTATTCGGGATCTTCGAGCACGTAATCGATGGTGAGCGCGGTTCCCCCGTCGCTCAATGAATATCTCTCGACGATGTGCTTCTCTGCCCCCGACGGTATGCCGCTGCCGTTGCCGTAGCCGTGATCTGCGAACAGCGCCGTATCCACCACCAGAGTATCGCCTTCCCAGTGGCCGATCGAATGTCCCTGGTTCGTGCGGGGACCCTCGGCCGGATGCGCGCGACCGTCCATGTAAACGACGCGATCAATCTCAAAGTACTCCTCGCGGAGAACGATGACGTCGTCGTTGATGATGATCTCGTGCAGATACGGCGTGCTCAAGCTGTCGGGCACGGGCGGCGGAACACAGTCTGCGAACGGGTCGTGGTCAACGTCGAAGGCTGCGGCTGCGGCCAGACCCTTCTCCGTGAGCGGCAGATACGTCGCCGCTTGGGTCCGGTCGTAGGGATCGCCGATGGTTGCCCACACCCCCGCGAGGCTCGGCGCTACCGCTCGCGAATTCTCGGACGCCTCAAGGCTCCGGCCTTGCAAGAGGAACGTCGTCCCCTCGGCATTCGTCACCGATTCGGCGAACAAAAGCTTGCGCTCCGGATTTCGATCCGGATGGCCACGAACCGTTACGCTCTGGCCCTCCCGGAAATCCTCCGCCGTGATACCGCGGCGTGCGAGGCTCGGCGTCGAGCCGGTCTCGATCTCCCAGCTCACGAGCTCGCCGTTGTCGCCTTCCGCGTCGACATAGAGATAAACGTGCGGGTTTTTCCACTCGAGCCGAGTGATTTCGCCGTGGAAAGCAATCGGCGTCGGCAGAAAGTTGATGCGATGATGATGCGCGGACGCGGGCGGACAGAGGATCATGGTCGCGACAACGAGCGAGGCGGATCGATAGGCCGTAAGCTTTGAAGTGACCATGTTCTTTTACCCCATTAAGATTCTAGCGCAATCGTGCCGGCCGCGATTTGCCGCAGGACCTCGATCAGAAACTCACGCTCCACGCCTTGCACCCGGTCCGTCAACGACGCCACGTCGTCGCCGGCCTCGACGGAAACTTCGCGCCGCGCCAGCACGCGCCCCGTGTCGTACTCGCCGTCGACTAGATGTACCGAGACACCGGTGACTTTCGCGCCGCTCTTGAGCACGGCGGCATGGACGCGACTGCCATACATGCCCTTGCCGCCGTGTTTCGGTAGCAGCGCCGGATGCGTGTTGACGACGCGCCCCTCGAACGCGGCGAGCGTCCTGGGGCCGAGCTGCTTCATGTAGCCCGCAAGCAGCACGATGTCGACCTCGTGGGCTTGAAGCGTATCGCGAATCGCTCGATCGAGTCGGTCCCCTTCGTGCGTCGCGCCGCTCAGGTGCACGTCGGGAATACCGTGGCGCCGCGCGCGCTCGAGAGCCCCCGATCGACTGTTGTTGCCGATCACGACGACGACGACTGCCGATAAGCGTCCCGACTCGCACGCGTCGATGACGGCCTGCAGCGTCGTCCCGGCGCCGGAAGCGAGCACTCCTATGCGTAACGGCGCTTTGGGCATGACGGTAATCCCAAGATCAGGCGCGGTTAGGATAGCGGGAAAGCCGGCGGGGACAAGGATCGCGGCCGGAGGCCGCTCCTACCGGGGGGGTGCTTGCGGGCCGCCATGGCCAGGCACCAATATAAAAGCCGTCCCGTAACCCGCGAGCTCGCGAGAGCCCTAGGTCTATGGCTGCACCGTACCGCTTTCGCGAATCCAACTTGTTTGGCTCGCCGATTCGCGATCTCAAGCTCACGATCGACGACACGCGGCTCGCCCCGGTCATCGAGGAATTCCGCGCCGAGCTCAAGCACGCCGGCATCGTCAAAGTTTCACCGCGCTTTCATCTGTCGACCGAATGGGGCGTGCCCTTCGGCACCGTCGTCATCGGCATCCCGTTCTACCTCGCGCGACCCGAGCTCACGGAGCTTCACGGCGAGGAGGTCGGCCATATCGAGGGATTCAAGCACTCGGACATCTTGCGTTACCTGCGGCACGAGATGGGGCACGTCATCAACTACGCCTACAGGCTCTATGACGTCGAAGCCTGGGTAAAGCTATTCGGCTCGATCACTCAGCCGTATCGCGAGGACTACCGGCCGCAGCCGTTCAGCCGCCGGTTCGTGCGCCACCTGCCCGGCTGGTACGCGCAGAAGCATCCCGACGAGGATTGGGCCGAGACGTTTGCCGTCTGGATGACCCCGGGGCAAGACTGGCGCGCCGAGTATGCGCAGCTGCCGACGGCGCTCGGTAAGCTCGAATTCTGCGCACGCACGATGGGCGAGTTGGGGAGCCGCGATCCGCTCGTAACGGCGGCCGACCTCGACGACGACGTGAGCGGCCTGTATTACTCGCTACAGGAGTACTACAAGAACTATCCGGCGGAAAGCGAGCCGGGCGCAGCCGGCTTGGACGGCGACCTGAGGGCGATTTTCGACGACCTCGTCGAGGGCGAGGACCAGGCCGCGGCGCAGGAAACGCGCCCCGCGGCGGAGCTCATCCGCCGCCTGGAGCGGCAGCTCATGGCCGACGTGTTCCGCTGGACGGGGCATTTCCCCGAGAAAACGAGAAGCCTCATGCGGCATTTGTCGAAGCGGGCCGACGTGCTCAAGCAGGTCTATCCCCGCACGGCCGAGAGCGAAGCGATCGTCGGAGTCACGACTCTCGTCACATCGCTCGCGATGAACTTCGTCCACCGCGGCGTGTACTTTCCCGAAACGCCCGGACAGTCGGGCGGCGCTTCGGAACCGAAGAGCGACGCACGCGAGGACCGCGGTGCCGCGGATACGGCGCCCGCGGCGGCGCCGGCGAAATCAGGCTAGCGCCGCCGCGCGCGCCTTCTTGCGCCTTTTCTGCGCGCGGCTGCGATGCTTCCAACGCTCGATCGCGAGTTTCGCGATCCTGTCCAGGAGCTCGGGATACTCGATTCCGTACGCGGCTGCGGCGCTCGCGAACTCGCTGGTCTTCTCCAGGTAGCAATTGGCGTTCACTTCAATGACGTAGACCTCGCCGGTCTCGGTGAGGCGCAAATCGATGCGTCCATAGTCGTGGACGCGCAAGGCCCGATAGGCGCCCAAGGAGATTTTTTGCAACCGCGCCTTGAGCTCGGGCTCGAGATCCGCGAGCACCGCCTTGGTTCCCTGAAAACGCTCGCTCGTCTCGTCGAACTTCGCTTCCTTGTCCATGACGCGGACGCTGCCCTCCTTCAAGCCCGAGAAGTCCATCTCGATCGGCGGCAATGCGATGAGATCCTGGTTCCCCAAGACGCCCATATAGAACTCTCGCCCCTCGATGTACTCCTCGGCGAGCGCCGCGTCCCCGAACGTCTTGTGGATGTAGAGCACGCGCTGCATGAGCTGCTCGGTGTTGCGGACCAGGGAGCGCTCGTCGATGCCGATCGACGCGTCCATGCGCAGCGGCTTGACGAACAAGGGCATGCGCAGGTTGCCGCCGGTCTCGAAGTCGGCGTTCGGCGCAAAGGTCGCGAAGTCGGGATACGGAATCTGCTCGAAGGCCAACAGCTTCTTGGATAGCGCCTTGTCCTCCTGCAAAAAAATCTCGCCGGGACCGCCGCCCGTGTACGGCAGCTCGAGCAGGTCGAGCACCCCGGCCACGCCCATGAGGCCGCCCAAGATATCGTGGCCGAAGGATTCGACGAGGTTGAAGACCAAATCGGGCTTGCGCTTCTTGAGCCCGTCGACGAGCTCGGAGACGTCGTGGCGAATCGTCAGAATCGATGTTTTGTGCCCACTCGCCTCGAGCCCCTGGGCAACCTGCTCCATGACGACATCGGGCTTTTCCTCGTCGGGTTCGAGATAGGCCAAGATGGTAATGTCCATGGACGAGCCTTGGGCGCCGATGTCAGCTACGCAGTCACTGGCGCATACTGTGCCGAGTTCTTGTGCGCGGATCAAATCCGCGCGTCACGGTTCCACGAATCGGTCGCGCTAATCCGCGTGCTCGACACCCGTGATCAATCGCGCGCCGCGGCCGTAAGTCAGATACTCCCAGAGCCAACGAATCGAGACGAGCAAAGGACTCGGTACGCCTACAAGGAAGTAGATATGTGCGACGCCCCAAATCCACCACGCGAGCCAACCCTTGAGGCGCAAGAACGGGAGCTCGATGACGGCGGCTTGCCGGCCGATGGTCGCGAGATTGCCGGCATGACGATAGCGGAACGGCGCAGGCTCAGCGCCGCGGATGCGCTCTGCAATGACGCTGGCGACGTAGCGTCCTTGTTGCTTGGCTGCCGGGGCGATCCCCGGTACCGGTTTGCCGCGCGCGTCCTCGACGCGCGCCGCGTCGCCGATCACGAAGACATTCGGTCGACCCGGAACGGAGAGATCCGGACCGACACTGATCCTTCCGCTTTTGTCGGCCGGTAGCTCAAGCCAACGCCCGACCGGCGATGCCGCGACGCCCGCGGCCCAAATTACCGTGGCGGCTTCGATGCGCTCATGACCGATCGCGACGCCGTTCGCGTCGCACGCGGTGACCGCGGCGCCCAGGCGCACCTCCACACCGAGCTTCTCGAGCGCGCGGCGCGCGTAATTGCGCAGGCTCTCGTGGAACGCGGGCAACACGTGAGCGCCCGCTTCGACGAGCACGATCTTGGCGCTGCGCGGATCGATGCTGCGGAAATCGCGCGCGAGCGTATGGTGAGCGAGCTCCGCGATCGTGCCCGCGAGCTCGACGCCGGTTGGGCCGGCGCCGACGATCACGAACTGCAACAGGCGCTTGCGCACCGCGGCGTCGGACGTCATCTCGGCGCGCTCGAACGCCGTGAGTATCTTGCGCCGGATCAGCGTGGCATCGTCGATGGTCTTCAAGCCCGGCGCTATCGCCGCCCAGTCGCCGTGCCCGAAATACGAATGCGTGGAGCCCGTCGCGACGACGAGATAGTCGAACGGGATCTCGCCGCTCTGCGTGACGACGCAGCCGCGTGCGGCGTCGAGACCCGTGACCTCGTCCATGAGCACGGTCGTGTTCTTGAGCCGACTCAGGATCGAGCGCACTGGCCAAGCGATATCCGAAGGCGGCAAGGCGGCGACCGCGACCTGGTAGAGCAGCGGCTGGAACAAATGATAGTTGTGCCGGTCGATGACCGTGACGTCGACGGGCACGCGCGCGAGCGCCCGCGCCGCGAACAGCCCGCCGAAGCCCGCGCCGACGATGACCACCTTCGGCCTGTCGCGATCTGTGCCAACCATCGTTGTGGGAGCGAGCTTCGCTCGCGATGAATTGTGCCGGCTCAGAATACGCCAATTCCGCAGGAAACGGCGGCGCTCTAGCGCACGTTGCCGATCGAGTTCTTCGCCGTGTCGTGCCTCGTCTTCATGATGTTGCTGATGGCGGTATACCTGCGCCGCTGCTGCTCGAGGGTAGCCTCGAGAGCCGCGCTCGCTCGATCGTCGACGTTCGCCGCGCCGGACCGGCGCAACGCCTGCGAGCTTGCCTCGAGCTCGCTCTGTAGTTGTCTGTACGCGGGATCCAGACAGAACCGCAGCACCGCCTGGGGATCGTTGTCCTGGTGGCGCGCAAGCATGGCTTGCAGCCGTTGTTGCGCTCGAGCGTCGCGCTCGTTCGCGACGAGCGCCGTGCACGCGCTTTGCAGATCGCGCCGCTCGCCGGCGCCGAGCGTGTCGCCAAAGGCCTGCGCGGCGCGCGTGTTTTTGGCCGCATCGGCGGCAACGCTTTCGCGCAAGTCGCTCGTGCCGCCGAGCAGAACACTAAAGTCAGGGGCGAACGCGCGCGCGCTGAACAAGCACGCTGCGAGCGCCGCCACGAACGCTGTCTTGGAAATAGTCATAGCTCGACCCCTTTCCCTCGCGTGGCCGCGTCATGCGCCGGCCCGGTACCCATTAGATGACCGGTAGCGCCGGGAATCTGTGCCGCAGTCGACAGTGCGTGGCCGGCATTGAGTAGAAAGGGCGGCGCCCCCGGAGGGCACCGCCCCAACGACCGCGCAAGTACTACGGCGATTCGCCTTGAACTTGGCCCTCGATGACAGCGGGCGCACCATCGACTTGAGGCCGGTCGGCGAGCGTGAAGCTCACCGCACCAATGTCGTCGACTCCGGGCAAGGCGAGACTCGGGTCACCGTACGCCGCGTCGGCATCGAGCCCATCGCAATCCGCGAGGTCGACGTCGCGCATCGACTGCTCCTTCTCAAGCGCTCTGACCACGAAGCTATTGCTGTTGTCGGCAAGCACCACACCATCGGCCAACGTCACCGCCGCGTGCCAGCGATCGGAGTCGCCGTCCTGAACCCATGGAAAACCGCCGAGATTGCCCGGCCCGCCATACTGAAGCAGGAAGCGCCTATCTTGAAACTCGTCGCTGCCGTTGGCGTCGTTGGCGGACGAGTGAATGTACGGGACTTGCAGCGGGCGATCGAACACCACCGTCTGGCCGATCGCATCCGTCGCCGTGATCATCACGTTCCATGCGTTGGGGCCGGTCTCCCAGCGGTAGCTCATCGGCTGATCGTTCACCGTCCACGGCCGACTCTCGTCCGCCAACAGGTCCGTCAACATCTCGCCGGTGCTGATGCCCCACGGCTGCCCGATGGAAGCCAGCGCGAGCTCGGTCGCAGCGACGAGACCTCCGTTCGTGTCATCCGTCACGAACACCTTACCGTCCTCCATCGACAACGTATATCTCAGCGCTGTTCCCTGATACGAGTGGTACAAATCCCAAGGACCCTGCGCTGCGGCCACGTCGGCTTGCGAGAGCCCGCCCTTCAAGCAACGGTCGTAGCAATACAACGCCGCGTCCGTCGTGCCGGCAGGGAACAGAGCGGCGTCGCTTGCCGTCACGAATTCCTGCGCGAAAAAGACGATCCTGCGATCCTGTGCGGCGAGCGACGCATCGTGTGTGTAGACCACGTTGCCGCCGAGGGCCTCGGACCACATCCACAGCACTTCGTTGTGTACGGGCAGCAGAGTCGCGGCGACCGAGACCGCCGAAGTTTGCGGATCGCCGTCGTGATCGATGGCGTCGAGGAACAGCGGCCCGTTGTCACCCCACTCCAATGCGCTGATAATTTGGAAGTCGAGGTTTTGGTCGACCGCGATGAGCCATTGACCGGGTGTTTCGAGGCTCGGGTGCGGGCCCCAAAACTGGAACGTGTCGCCGACAAAAGCGCTGAGCAGCTCATGGTTCGCTACGCGCCGGACGAGCCGGCCCGGTGCGACGCGCACGCTGTAGTCGACCGTTGCGTCGGTGTCGTAGTCGAACCTGTGGATCGTCTGCCCGTCGGCGGGTATTCCACCCGACTCGGTCCAGATGCCGTGATAGCCGAGCCATCCATAGGCATTCGCGACTCCATCGCCCGCGCTGTCGTAGGAAAACGGGAACCCGGAGTTGAGCTCAACGCGCTGCCCGGCCTCGACCGGCCGGCCGCGGAACTCGGCGTCCTCCCGATGGTAGAGGTTGTAGCGCCACACGCGGACGTCGAACTCATCGCGCGCGCGGCAAACCTCCTCGTCTGCGAGCGCGTCGCCGTCGTCATCGCGACTGCTCAAGAAGCGCGCGCTGTTGTAGGCGATCGCGAAGCTCTCGTGCCGCACCCCTTGTTCCTCTCCGCCCGGACCCTGTCGAATCCACGATTCGTCGCGGCGGGTCAGTGCGAGCCCGCTCGCACCCGCGGCATCGTCGAGGCGGACGTTGGCCGCGTTCTCGTAACCGAAGTCCATCGGCGGTGCGGACTGAAGAGCCGTCCCGCCCATGCTGATGAACCGAAATTGCGGACGGCCCGCGGCGTTGTCGACGGTCGCGAGCGTGCCTCGCATGGTTTCCACTTCCACGTCACCCAAACCGAGCGCGGTGCCGTCCACGACGCCCCTGAAGTTCAGCGCAAACCTACCGAACGGCTCGGCCTCGCTCACGCCGTCCTCGACCCTGATCTCCACGAGAATGCTCTGCTCGCCGAGACCCTCGCCTTCGGCGTCGGGCACCCAAAGTCGGACCAGCTGGGGCGAATCGTTATCGGTCCGCTCGGAATCGATGATCCAGCGGGAGAATTCCGCAGCGTCCCCGGCAGTTGATTCACCGGTCGCGCCGTTCGCACCGCCGTTGCGACCCTGTTGGCAGCGGTCTTCATTGACGAGCGCGACGTACGGCCCTCGATTCACCATCTGCGCGGCGCCCGTCTGGTTGATGTAGCAGACGATCTCGTTGATCACGCTCAAGCCTTCCATCGACTGGTCGTGGACATAGACGTGAGCTTCGTCGGTCGAGTAATCCGTATCCGCGTCGTTCAAAGCCTTATGCGCTCCCGTGCCGATGGCCAGCGTCGAGGCGAAGCCCTTGGCGCCCGGTGCTCTCGGTTTGGAGACGCCGCCTGCGGCGCCGGCCTCGGCTGCGGACAGGACGCTGAAGCTCTCGGGCAAGTTGAGCCCGGCGACCGCAGCCGCGTTCAATGGAGGATTTGGATCGGTCGGCGGATTGGACCCCGTCGGCGCGGCGTCGCCACCCCCGCCCCCACCGCCGCAGCCACCCACGCACAAAGTGATGACCGCTAGCCAAGTGAATCTGCTGCTCATGATGTTCTCCTGAATTACGATCCACAGACCCGGGCGGAGCTGCCCCCGCACGGTCGGAACTATGCCGGTCGTGGCCCGCAACGTCCGCGACACATATCACAATTCCGGTAAAATCAGTAAAATTGATATATTAGTGGCGGTCCTACGGGCTCAGTAGATGCAATATCCTCTGTATCTGGTAAAATTGACCAATTCGGCAAACAATGATCGGTAAACCATGACTCGGTGTGGGAGGCTTCGCCAGTGCTAGATGCGGACCGTGAAGAACAAGAGTTCGTGACCACTCAGGAAGCAGCCCGGTTGCTCGGTGTATCGGTCCGCACCGTTCAGCTTTGGGTCGAGAGCGGTGTCCTGCACGCGTGGAAGACAGCCGGGGGCCACCGCCGTATCGCGCGTGTCTCCGTCGAGGAGCTGCGTCAGCAGCAACGCGACGTAATTGCGACGGTCACAGGGCTCAAAGTGCCGAAAGTCGTCGTTGTGGAGGACAACCCGGTGTATCTCGAGCTCTACCGGCTGAAGATCGAAAGCTGGCAGCTGCCTGCCGCCGTTACGACGGCCAAGAGCGGCTTCGAGGGTCTGATCGCGGTCGGTGGACTTAAGCCCGACGTCGTGGTCACGGACCTGCCGTTGGCAGGGATGAACGGCTGCGAGATGATTCGAGCGTTACAGCAGGCCTCCCCGGGAACGCAAGTGATCGTGGTAACGGATCTCAGCGACGACGACATAGCGCGCGCAGGAGGTCTGCCAAAGAATGTACCGGTACTAAAACAACCAGTTCAGTTCGACGCGCTCGAAGCGCTACTTCGCAGGAGGCCCGGCCGCAGCCTAAGCTCGTAGGGTCACGCGACCTCGATTGACGATTCCGTCACCGTGAGCGAAATTGCTGGACACTACGCACGGGGAGGGGCGATCGCCATGACGCATTCCGACGCTGCACCGACGACGCTCGTAGGCTTGTTGAGCCGAGCTCCCGCTGAGCGGACGGCGATCATCCTTCCTGAACAAAACATCCGCGTCACGTACGGTTCGCTCCGAAGTCAGGTCGAGACCGTCGCGGAAGCCCTCGCGGCTTCCGGTATCGGCCGAGGCGACCGGGTCGGCATCGCGCTGCCCAATGGCCTTCCGACGATCGTGTCGTTCCTCGCCGCATCGGTGGCGGGTACTGCGGCACCCCTCAATCCCGCGTACAAGGAGGATGAGTTTCGCTTCTACCTGGAAGACACGAATGCGCGTGTGCTTCTGCTGCCACCGGAGGGTGCGGACGAGGCTCGGAGGGCGGCCCGCGATCGCGTGCCCATCCTGACCGTGGAGATGGGCTCCACCGGAACGGTGAGTCTGTCCGGGGTGACGCGCGACCGCCCGGTCACGCCACCCACCGTCGACGACATCGCCTTGATCCTGCACACGAGCGGCAGCACCGGCCGGCCGAAAAGAGTGCCGCTTACGCATGCCAACTTGTCGATCTCGGCGGGCAATGTCGCACGGAGCTACGCGCTCACGGCGGATGACGTTTCGTTGTGTGTCATGCCGCTCTTCCACGTGCACGGTCTCGTGGCCTCAACGCTCGCGACGCTCTCGACGGGCGGCACCGTGGTCGTGCCTGGCAAGTTCAATCCGCTGTCGTTCTGGCGCGTCGCCCAGGATCACGGCGTGACCTGGTATTCGGCGGTACCGACGCTGCACCAACTGCTGCTGGCCCGCGTCCAACCGGGAGCGCCAAGGCCGGCCGGCGCCCTGAAGCTGCGGTTCGTTCGCTCGTGCAGCGCGTCCCTTGCACCGCAGGTGATGCACAACTTGGAAGCGGCGTTTGGCGCACCGGTACTCGAGGCGTACGGCATGACCGAGGCGGCGCACCAGATGTCCTCCAATCCGCTGCCGCCCGGCGCCCGGCTTCCGGGGTCCGTTGGCCGGGGGACGGATGTGCGCATCAGCATCATGGACGGGAATGGACGCCACCTGCCGGCGGGTGAGCGAGGCGAAGTGTGTATTCAAGGGCCGAACGTGATTCGCGGGTACGAGAACAACCCCGAAGCGAACGCGACCTCGTTTTTCGACGGCTGGTTCCGAACCGGCGATCAGGGCGTTCTCGACGCCAACGGGTACCTCACGCTCGTCGGACGGCTCAAGGAATTGATCAATCGCGGCGGCGAGAAAATCTCGCCCCGTGAGATCGACGAAGTCTTGCTCACGCACCCCGCGGTGGCAGAGGCCGTCTCATTCGGGGTGTCGCATCCCACGTGGGGTGAAGAGGTCGCCGCGGCGGTGGTCCTGCGCGAGGGGGCAACCGAGTCGGACCTCCTGGCCTACTGCAAGGAGCGGTTGGCCGACCACAAGCGCCCGAAACAGATTCATATCACTGACGCCATTCCCCGAACCGCCACGGGCAAGATTCAGCGGCGCATCGTGGCGCAAGCGTTTTCGCAGCAACCATCGTGAGAATCGTCATTGTCGGCGCCGGCGCGATCGGCGGCTATATCGGCGCGCGGCTCGCGCGGGTGGGCGCGAGCGTTGTGCTTTTTGCCCGCGGTCCACACCTGCGCGCGATGCAGGAGCGCGGGCTGCGCGTCATCAGCGCGGACGGCGATTTCGAAGTCAAGCCCGAGGTCGCCTCCGATCTTGCGGCAATCGGGACGGCCGACGTCGTCTTCCTCGGCGTGAAGGCGCACAGCCTGACGGCGGTCGCCCCTCGCCTGCACCTGCTTTTCGGTCCCGACACCACGGTCGTCAGCACCCAAAACGGGATCCCGTGGTGGTACTTTCAGGATCATGGCGGCGAGCTCGAGGGGCTTCGTCTCGAGCGTGTCGATCCAGGCGGCGTCATTGCGTCGGCCATCGAACCGCGACGCGTCGTGGGGGCGCTCGCGTACTTCGCCACGGACGTGGTCGAGCCGGGCGTGATCCGCCATACCGAGGGCAATCGCATCAGCTTCGGCGAACCAAACGGCACCAGGTCGGATCGGACGCGCGCCATTGCCGAAGCGCTCGTCGCCGCCGGTTTCCGCTGCCCGATCACCACACGCTTTCGCCACGAGCTGTGGGTCAAGCTGCTCGGCAACGTCGCCTTCAACCCGATCAGCGCGCTCACGGGCGGCACCCTCGAGGAGCTCGTGCGTCACGCCGATACATCTCGACTCGTGCGCGAGGTCATGATGGAAACCGAAGCGGTGGCCGGCAAGCTGGGCATCGAGCTGCCGATTTCGATCGACCAGCGGATGGCCGGAGCCGAGCAAGTGGGCGCGCACAAGACCTCGATGCTCCAGGATCTCGAGGCCGGCCGGCCGATGGAGCTCGAAGCAGTCGTCGGCGCCGTCATCGAATTGGGAGAACGGCTCGGCGTGTCGATGCCGGCGACGCGTGCCGTGTACGCGTGTGCCAAGTTACTGGACGAGCACAGTGCGGCTGCGCCGAAAAAAGAACAGCGAGTGAAGGGGGCGTCGTGAGCATCCACAATCGCTGGTTCCAGCTCTGCGCGTCGCTCGTCGCGATGATCATGATTGCGAACCTGCAGTACGCCTGGACGCTCTTCGTCCAGCCGCTGCAGGCGGGGACGGGATGGAGGCTCTCGGATATTCAAGTCGCGTTCTCGCTGTTCATCCTGTTTCAGACGTGGGTCCAACCGCTCGACGGATGGCTCATCGACCGTCTGGGCCCACGCGGGTTCATCAGCGCGGCGGGGCTGCTGTGCGGTCTCGGCTGGGCGGGCATGGGATACGTCACGTCGTTGCCGATGCTCTACACGATGTACTGCACGGCCGGCATCGGTGCAGCGTTCGTGTACAGCGGGTCGATCGGCTCGGCGCTGAAA
>Ga0209640_10001548_pt1 | contig 19532 bp, 20 predicted proteins | sample RifCSP10_1_FD_184018 | JGI IMG/M metagenome (GOLD analysis project Ga0209640, IMG submission 184018) | Soil microbial communities from Rifle, Colorado - Rifle CSP2_sed 10_1 (SPAdes) (version 2) | ecosystem: Environmental > Terrestrial > Deep subsurface > Rock core/Sediment | place: Rifle...
GCTGGTGCGGTGGGCCGGGCGCGGCGAAGTGGTGCGGGTGGGGGTCGAGCGGGCTGGCCCGTGAGATCACCCCTCAGTGGACCACCCCTCACCCTGCCCTCTCCCCTGAGGGGAGAGGGTATGAGGAGCAGGAAGTGCCCCGCTTCCTCGTGAGGTCACCCCTCGGTGGGACCACCCCTCACCCTGCCCTCTCCCCTGAGGGGAGAGGGGTATAGGGAGGAAGGGCCCTCAATAGCCGCGGGCGCGGTCGACGAGGTGGCGGAGCGGGCGGTTGGCGGCGTAGCGGCGGAGGTTGTCGTTGAAGATGGGCCCGATCTCGCGCGGAGTGCTGGGGCCCGAGATGTGCGGCGTGACCACCACATTGTCGAAGCCCCAAAGGGGATGGTCGGCGGGCAGCGGCTCGGTATCGAAGACGTCGAGCACCGCGCCGCCGATGCGCCGCGCGCGCAGCGCGGCCAGGAGCGCGGCCTCGTCCACGATCGGCCCGCGCGCCAGGTTGAGCAACCAGGCGGTGGGCTTCATCGCGGCCAGCTCGGCCGGGCCCACGAGCCCGCGCGTCTCGTCGCTCAGCGGCAGCGTGAGGACCACGAAATCGGCGCGCGCCAGCGCGGCGCGGAGGGCCTGCGTGCGGTAGACGCGCAGGGCATCGCGCGCGCCACGGCCGCTGCGCGTGACCCCGATCACCTGCATGCCGAGGGCCCGGGCCGCCTTCGCGATGCTCCGGCCGATATCCCCGAGGCCGACCACGCAGAGGGTCTGGCCCCGCAGGGGGATGGGATCCACCGGCGCCCAGCGCCGCTCGCGCTGGCTCGCCCGAAAGCCGTCCATCCGCTGCGTGACCCACAGGCACCAGGCGATCGTGTACTCCGCCATCCACGGGCCGAAGATGCCCGCGACGCGAGTGACGCGCACGTGCGGCGACAGCTCGGGGACGAGTAGCCGCTCGATCCCGGCGCCCATGCACTGCACCCAGCGGAGTCGCCGGGCCCCGGCCAGCAGCGGGCGCGGCGGGCCCCAGCAGTAGAAGATCTCGGCGAGGGCGCCCGGCCCGGCGGCCTCCTCGGGCGTCGAGGCCACGTGCACCCGGAACGCGCGCGAGGGCAGGCGGATGAGGTCCGCGTAGGCGCGGGCCTCTCCCGCGTCCGGGTAGTACACGAGGATGCCGCGGGTCACGCGCCGATCTTGGAGAGGAGCCGGTCCTCGAACGAGAAGTCCACCGGGCGGTCGGCGAGGTCCCGGGCGCGATACCACTCCCAGGTCTGGGCGAGCCCGGCGTGCAGGGTGTAGCGCGGGCGCAGGCCCAGCTCGGCGCGCAGCTTGGTCGTCGTGTGGACGGCGTGACAGTCGTAGAGGAGGTTCTGGCCGAAGACGGGGCCCGGCTTGTCGAAGCTCTTCAGCAGGGCGGCGTCGAAGTGCCGGAGCGTGACCGGCCGGCCGAGCACCTCGGCGATCAGCTCGACGAAGCCGACCTGGGTGACCGCGTCCTCGCCCATGACGTTGTAGGCCTGGCCGTCGGCGCGGGAATCGCCGAGCAGCGCGGCCATCACCTCGGCCAGGTCCTCCACGTGGCCGAACTGGCGGAGCCAGCCGCCGTGCCCGGGCACGAGCACGGGCCGCCCCCGGCTGATCCGGTCCATGAAGAACGTCTCGTTGTTGCGGGTGTTGAGCGGGCCCATCACGTGGGTGGGGCGGACGATCGTGACGGGCAGGCCCCGGGTGCGGTGGCGCTCGAGGAGCACGTCCTCGCCGCCGATCTTGTGCCGCGCGTAGTCGCCCCAGTAGAAGCTCCGCGGGGTGGCCTCGGAGTACGGGATGGGGAGCCCGTGATCGTACACGCGGCACGTCGAGACGAAGACGACGTGGGGCGAGCCGGGCAGCGCATCCACGAGCGCGGCCACGTCCTCGGGCAGGGTGGGCGCGTAGGTGACGTCGAAGACGCCGTCCCAGCGCCGCCCGACCAGGCGCGCGCGGAGCGCGGCGTGGTCCTTGCGGTCGCCGGTGATCGCGGCGACGCCGGAGGGCAGGCGATCCGGATGGCGCCCGCGGTTGAAGACGGTGACCTCGTGGCCGCGGCGCTGGAGGGCGTGGAGCAGGTGCAGGCTGATGAACTCGGTGCCGCCCATGACGAGCACGCGCATGACGGCGCCGATTCTATCAGAGCCAGCCGGAGCGCTTGAAGCGGTAGTACAGCGCGCCGCAGAGGGCGGCGGTGACCGCCATCACCAGGGGATAGCCCCAGCGCCACTGCAGCTCGGGCATGAAGTCGAAGTTCATGCCGTAGATGCCCGCGACCATGGTCGGGATCGCGAAGATGGCGGCCCAGCCGGTGATGCGCTTGGTGGCCTCGTTCTGGGCGATGGTGGTGAGCGAGAGATTGGCCTCGAGCGCGGTGCCGAGGAGCTCGCGCAGGCCGTCCGCCTTCTCGTTGATCCGGATCGCGTGGTCGTAGACGTCCCGGAAGTAGGGGCGCGCGTCGTCCGGGATCAGGTCGAGGTCGGAGCGCATCAGGCGGTTGCAGATGTCGACGAGCGGGGAGACGCCCCGCTTGATCTCGAGCAGGTCGCGCTTGAGGGTGTAGATCCGCATGGTGCTCTCGCGGCTGATGCGCTCGTTGAAGATGTCCTCCTCGAGGGCCTCCAGGTCGTCCTCGAGCCCGTCCACGATCGGGAAGTACTGGTCCACCACGAAGTCCATGATCGCGTGGAGCACGAAGCTCGGGCCCTTGGCCAGGAGCTGCGGCTGGGCCTCGCAGCGGGCCCGCACGTCCCCGTAGGAGAGCGAGGCGCCATGGCGGACCGACACCACGTAGCGCGCCCCGACGAAGAGATGGGTCTCCCCGAAGGCGATGCGCCGCTGCTCCCGGTCGGGCTGGGCGGTCCGGAGCGCGATGAAGAGCGAGTCGCCGTAGCGCTCGAGCTTCGGCCGCTGGTGGGCCTGGTGGGCGTCCTCGATCGCGAGATCGTGCAGCCCGAACTCGGCCTGCACCTCCTTCAGCAGGGCCTCGTCCGGCTCGTAGAGGCCGATCCACACGAAGCGGTCCTCCTGCTTGAGGACCTCGCTGATGTCCTGCAGGGCGACGTTCGCGACGCGGCGGCCGCCCGCGTAGGCGGCGCACGCGATCACCGGGCCCGGGTCGTGGGTGGGGCTCAGCGCCCCGCCGTCCGCGGCCCGGCGGTCCTCCGGAAGCTGCTCCTCGCCGGTCATCCCACGGTCACCGCCACGCAGGTGGTGGTTCTCGTGACGCCGTCGATGATGCCGATGGCGTCGGTCACGAGGCTGCCGATGGCGTCGAGGGACTGGCCGTCCACCACCGCGATGAAGTCGTAGGGGCCCGTGACCGCGTCCATGGCCGCCACCGTGGCCCGCGGGCTCTTGATCCGGGCCAGCGCCTTCTTGACGTTCTTGGTCTTGCCGGCCGCGGTCTCGATCAGCACGTACGCTTTCATCGTCGTCTCCTGTCTCAGCCGAGGATCCACCAGGCCGCGCCCGCGGCCAGCGCGGCCGCGGTGGCGCCGGCGGCGCGGCGAAAGCCGGTGCGGAAGAACGGGATCGAGAAGAAGGGCGAGCGGCGCTGGGACGGCCGGATCCGCCCGTCCAGGAGCCCGTCCACCACCGCCATCGCCTCGTCCATGAGCACCTTGGTCGTGACCCGGGCGAAGGCCGGATCGGCCATGGCGGGATGGCCCACGTACCCGGGGCCGCCGTCGCGGACGGCGTAGTTCGGCCGGAGGCGATCGGTGAAGGAATAGCGGGCGGGGGGCAGCCGCCGGTACGCCTGGTCCACCAGGTCGGGCCGCAGCACGAGCATGATCGAAGTCTCCCACCACCCGCCGTGCGCGTCCTCGGAAAATGCCTGCCGCTCCGTCGCGGAGAGGGGGCGGCCGAGGGCGGCCTCGATCCGGGGGAGGAAGCGGCCGCGGAGGAACTCCCAGGCCAGGTAGCCGGTGAACGACGCCATCGTGATGCGATGCCGGCGGGAGACGATGGCCGCCGCCTCCTCGAGCGCGACCAGATGGCCGGGGCCGCCGTGGCCGTTCCCGACCAGCACGTGGCGGAAGCCGGCGCGGCCGAGGGCCGAGCCGTAGTCCACCACCACGTCGCGAACGGTCCGCTGCCGGATGGCCACCGTGCCTACCGTGTCGAAGGTGAAGGAGCCCAGGTGGAGCGTGGGCGCGAGCACCACCGTCCAGCCGGGCCGCCTCGCCACGAGCCGCTCGGCGATGGTCTCGGTGAAGTGCCGGGCGATGAAGGCGTCCACCCCGAGCGGCAGGTGGGGGCCGTGCGTCTCGAGCGGGCTCACCGTCAGGATCACCACGGTGCGCTCGCGGTCGAGCGCGTCGAGCTGGGGCGTGGACAGCTCCTCCAGGCGATGGACGGTCAAAAGCTGCTCCCCCGCGTGGCTGCCAGGTAGTCGTCCTTGGCCCGCTCGAGCTCGGCCACCAGGGCCTGACGCTCGGCCAGGAGCCGGGTGGCCGACTGGCGGTGCGTGAGCGACAGCAGGCCGAAGCGGAGCTGGCTCTGCAGCCGGCTCACCCCGCCCAGATAGCGGTAGGCGATGAGGCCGCTCACCGGCAGCGACAGCGCGAAGCCGAGAGCCCACCGCAGGCCCAGGAGCCACCACACGATCCAGGTCTCGAGCGCCCAGAAGAGCGGGAAGGCCACGACGCTGGCGAGCAGCCGGGTGGTGGCGTAGTCGGTCTCCTTGCGCGCGGTGCGACGGGCCAGCCAGCGCGGCAGCAGATAGGGCAGGCCGTTGACGACCAGACCGTAGGCGAAGAACGGCAGCCCGAGCGAGGCTTCCCACGAGCGGCGGAGCCGGCCGCGCGCGAGCGGGCGGTGGGCGCGGGCGCGGACGGCCTGGTCCCGCATCTGGTACGCGGCGAGCAGGGCACGATACCGCTGCACGCCCGCCCAGAGCCGCTCGACCCGCTCGGGATCGTGCTGCTCGAAGTGGGCGGCCGCGTCGGCAATGGCGCGGGACAGACGCAGGGGGTCCACCTGCCGTGCCCGGAGCCCGCGCTCCTCCTGCAGCTCCCGGATCAGGTCGCCCCGGTACAGCTCCTCGACGGCGCGGACGAGGTCCTGGCGCTCGCGCCGGGCCACGTGGAGGATCTGGGCCTCCATGCCCCACTGGATCGCGGTGGTCAGCGCCTCGACCGCCTTCGCGGGCTCGTCGCGGTACACCGCCGCGTACGGCGTGAGGGCGATCGGCTCGCCGAACGACACGCGGACGTGGCCCCGGAAGGCCTTGCGCGCGTCGAAGGTGAGGCCCACCGGGACGAGGGTCAGCGGCGCCCCGCGGCCCGCGGCCTGGTAGTCGAGCGCGATGCGCGCCGCCCCGGTCTTGATCCGCTGGACCCGGCTCTCGGAATGCGTGGTGCCCTCCGGGTAGATCCCGATGAGGCCGCCCCGCTCGAGCGCGCGGAAGCAGGCGGCGAAGGCATCGGCGTTCTTGTCCATCTTGTCGGGGTCGTCCTGCCTGCGGTAGACGGGGATGGCTCCGCAGGCGGCCAGGAACCGGGCGACCACGGGATTCCGGAAGAGTGCCGCGGTGGCCAGGTAGTGGACCTTCCGGGGCAGGACCCCGCCTACCAGCAGGGAGTCGATCAGGTTGTTCGGGTGGTTGATGCACAGGAGCACGGGCCCCGCGGCCGGCACGCGGTCGACGCCCACCACCGCGACATCCTTGAAGAAGAACCAGAGCCAGAAGCGGCCAACCAGGCGGACGACTGAATAGAATCCGGTCACTGGGTGAGGCCGCGGCGGGCCCTGACCGCGCTAGGCCTGGAGATCGGCGGAGCGGATGCGCTTCACTCCCGCCTTCGTCATCTGAGCCCAGGCCTTCGCCAGCGACCCCTGGGTGTCGATGCCGCGGCAGGCGTCCTCGACCACGAGGGCACCCAGCCCGACCTTGCGCGCGTCCAGCGCCGACCAGCAGACGCAGAAGTCGGTGGCCAGGCCCACGAGAAAGACCTGGCGGAAGCCGCGGTCGCGCACGTAGCCGGCGAGCCCGGTCGTGGTCTTGCCGTCGGCCTCGAAGAAAGCCGAGTAGGAGTCCATGTGCTTGCGGTAGCCCTTGCGGATGACCAGCTCGGCGTGGGGGATCTTGAGATCCTTGTGGAAGTCGGCGCCGGGGGTGCCCTGCACGCAATGATCCGGCCAGAGCACCTGGGTGCCGTAGGGCAGGGCGGTGGTCTCGAAGGGCTTCTTGCCCTGATGCGAGGAGGCGAAGGAGACGTGTCCCGGCGTGTGCCAGTCCTGGGTCATGATCACGTGCTCGAACCCCGCCGCGAGCTGGTTCACGAGCGGCACGATCAGGTCGCCTTCCTTGACCGGCAGGGCTCCGCCCGGAATGAAGTCGTTCTGCACGTCCACCACCAGGAGCACGTCGCGCCCGCCCGGCTTGATCCGGGGGCGTCCGCCCTGGGCCCAGGCCCGCCGCGTCCCCGCGCCCGCCGCCAGGATGCCGCCCACCGCGCCGCCGAGAAACTGCCGCCGATCCGTGCGCATGCTGCTCTCCCTCCGTCGCCGCCGGGCGGCGCCGCTCTTCCGCCCGAGAGTATAGTCCCGTCTCCGCCCGGGCAAGGCCTTCTCCGGGGTCAGCGCGCCACCGGCTCGATCACGACGGCGGTGCCGTAGCAGAGGCATGCTCGAGCATCAGGTCGAAGGCCTCCTGGCGCGCCCGCTCGCAGAGCTCGGTGTAGAGCGTGATGTTGCCGCCGAACAAGGTCTGGATGAACGCGCCCAGGGAGTGCTCCTCGTATCGCGTCAGTCGACGACGGCGACGCCTTCGATCTCGATCAGGCAGTCGTCGTCGTAGAGGCCTCTCACCTCCACGAGCGTCATGGCCGGGTAGTGCCGGCCGAAGTAGTCGCGGTAGACCGCGCCGATGTCCCGGCCGCGGGACTTGTACTCGGTCTTCGAGAGCACGTAGATGGTGAGCTTGACGATGTCGCTCATCTGGCCGGCCCGGGCCGTGACCACCGCCTTGAGGTTCTCGCAGACCTGGCGGAACTGGGCGACCATATCGCCCTTGCCGACCACGTGGCCGTCCTTGTCCAGCGCCACCTGGCCGGCGATGTAGACGGTCTTGCCCCCCTGGACCTCCCAGCCGTGGGCGTAGCCGGCCGGCTTGGGCAGCGTCGGCGGGTTGATGGGCTGCATCAGCTTCGGCATGGATTCCCCCTCTCGCCGCCCTCTCCCCCGAGGGGAGAGGGGAATGTGTGGCCAACCGAACGAGCCTATACTACGCGCGTCCATGGGCCGCCGCTTCGAGCAGGTCACGCTCGCCGATGCCGTCGGCCGTCTCCGCGCCGGCATGAAGGTGCTCCTCGCCCCGGGCTGCGGCGATCCGAGCGCGCTCGTGGCCGAGATCCTCCGGCAGGCCGACCGGCTCGCGCCGCTCACCCTGATGGGCGGGCTGCGGCTCGACGACTATCCCTTCGCGGCCACCGTCTACGCGGGGAAGGTCCGCTTCGCGACCTGGCACATGTCGCCCCGCCTCGCGGACGCGGCGGCGCGCGGCGACGTGGACTTCGTCCCCGCGCGCTACTTCGACACGGTGACCCTGTTCGCGGCGGGCGGGGCGTGGGCACCCGACGCGGTGCTCGTGCACGCCGCGCCCCCCGACCGCGGCGGGTATCTCTCGCTGGGCGTCTCGGTGAGCTACTCGCTGCCCGCGGCCCGGCGCGCCCCCCTCGTGATCGCCCAGGTCAACCCGCGGATGCCCCGGACCCTCGGCAACGCCTTCCTCCACCGCTCGCAGGTGGACGTGTGGACGCCCGTCGATCACCCGCTGCTCGAGTACCCGCCCACGCCGGTCGGGGAGGTGGAGCGGCGCATCGCGGGCTTCGTGGCCGACCTGGTGCCGGACGGCGCGACGGTGCAGGTGGGGGTCGGGGCGATCCCGCAGGCGGTGATGGAAGCGCTCGGGGGCAAGAAGGACCTGGGGGTGCACTCGCTCCTGGTCGAGCACATGCTGCCGCTGGTGCGGAGCGGGGTCATCACCAACGCGCGCAAGCGGCTGCATCCGGGCCGCATGGACGTGGGCGAGATCATGGGCACCGCCGCGCTCTTCGATTGGAGCCACGACAATCCGCTGGTGAACATGGAGCCCTCCGACGTGGTGCACGATCCGGAGGTGGTGGGCACGCTGGGCGCCTTCGTGTCGGTGAACTCGGCTCTCGAGGTGGATCTCCTCGGCCAGATCAACGCGGAGAGCGTGGACGGGCGGCAGGTGACCGGCATCGGCGGCCAGTTCGACTTCGTGCTGGGGGCGGCGCGGGCGGAGCGGGGGCGCTCCATCATCGCGCTGCCCGCCACCGCGGCGCGCGGCGCGCGCTCCCGCATCGTCGCCCGTCTGGCCGCGGGGGCGCGGGTGACCACGCCGCGGTTCCTGGCGGACTACGTGGTGACGGAGCACGGGGTGGCGGCGCTGCGGGGAAAAAGCGACGCCGGGCGGGCGCGGGAGCTGCTCCACGTCGCCGACCCGGCGTTCCGGGATCGTATCGAGCGCGAGATCAGGCCTTGAGCTTGTCGATCTCGGCGAAGATCTCCTGGTCCTCGGGGAAGCGAAACGTCACCTGGTTGTCGAAGATCATCTTGTCGTCGACCTCGACGGTGAAGATACCGCCGGCGCCTTCCCGCAGCTCGGAGTTGATGCCGTACTTACTCTCGATGGCGGCCTGCAAACTGGAGGCCTGGGGGAGATAGTTTCACTCGCCGCAGTACGTGATCCGGACGTGCATCGGATTCCTCCTTTGCGCCAGCGTTGCGCGGGACTGTCCCGTATGATACGGACGCCCGCGGGGACTGTCAAATGACCCGGCACCTGCTGATCGACTCCGATCCCGGCATCGACGACGCGCTGGCGATCCTGCTCGCCCTGCGCTCGCCCGACGCGCGCGTGGAGGCCGTCACCACCGTCGCCGGCAACGTCCCGGTGGACCACGCGACCACCAACGCGCGGCGGATCCTCGCGGTCGCCGCGCCCGACCCCATGCCGCCGGTGGCCTGCGGCGCTCCCGCGCCGCTCAAGCGCGCGCTGGTGACCGCCGGCCACGTCCACGGTCAGGACGGGCTCGGTAACCTCGGGCGCTTCGTCGAGCCCGACGGGCGGCCCCGCTATCCGGAGCCCGCCTACCCCCTTGAGATGCGGTCGGGGCCGGAAGTGATTCTCGACGCGGCGGACCGGTGGGGTCCCGAGCTGACCATCGTGGCCCTGGGTCCGCTGACCAACCTGGCGCTGGCGCTCCGGCAAGACCCCCGCCGGCTGGGACGGGCCGGGCGCGTCGTAGTGATGGGGGGCGCGATCGCGGTGCCGGGCAACATCACGCCCGCCGCCGAGTTCAACGTCTATGTGGATCCCGACGCGGCCTCCGCCGTGCTCGAGGCGGGCCTGGACGTGGAGCTGGTCCCGCTCGACGTGACGCGCCGGGTGGTGCTGGCGCAGGCCGCCCTCACGGACCGGCTCCGGCGGTGCTCCGACCGGGTGGCGCGCTTCATCCTGGACTTCACGCTGCATGGCTTCGCGTTCGGGGCCGACCGCGAGGGCGGCGGGATCGTGCTGCACGACCCGCTCGCGATGGCGGTCGCCCTCGATCCCTCGCTGGTCGCCTTCGAGCCGCTCTGCGTCGAGGTCGAGTGCGAGGGAAAGCTGACGCGCGGGCTCACCCTGGCGGATCGCCGCGAGATTCCCGCGCATCGCAAGCGCACGCCCACGTGCCGCGTCGCGATGGACGTGGACGCCGAGCGCGTGCTCGCGATGGTCCTGGAGCGGCTGTGCCCCGTATCTGCGTAGTCGGCTCGGCCAACATCGACTTCACGGTGGCGCTGCCCCGGCTGCCCCGGGTGGGCGAGACGGTGTCCGCCGGGACCCTGCTCGTGAACCGGGGCGGGAAGGGCGCCAACCAGGCGGTGGCGGCGCGACGCCTGGGGGCCGAGGTGCGCATGATCGGCTGCGTGGGCGACGACGATTCGGGTGGGGATATCCGCCGCGCGCTGCTCGAGGAGGGCATCGGGGTCGACGGGCTCGCGACCACGCCGGACGCGGCCACCGGCACCGCGCTGATCTTCGTGGATCCGGAGGGCCGCAACCAGATCGGGGTGGCGCCCGGGGCCAACCACCGGCTCACCGTCGAGATGGCCCAGCGCGGGGAGGACGCCATCGCCTGGGCCGAGGTCGTTCTCTGTCAGCTCGAGGTCCCGGTGCCGGTGGTCCGCTGGGCGCTGGAAACGGCGCGGCGGCACGGCGTGATCACCGTGCTGAATCCGGCGCCGGTGCAGGAGCTCTCGGACGAGCTCCTGGGGCTGGTGGACTACCTGACCCCGAACGAGGGGGAGGCCACCGCGCTGACCGGGATCGAGGTGCAGGACCTCGACTCGGGACGCCGGGCCGCGGCCCGGCTCGTCGAGCGCGGCGCCGGCACCGTCATCATCACGCTGGGCGAGAAGGGCGCGCTCGTGTGTGACGGCGGCTCGGCGGTCCACTTCGAGGCCTTCCCGGTGGAGGCCATCGACACCACCGGCGCCGGGGACGCCTTCTGCGGCTCGCTGGCGGTGGGGCTCGCCGCGGGCGGGAGCCTCGATCAGATCATCCCGCTCGCGAGCGCCACCGCCGCGCTCCAGTGCACGCGCCGCGGCGCCCAGGACGCCCTGCCCACCCGCGCCGACGTCGAGCGCTTCCTCCAATCCCTCCGCAACCGCTGACCCCTACCGGAGCTTCGCGCGGAGGGCGTCGACGCGGGCGACCGCCTCGCGGACGCGGGACTCGCTGAGGGTGCCCTGCGCGATCGCGTTGGTGATGGCGGCGACGACCCGCTCGGCCGCGCGGTCGTCCACCCGGTCGGTGTTCTCCGCGATCAGCAGCACGTCCACCCCGGCGCGGAGCGCCTGCACCGCCGCGTCCTCGAGCCCGTAGTGCTGGGCGATGGCGCCCATCAACAGATCGTCGGAGACCGCGACGCCGTCGTAGTGGAGCCAGCCCCGCAGCACGCGGCGCACGGTGTAGCGCGACAGGGTGGCGGGGTCCCACGGGTCGAGCCCGCGATTGAAGACGTGCGCGGTCATCACGCTGTCGGCCAGCCCCGCCGCGATCAGCGCCCGATAGGGCGCCAGCTCCACCCGCAGCAGGGCGGTGTCGCTCACGTCGGTGAAGCCCAGGTGCGAGTCGCGCCGGCTCGAGCCGTGCCCGGGGAAGTGCTTGAGCGAGGTGAGCACGCCCGCCTCGCGCATGCCGAGCACGAAGGCGCGGGCGTGGGCGGTCACGCGATCCGGATCCGCGGAGAAGGTGCGCCCGAGCGCGACCACCGCCGGGTTGGCCGGATTGACCGCCACGTCCACCACCGGCGCCAGGTTCCAGTTGATGCCGGCCTCACGCAGCATCGCGCCCATGCGGGCGGCCTCGGCCTGGGTGAAGGCGGGATCGTCGCGCTCCCCCAGCTCCCGCGCGGCCAACGTCGGCGGATACCCGAGGCGCGGCGAGAGGCGCATCACCCGGCCGCCTTCCGCGTCGGCCGCGATGAAGAGGGGCCGGCCCGCGCAGCGGGCGGCCAGCGCCTGCAGATCCCGGGTGAGCGCGGCGACCTGCGCCGGGCTCACCATGTTGCGCGGCTGGCCGGACGCGGCGAAGCGCTCGAACAGGAGCACGCCGCCCACCTTCACGTCGCAGACGAGCCGGCGCACCTCCTCGTTGCCCTCGACCTGGGTTCCGTTGAAGCCGATCAGGAGGAGGTCGCCGACGCGGAGGCGCACGGGGTCCGGCGCGGGGCGCGGCGTGATCAGCGCGCAGCCCGAGAGCAGCGCCGCCACGACGACGGCGACGAGGCGCCGGCTCACCCGCGCGCGCCGCGGGCGGCCGCGACGAGGCGCCGGACGCGCGCGACGTCCACCGGATTGCCGAGGCGCCCGTCCCGCTTGAGCGACGTGCCGACGATCACCGCGTCGGCCACCGAGAGGAGCTCGGCCACCGTCTCGGGCGAGGCGCCGCTGCCCACGAGGAGCGGGGCCTCGGGCACCGCGCCGCGCACCCGCTTGAGGTCGGCCATGGGGGTGGGCTCGCCGGTGGCCACCCCGGAGACCACGAGCGCGTCGGCGAGGCCGCGGGCGAAGCAGTCGCGGGCCTCCTGCTCGAGGGGCATCGGCGCCAGGGGCACGCCGTGCTTGGCCTGCACGTCGGCGAGGATGGCCACGTCCACGCCGAGCAGGCGCCGGTACCTGAGCGTATCGTGGGCGCCGGACTCGATGATGCCCTGATCGGCCGCCACCGCGCCCACGTGCACGTTCACGCGGACGAAGCGCGCGCCGGTGGCGGCGGCCACCGCGAGCGCGGAGCGCGCGTCGTTCTTGAGCACGTTGACCCCGACCGGCAGCGGCACCGCGCGCCGGATCTCGCCGATCGCGACCGCCATCCCGGCGACGGTGGCCGCGTCCACCCGTCGCGCGGTGAAGGGGACGTCGCCGTGATTCTCGACCAGGATCGCGTCGGCCCCCCCCTCGGCGAGGGCGCGCGCGTCGTCGAGGGCCGCGCGCACGAGCGCGGCCATGTCGCCGTCCCAGCGCGGGCTGCCGGGCAGCGCACGGAGATGCACCATGCCGATCACCGCGCGCGCGGTGCCCGCGGGCAGGCCGAGGACGTCAGCGAGCATCACGGAAGGATAGCACGCGGCCCCGCGCCGCCATCAGGACCGCGCGGCCACCGCCGGCCGGCGCGTCCGGTACCACTGCCGCAGGGCGCGCAGGCTGGGCCGCTCGACGCCGTAGGTCAGCGCGGCCGCGAGGACCAGGGCCCCGGCGAGCGTGACCAGGAAGCTGATCCATACCGGGACGCCGGCATCGCGCAGCTCGAGGAGTGTCGAGTAGCCGAGGTTGCGATGGGTCAGATAGAGCGAGTAGGAGATGGCGCCGAGCCACACGGTGACCGGGGAGATCGAGAAGCGGAGCCGGCCGGTGATCGCGAGCGTGAAGGTCCCGAAGAGGACGACGGCGACGCCCAGGCGCCGCATGATGGCCGGCCATTCCACCGTCGGGACCTCGTGGGTCCAGAGCCCGTCGATCATCCCCGCCGCGGCCAGGGCGGCCAGGACCAGAGCGAGACGGGCCGCGGTCGGTCCGCTCCGGGCGATGCGATAGAACGTGATCCCGGCCACGAAGAAGGGAGCGTACCGGAGGATCAGGACCTGGGAGAGCATCGCGGGTAGCGGGATCCCGAGGTACTGCTCGACCCACGACCACAGGCAGGCCAGCGCGAGCCAGATCGCGCCCACCGCCTCGATGCGCGGCAGGAGCCCGGTGACGAAGAGGAGCCCCATGATCACGTAGAAGGCCAGCTCGACCGTGAGACTCCAGAACACGTTGTCGAGATTGCCCCAGCCGAGGAACTCCTGGAGCATCGTCAGGTTCACGACGTAACCGCCGAGCCAGACGCGCTTGCCGAAGACGACGAACTCGAGCACGACCATCAAGGTCAGGGCCGCCCAGTAGGTGGGGTAGAGCCGCGACAGGCGCGAGAACGCGAAGTCCCTCCAGGTCGCGCTGCGCTCGAGGGTGAAGTAGATGACGAAGCCGGAGATCATGAAGAAGAGCAGCACCGCGTAGAACCCGTAGATCGTCCCCAGAGGGACGCCGAACGGAGCCTCGCCCCGGAACTTCATCGAGTGCCCCGCGTAGTGGGACAGGACGACACAGAGCGCCGCCGCGCCCCGGAGGACGTCGAGCTCCTCGAAGCGGCCGCCGGGTGTGGTTTGCATGTGGGGGCGATCTCGCTCGAGAATCCACCCAAGGCGGAGAGCCGTCAAGTCGCGGCGGCCAAAAAGCCGGCCGCCCCGAAAAGGCCTGCCCTATACTTGGTGACGTCATGGCGACGATGCCGGGCGCGACGGCGCCGAGGGTCTTCTACGGGTGGTGGGTGGCCTCGGCGCTCTCGATCATCGTGTTCCTCTCGGCGGGGATCCGCTTCACGATCGGGCCGTTTCTCAAGCCGGTCTCGGCGGATCTGGGCCTCGACCGTGGCAGCTTCTCCCTGGTGATCGCGCTGTCGCTGCTGCTCTACGGCGCCTTCATGCCCCTCGTGGGGCGCCTGGTGGACCGGATGGGCTCGCGCGTGGTCTGCTCGGCGGGCGCGGTGGTGATGGCGGCCTCCCTGGTGCTGAGCGGCCGGATGACGACGCTCTGGGAGTTCTACCTCTACTACGCGGTGATCGGGTCGTTGGGGCTGGCCGCCACCGGGCACGTCATGGGCTCGGTCACGCTCGCGCGCTGGTTCGTGAAGCGGCGCGGAGTGGCGATGAGCTTCCTGGGCTCGGCCTCGATGGCGGGCATGGCGGTGCTGGTGCCGGCGGCCATGTGGTGCATCCTGCGCTTCGGCTGGCGGACGAGCTTCGCCATCCTGGGGATCGGCTCGCTGCTGGTGATGCTCCCGCTCACGCTCTGGGTGCTGCGCGACGACCCGGAAAGCCTCGGGCTCGAGGCCGACGGGATCGGCGCCGGGCCCGCGGCGGCGGGGAGCGTCACCTCGGTCATCGAGCGCACCACGATCGCGGACGCGCTGCAGGTGCCGTCCTTCTGGCTGCTCACCGCCGGCCTCTTCAACTGCGGCTTCTCGATGAGCCTGCTCGCGGCCCACGGGGTGCCGATGCTGACCGACCACGGGTTTCACCCCATGACCGCCTCCTCCGCGATCGGCTTTCTCGGCATGACCGCGATCGGCGGCGGCATCATGCTGGGCCTCATCTCCGACCGCCGGGGCCGCAAGCCGGTGCTGGCCGCGGTGTACCTGCTGCGGCTCGCGGCCTTCAGCATGCTGTTCTTCGTGCGCGACCCCGTGCTCCTGCTGGTCGTGGCCGCCATCGGCGGGGTGGGCATGTCGGGGAGCCTCGCGATGACCTCGGCGCTGACCGGCGACGTCTTCGGGCGGTTCTCGGTGGGCTCGATATTCGGGCTGATCTTCCTCTCGCACCAGACGGGCTCGTCGCTCGGCTCCTGGCTGGGCGGGTTTCTCTTCGACGTCACCGGCGGCTACGGGGCGGCCTTCGGGGTGGCCGGCGCCCTGCTCCTGATCGCCGCGGCCCTGAGCCTCGCGATCGACGAGGCGGCGCGGCCGGCGGGCCGCGCGATCGCGCTGCCGCCGCGGCCGCATCCGGTGGCGGGAGGACGCTGATGGGCTACGGCACCATCCTGGTGGACCGGACCGATGGAATCGCCACGATCACGCTCAACCGGCCGGAGGCGCGCAACGCGATCGACCTGGTCATGCGGCGCGAGCTCCGGTCCGTGCTCGACGAGCTGGAGGCGGAGCCCGCCGTCCGGGTGGTGATCCTGACCGGTGGGGGCGGCCACTTCTCGGCGGGCGGCGACGTGAAGACCATGGCCGCGAAGCGGCACACCGCCGCGGAAGGCCGCGCGCGCGTGGAGTCGCTCAACCGGTTCGTGATCCGCCTCTTCGAGTACCCGAAGCCGACGATCGCCATGGTGGACGGCTTCGCGGTCGGCGCCGGGTGCAATATCGCGCTCGGCTGCGATCTGGTGATCGCTTCCGATCGCGCCCGCTTCGGGGAGGTCTTCGCCAAGATCGGGCTCGTGCCCGACGGCGGCGGCACCTGGCTGCTGCCGCGGCTGGTCGGCCTGGCCAAGGCGAAGGAGCTGGTGTTCTCGGCCGACATCGTCGACGCGGCGGAGGCGCTGCGGATCGGCCTCGTCAACCGCGTGGTCCCGGCCGCCGAGCTCGAGGCGACGACGCGGGCGGTCGCCGCCCGGATCGCGGCGGGCCCCCCGGGCGCGCTCGGGCTCGCCAAGGCGCTGCTGAACCGCGCGGTGACGGTGGATCTGGCCACCGCGCTCGGCTTCGAGGCCTACGCCCAGGCCCAGGCCATCACCTCCGACGATCACGCCGAGGGCGTCCGCGCCTTCCTCGAGAAGCGCCCGCCGAGATTCACCGGCACATGACCGGCTCACTCCTGCGAGCCCGGATCACCGGCACGGGCATGTCCGTCCCGGACTGCGTCGTCACCAACGCGCTGCTGTCGCGCTGCATGGGCACGAGCGACGAGTGGATCACCCAGCGCACGGGCATCCGCGAGCGTCGCATGTCCCCGGATACCTATCGCATGCTCGTGCGTCTGGCGGAGGCGCCGGACAAGGCCGCCTTCATGCGGGAGGTTCGCGATTGGGGGCTCGACGGGCAGATCGATTCGACGCTGACCGTGACGGACCTGGCCATCGAGGCCTCGCGGATGGCGCTGAAGAACGCGGGCCTCACCGCCGAGGACCTCGACTGCATCGTCCAGTCCACCACGCTGCCGGATCTCGCGTACCCCGCGCCCGGCTGCGTGATGCAGGGGCGCCTCGGACTCACGAGCACCCCGGTGTTCAACCTCGCCCAGGGCTGCGCGGGCTTCGTCTACGGGCTGGCGCTCGCCGACCAGTTCATCCGCGGGGGGATGTACCGGCGGGTGCTGGTGGTGGGCGCGGAGCTGCTCTCGTCCGCCTTCGACTACACCGACGCGGGCCGCGACATGGCGGTGCTCTTCGCGGACGGAGCGGGGGCGGCGGTGCTCGAGGCCATCGAGACCGAGCCGGGCCGCCCGCGCGGGCTGATCTCCCATCATCTCCACTCCGACGGCACCGCGCTGGAAGCCCTCTCCGGGGAGCTCTGGGGCTCGTCCACGTTCCCGCCGGTGTCCAAGAAGAAGATCGACGACGGCCGCGCGCGCCCGCGCATGAACGGCCGCGCGGTCTTCGTGAACGCGGTCCGGCGGGTCCGGGAGGTGGTCCAGGAGTGCCTCGACGCCAACCGGCTCACCCCGCTGGACGTGGATCGCTACCTCTTCCACCAGGCCAACCTCCGCATCATCGAGGCGTCCACCGAGCACTTCCAGATCCCGCCCGAGCGGTGCTTCAACAACCTGCAGCGCTACGGCAACACGGCGGCCGCGTCCGTGCCCATCTGCCTCCACGAGGCGCTGTCCGAGGGCCGCATCAAGGACGGCGACCTCGTCATGCTGGTGGCCTTCGGCACCGGCTTCTCGTGGGGGGCCACCCTCCTGCGCTGGTGAGCCCTCCCAGCGGTCTCCGCGGCTGGCTCGAGCGTGTCGGCTGGAGCCGGCCACCCGAGCGACGGGCCCTGATCCTGGCCGGCGGCGGGGTCATCGGCGGCATGTACGAGGTCGGGGCCCTCGCCGCGCTCGACGAGACGCTGCCCGGCTTCCGCGCCAACGACTTCGATCTCTACGTCGGCTCGAGCGCCGGCTCGGTGGTCGCCGCGCTCATGGCCAACGGGGTGCGCCCGCACGAGCTGTACGCGATCCTGGACGAGGAGCGCGACGATCCGCTCAACTTCAACCGCGGCGCGGTCTACCACAAGGGCTCCTTCACGGGCGCGACGCGCAACCTGGCCCAGTTCATGTGGGCCGTCGGGAAGCGCGCGCTCATGGACTTCCGGCTCGAGTGGCCGGATCTGCTGGCGCGCAGTGGCGGCGACATGCCGGCCGGGTTCTTCTCGCTCGCGCCGCTCGAGGCCTACATGCGCGAGGCCTTCCTGGCCAAGGGCCTCTCGAACAGCTTCACCGGCACGCCCCGGCCGCTGCTCGTCGCCGCGATCGCGCTCGACCGGGCCGAGCGGGTGGTCTTCGGCCAGGGCGATCTCATGGAGGTGCCGATCTCCCAGGCGATCGCGGCCTCCTCGGCGATCCCCGGCTTCTTCGAGCCCTATCGGATCCGGGACCGCGACTACGTGGACGGCGACGTGGGCTACACGGGCCACGCCGACCTGGCGGTGGACGCGGGCGCGTCCGTGCTGGTGGCGCTCAACCCGGCGGTGCCGCTGAGTCTGAGCGAGCCGGACGGGCCCGCGATCCGGCGGGGCGGCCTCTACGCGATCATGGAGCAGGCGGGTCACATCTCCAGCCTCAACCTGTTCAATCTCGGGCTCCGCGAGCTCAAGCTGCTGCATCCCGAGGTGGAGCTCCTGGTGATCCAGCCGGAGCCCAAGCCGTCCCCGCTGGTGGGGCCGTCCATGGGATTCGAGGCCAGCCGCGCGGCGCTCCGCTACGGGTACCGCACCGTGAAGGACTGGCTCGCCGGGCCGGGGACGGCGGTGGCGGCCCGGTTCGCGCTCCCGCGCTCCTGACCGCTTCGGCCCCGGTGACCATAGCCGGCAGTCAGAACGGCAGCTCCGGCTCGGCGCGGCCCGGGGACATGAAGCCCACCGGCATGAGGGCCGTGGAGCGGGCCCAGCCCACGCGGCCCCGCCAATCCACGAGGATGAGCCCGCCCTGGCCGCCGCCCTCCTCGACCAGCACGCTCAGGGCGACCTCGCAGGCGTGGGCCGGATCGGCGGCGCTCTTCAGGATGTCGAGCGCCCGGCGCGCCAGCGTGACGCGGATGATGGCCTCGCCGTCGCCGGTGCAGGAGACCCCACCGAGCGTGCTCTCGGCGTACGTGCCGCACCCGATCAGGGCGCTGTCACCCACGCGGCCCGGGAGCTTGCCCGCCGTTCCGCCGGTGGAGGTGGCCGCCGCGATGGTGCCGAGGCGGTCGAGCGCCACCGCACCCACCGTGCCCGCCTGGAGGGCGGCCAGCCGCCGGCGCTGATGCTCGGTGACGAGCTCGGCGGGATCGCAGAGCGGCACGCCGAGGGCCTCAGCGCGCGCGAGGGCGCCGGGCCCCGCGAAGAGCGAATGCCGGCCGGCTTCGAGGATGCGGCGGGCGAGCGTGATCGGATTGCGGACGCCCGAGACCGCGCCCACCGCGCCGTTCCGGAGCCGGTCGCCTTCCATGATGGAGGCGTCGGTCTCGACGGTGCCGGTCGAGGTCAGCACGGAGCCCCGGCCGGCATTGAACCGCGGATGATCCTCGAGGCTCCGCACCGCCGCTTCCACCGCGTCCAGCGCCGTGCCGCCCTCGGCGAGGGCGCGCCAGCCCGCGGCGACCGCGTCGCGCATCCCGGCGCGGAGCTCCTCGCGGCCGCCCGGATCGGCTCCGGCGCCGCCGTGCACGATCAGCGCGGGGACGCGGCTTGTCATGGCTCGGCGCCGGTCGCTATCATGCCCGGGTGATTGTCGGCCAATCCGGACCACAGGACAAGTCGCGACGCGATCCGCTCGCCGCCCTCGCGCGCCGGATCGTCCGCTGCCGGCTCTGCCCGCGGCTGGTGCGCCATCGCGAGGCGGTCGCGGCGGCGCCGCCGCTCCGGTATCGCGGCCAGCGGTACTGGGCGCGGCCGCTGCCGGGCTTCGGAGATCCGGCGGCGCGGGTGCTGCTGGTGGGGCTCGCGCCGGCGGCCCACGGGGGCAATCGTACCGGGCGCATGTTCACCGGGGACCGGAGCGGCGACTGGCTCTTCCGCGCGCTCCACGAGGCCGGCTTCGCCAGCCAGGCCACCTCGACCGGACCCGGCGACGGCCTGCGGCTCGAGGGCGCGTACATCACCGCGACCGCGCGCTGCGCGCCGCCCGCCAACAAGCCGACCCCGGCGGAGATGGCCCGGTGCCGGCCCTTCCTGCTGGAAGAGCTGCGGCTGCTCCGCGGCGTCCGGGTCG
>Ga0209640_10001549_pt1 | contig 19529 bp, 16 predicted proteins | sample RifCSP10_1_FD_184018 | JGI IMG/M metagenome (GOLD analysis project Ga0209640, IMG submission 184018) | Soil microbial communities from Rifle, Colorado - Rifle CSP2_sed 10_1 (SPAdes) (version 2) | ecosystem: Environmental > Terrestrial > Deep subsurface > Rock core/Sediment | place: Rifle...
ATTTATCCTGGAGGCGGCCCGCAATGTCGGTTTTGACCCTTACGGTGTCGAGATATCACCGATCGGTTATAAATTTGCCCGGGAAGAACTTAAGCTTAATGTGTTTGCCGGATTTTTGGAAGACGCCCATTTTCCCGATGCGTTCTTTGACGTCGTTACGATCTACCATGTCATCGAGCATGTCCCTGATCCTTCCGCCGTCTTCAAAGAGATCAGGCGCATCCTTAAATCGGACGGGCTCTTAGAGGTATGGACGCCGAACGTCGGCCACCGCAATGTCAGGCGCCAGGGCGCCAAATGGGCAGGTTTCATTTCCGATCACTTTTATTATTTCGACATCCAAAGTTTGGGTAAATTTTTGGAAAAAGTAGGCATGCGCGTCCTAAAAAACCAATTCACCCTCAAAGACGGGCTTAAGGTGTACGCGGGAGTTAATAACGGCCAAATTTCCCCCAAGCGTCCGCTGTTCAATCGCGTTAAGGATTTATTTTCTGTCCCCTCACAATAATCCAATCTCATATTTATCCTATAACCGTCAGGATGTATAATGGTGGCTAATGGCAAAAACATCCCCGCTTAAAAGTTATCGGTTTTCCCTCATTCTGCTCTTGTCGCTCGTTATCGGATCGGTCACGGGGCTTGCCCTTAAAGAGAGGGCGGTTTTTTTCAAGCCTTTCGGCGACATTTTCCTTAATTTACTTTTTACGAGCGTTGTCCCGCTGGTTTTTTTCTCCATTTCCTCAGCCGTTGCTTCGATGAGCAGCGGCAAGCGGCTGGGAAAGATCCTATCGGCCATGATGCTCATTTTTATCGTAACCGGCATCATCTCATCCATCCTGATGGTCATCGCCGTCAAGGTTTATCCGCCGGCGCAGGGGATCGGTGTTGACATGCCATCGGTAACAGAGCCCGAAGCGGTCAATGTTTCAGCGCAGATCGTTAAGGCTTTTACCGTTTCCGATTTCGGGGACCTTTTATCCAAGAAGAATATGCTGGCGTTGATCATTTTTTCTCTTTTGATCGGCCTTGGCGCTTCCCATGCCGGGGACAAGGGAAGGGCGTTCACGCAATTTCTTATGAGCGGTAACGAGGTCATGGGGAAAGTCATCGGGTATATCATGTATTATGCCCCTGTTGGTTTAGGCGCGTATTTTGCCTATCTGGTGGGCGTGTTCGGGCCGGAGCTGTTCGGTTCGTACCTGCGGGCGATGAAAGTGTATTACCCGCTCGCCTTCTTTTATTTTATAGCCGCGTTCTCGTTGTACGCGTTCTTGGCCGCCGGGCAAGAAGGGATCAAAAGATTTTGGAAGAACATTATCCCGGCTTCTTTGACGGCGTTGGCGACCGGTAGCAGTGTGGCGACCATCCCGACGAGTTTGGAGGCCGCTAAAAAAATCGGGATCCCTGAAGATATAAGAGAAGTGGTGATCCCAATAGGCGCGACCATTCACATGGAAGGCTCGTGCCTGTCAGCTATATTGAAGATCGCTTTATTGTTCGGCCTTTATCAAATGGATTTTTCCAGCCCCGCCGTCTTACTTACCGCTATCGGTGTCGCCCTATTAAGCGGGACCGTGATGAGCGGTATCCCTTCCGGCGGATTCTTGGGGGAGATTTTGATCGTTACGTTATACGGTTTTCCGATAGAAGCTTTGCCGCTTATTTCAATGATAGGCGTATTAGTCGACCCGCCGGCCACGATGGTCAATGCCGTTGGTGACAACGTCTCCAGCATGATGGTCGCCCGCCTTCTCGGTGGCCCCAAGTGGTTGCCAGCGAATGAAAACTCATAACACGTTCATTGTGGTCTTTCTTTTATGCCTCGGCGGATGCGCCACACCCTTGCCTCCGGCAAATGTTTTAGGTTCATTAGAAACAGATATTCAACAAGCGGTGGTTGTCGAGGCCGACCCACAGCATCAGACGAAAGCGAAAGTGAGCGCATGGCAACGCGGGGAAAACGGCTGGGAGGCTGTGTTCCCTTCAATGAATTCGGTCATTGGAAGAAACGGCTTGGCGAGCGCGGGTGAAAAAAGAGAGGGCGACGGCCGTACGCCATCCGGCCTCTTTCGATTGGAAAGGGCGTTCGGTTATCCGGCGGCCGTTAATACGAAGCTCGCGTACGCTCAAGTCGGAGTTGATGATTTCTGGGTCGATGATCCGGCTTCCGAACAATACAATACTTGGGTCAAAGGAACGCCTCAAGTAAATTCATTTGAACGCTTAAAGCGCGATGACCATCTTTACAAATACGCAGCGGTGATCGAATATAATACGCGCCCGGTTGTTGCAGGGAACGGCTCCGCGATATTCCTGCATGTCTGGCGCGGCGCGGACAGCTCAACCGCCGGCTGCGTGGCGCTCTCGCAACGGAATGTCAAACGGCTGTTGAAATGGCTTGATGGGGCGAAACATCCTGTAATTGTTTTAGGGGATCCATGAAATACATTCCACTCATTATCTGCTTGATACTTTTAAGTAATCAATCGTTCGCCGATCACGAGCAGCTTTACTACAGCGCGCCCAGTGAACTTCCCGGCGTGACACGCGAGATGAAAACGGCCGGCTATTGGATCAGCCGCCATCCTGACCCCGACCAACTCATCATGAATGAGCAGGCCATCAACGATTTTAACCGCCATAACCAAGAGGTGTTGGGACTGACCAAAGACCTGAAGAAGTTTCCTCAGTTTTATGATGGCCCGGCCCTTAAGGAGCAATTGGCGACGAAGGTTCTCGAGTTGAAAGCGCGAGGGCTTTTCATGGATGATGGCCAAGCGGCTCCGGAGCGTTTTTTTGATGAGATGATGGCGGAAACGGCAGTAGATACAATCGCCAAGAAGATTCCTGTCGAATATGGGGTGGTTACCCGTTTCGCCGACCAGCGGTTTTTGCCGACGGACCTGGGTTTGTATGCTAAGCCGTTAGACATTGATTTTGATGAGCTTCAAAACAGCGGCCTTGATATCGGCATACCTGTCATTGTTCTTCATCGAAGTGCCGATCGGCGCTGGCTCTATGCGGTCTCTGCGTTAAGCGACGGTTGGGTGCCCGCTGATACGATCGCCCTGTGTTCCCACCAGCAGTTTAAGCAGTATATTTCTATGCGTAAATTTATTGTCGTTACCGATGCGACAGCGGATATTTACCTTGATGAGGCCTTGACCCAGCATTACGACCATGTACGCATGGGAGTGATATTGCCGTTGGCCAAAAAAGCCGATAAGTTGGTATATGCCGTTTTGATCCCCGCGCCGACAAGCGAGGGAATGATGGAACTAAGGACGGCTTATATAAAAAAATCTCAGGCCTCTGATAAATTTTTGCCACATACACCGCGCACTATTTTTGAACAGGCGTTTAAGCTGTTGAATAAGCCCTACGGATGGGGTGATATGTATGGTGAACAAGATTGTTCAAGGTTTCTGCAGGAAGTTTTTGCGACCGTCGGGATAAATCTAACGCGCGATTCCAAAAATCAGGCCCAGGTTGGAAGGGCGCTGGCCCGGTTTGATGAAACGGTGGATGCACATCAAAAGATCGATATCTTGGGAAACATCCCAGGAGCAAGCGTCATTCTTCCCATGAAAGGCCATATCATGTTGTATTTAGGAACAGTGGATGAACATCCATATGCCATTCATTCCGTTTGGGGTTATCGCGAACCTTCACAGGATGAAGATGTCATCCGCGTTCTAAACAGGGTAGTGGTCAGTGATCTTTTTTTAGGCGAGGGCTCAAAGAAAGGCTCATTGTTGCGGCGTTTGGCGGCCGTTGTTGAGATAAAAAATTGAGCGCGCGCCATCGGATCAAGAACATTTCTGTCCAAATTCTCAAGGCCGAACTTAACCAGCCTTTCCGCACGGCGTTGGGTACCCATGATTATCTCGAAAATATTTTATTCGGCATCGAATTGGAAGATAAGACCAAAGGCTGGGGCGAGGCCGCTGTTGCCACACACATCACCGGCGAAACACTGCGGCAGACCCTCGACAATTTAGAGCGTATCAAAAAACAATTATTGGGCGAATCGCCGGCAAGGGTGGAAGAAATATCGCAGCGTTTTCATCAAATCCTTTCTTCCAATCCCTGTGCCATTGCCGCTATTGAAACGGCCTTGCTCGATGCCTTGACCCGTCAGGAGAGGATGCCTTTATGGCGGTTTTTCGGCCGGCGCTGCCATAAGCTCACCAGTGATATAACGATCGTGCTGGCAGGCCTTAAGGAAACGGAAAGTTCGGTTAAGAAATATTTTCGTCAGGGATTCCGGGCCTTTAAGGTCAAGATCGGCAGGGACATGGACCTTGATTTCAAACGCCTTGAGATCGTTAAACGATCGGCCCCTAGAAGCCGTATTTATCTGGATGCCAACCAGGGATATACGGCTGATGAGATGTTGAAATTTTTGAAATTATTGGAAAAGGGAAAGATCAAGATCGATCTACTTGAGCAGCCGGTGCCCAAAGACGATTGGGAGGGGCTTAAAAGGATTTCCCGTTCGACAACCATTCCCGTTTGCGCGGATGAAAGCGTGCGTACGATGGACGACGCCAGAAAAATCATAAAACAAAAGTTAGTTCCCGTCATTAACATTAAAATCATGAAATGCGGCATCGTGCACGCTTGCAAGATCGCCCGGCTCGCCCGGGCGAGCGGCATAAAGCTCATGATCGGCGGGATGATGGAAACGTCTTTGGCCATGACTGCCTCCGCGCACCTGGCTGCCGGTTTGGGGTGTTTTGATTACATCGACCTGGATACGCCATTTTTTATCAAGGGCGGATTAAAAGGTAATTCTTATTTAAGTTCCGATGGCCAATATGATTTAAGAAAAGTGAAGGCGGGAGTGGGGATCATCCTTCAGGGCCTATGATCAAACATCCTTTAGGCATCGTGGGCGTTCTTTTGTTGATCGAGATCATGATCCTTTATTTGTCCGGTCATCCACATTATAAAAGATTCTTTAAGTTCCTGCCGGCGGTTTTCTGGATCTATTTTTTGCCGATGGTCACCTCAACGATGGGATTTATTGACAGCCAAGCAAGTGTTTACGGCGTTATTTCCAAGAATTTCCTGCCGGCGAGTTTGTTCTTACTTTTACTTTGCGTTGATGTTAAGGCGATCTTTAAATTAGGCCCCTCGGCGCTGGCGATGATGTTGGCAGGGAGTTTCGGGATCATGCTGGGGACGGTCGTTGTTTTTGTTCTTTTTAAGGATGTGGTGGGAACACAGATGTGGTCCGGCTTTGGCGCGCTTTCGGGCTCGTGGACAGGGGGAAGCGCGAATATGATCGCCGTCAAAGAAGCTTTGGGCACCCCGGATCAAGTTTTCCTGCCGATGGTGATCGTGGACACCATCGTTCCCTATATTTGGATGGGAACGCTGGTCGCGTTGGTTGGGCTTCAACCCATTTATGACCGCTGGAACCGCTGTGACCGCCAGGTGCTGGAAGATCTTACTCGAAGGATCAAGGGGATGATGAGCGTGCGAAAAGAAAAAAATCATTTCTTTGTCACGATTTTTATCTTGATATTTGCTTTCCTGGGTGGCTTTGCGGCAACCAGCGCCGCCCGCCTGTTGCCGGAGGTCAAAGATGTCATTTCAATGTACGCGTGGACGATCATCCTTGTATCCGTGCTAGGGCTTTTGTTTTCATTCACGCCGGCCAGAAGATTGGAAGAATACGGCTCTACGCGCATCGGCTACTTTCTTTTGTATTTCGTGTTAACCTCCATCGGCGCCAAGGCGAGTTTAGCCCATATCGGCTCAGCGCTTATCTTGATCGTTGCCGGATTTCTGATCGTCTTTATTCATCTGGCGGTCCTCATCGGCGTGGCCCGGCTGATCCGCGCTCCTTTGTTCTTGGTCGCGGTCGCCAGCCAGGCCAATATCGGCGGGGTGGCCTCCGCTCCGATCGTGGCGGAGGTGTACCAGCCGGGGCTGGCTTCGGTCGGATTGCTGTTGGCCATCTTGGGTGGTATCATAGGGACCTACCTGGGACTGTTGGTAGGACAGATATGTCACTTAATCGCAGGGTAAATTTTATGTACATCCCATCTCATCTTAGATACTACGCCAGCAAAAATTTTCAAAACAGTAAAAAGAAAATTGTCTTGAAAGAATTTTCCTCTTTGTTCAAGGATTTTGGAAAAAATATTGATGATTTAAACAAATTAGAAAAGGCTTTAATCTTTAAAATAGGTTTCATATTTCATGTTTATATAAATGATCGTAATTGTAGGAAGTGTTCAGCCCCAACTAGTCAATTTCGATTTTTAGCTTGTATCGCTGCCATGGAGGCTTTATTAGGCAACGCTAAAAAAGAAAAAAGAAAAATTAGTAATGGAAAAAGAAAATCTGTGCCCAAGCCATTAATTGTTACTTTTTTACTCAATAATTTATCAAACGCAGATAAGCAAGAATTGTTAGATAATATTGTTATTTATAGAGGAACAAAAGAAAGAATTATTAAAAATTCTTTTTCTAAGCTTAAGACGCTGGTAGATATGCGTGATGGATTTATGCATAGAGCTGAGTTAATAAGGATTGATGAGGGTAGTGTTTTGTCTATAGGTCGAGGTCATCGTGGTCGGCGCAGCGGAGTTCGAGATATTAAAATAACTATGACCCGATTTTCAGAAATGGTTAAAATTACGATAGTCCGTTATTTAACAACTGCGGATGCCAAGCGTAAACCTCAAATGAATCACAGTATTATTAGTTAAAAAGTTTAAAGATAATTTCAAATTAAATGATATCAAAGTTGTATGATTGGTAATATTGTAGGGACGTATCTGGGGATCATCACCGGACACGTGTGTCATTTTTTAATCTAAACGCTCGATAAGAAAGGAAAATTAAATGAATAAGAGGTTTTTGTTTATCCATTGTATTGTTTTTATGGTTTTGACGGGCTGTGCGACCGTAGAAATGAAACGTACAGAAACAGGATTTTTAAGCGATTACTCGGGGTTGGAGGAAGACGAGGAATCGAAAGGGATGTATATATATACGAATCCCAACGCGAATATCGCGCAGGGTTACTCTAAGGTCATCATTGCCCCGGTTGAATTTAAGTTAGATCCCAGTGTCGAGGCGCATCAGATGAAGGGTGAAGACCGGCAGAAATTGACGGATTATTTTTACAAGGAACTGGAAGACGGGCTTAAGGAAAATTATACGATCACAACTGAAGCGGGAGAAGGCGTGCTTCTTTTAAGGACGGCGGTGACTGATGTGTTGCCCAATAAAGTGTACCTTAATCTTCATTGGTCCACGACCCTGATCGGCGCCGGCATCGGCGGCGCTTCCTTGGAGGCGGAACTGGTCGATTCCCTGACCGGCGAGAGGGTGTTGGCCTTTATTGACGCGAGGAAAGGGAAAAAGCTTAATTACACCAAGGGGCTCACCAAATGGGGGCACACCAAAGAGGTCTTAGGCATCTGGGCCAATATCATGGTCATGCATTTGGAGCGGCTACGAGGGGTACCCCAGGAGGAAAGTTTGTAAGTCTTGAGCGATGGAACTTTTAGCCTTTTTTTCTGTCTAACCAAGTGAACGGGTAAACACCATGGTCGAGCTAGCGCAAGAAATTATAAGGCAGGCCCAGGCCGGTGATCTAAGGGCATTTGAGCAAATCTATAGAACGCATGTCGGTTTTGTCTCGAACGTGGTTTATCGGGTGGTGGGTAATATGGAAGATGCACAGGAAGTGACCCAGGACGTTTTCATGAACATTTATCGCAAATTAAATAATTTTCGTTTTGAGTCGTCGCTGAAAACGTGGGTATACCGCATCAGCGTCAATTGCGCGATCAACCATATCAAAAGGACCGGCAAGCACAAAAATACGGTTGAATACGCTGATGTGTTCGCTGCCCAAGGGGCCGACAGCGTCAGAGAATCCATGCATCAGATGGACAACGAAAAACTTGTTTCGCAATTATTGGCCGGCCTTAGCCCTGAGCAAAGAGCGGTTATTGTGTTACGAAGCATTGAGGGCTTAAGTTATCACGAGATCGCGCAGACGTTAAAGATCCCTATCAACACGGTCCGTTCACGCATCAAGCGCGCGCGCGAGGCCATGCTGGCCTTAAGACAAGAGGTGGTCAAAAATGAATTGTAAAGATATCCGGGACATCATTTTAACCGATTTTCTTGACGGCGAACAATGGGAAGAAAAACGAAGAGAGATAGACCAGCACCTTGCCGGTTGTCTCGCCTGCCGGGCGTTTGCCGAAGAGGCCAAAGAGAAGGCCGTCACCGCCCTGCAGAATGCCAAGCCCATTCGATTGGATGAAGAAGCTATCTGGCAGAACATCAAAAACCAGATAGAGGAAGAGGCCGCGCCGGCATTTTTATCGAACCCCTTAATGGGCTTTTTAACTCATCTTAAGGATGCTTTGCTGACCCCTAAAGTGGTAATGGCATCGGTGAAGGTCGCTATTGTCCTGCTGGTGATGGTATTTCAGTTTAAACTCATTTACGACAACCATCTTGCCCAACAAAAGCCGCCGGCTGAGGAAATTCAGGTCCTGGCATATGCGTTAGAGGAATTCACTTTTGAAGAATCAAATGGCGAAGAATCAGAAATGGCCAGTTACGGCACGGCCATTGAGGAATATTTTCTTTAAAGGAAAGAAGGAGGTGGATGAACATGGACCAACGATTCATTAAACGAACAGCCGTATTTTTGGGGCTTATCTTAAGTTTCTTCTTAGTATCATCCGTTAATGTTTATGCTGAGAAAGATAACGGTAAGATGGGTGAGCATAAGAAGGACTGGGAGGAGAAGGTCAACAAGATGTACGATGAGCTGGGTTTGACGCCAGAGCAGCGTACTGCCCTCAAGCAGCACAAAGAAACCCATCGCGGTGAAATGAAGGCGTTAAGAGAGCAGATTCAAGCCAAGCGTGAGGAGCTCAAAAACGAGATCCAAAAAGCGGATTTCGATGAAGGCAAGGTCAGGGCCATTAGTAATGAGGTTAATACTTTACAGGGCAAGATGGCCGAGCATCGCTTGAACGGGATGTTTGAAGTGCGTAAAATCCTTACGCCGGAACAGTTTACGAAATTCCAGGAGCTAAAAGAAGACCATAAAGGCAAGTTCAATAAAGAACGGTTTAAAGAGCGCCTTGAACACCGCAAGGAAGGAATGCCCGGTAAGTGATAAGGGTTGCAGGGGCGTTGTGGGTCCTCATTTGGCTCACAACGCAGGCTCTATCCCACCCCATATAAAATTTGCCATTTTCTCTTAATATGGTATACTTTCCCCAATATTCATAAATACGCCCGTCATTCATTCTTACGTTATTTTCGTTGTGGCTTAATTCAAAACATGTATAATATAAGTAATCTATTATGAGAAAATATGTCTAAAGTACACACCTTCCATATCCCTGTCATGGGAACGGGATTCTCGATTGACACGCCTGTCAAGGTCGCGCCATACGGGATTTCCTCTGTCATTTCTCTGGTTGACGATGTCTTGATCGAGAAGATGCGCGAGTATTACTGCAAGATAAGCAAAGAAAAGTACGAGCCCATCACCAAATATGAAGAGGACCATCGCGCCAAACGGATTACGGCTTATTTGAACCTCGTCAAACGTATCGTTGAGCAGAAGTTCGAGGCGCTTAAGAAAAGCGCCTTTGAAGCCGGAAGCGAGATTACCAAATATTTCGAACTCTTACCGGAAAGTTCACCGCTCAATGGCTTGTATGAACAGATGAAGGCCACTATCGGTACCGTTGAGAAGAAACGCCTCCAGGAACAGTTGAAGAAAGAACTGGTGGCTGGCGATATCAACGTCAACATCATGACAAAGCTCGATCGGGCCAATTTTTCTGCTAAAGATAAAACACCTCTTTCGTCCGAATATTCGGATGCACTCTCCGCCTTACGCGGTTATGCCCAAAGCGATTTGGTATCTTCCATCGTTTTTTCCGCCGGATTCAACCGGTCGCTTTATGCGTATATTGAAAAATTCAATGATTTCTTTCCCGATGAACAGGGATTCCTTAAGAAAAAAGTCGTCCTTAAGGTCAGCGATTACCGCTCGACCATTATTCAAGGGAAATTCCTCGCCAAAAAAGGGATTTGGGTTTCCGAGTACCGTATCGAGTCGGGGCTTAATTGCGGCGGCCATTTGTTCGCAACAGACGGGTATTTGATGGGGCCGATCTTGGAAGAATTTAAACAAAAAAGGGCTGAATTGGTAGAGGAGCTTTTTGCCATTTATCAAAAGGTCTTGCGAGAGCAAAACAGGCCGTGTCCTTCGCAGCCGCTTGAAGTGAAGATAACCGCCCAGGGCGGCATCGGGACGTATTTGGAAGATCAGTTTTTACTTCAATATTATGGGCTGGATGGCACGGGGTGGGCTTCGCCGTTCCTGCTGGTGCCTGAGGTTACGAACGTCGATCAAGAGACGTTGATGAAACTTTCCCGAGCCGGCGAAAAAGACATTTATATGAGCGACGTCTCACCGTTAGGCATTCCGTTTAGTAATCTAAGAGATAACCCGTCGGATCGCGCCAAAGAACGGCGCTCTCAAATAGGCCAGCCGGGAAGCGCGTGCCCTAAGGGGTATTTGGTGTCCAATACGGAATTTACGAAAGAACCGATCTGTACCGCCAGCCGCCAATACCAGAAATTAAAGCTGGAACAACTTAGTAAGCAAAATTTGGACCATGAGTCGTATAATGTCAAATATCAGGAAGTCGTCAAGAAGGCCTGCCTCTGTAATGATTTAGGCGAAGGCGTTTTGATCAAGAATAACGCGGTCAAGGATGCCGCCAAGCATTTTCCGGCCATCTGCCCGGGGCCGAATATCGCCTATTTTTCCAAAATCGCAACCTTAAGGGAAATGGTCGATCACATCTACGGCAGGCTGAATTTGTTAAACAGCACTTACCGGTCGAATATGTTCGTCAAAGAGCTTAAGATCTACATCGATTATTTCATCAAAGAGTTCGATAAGATCGTCCATGCGCCCACCGAGAAGAAACTGCAGTACTTCAGAGAATTTCAAAACAACATGCTGGAAGGCATCGAGTATTACAAAGAACTTTTCCCCAAGATGGTGGAGCAGACGGAAGAATACCGTTTGCAAGCCATCGAGGAAATCGAGGAACTTAAGACAAGGCTCGAAGATTTCGTCGAGCAAAACCTGCAGAACATCAAGCCCGTTCCTTCCCCTATTGCGCGTAACCTAAGTTATAATTAGAAATTTAGTAAAACAGCCGCTGTTTATTAAGAATAAAGAGTGGCTGTTTTTATTTATCTTTGTTACAATTGGCTTGTTCATACACCGGCTGGCATCATTCGGACGTTTTGGAGCAAGGCTCTGGAAAGTCTTATGCGAAAAGCGATCCTATTTTTTATTTCTCTTTTCTTGTTAGGGGGTTGTTCTTTTCTCAAAGACCCTCAGGCAAGACTCAACGATGTGGCGCGCATCTGGATTAATCAAACCGCCGCGCTGGAGGTCCTCGAAGCTGCCGTTGCAGAGAATGAACTGTACATCCATTTCAACAGCTACTGGAATGACAGCGACGAATATGAGACGTTTTACGCTTACGCCAACTGGGATCCCACCGAGAGCCCCGATATAAATCTGTCTAAAAATATCGTTGTCCCCTTAAAGATTATTGATGAGCAGCGCTGGCAAGGTCGCCCGCAGCAACTTAAGAGCATTTTGGCCCTTCCGGCGCAGCATTGGCACGATTTTCGTTTTGATCTGGCGCACGCGCTGACGCCCCAGGAAGCCAACCAAGGAACGGTTATCCGTAGTAATGAGGACGAGTTAATTCTGTTCTATGATGACGATGAGCATCTTCAGGTCATGGCTCTCAAAGATAAGCCGGCGCATGTTCAGATAGCGCAAACACTCACCCAGCAGGAGCTTGCTTTCAAGATGGTTGAGACGATGAAAGGGTATCTTGCAAAACAATCGATCGAGGCCGAGCAAATTTTGTTAGCCGTCGCGAATGACGATGATTATACCAATCCTTTTTTATATATTGATATAGCCAACAGGGTCGCTTTCCATTTGAAGCTTCCTGTCGGTAATGAAGCCAAATACCGCCAGGGCTTGCTTAAAAAAGGGGTCAAATCCGCCGATTATTTGTTATTCGACAGTTATGTGCTGGGGATGTGGAAGCGTCCGGTCAGTTCCAGTTTACGGCTTTTTTCCTGGGCCCAATCCACGACCCGCGATGTCATCAAGCCACCGTCTTTGGCGGCCTTTGATAACACGCCCCCGCCGCCTTTGTATAAGGGGGAGGGGATGGACTTGAAGGCTTTTGAAGACAAGCTCAATAAAACCCTTGGCACGAGAACTTCTCATGGGGCCATGGATTTTCTTATCGACGGCGATGAATTCTTTACGCGCTTGACCGATGCCATTATCGCTGCCAAGAAGTCTATTGACGTGCGTATTTTTATTTTTGATAACGATGATTATGCCGTTTCCATCGCGGATCTATTGAAGAAAAGATCTAAAGAAGGCGTTAAGGTCAGGGTTTTGCTGGATGGGATGGGGCAGGTGATGGGGGAGGGGAAAGTCCCGGAAGATCTGCCCCAAGGGTTTACGCCGCCTTCTTCGATGGAAAGCTATTTAAGGAAAGGCTCCAATATTCAAGTGCGTGTCAGGCCGAATGCCTGGTTCAAGGCGGACCATACCAAGACCATTATCATCGATGAAGAATTATTTTTTACCGGCGGCATGAACATCGGACGGGAATACCGTTATCATTGGCATGATATGATGATGGAAGTGCGGGGCCCCGTATTGGCTGAGATCATGAAGGAATTCGAGATCGCCTGGGCCCATGCCGGCGCGTGGGGCGATTTGGGGTATTTACAATCGGTTTTTAATAAACTCGCCGTCAACCGGGGGCATGAAGGGCACCCGCCGTTACGGACGTTGTATACGCGGCTTAACGACCCGCAGATTTATAAAGCCCAGCTTTTGGCCATTAAAGAGGCGAAAAGATATATTTATGTCCATAACTCCTATCTTTCGGACGATACGATCATTTATGAGCTGATCAAAGCCCGGCGGCGCGGGGTGGATGTGCGGGTCATCCTTCCCATTCACGGCAACCATAATATCATGAACGCCAATAACGTGGTGAGCGCCAATACGATGTTCCGCAGTGGCATCCGGGTCTTTTTTTATCCGGGCATGTCGCATATCAAAGCCGCCGTTTACGACGGATGGCTCTGTACGGGCTCGGCGAATTTTGATAAACTGAGTTTGGTCGATAACCTGGAATTAAATCTCGCGACATCCGATAGTAAGACGGTCGAGAGCATATTGGAGAGCTTATTCGAGGCCGACTTTAAAGAATCGAAAGAAATGACCGAGCCGCTGGATCAAGGATGGAAAGAGCGGCTGGCTGAATTCTTGGCCGAGCATCTTTAACAAACCCTATGGATCATATACTTTCTGTTTTAATCATTGTTTATTATATTTTCCTTGTCATCACGGCTATTTATCTTTTGTTGGATAACCGTGAACCTTCCTCCACCATCGCCTGGCTGGTCCTTTTTATTTTGTTCCCTGTTTTGGGTTTTATCGCCTATGTTTTTTTTGGAAGGAGCTGGAAACGCTCCCGCGCCCAGGATAAATTGGTCCATCAGTTTATCGAGGGGAATTTGGCCTATCCTTTAAAGCCGCTTCTTGAGAGGCAAGAAACAGAGCTTGAGAACCTTCAATCAAAATGGGCTACTTCCTATAAAAGAGAATTGATGCAGTTATTGGCCAACACCTCAAATTCCATATTGACGGCCAATAATCGTTTGAAAATTTTCCATCACGGCAAAGATAAATTCGATTGTCTTTTGGAGGATTTGAATAATGCCAAGGCGTTCATCCATATGGAATATTATATTTGGCGCCATGACGAACTTGGCCAAAAGATCAAGGCGATACTGATTGAACGCGCCAAGAAAGGAGTTGAGGTCAGGATCTTGTATGATTCTTGGGGATGCATGTTTTTGAGCAAGAAATATATCCGTGAATTAAGGGGAGCTGGTATCGATATTTATCCGTATTTTAATTTTTTGTCTTTGTTCACGGCCCATACGCTTAATTATCGCAATCACCGCAAGCTCGTTATCATCGACGGCACGATAGGTTACAATGGCGGCGTCAATATCGGCGATGAATATATTAACGGCGGTAAATTTAAGTTCTGGCGGGACACCCATTTGCGGGTTGAGGGAGAGGCCACGTCCATTTATCAGGCCATTTTTACGATCGATTGGTACAACACGACCAAGAAGAAACTTTTTGATGAGAAGTATTATAGGCCGGCGTTTGACTTAAAAGATGATCTACCGATCCAGATCTCGACCTCGGGCCCGGACTCGCAGTGGCTTTCGATCAAGCAATTGTATTTTGCGCTCATTAAGTCGGCAGAGAAACATCTTTTTATCCAATCAGCCTATTTTATCCCAGACCCGAGCATTTTCATGGCCTTAAAGACCGCGGCGTTAAGCGGGATAGAGGTGAAGATCATGATTACCGGCGTCGTTGACCATTGGCTCCCCTATTGGTCGGCGTTCACGTATTTTGAGGATCTTCTTCAGGCCGGCGTGCGCATCTTTCACTATAAGAAAGGGCTTATGCACGCCAAAACCATCTCCATCGACAGCCAGGTTTGCTCCATCGGGACGGCCAACTTGGATATCCGAAGTTTTCATCTCAATTATGAAACGAATACGCTTATTTATGAGGAGGATTGCGCGTTGGCAATCGAAAGGCAGTTTATGGAAGACCTTAAGGACTGCCGCGAGTTTACCCTCGAAGATTTCAGCAATCTCACGACGGCCGCTAAATTAAGGAATTCACTGGCGCGGCTGTTCGCACCGCTTCTTTAAAGAGATTTTATGATTGGATATCGTCAACGCGCCCGGCAAGAAGGTGGGCCAGGGGAACGGTAAATTCAATGCGTTGAAAGATGATCTTCATGATGGCCGTTAGGGGAGAGGCCAGGAACATCCCCACGATCCCCCAGATCATTCCCCAAAAGATCAACGCCATCAAGACCGCCACCGGATGCAGCTCCAGCGCATCACCTTCCACTTTAGGTTCAACGAAATTGCTAATTACAAATTGAATTACACCGGGAATAGCGATCGCGAGAAACCCTGTCAAAGGCGTGATGTCGGGATTGATGAGGACAACCGGTAAGGGAAGAAGGGTGGCGATGGTCGAGCCGATGCTGGGGATGAAATTAAGGATAAAGGCGAACAACCCGAAGGCCAGCGCCATATCAACTCCTAAGATCATCAGCGCCGCCCCCACCAAAACTCCGGTAACGATGGAAACGGCCATTTTGGTCGCGATGAAGCGTTTTACCCGATACACGCCTTCTTTCCATTCTTTGCCGGGCGGTTTCGTCTGGATCGTTTTTCCCAAAAGAAGAAAGCAGACAAAGATAAGGACAAGGAGCCCCTGCGAAAGAAGCTTAACGATCGAATTGACGATGCCGATCACCATTCCCCCGACACTTTTAGTCAGATTATTTTTTAAAGGATCCAATATTTCCTGAGGGTTCATCCCAAAACGCTCCACATTAAGAGAGAGGGCGGCTTTGTTAAGAAGTTGAAAGACCTTTTCCTGGTAGGAATCGAAATTGACCAGCATCTGGGTGACGGAAACGGAGATCAAAAGCCCCAGGGTGATCAAGATCAAAATCCCGATAATAAGGGTCGTTGTAAGCGCCAGGAAACGGGGGACCTTGAAATATTTTATTTGGAAGTCGATCAATGAGGTCAGGATAAGGCTGAAGAAAAGGGCCAAGACGAAAGGGATCATCATCGGTTTTAACCAGTATAAAGCGAAGGCGATCGCGATGATGCTTAAAATGAGCAGGCAAACGGTCTGAAATCGTCTCTCTTTATCAATATTATTATCCATATATATCGTTATTTTAGAGAACAAAATGCGTTAAGTCAAACGGGTACTGATTTATTTGGGTGTGTTAAATGAAGTTTCCTCCGATCATTTGCATTTTAGCCGGGCATAGTTTATACTTCCATTAGGTGTCAGTTGCTCATTGTTTTTGACGATAATAGCAAACCTGTTCTGCTTCGCTCAAAAGTTTTCACGTTTGAGCTTCGCAGAACGCTCTTCGAAGCCAAATACGTTAAGTATTTGGCGTAGTAGAGCGGGGTAACTCAGGGACGCAAAGCTAATAGGGTCCTTTCACGAGGATAGCCAGTTGCCGAATCAAAACAGCAAGAAAGACGTTCAAGGCCTGTCCTCTATTTATGTGCGGACAGGCTTTTTGTTTGATGATAGATAAATTTCTAACAGTTCTTTAAAAATTCGTCTTTTTGACGAAAAAGGCACACCCGTTCTGCTTCGCTCAAAAGTTTTCACGTTTGAGCTTCGCAGAACGTCCTGCGTAGCCGAATACGAAAGTAATTCGGCGAAGCGGGGCGGAGTAATCCGGGGTCGCAAAACTACCCCGACGTTTCCTCAGAAAAAATTAAATGAGGAAGTCGGGGCCCCGACCGAAGCGTCGGGGAAGGGTCCTTGAAAAGGGATAGCCAGCTGCCGAATCAAAGCATCTTTTTTAACAGATAGATTCTGTCTAGCTAAGGCCTATTCCTTTTGGAATAGGCCTTTTTTGTTGTGAAAAATCTATTGATGGGGTGGGGTTTATGAAACAAAGGAAAATATTCCGAAACTATTCGTTCCTGCTGGCCTTCACGATTGGTCTTATCGGTCTGAATGTTCAGGATTCGTGGGCGCTTGAAGAGGTCAAGTTTGTACGGGAATTAACGGAAGGCCTGCAGGAGCCTATTGATGCCGCGGTCAATGACAGCGGCGACATTTATGTGCTGGATCGAAAGCAGGCAAAGGTATCCGTCTTTAATCCACAGGGGGAATTAAAAAGTTCTTTCGGCCAAAGAGGTTCGAATATCGGTGAGTTCAATCAGCCTAAAGCGGTCGCTTTAACATTAACGGGAAACGTGGTTGTAGCGGATACCGGCAATAGCCGCGTGCAGGTCTTCGGCCCTCAAGGCGAATTTGTCTTTCAGCTGGGCCATTACGGGAAGGACGAAGGGCAGTTTAAATCGCCCGACAGCATTGCCATTGATAACATCGGAAACATCTATATCGGCGACAGCACCAATAAGACCATTTCCAAGTTTTCCCCCAACGGGGCATTTCTGGATTACCGACGGTTAAGCTTTAAGCCGACGGATTTGGTTTTCGATCTTAACGAGCATCTTTACGTCCTTATGCCGGGCATCGGGCGTATCATTAAATTTAATTTGAAGACATATGAATATGAACAGATCACTCTCAAGGCGGAGGGGAAGGACCTTATTTCCAGCTCGGCGGGTATTTCCGTTGACATGCGAGGGGATATTTATTTGATCGAGACGGATTCGCACAGCGTCAAAAAGATCGATCAAAACAAGAAGTTATTGTTTTCTTTCGGATCTCAAGGGGACGGTAAAGGACAGTTTAACTGGCCATCGGGGATCACGGCGGATCGGACGGGTCATGTTTATGTGGCGGATGCCAGGAATCGGCGCGTTCAGGTATTGGAGATCACAGGAAGCCCTAAGGGCAATCTTGAGCCAGCGGTCTATTTACCGCCCCTTCTTGATTATGATCGTTCGATTGATGCCGGTCCCAGCGTTGTTGATCTTAATTATGACGAGCAAAAAGGGCTTTATGCTTTAGCCGAGAAGCGGGGAGAAATCCTTATCAAGGACCCGGCCCATTTAACGTTCCAGCCATTGAACGAGAATTTACATCAATTGAAACGGCCGGGATCCATTGAGGTGGATCCCAGAGGAAGGATTTTGGTCGCCGACACAGGGAATCATCGGCTTCAGCTTCTGGACCAGGAAGGGAATCCGACCTATTTTTTCGGTAAGCGCGGTGATCAAGCCGGTGAATTCAACGCGTTGGGCGGGGTTGCCGCGGACAGCCAGGGGAACATCTATGTCGCTGACAGCAAGAACAACCGCATTCAGATCTTCAGCGAAGACGGTATTTACCTGAAAGCTTTCGGAGAGAAATCAGAAAGAATGAACGAGGCCGGCCCGTCGCCGGGGACGTTCTTAAGCCCTAAAACGGTCGCTTTTGATTCAAGAGATCGGTTATTTGTTTTGGACAGCAGGAACAGGCGCATCCAGATCTTCACCAAAGGCGGCGAATTCATCCGCCAGATCGGCGGGTTGTTGGACCAGGAAATACAATTTGAAGACCCTGTTGATCTAAGCATTGATGAGCATGATTATCTGTACGTGGCGGATCGGGGCCGGCACAAAGTGACGATCATTGATCCCAACGGCGAATTGGTGATGGATTTCGGCTCCAACGGCCAGGGACCCAGTTATTTTCCTAGCCTTTCCAGCGTAACGGTCGCCAACGGGAAGATTTATGTGGCCAATTATGGTTTGGATCAGGTGGGGGTTTTTAATTTCAGGGCGCAAAAGGGAGTTCAGGAAAACCGTATTTATTTAACCAAGATTTCCAAGCCCCTTGAGATGGTCAGCGCCTCGGATAAGATCAAATATGCCATGGCCCGCAAGCTGACGCTTGAGGAGGCGCAAAAGGAATTAGCGTTTGAGTTGGGTGTAGATGCCGCTGAGCTTTCGAGTTACATGAAAATCGAGTCGGAAGAGTTAATGGCCACTGGCCAAATTAAATTGACGGTGAGCATTCCCAAAGAGATTCCGTTTGAAACACTTGAAACAAAGGATATTTTAAGTAGAATGTGAGTATAGAGTAATGAGTTTTATTTTCTTGATTACGAATAAGTTAAGGAAGGGCAATGAAGATATCGAAATTGGCGGCGGTCGTTTTTATTTGCTCACTGATATCTTTCTCTTTAATAGCTGAAGACAGATCTGGAGCAGCCACGGGGCCACAGGCGCTCCAGCAACTTGAAAATAATAGCGTATCGACACTTGTGCAGCGGGAGAAACTCCCAATAGATACTTTGGCCACCTCCCGCCAAACTCTTGGACAACCTAAAGTTTCCCCGCTGCCTGCCCCCCAAACGTGCCGAGAAGTCGGCCTCATCAAACGAGAAGACTGCGGTCAATGTGAAGACGTCCCCAAAAACGTCTGCCAGCCCAGTTTAAAGACCAAAAGCGGTGAACAATGCTATGAATGCCTGCAGCGCCGCCAACAATGCCGCGAAATAAAGCTTCTGGATAAAGGGCAATGCTCCGAGTGCCAGAAGATCCCTTACGGTGAATGCGTTTTTGTCCGCAAGACCATTGACGGAGATTCCTGTTTTCAATGCGAGTCGAAACCACCCGTCTGTAAAGAGCTCGGTTTGCTCACCATCTCCGAATGCAAGGCCTGCAATGTCAATCCGTTCATGGAATGCGTCGTGAAAGAAACAGCGGAAGACGGCACGGAATGTTTCGAATGCGTCTTGCGCACCAACGAATGCGCCGATATGCGTTTGATCGATAAGAAAGAATGCGACGCCTGCAACATTGCACGCCATAAACAGTGCGTTGAGATCAAGAAAACAAAGACT
>Ga0209640_10001550_pt1 | contig 19529 bp, 17 predicted proteins | sample RifCSP10_1_FD_184018 | JGI IMG/M metagenome (GOLD analysis project Ga0209640, IMG submission 184018) | Soil microbial communities from Rifle, Colorado - Rifle CSP2_sed 10_1 (SPAdes) (version 2) | ecosystem: Environmental > Terrestrial > Deep subsurface > Rock core/Sediment | place: Rifle...
ACACAGCCCGGGGGCAGGGGGGCGAGGACGACGGGCCACGGCAACCCGAACGGCCGGCGCAACACCGCCAGCCAGCCGATTACACCGCCGATCGCAAGCAGGACGAGTTGGAGCTGATGGACCGCAAGCGCGACGGCGAAAATCATCGACTTTGTACACAAGCGGCTCTGTTGAGCCGCACAGCGACCGAAGCAACAACCCAGCCAGTTTTTTTCGTTAGAATATTAGAAGGCAATAAAATGCCATTCTGAGCCGACGGGGCCTTGATCTTCCCTGCGCTGCCAACCCTCCCGATACTTTCGCCCGGTATTCCCATCGGCAGCCGAATTTCCGTCGGCCGAAATTTTCTTGACGTTTCCGAGATTATGAGTACTCTAGGGCAAAAAAGAATTTGACGTTCTCTTCAAGCCATCGAACGAGTTCTTCACCGACACCAGCATCGCGATTGGCAACCACTTCACGAAGCTGAACTCACCGCACTCGCGAAGTGTTTCTTATATTATTCGCCAGCGACATGATTTTTGAACTTATTTGAACCACTAACGCTTATCTATGCGGATTTGCACGTGTAAAATTATTAAGCCGGTGCTACACTAACTGAAAGCGTGGGAGTCCATCTAAGTTGGAATCGAGCCAAGCGGCTAATTATTACGCCCGAGTTTTGCGGGTGATCGGCCAAGATATCGCCGATTTGTTTCCTGTACAGCTCGAAATCGAACAACAAGACCGCAATTTTATCGTGCGCGTGCGCTGCGATCGCAGAAGATCGGAAAATAAAGCTCCACCTCCGCCTGCCGAGTCCCCCAAAACGGGATTTCGAAGCCTCCTTCATAAACTCAATACGATTCGCCTGGATAAAACACCGGAAAAATCCAATTTGGTGACGGTGAACCGCGCTTACAATCCCATCGACATTAGCCGCATCGACGAAGCTGGCCTCCAGCGGCGCATGCAGATCGGCAAGATTCCGGACATCCATAACCTTGGTGAAGCGCTTCGCACGATCGGCAGAATCATCGATGCGGATGAAGGCCGGCTGACTAGAATCTTCAAAGACCAACGGCGTGTCATATTCGACTACGTTGTGAGAGCGGGCGAGGCCCGTAAAGTGGAAATGACCCTTACGGAGCTGTACAAAGTTCAACAGACTTATTATCAAGCCCGCAGTGCCTCTCAAAGCCTCGATTTATGGAAGGGAAAAAAGTAGGCCGGTCAGATCGACATCTTTTCTAGGTTCATAATCCATAGGATAGCGAATTACGCCATCGAGGACCGCCTCACCGCCTCTCGCTTTTAAGCACCATCGCAAATCGACAACGAACAGCAGATTGGCCGAGACTTGCTTTCAGGCTGCTCAAAAAGCTCACCGCGGCAAGGCGATCGAGTCAACCAAGCCTATGAGTATGAGTCGTTTTCAGCAGCCTCCTATGGCAGGCGTAACTTGGGATCGAGAGCGTCGCGCAACGAATCGCCAAAAAGATTGAAAGCGAAAACCGAAAGACTGATGGCGAGCCCAGGATAGATCGCCATCCATGGCGCGCGTTCGGCGAACTCGACGGCGGCACCGCGCAGCATAAGACCCCATGCTGCTTGCGGTTCCGCTACGCCGAGACCGAGGAAGGAAAGCGAGGCCTCCAGAAGAATCGCCTGACCGAGAAACGCGGTCAGCATAATCAGATAGGGCGCCATGACATTGGGAACCAAGTGACGAACAATGATCCGTAGCGGACCAAAGCCGAGAGCGCGCGCGGCTTCGACAAATGGCATCTCACGCAGAGCGAGGGCGCTGCTGCGCACGACGAGAGCGCAACGCGGTATCATGGGCACCGTGATCGCGAGGATGACATTGGTCATTCCGGAGCCCAGCAATGAAACAACCACCAGCGCCAGAATGATCAATGGAAACGACAAAAGCAGATCCATGAAACGTTGGAGCACGAGATCGATCTTCCCGCCGAAATACGCGCTGGTTACGCCGATCAGCGCTCCAAGGGTTGCTCCCATGAACGAAGACGCGAACCCGATCCATAAAGCAGTCCGCGAGCCGTAAATGATGCGGGTGAATACGTCTCGACCGAAAGAGTCCGTGCCGAACCAGTGAGATGAACTCGGTGCCTGTAGCAGTTTTCCATAATCCGTTGCCAACGGATCGTACGGCGAAATGAATCCTGCAAGGACCGCAACCACGATCATAAGGCCGATAATGGCCGCCCCGACGGCTCCTAGCGGGCGCCGGCGGCTGAAGTGAAAAGACGCCTCAACCCACAGATCAAGGCGAAAGATAGCCGGAAGCGTGAAGATTGGAACGCTGGTTCTTGCCATACCGCAGCTCGTTCAAAAGTTTCTTAGGGTTTAACTGGATATAACCTACTTGACATCTTCCATCTTCTGTTCGTTCACCGATAGCGGATGCGTGGATCCAAGCACGCATTTATTAAGTCGACGAGAAAATTTACGAAGATAAAAATAAATGAAGTGAGCAAAACCAGACTTTGCACCATCGTGTAGTCTCGCTGGCTAATGGCTTCGACGAAGAGCTTGCCAATTCCGTTCAAATTGAATACCTGCTCGGTCACCACCAGACCGCCAACGAGAAATGCAAACTCAAGTCCGAGTACGGTAATCACCGGCAGCAGCGCGTTCTTGAGCGCATGGCGGACCAGCACGGCCCGCTCCCAGAGCCCTTTGGCGCGGGCTGTACGAATGTAGTCTTCCCGCAAAACCTCCAAAACCGCCGAACGCGTCATACGCGTCGCTACGGCGGAGTACCGGTAACCAACGGCTAAGGCGGGCCAGATAAGCTGCGTCAAGTTGGCCTTCGGATCGACCCAGAATGATGTAAAGGTCAAGGGCGGCAGCCAGCGAAAATAAATGACAAAGGCAAGAATGATTACGATGCCGAGCCAGAAAGACGGAATGGCCAGCCCGGCAATCGAGAAAATTCGCACGCAGTAATCGATCCACGTGTCTTGCTTCAGTGCTGCAAGCGCCCCGAGGGGAATCGAGATCAGGATCGCGACGAAAGTCGCCATCAAAGCAAGCTGGATACTCAACTCGAGTCGAATAGCAATCTCGTGGGTAATCGGCTGTCCGGTCCACATGGATGTGCCAAAGTCCAGGCGGGGGATACCGACGATCCAGGTGACGAACTGCTTCCAAATCGGCTGGTCGAGACCCAGTTGCGCGCGCTCCCGGTCGAGCGCCTCCTTCGGCGCATAGGTTCCGGCACCGGCGTATTTGAGTTCGACGATGTCTCCCGGGACGACGCGGAGGAGAAAAAAAATCAAAACCGCGACCCCGAACAAAGTCGGGATCATTAACAACACACGTCTGACGATGTAGGCGTACACGCGTCAGCTAGTCGACGATTGTAGATGGAAAATCAACCCGTATTCTCGATCCTCCATTCTCGTCTGATTACTGCGCGATCCAGACATCCCTTAAATCTTGGTTCACGTAGTGACTCGGTGAGATCTTCCAGCCTTTCAATTTAGCTGAGTGCGGAACGATGCGTTGCCACCAGAGCGTGGGGGGAAACTGATAGGCCTTCTCGTCGATAACTCGCCTTTCGAACTCTCTTAAAAGCTTCAAACGTTCTTTAGGGTCTGTGGCTCGGCTCTGCTTATCGTAGAGGTCATCCAACACGCTGTCGTTGTACCGCGCGTAATTGACGGGACTCTTGTTGCTGCTCACGAACTTGAAAAGCTGCAGATCCGGGTCGTCCATAAAATCACAGGAGAAATCGATCCCGGCGTCGTAGTTACCTTGGCGAAAATCGTTGAAGTAAGCTCCCGCTTCCTGCTGGACGTGATTGACGTTGAGTCCAATCTGGCGCCATTGATCGATGACGTAGACCCCGGTGACCTCGTAGGGCTCTCTGACGTTACGGTTCTTGAGCGTGAAGGAAAACCCTTCAGGCACCCCGGCTTCTTTGAGCAATCGTCTCGCTTCCTTGCGCGACGCCTCGATGTCCTTTCCGAATCCGGCGAGCTTCACGAGTTCCGACTCGGGTATGGCGAACTCGGAGCCGGGCCGTAAAAGGCCGCCGACGTATTTCATCACCGAGATCTGCGACAACGCCTTCGATGCACCCCACCGATCGATCGCAAGAGTGAGGGCGCGTCGAACTCGCACGTCGTCGAACGGTTTCTTTTCGTTATTGATCGTCACCGTAAGATTACAGACCCAGGGACTCTCTTGAACGACGACTTGGTTTCCGGCGGTCCTTACGATGTCATCGCGAGCCGCCGGGTTGAAGCCACGGAATTCGATGAGCGCCTGGCCACTGCGCACAGCGGCGACGCGAGGCGCCGTGTCCCGGATGATGACTGCTCTATAGCCGTCGAGATAGGGTCGCCCCTTCATGAAATAATTTGGATTTTTCTTTCCCACCCAGTGCGAGCCGGCCACATACTCACCAAAGGTGAAAGGGCCGGAGCCCATGATGTTCTTTTCATACCAGCGCGGATCTTTGGCCAGAAGGTCGGCTTTGTAGATAAAATTCCACGGCGAGGCCAGATTGGCGAGAAAAGACGCCGACGAATGCTTCAAACGAAAAATCACGGTCTGCACATCCGGAGTCTCCACCTTGTCCACGATAGCGTAAGTAGCCTGCCGCGCGCTCACCACCCCTTTCGGCGGAAAGATGATCTTGTCGTAGGTTGCCTTGACGTCTTTGGCGGTCAGTGCGCTACCATCGTGAAACTGAATTCCCTGACGAATCTTGAAGGTATAAGTAAGCCCATCTTTGGATACCTGCCAGCTTTCCGCCACGTCGCCAACAATTTTGGGATAGTTCTGCGGATCGAAGCGAAGCAGCGTGCTGTAGTGCGGAGCAACGGGATGGATCATCGCAAAGGTCGTTTCGCGGTGGCCGTCGAATGAAGGTGGCGTACCGCCGATGGCGAAGACCAACTCACCGCCAGACCGCGGCGTTTCCGCCGCGTTGGCTGTAACGGGACAAAACAAGAGAGTCCCGACTGCGAATAGCACCTTGGTGAAACGACACTGAGTGACTTTTTTGACCAAGATAAGCATGCGTTATCCCCCCTCGCAGTTTTTTTGCAGCAAGTTCTCTATAAGGGCCGAAGTTATTGGATTCGCCCGCGTAAAGTCAAGCTGGCAATAGTTTTATTAAACCCCTGCTGTCAAGCTCGCTTTATTGCATTGTGCCGCCGCTCACGCCGATCGGCGGTTTGACGAGAACAGAAGAAGGCGCCGCGCTTCAGCGCTTTCCGTTCGTCGGCTCCGGAGGTGGTTCGCATCTGTTCAAGACCGTCAATCAGAGCAGCGCGCCGAGCTTGAAGGCAACGATTTTCTGGGAATTTTATACTGATTTGATGAATTCGTGACGCCAGCGCGCTACAATCTGTACGTCCAGATGCGCGCCTCGATTCTCACGGTTAAAAATCCGCCGACGAATCTTAAAAGACGCCGGCTGCCGCCGCCGCGCATGCTAACCGGCACCGAACGGCGCCGAATTAATCCAAACCGCGGATTGATCAAGCTCGGCGAGCGTTATGCGGATTTTTTCATCTCGCGCTTCGTCTATCCGCTGCTCGGCCACGTTTGGAGCCCCTACTGTTGGGTTCTGGACCGGCGTTTTTGTCTTGCCGAAACCACGCTTTCACCCGCGTGCTGGCCGCGCGGGCTGGCCCCGCTGCGCATGCTTTTGATCACCGACATTCATGCCGGCATTTTCTTGAAGCCTGAAACATTCTGGCGGACAATCAGCAAGCTGATGCAGACCGAACCCGATCTAGTGATCGTCGGCGGCGATCTCGTGACCGGACATGTGAGCGAAGCGACGCCCTATCTTGACTCGCTTGCGCGGCTCGCCGACGCGCCGCTTGGCGCTTGGTTTTGTTTCGGCAACCACGACTACTTCGGCGGGGATCCGGAAGAGCTGCGGGAGAACCTGGCGGCGGTTGGTATCCAAACCCTGAAGAACGAAAGCGTCGTAATGAATCATCACGGAGCATCATTTATCCTTGGCGGCATTGACGATTTATTGTTCGGCACACCTGATTGGCACAGTGTAACATCGCAGCACGGCGCGCCTCATATTTTGCTGGCGCACAATCCCGATCACTTCTACGACGCCGTCGCCAATGGCGTGGCGCTGACGCTCGCGGGGCACACGCACGGCGGCCAGATTCGCCTGCCCAAGGGACCGCCGATCATTCGCCAAAGCCGCTATTGTCTCGACGAGGGGGTGTATGCCTATCGCTCGTCCTTAATGGTGGTGTCGCGCGGTTTCGGCAGCGTGGCGCTGCCATTTCGATGGGGCGCCGATCCCGAGGCGGTGCTGATCGAGATTGTTTCCGCCATTTGAACGCTCACGGGTAAACGCACAAACACCGCCTCCCGTTTGTTTGTCGATGGATCTCGTTGCCCGGCACAAACAATCTCCGAGCCGTTCAGATACGATTGTTTCGGCCGGTCACTCGCATTTAGCAGTGAGTCCAGCTCATGTGAGTTTTAGCGGGATACGGTGGATTCCGACAAAGCCACTGTCTTCTTTGATCCGCCGAGCGCGGAGGTGAAAACTGCGATGAGACTCAAGGCAATCGCCGCAAGAAACGTCGTGTTCAGAGCCGCGACAAAGGCGAGCGGGTTCTCTGTGGTAAGACTGGTGGTCGACATTCCCGTATGATATTCGAAGGCGAGCGACATGCTCAGTCCACCCAGCGCCACACCGAGGACATTACCGAAGCCGAAGGTCACATGATTGACCGCCGAAGCGAAGCCGCGATGCTCTCTCGGCATCATGCTGATCATTGCCGTCGAGTTGGCCGGATTGAAGATACCGTTGGTAATCGCGCCGACGACAATCAACGCCGCCGGCAACAGCCAGTGCGAGTCGGCGCGCAACAGACCGCCGATCGCCAATGAAACGATCATGAACGTCACGCCGAAAGTCGCCGGGACTTTCGGCCCCAACCGGTCGGTCATAGAGCCGCTCAATGGCGCCAACGCGACCGTGAGAATCGAGGGCGCCATGAAAAGCACGCCAATCCGGGTCGGCGAGAGCTGCAGCACATCTTGCAGATAAAACGGCAACAGAAATCCGGTAAGCGAGTAGCACATGGCGATCACCAGTAGACTGATGACGCTGAAGCTGAAGCGGCGGATCCTGAACAATTCAAGGTGAACAAACGGGCTCTTGGCGCGCGACTCGTGCACGAGAAATGCCCCCAGGCTGACGATCAGGACCAGCACGAGAAGCTCCTGAGTCAGGTCGCTGATCATCTGCTGCGTGCGCCGATCGAAGATAAACACCAGCATCGAAGTAATCGCAAAAAGTAGCGCCGCGCCGAGATAATCGATCGAATCCGTCTGACGTTGCGGCGCGGAGCGGCGCCGCTTAAGATTCGCCAGCGCCAAGACCGCGCCGGCGAAGCCGACCGGCGCGAGCAAAAAGAAACTCCAGCGCCAGCTAAAGTAATCGATCATCAAGCCGCCGATGCTCGGCCCCAGGATGAATCCCACGTGGTGCGCCGTGGTCATGTAACCTTGCGCCCTTCCGGCGAGATCTTCCGTCACCGACTCCGACGCGAGCGCCCGGCTCGACGATTGCAGCATCGCGCCGCCGACGCCTTGAATGAACCGTGCCACAATCAATTGCAGCACGGTCTGGGAGAAGCCACAGAGTAGAGAGCTCACGGCAAACACGAGAAAACCCAACGCGAACATCTTCTCCCTGCCCCACAGGTCCGAGATGCGGCCGAAAATCATCGACAGGCCGATGTTCGAAAGCTGATAGGAAAGCAAGGCCCACGAAACACCGAGCAGGTCGGTGCCCAGACTCTGCGCCACCGTTGGCAGCGATATGCTGACGATGCGGGTCGCCGTGCCGGAAAAAAAAGTTCCGAGAAGAGCGGTCGCCAGAAGTAAATAATTGACGCGGGAATCCACGTGGATGCGAATCGTTGTAGAAAATTTCTCGATTAATAGCGCTGAATGCGGCGCGCGGCAAATGGATGGGACGCCAAGGAGCGTCGAAGAGTCCACCGCCGAGGCGCGGAATACGTCGAGAAAAGACTGGGATCGGAAGACTCGATTACGCGAATTATAGCCAGAGATTCGTCAGCAATGTAATCCGATCGCGCCTTTATGGGCCAAGAGTTCGTGCGCCGACGCGGCGATTTCAGCGATGAGCGAACCCATTTTGGGATGAGTGGGTTCGATGTCGGGCTTCAGGCCGAAACGTTCGAGCACTTCCGTGCACACCGGGCCAACCGAACCGACAGCCATCTTCTTGAGCGCGCCGCGCAAAGACGGGCCGATTTTCTCTTCCGCCGCGACACGAAATAAATGGTCTACCTGGGCGCCGTTGGTGAAGAGCGCTATGTCGGCTTCACCGTTCAGGATTCCTTGGACCGCCGAGCGCAGCGGCTTAACGTCATCCGGCAAAGCCCAGCGATAAATCGCAATCGTCTTGACGGCTGCACCGCGCTGCTCGAGACCTGAAACGAGCGCGGCATTGGGAATGCCGTATTCTTGCACTGCGATTTGCTTGCCGCGAAGAGAAGTAGCGGCATCAAGAGTCGTAAGCAACTCGCGCCATGTATTGGGCTCAGGGACATTGATGGCCGGAGTTAATCCCAATTCTTTAAGGGCCGCAATGGGTTTCGGACCGCGCGCGACGAGCTGGATTTTTTCAAGCGCGGCTAGAATCCTTTCCTGGGGATATCGGGTGAGCAGCACCTGATTGAGCGTCCTAGTGCCGACGCCGGTCATGAGAATCAGCAAATCGAACATTCCTGATTCTAGTTGCGGCAAGAGATCGAGGGCCACGCGGTTCTCGCCGAGTGGAACTTCGCGCATGGAAGGCGCGATGATCGGTTCGCCGCCATACCGGCGAATCAGTTCGGCCATCTCCTTGGCGCGCCGGCTCTCGAACGAGACGACCTTAAGCCCGTACAAGCTCGCTCGTGTGCGCGAAGTCATAACCAAGCCGGTACTCCAGGCGCGCTTTGAACCAATGCAGCTTATCTGCCAAGGAAACAACGTCGCCGATGACGATCAGCGCGGGCGTTTCAATGAGCGCGCACTTCTCCACAATGTCCGCTAAAGTGCCGACCACGCTTTCCTGATTAATCGTAGCTCCCGAATGAATCACCGCCACGGGTGTTTGCGGCGAACGGCCATGGTCGATCAGCTTTTGCACGATCATCGCCAAATTACCAAGACCCATGAGAACAATCAGCGTGTCCACTGCCGTCGCCAGCTTGGCCCAGTTCACGGAGGAGGTCGATTTGCAGGCTTCGTGGCCGGTAACCACGGCGAACGAAGATGCGAATTTCCTATGGGTCAGTGGAATACCGGCGTATGCCGGCACGGCTATCGCCGAGCTCACTCCCGGGACAATCTCGAAAGGAATGCCAGCTTCGGAAAGTGCCTCGGCTTCCTCGCCGCCACGTCCGAAGACGAAAGGATCGCCGCCCTTGAGCCTCACGACTTCATACCCTGCGCGAGAGTATGCAATGAGCACGCGGTTGATTTCATCTTGCGTGGCGCAATGCCGTCCCGCCCGCTTGCCGGCAAAGATTTTAATTGCCTGAGATGCCGCCTCATCCAAAAATGCGGGATCGACCAGATGATCGTGCACGATGACTTGCGCGCTATGCAGTAATTCCCATCCGCGCACCGTTATCAGTTTGGGATCGCCCGGCCCGGCTCCGACAATATGGACCATTCCGAGTTTCATTGAGCAACTCCCAAGTCTCTTAGCAGGTCACTCTTTGCTCGCGCCAGCTCACCACGCATCAACCATAGTCGCGCATCGCCGTTCAGAGCCCGGTGCCAGGTTTCAAAGGGGACAGTGATCGACCGCTGCTGCAATTCTTGTCTCACTTGACCCGCGAGATTGGCCAGCAATGCGTATTCTTGGGTGAAATAGAGCTCGAGCTCTTCGCGGATCGTGCGCGCAAGCGCCGGACTTGCACCGCTGCTCGATATTGCCACGGTGAGATCGCCCCGCCGCAAGACCGAGGGCAAGATGAAATCGCAATGCGCGGGATCATCCGCGGCATTAACCCACGCCCCTCGGCTCCTACCCTCGTGGTAAACAGCCTTATTAACTTGTCGATCGCCGGTAGCGACAAAGACAATCTGAAAACCGGCCAAGTCGCCCTCCTGATATTTCCTGGCGGTCAATGTCAACGCACGCTCTTGCCACCAACGCGAAATGGCAGCGGTTACCTCTGGACTGATCACGGTGACCTCAGCGCCCGCTTCAAGCAGGTTGGCAATCTTGCGCGCGGCGACCGCTCCCCCGCCGATCACCAAGCAACGCCGTCCAGTCATGTCAAAGTAGATCGGAAAATAAGCCATTCTGATCCAGAGCGCGTAGCACGACCGAAAAACGCTTCCGGGAATCTTTGTTTTGGCGCAAAGCAAAGCCGCCATTGTTGAATATCCGACCGGCGACCGCCTCTAAATCCGGCTTCAGCAATTCATATGTTTTTTTTGTATTCGGCGCCGATAAACGGTCGTTTACCGTAATGTCGGCTTGATCGAATCGGAAGCTGAGCTTGCCCCTAAGCGCCGGGGCATCCATCAATCGCCGGCAGTTTTCCGAAGCAATGCGGAAAACCGCGCACAATTTTTCCTGATTAGTTCCCGTCATCGGAACTTTTTGACTGTGCAGCAAGCCGCGGCGCCCGCCGGTCTCGTCGATGCTCATGTTGGCTTCTCTGGCAACCAAAACAATCCCCGGCCCCGCCTGCATGTGGCTGTAGTCCGCCACGTCATGGTAAATACCGTCCGTAGCCTGAATCCAGCCGTGGAAGACATCGATGAAATCGGACAACGGGATGTCGTTGGGCTGCTCGACAAATATCTTCACGTTGAGCTTCTGTAAATCCATTTATTTCGTCACCTCAGAAACGCATTCAAATGAGTTCGACATCTTCTATCTATTTGATCGTTGCGCGACACCGCGCATTCGATACCGTCACACGATCGGCTGCGCACTCGACGCAATCGCAACGGCGCTCTGCGCCGTCCCCCGCGATTTGTTATGGCAATCATGCGCGGCGTCGATAAACAGCTGCGCCTCCTGGAGCAATTGCACGGCGCGATCAGCATCCGCCGCTTTCCCGGTGCCGATAAACTCCTTAGCCTTGAACAAATACTCAGCGAATTTCCCACCGGCGTACTTGTCCCAGAAAAGCTGCGTCTCGTAAAAACGAGCTGTGAATTCGGCGATGATCTGATTTTCATCCTCCGAGACACCCGGATTGTGGTCCTTCACCAAACCTTGCGCAGCGCGTAGCATTGAGGCGTAAGCCGCTTTCACCGCCTCGTGCGAGCGCCCTGCGTCCAGAAGCAATTGTGCTTCGAACAGCTCGCGCTCGCTTGCCGCCAGAGTAAACTCCGCCTGGCTCACCACTTCGCCGGCACACTCGCCGATTCCCATGTCAGATAGCGTGAATTCGCGCGGATCACCCCAGTCGCTGTAATACGAACGATCCACCTCGTGAGCCGGTATCTGGGCGAGATGTTGGAGCAAATCCTTGATCGCCTTCTTGCCGATACGGGCAACAAAGTCTTGGAAGCGTTCATTTCTCTCGCGCCGGCGTAGATAAAACTCGGTAATGGATATCACCGCTTCGGGAATCCGCTTCGACGGCACCGCGGCGATCGGCACGCCGTACTCGCCGGCGTTGTCGTGAAACTTGCCGCCGAGGATCACTTGAAAATGCGGCACCTGAAATCCTTTGACGTTGCGGTTGATGCCGTAGAAACCGATGTCGGCGATGTGGTGCTGCCCGCAGGAGTTAAAGCAGCCGCTGACTTTGATGCGGAGATTTTTGACCGCTTCGTCCAGCTCCAAGCTTTTTTCGCCCAACCGATATCGTAACTCGCGAGCCAGCCCGCGCGATGAAGCGATACCCAATTTGCAGGTGTCCGTGCCGGGGCAAGCGGTCACGTCGACGATGGTCGCCGCATCCGCAGCACCCAGGCCGATGGCTCTGATCGCCTGATAGAACTCCGGCAGATCGGCTTCGCTGACCCAGCGAAACAGAATGTTTTGTTCCACCGTCGTACGCAGTGTGTCTTTGACAAAGCGGCGAGCGATGTCGGCCAGCGCGCGCAATTGATCGGCGCTGGCATCGCCCAGCGGCAAGGTCACCGTGGCGGCAACGTAACCCGGCTGCCGTTGTCGGTAAACGTTGGTTTTGTACCAGTTGTCGAACTCCTTGGGGCGCTGATAACCGTTGAGACTCACGCCGGGCTTGAGCGACTGTTCACCGTCATTGACCGAGAACAGGTAATCGGTCCAGCGCGGATCCGAAGAGAGTTTTTGCCGTTCTTCCAGGACAAGCTTGCGGAACTCAGTGATGCCGAGCTGGGCAATTAAAAATTTCATGCGCGCCCGCGCACGGTTGCGCTTCTCGCCCAGACGGGCGAAGACTCGCGAGAGCGCCTGCATGGTCGGCAGTAATTCTTCTTCCGGCAGAAACTCATCAAACAATTTCGCCTTGTAGGGCACCGAGCCCAAACCGCCGCCGACGTAGAAAGCGAAGCCGCGCCGTCTCTTACCGTCAACAACTTTAGTCCTGGCGATCGCGCCCATGTCGTGCATGGTCACCAGGCCGCAAGGATTCTGCTCGCAGCCGGAGAAAGCAATTTTCACTTTGCGCCCGAAGTCCTGAGTGTCGGGGTGGCCCATCAAAAATCTTGAGCAAGCCTTGGCGTAAGGGGTCGTGTCGAAGGTTTCCTCCTGGCAGATTCCGGCGAGCGGGCAGGCGGTGACATTGCGCACTGAGTTGCCACAGGCTTCGCGAGTCGTGACCCCGACCGCGGCAAGCCGCCGCATCAGCGCCGGCGTGTCGTCGATATGCACGTAGTGAAGTTGAAAATCCTGCCGCGTCGTCACGTGAACGACGCCGTCCGCATATTCTTCCGAAAGATCGGCGACCGTTTCCAGTTGCTCCGGCGTCACACCGCCGAAAGGAATCTTGATGCGCATCATTCCGGGCGCATCCCAGAGCGTATCCGGCCCTTTGATGACGCCCGCCGGCAACTGGAGTTTTTGAATTCGTTTGCCATCATGCCTTTGTCCGTTATCGTAGCGCTGGCCGTAAATGCCGCGGCGCAGTCTCGTCTCGGCGAAGACTTTTTCGTCGATCTTTCCCTGCTTTCGCAGTTCCATCTGCTGCTCGAAGATGTCGATCTCGCGGCCGAGGTCAGCGGGGATTTTGTCTGCCAGTTTTTCTCTCCAGCTTTTGCTCTGCTCCATAGAAACCTCCTCGGAGCCCGTCAAATCTAAGTTAGTTGATGATCTTAGTCAGAAATCGCCCCAAAAAATTTTGTGCTTAGATGTAATACATGAGCGCACCCACTTCCGGCTTACAGAGATCAGCCAGGGTGGTTTCTTCCAATACCGTTTCCATCGCGCGAACTCCTCGCGCCCAGGTTCCGATCAACCTTTGCGTCACCTTCGACATCGAACGGCCGTGCATTTGCGCCTTAAGCTCGAACCCGACGTCCGGACCTTCCAGGACCGAAAGAATCTCCCTGACCGAAATCGTCTCCGGCGGCCGGGCCAACACGTAGCCGCCGGAAGGGCCGCGCGCGGCGTTAACCAAATGACCGCGCTTGAGCAACACCATAATCTGCCCCAGATACTGCAAAGGTATCTGCTGATTGCCGGCAATCTCTTTGACTTGCACGGCGCGCCGCTGCCGGTAATTGTCCGCCAGCTCTGCAAGTGCGAGCAGCCCGTAATGACCTTTTGAACTCACCTTCATAGTTGGGTCTTGAGTGGATTCGGCGGGATCTTAAGTAATTTGATTAGATATGTCAACAACTCCTCACCACAGGCGCTTTTTCGTCGGCAGTGCGGGCTTGAACCCGAATGGCGAACCGATAATCAGATTTGAACCGCCGCATGACTTGTAGCTATAGTCGCGGAAGAGCGGATGTTTCTGAACTTGCATAATCTGTCTTGAAAATTTCTCGATTCTCGATGAACGTCCTTAGGCGCCAACGGCTGGGATTGGCAAACTCAGTTAAGACTCACCGGCGTTTGGCAGGGCCTTTGATTCGATGGAGTACACCATGAGCGTAATCGTCTCACCCTACGGGTCATGGAAGTCGCCGATCAGCGCCGAGATCGTTGCCGCCGGAGAGGTCGGACTTGAGCAGGTCAAACTTGACGGCGATGACATTTATTGGATCGAGCGCCGAGCTCAGGAGGGCGGGAGAAAAGTCATCGTCCGCCGCTCGATCGATGGAAGAATTATGGATATCACTCCGTCGCCGTTTAACGCACGGACCCGAGTGCACGAGTACGGTGGCGGCGACTATTCTGTGGCCGATGGAAGCACTGTCTTTTCGAATTTCACCGATCAACGCCTCTATTTACAAAAACTCGGTTCTGAACCGAAGCCAGTGACTCCGGCAGCTGGCCTGCGTTATGCCGATGGCCATATCGACCGCCAGAGAAATCTTCTTTTTTGCGTCCAAGAAGACCATTTCGTGGAAGGCGAAGCGGTCAACAGTATCGTCTGTGTCGATCTCAGCCGCGAAAACGAGGGAGAAGTTATAGTTTCCGGCAACGACTTCTACTCATCGCCTCGCCTGAGTCCCGACGGTTCGCAGTTGGCATGGCTTACCTGGAACCATCCGAACATGCCTTGGGACGGCACGGAGCTTTGGGTCGGCAACTTAACCGACGACGGCTCAATCGACGGCAAAGAAAAGATCGCCGGCGGCGCCGACGAATCGATTTTCCAGCCCGAGTGGTCGCCGGACGGCATCCTTTACTTTGTTTCCGACCGCTCAGGCTGGTGGAATCTCTACCGGCGCAGGGAAAGACAAGTCGAAGCGCTGTGCCCGATGGACGCGGAGTTCGGCCAACCGCAATGGGTTTTCGGCGCCAGCCTCTACGGCTCCGCTTCCGAACGCCGGATCGTATGCAGCTACAGCAAAAGCGGGCGTGACTGTCTTGCCTCGCTGGACACGGAAACGAGAGCACTCGATACGATTGAGCTTCCGTTCACGACGATCTCCCAAGTTCGCGCTGCGGGCAATCGTGCGGTTTTCATCGGCGCCTCTGCGAGTAATACAACGGCCATCGTTTCTCTCGATCTAATTACCAATTCGTTTGAAGTCTTGCGCCGGTCACGAGATACGGCGGTCGACGCCGGTTACCTCTCTACCCCTCGCTCGGTAGAGTTCCCCACCGAGCGCGGTTTGACCTCGCACGGATATTTCTATTCGCCACAAAATCGAGACTACGTCGGACCAGCAGATGAAAAACCGCCTCTGTTGGTGATGAGCCACGGCGGGCCGACCTCCTCGAGCTCGCCGGCGCTAAAATATTCCATACAATACTGGACGAGCCGGGGCATCGCGGTGCTCGACGTGAATTACGGCGGCAGTTCCGGCTACGGCCGCGTCTATCGCCAACGTCTCAACGGCAGTTGGGGCATCGTTGACGTCGATGACTGCGTTAACGGCGCGCGTTATCTCGTCGACCACGGCGAAGTTGACGGCAATCGCCTCGCCATCCGCGGCGGCAGTGCCGGCGGCTACACAACGCTTTGCGCACTCACGTTCCGCGACACTTTCAAAGCCGGCGCGAGCCACTACGGCATCAGCGACCTTGAAGCGCTGGCCAAAGACACGCACAAGTTCGAATCGCGCTATCTCGACCAGTTGATCGGCCCCTATCCCGAACGGCGCGATCTTTATATCTCCCGTTCGCCGATTCACTTCACCGACCGTTTGAATTGCCCGATGATTCTCTTTCAGGGCTTGGAAGACAAAGTCGTCCCACCGAATCAAGCCGAGAAAATGTTTGAAGCCGTACGAGCGAAAAGACTCCCGGTGGCGTATCTCACTTTCGAAGGCGAGCAGCACGGCTTCCGTAAAGCGGAAAATATCAAGCGCGTGCTCGAGGCGGAACTTTATTTCTATTCGAAAGTCTTTGGCTTCGAACTGGCTGATCCGATCGAGCCGGTGAAAATCGAAAATCTTCAAAAAGACCGATAGCGAACGTTGTCTGAACACCCCCATCTATGCGCCTGTCTATTGTGCGAGTATCGGCATCCTTGATGAGAGATCCATAAGGGAAAACTTGCATCTTGATTGATCTGCCCAATCTGCCAGTCATAGGAGTCGCTGCGTTTTTTGCGTCGCTGCTTGGCTCCGTAGCCGGTTCCGGCGGCACGGCGCTGCTTTTACCGGTGCTGGTGCTTTACGTCGGCGTGCAAGACGCAATTCCCATCCTCACGATTGCGAACCTTTCCTCCAACCTAGGCCGCGCCTGGTTTAATCGACGAGAAATCGCGATTCCAGTGGTAGGCTGGTTTTCGCTCGGTTCCATCCCGTTGGCATTAACCGGCGCTATGCTCTTCGTTGTAACCTCACCGATTGTCTTGACGCGGATCTTGGGAGCGTTTTTGCTCCTGATCGTGGCTTGGCGGCGTCTCAGTCTCAGGCCTGCGAGCTTCGGTTCACCGAGGTGGTTCACTCCCTTAGGTGCTGTCTTCGGTTTGTTGAACGGCTTGCTTGAAGGCGTGGGCCCGCTCATGGCTCCTTTCTTCCTCGCCTACGGCCTGGTGCGAGGTGCGTATATTGGCACAGACGCCTTGGCGACCATATTCATGCAAGGCGCCAAACTCGGCGTGCTCGGTGGCACGGACATAATCGACGGTGCCATCCTTGCATCGGGTCTGATCCTTGTGCCATTCATGATCGGCGGCGCGCTTGCGGGCAAGAAAGTCGTGGACCATATCTCCGAGTCGCTTTTCGTCGTCGTCATTGATGTCACCCTGCTGTTTGCCGGCTTAAGCTTTTTGCTCGCGAAATAGCATGGCAATCAGGCACCTCGATGAGCTTTCGGGCCGTCACGCTGAATCATCATTGGCCGCTTTGCTCCGGAATCCCTGGTCGATTTGACTATGCATCCCGGTGAACAATGCTAAAATCTGACTGTTTACGCGCATGAACCTCGGTAACTTTTAGCACCCATGAAAATTAAGGCGGTCATCTTCGATTTCTACGGGACCCTCGTGGACGATTTCGCATCGTCTGCGGGTCCGATGCATTCAGAGTTTGTCAGGGCGCTTGCCGTTCCATCTGAGCCGTTCATGAAGATCTGGCGTCAAACAACAGAGATGCGAGTCATCGGCGCGTTTCAGACGGTCGAAGCGAGTATCGAATATGTCTGTAACCTTTTGGGTGCGCCGTTGACTGCGGAGCAATTGACCCTTGCAGTGAAAATCCGATTGCAATGGATACGGCGGACTCTGAGCCCAAAACCGGATGCCTTGGAAACGCTCGCCCGGCTCAAAGCGGAAGGCTACAAAATCGGACTGCTCAGCAATTGTTCCATCGAGATTCCGATTCTCTGGCCGGAGACCGGCTTCGCCGATCGATTTGACTCGCTGATATTCTCCAGCCGGGAACGTCTCAAGAAACCAGATCCGGCGATTTATTATCTTGCATGCGAACGGCTCGGCCTCGCGCCAGCACAATGCCTTTACATAGCGGATGGAGAAAACTACGAGCTCACCGCCGCGGCAAAACTCGGCCTGCGTACCGTGCTGATTCGCAACTCGGCACAAGACGTCAGCCGTGAATTGCATCGAGAAGCCAGAGAATGGCAGGGGGAAAGTATTGCCGGATTGGCTGAGGCGCTGCATCTAGTAAAGCGATAAGCGCGGGGCTAAGGATGAAAAAGAATCATGTAATCAAATTCGACTCGAAGCAGCGTATCCTCGAGAAGGCCAAAAAATACATTGAATCCGTCGATTCATTTCTTGCGGACGGGGAACAAGCTGTTTCTCTGCTGTTGAGAGCCATGAAGCATGCGGACCGAGAGTTCAAACGCGAGATCATCCTGGTTCTCGGCTCCTTTGCCAAGGAGGAAGTCGTTTGGCCTGTGTACGATATCATGACCGATCCTTTGGAGAATGAGGAGATCCGGCATGATGCTGCCATCCAGTTGAGCGTTATCGGTTCGCTTTTAAAAGACCCTCAACCTTTGATTGACAAGCTTCTAAAAGAGATCGAAAGCACAGATGCTGAACGGAGGCTTCATGCAACGTTCGCGATCGGCTGGCGGGGAAATTTTCAGGCAGCGACTTCGTTGATGGGGCGGCTTTACGACGCCGATTCACGAGTTCAGGAAACAGCCGTCAATGCTCTGTGCAATCTCAGGGACGACAGAATTTTGGATCTGCTGGTGGATCGGCTTGAGCACGGCCCATTAGAGCAGAAACGAAGCATCCTATTTAATCTATGGCGATTTGATTCAAAGGAACAAAAAGTCAGGAATGTCTATTTCAAATGCCTGGAAAACGACGATCCGGACATTCGCTTTCAAGCGCTTGTCTGTCTAAGGCCTGTCACAGAGGTTCGAGAGCACTTGGAAGCGTACCGGAAATGCCTCAAGGACAAAGACGGTCGAATCCGAGAATTGGCACTAAAACGACTGGCAGAAGAGGGCGGAGAAAGTGTTCTGGAGTCAGTAAGAGCAGACGTTGAGTTGCTTCTCGATGACCCGGATATGAAAATCAAAAAGGCTGCCCTGACTATCCTAAAAAAATAGGTGTAGCGGCCGCGCAGTAGTGACATGAACAGTTTCCGTCGGGTCAATGGCTTCCTAATTTCGAAAGTATGTGAGTTTGGAAAGAGATGTGTTAAGTCACGGGAGCACCGGCGTTTTGGGTTCTGCAACAACTTCCATATTGTTTGACCTAGACGGCACGCTTTGTGATCCGCGCGAGGGGATCGTTCATTGTCTTCAGTATGCGCTCGGGGAGCTTGGCATTGCGGAACCGGCGGAAGATCAGCTCGTCCGTTACATCGGACCGCCGCTCTATGAAAGCTTCGTCGCACTGCTTGGCTGTAACGATGCCGCCCTCATTGAGCGAGCGGTCGGTTTGTACCGCAAGCGCTTCACCTCCGAAGGAATGTTCGAGAGTACACTGTACCCGAATATCACCGACGCTCTCGGGAGGCTGCAGGCTGAGCACGATCGACTCGTTGTCGTAACTTCCAAGCCGACAGTATTTGCCCGCCAGATGATTGATTACTTCGGCCTGGGAAGCTTCTTCAGGAACGTATACGGCAGCGAACTGAACGGAACGAGAGCCAGCAAGGAAGAACTGATCGCCCATGTTCTTCGACAGGAAGCGATCGTCCCGTCCGGCGCCGTGATGATCGGCGACCGAGAGCATGACATCAAAGGCGCCACGGCGAATCGGGTTCGTGCCGTCGGCGTTCTCTGGGGATATGGTTCACGCGAAGAACTGACGCGGGCAGGCGCTTCGGTCCTATGCGGGACGCCGGAGTCGCTGCCCAACTATTTGTAGCAAGGTCCTGTTGACCTCTAGGGCTACGAAAGTGACCGCACACTAACCTGGATGCTAGTGTAGTGTCTCACGCTGTTGGTACTTTGTCCGGTGTATAACCACCACGAAGATCCTGACGCGGCAGAGTCGCAACTGAAACTCGGAATATCTCGCGCAAAAACGCCAAGGCCGCAAAGGTCGGAGAATAAA
>Ga0209640_10001551_pt1 | contig 19527 bp, 19 predicted proteins | sample RifCSP10_1_FD_184018 | JGI IMG/M metagenome (GOLD analysis project Ga0209640, IMG submission 184018) | Soil microbial communities from Rifle, Colorado - Rifle CSP2_sed 10_1 (SPAdes) (version 2) | ecosystem: Environmental > Terrestrial > Deep subsurface > Rock core/Sediment | place: Rifle...
AAAAACGCCCCAGTGGTTTTCATGTATTCGCGATAATCATCGCCGAATTTTTCGATGAGATTCTCTTCTTCTTTTTCTGTGCGGATTGCCATAAGGATGAATGCCAGTACACCCAGCGCGGCAATGAACCAGTTATCTGCCATCATTCCAAAGGCTACGAACATGGATGACCCGACGGTGTAAAGCGGATGACGCACCCAGCGATAAGGTCCGCTGGTCACAAGAGTGTGTTGTTTGCGCGTAGCGCTGGTGGGGGTAATGCCGCTCCCGATACTGTTGAACAGCCAGTAGACCAAGACCGTGCACAAGATCCCGATCCCAACACCAAGCCAGCGTAATCCTTCTGGCAGGCCAATCTTTGACCACGTCATCCAGTGTGGATTGATGAGATACACGAGTGGACTCAGCCAGAGAATCAGTCCTCCGATCTTAATGACTGGCATTAACACAGTACCGTCAACTTTGCGGGATATTTTTTCTCCACTCTCCCTGTCTGCCTTGCGGCGGAAGTATGATGAGATGACCATCCCTGTGAAAAGAATGATGGCGGCTAAGATACGGAAAATGTTTTCGTTCATTATATGCGCGGCAAGAGCCGCCCGGTCTTCTCCATATATTCGCGATATTGATCCCCGAAGTATTCGATCATCAGCGGTTCTTCAAAACTGATACGTGATACAACTTCCAAAATGGTCATGCCTGCCCAGCACAGACCAATCAGCCAATTCGACGAAATGAGGAGGGTCGAACCCAGGATCAGGATGAAGGCGGTGTAAATGGGATGCCTGATCGTGCGATAAGGTCCGCTTGTGATGAGTGTTTGACCTTTCATCATGCGCGGCGTGTCGCTCCAGCTTTTGCCGAGTGTCACTTGTGCCCAGTGGAGTAGGGCAAATCCAACGAGGGCGGCGCCAATACCTATCCAGCGAATCCAGAAGGGAAGATGCAAATCAGCCCACGCGAGCCAGTTGGGATTGATGATGTAAGCAATGACTGAAATAAATCCGATCATACCGATTAAGCCAGCGATTTTTGATGCAACCACCTCTTCGCGTGCTTTCAATGTGGCATCTTCGGGCTTGCTGTGATTTTTCACGTAATATCCACGATGCGCTGCAAATGCAACGATGAGAGTGGGTAATAGGATCCTGAAAATTGTTTCTGTCTCCATCTTCTGACCTTCTTTGATAAATATTGGGCTCGTGATGTTGAGGCCAAGCACACAGGCTCTGAGCCCAATTTTGACGGTTAAGTTATGGAAAGTCGTCCTTTATCAAAAAGAAATTTTTTAGGCCGCGCTCGACGAGACCGTTTATTAGGTAATACAAAAAACTAATTTTGTTATATCTAAATTAAGTTTACGGTATAACTAATTCATTGTCAAGTCCCATTTTCTCCTAGCGCTCTGGTAGAAGGCCGAAGCGTGACTTTTAGCGCAAGTCATCGACCATTTTGGCATGGACCATACGATGATTCAGATCGAGGTAACAGCTCGGGCCGGGGAGAATAAATTGATTTTCCTTCGTAAAGTCTGGCCGTTATGAATACACAAATAATATATCACTCAGAGTGATAGAGGTATCTCTCAGAGTGATATATAAATTCCAATTTATTTATTATTAACCCAATCCGGGCAACTATATCCCTAATCTGCTTTGACCCGTTATGATCTCAGTGATCTTTTCCACTCGCGTGTCGCCAATTGAAGGAGTTGCTTTATCTCGTTTTGATTGGCCCGGTGCGGTTTAATCCGGTTTGATTTTAACAACCTCTCATAAGGCATGATCCCCTCCAATTAACATGATCTTCGAAGCGCTTGCAACGTTTTCTCAGAATGGGTCTTTGACAGCCTCCTTCTCTTTCCACTCCTCTTCGGAAAAAATCACATAGTTGATTTGACGGGTTAATTCTTTCTCCAGCTTAGAGATGACAGGTGCCAATTGATCCAGGTTGATTTCGCCAATGATCATTAAATCAATGTCAGAACGCGCATCTGCTTCTCCAGTGGCATATGAGCCATAGATAAAAGCTTCTTTCACGCTGTCCATTTCCTGGAGCTTTTCCTTTATCACCATACCGATCCCCTCCGTCTTTAGAACAATCGACCGCAGTTCAGGCGCAATCGAACAAACTTCGTTGACCTGATAATCCTTCGAATTCCCCTGCCGCTCACTGGTAAGAATCCCTAACCCCTGCAGGCGAACCAGCTCTTTCCAAACTGCGCTGTAATTCTCTCCCAGACTTTGCGCCAGTTCCCAGGCATTATGTTTCTCTCCTGGCGACAGGAAGAAAGCAGCGAGTACTTTTGCTCTGACACGAGAGGAAAAGAGAGTTTCGAGCATATTTCACCATTCTATCACTATTAGAGATAATTATATTCGCAAAAATAGATGGTCCGATGTCGTAATCTCAATCGACAACATGCGCTCAATAGTTACTTCGTTATTTTCTCTCCACCTCCACCCAGATCTGCTGCCCATCCGTGCTCAGCTCAATCCACCTATTCTGATCGGTTTGCAGCAGCGGGTGGCCCGCCACTGCTTCCAGCGTTTCTGGGGCGGGCAAGATAACCGGGTTGGCCAGCAGCGAAGACAGGGACGACCCTTGAAAAAGATACAGCAGGATGGGTAGGGTAGTTGCCTGGGCAGTCAGGGCAAATAAGAAATACTCGCCTACCGGCCCGGACATTCGCTCGGCCGTGGGCTCGGAGAAGCGCTTTGTCGCTTCCGTAGGGGTTGAACAGCGCCGCGATCATCAGGGTGGAGATCACAATTTCGATGCGCAACTTCCCGGCCTCGCCGCTTACCTGGCTGAAAATCTGTTGGAGGATCACCACGCCGCCGAAATACACCAACGCCAGCGTGGTGGTGAGCAAGCCGTAGACCGGCGTGCGGCGAATGATGACGTCGATATCGAACAGCATTGATTTTGACTTTCGTTCTAAAATATGCTAAAATGTAACCGGTTACATATGTAACCGGTTACATCAGGAGTTAAACGGCGTGACCAAATCCGATCCCTCTTCTGTCACGATCCGCGACGTTGCCAGGCGGGCAGGCGTCTCTGTCGCCACGGTAAGCCGCTACATCAACCAGAGCGCACCGGTTTCCGACGAGGTCGCCAGGCGGTTGGAATCTGTCATGTCGGAACTGCACTACGTTCCCGATGTCACCGCCCGTAATCTGGCCACAAAAAAAAGCCATACCATTGGTTTGCTGCTGACCGATATTGGCGGCGATTTTTTTGCGCCGTTGTTGAGCGGCATCGAAGCTGCTGCCAGCGAAAATGGATACGATTTGTTGATCTCCTCTTTGCGCAATCCCAAACCTCGCCAGACTCTGCCACCGGTTGGTCCACATAACACGGATGGCGTACTTGCCTTCGCCGACAGCCTTAAAGAGGAAACTTTACGCTGGTTCCACAAAAAGCAATTCCCCATCGTACTTCTACATCGCTCCTCCCCACCAGATCTTCAAATCCCATGTGTAACTGTTGAGAACAAAGCCGCTTCGTCTAAAATCGTCGAACATCTGATCGAAGTTCATGGACGGCGAAAGATTATCTATTTGCGCGGCCCGGAGGAGCAGGAGGACTCGTACTGGCGAGAACTGGGCTACAACGAGGCACTCGAAGCGCATGGCATACCTCTCGTGCCCAGCTGGGTTGCGGCAGGCCATTTCGATCGCCAGGTAGCTTACCAATCCATGCAACAACTCATCGCTTCTGGAGTGGAATTTGACGCTGTTTTCTCCGGCGATGACGAGGCTGCCGTCGGGGTGCTAGAGGCACTGAAGGATGCAGGAAAGCGCGTACCTGAGGATGTATCCGTAGTGGGTTTCGACGATCAGCATATGTCCCCCTACCTCACGCCGCCTCTTACCACCGTCCGTGCTCCGACCCACGATGTCGGCTACGAAGCAACCCGTCGGTTATTCGATCTCATCCATACTGGTCAGGCAACGCCACTCACCTTGCTGCCGACCCATATTGTGCTGCGCCGCTCTTGTGGATGCGCCCACGTCGAGTAATCATCCGGGCTGAAATCGGCTTCGATATACCCCTGGCGAGCTTCAGGAGGTGAGTTATAAGGCCATAATTGAGATAAGTGCAAGATCGGATCTCAAGCCCGGTAGGACCTGGTGCGAAACCCTCGAGGCCAGGGTTTCGGGCAATGGCAGCGGTTGAAACGCCGCTCGAACGGTGCAAACGAATTAACGGAGGATGTGAAAATGAAGATCGCTAACCAACCTTTTTGGCTGCGGTTGCTTGTAGCAGCGCTGATATTATTTGTCCTGGCAACGATCGCGACGGCCTGCCAACCGGCTGCTCCCACCGCAGAACCTGCAGCTGGAGAAACAGAAGAAGAGGCCGCCTCACCAGCAGAGGGGGAACGCACGCTCACGGCGTGGGGATTTGTGTGGACCGCCGACTGGCTGGATGCAATTGCCCCAGGCTTTGAGGCCGAGCACCCCGGTGTAAAACTCAAGGTAGAACGTTTTGAATACGATCCTTACCAGGATATGGTGCTAACCACGCTGGCCTCCGGAGAAGGCGTACCTGATGTGGCCACCCTCGATCCCATGTGGGCAGGCGACCTGTATCGTGGCGGCACAGTGCTGGCACTGGACAAGGCAACAACCGAACTTAACGTCGATGACTTCGTTCCTGGTGGTTGGAACCTTTACGCCTGGCAGGGAAAGCAGTATGGTATCCCTCTTGACCTCGATTTTAACCTCCTGTTCTACCGGAACGATGTTTACGGGCAAGCTATGGAGTCGCTGGGCATGACGGAGTTTCCCAACACTACGGAGGATTTCATCCAGTTATCTGAGGAAGTGGTGGAACAAACCGGCAAACCGGCCTTTATCATTTACCAGTCAGATTACTACGCCTGGTACCAGAGCTTCCTGGCGCCATACGGTGGCAACCTCATCAACGAGGCGGGAACGGAGTATATCTATGACAGCCCCGAAGCTGTGGCCGCGCTCGAGCTTTACTCAGATTTGGCCAATGTCCATAAGGTGGCTAAGCTGTGGGATTGGGATACGGATGGAGACCCCATGGTCGCCCTGAGTGGCGGCGAGGTGATGGGAGTCATGCATGGATCGTGGTTTGCCACCGAGATCGCCTCGGGTGCTCCGGATATGGAAGGCCAGTGGGCCATTACCACTGTGCCATTTGGCGAAGCAGGCCGCCCGTTCCACTCTGCCACGGGTGGAGCCAGCTTATCGATCCCCACAGGTGCAGCGGAGCCTGAGCTGGCCTGGGAGTTTATCAAGTACTCGATGACGCCGGAGAACCAGGCCGAGTATTTCAAGATTGTTGCCGGTGTTCCCTCGTTAGAGACCAGCTGGGATGACCCGGCATTTGATGAGGTCAACCCTTACTTCGGGATACCTTTAGGAAGTCAGGTTGCCGAATGGTCGCTGGGGGCTATGCCCATGCAACTGCCTTCGTTAGAGGTGGCTGACTTGATCGGCGAGGCCATCTATCAGGCCACGACAGGCCAGGCCTCTGCAAAAGATGCCCTCGACGAAGCTGTTGAAATGGCGCCTCCTTTGCAATAACGCGGTACGGAGTTGGTCGATTGCATCAACGGGGCTCCTGGCGGCCGCCTCGCAGCCGGAGCCCCGTTTACCCCAGCAATGAGAGGAGCGGATCTCTATGGCATCTCGGATCGAATCACTTAACCACGCGGATATCGGGGCGAAGAATAACCAGTGGGGTAAGTTCTGGAGGGCAGCTATCCCTTACATTTTTATTTCTCCTTTCTTTGTGGGGTTTGTTGGCTTACAGCTTTTGCCGATTTCATTCTCTGCGTTTCTTAGCTTTGCGGAGTGGAGCGGTCTAAATCAGATTCAAATCGTCGGCATTAAGAACTTTGTCACGATGGTCAATGATGCCAGGTTCTGGAATGCGCTAAGAGTGACTTTCACCATTACCGTGGTATGCACCATTTTGGGCACTGCCGGTTCCCTGGCGCTCGCTATTCTGATCGAACAAGTGCGCGGCTGGCTCTCACCCATACTCAGGGCGATATTCTTTCTCCCTTCGGTGACTTCTGTGGTTGTGATCGCGTACGTGTGGAAGCAACTTTACAATGCCGACTTTGGCTTCATTAACGCAGTAATTACCCAATTCGGCTTACCGGCCCAGCAATGGCTCACCAACCCTCGCCTGGCGCTGCCTTCGCTGATCATCATGCTCATCTGGGCCGGATTAGGATGGGACGCCTTGATCATTACGGCGGGCTTGAGATCCATCCCGGATGACCTCTACGACGCAGCCAGGGTTGATGGCGCCAGTGGGTGGGCGGAATTCAGGTATATCACCCTGCCGCTGCTGCGGCCGACCTTAACCTTCGTATTGGTCACCAGCGTCATCTATCTCTGGGGGCTGTTCGCCCAACCCCAACTGCTCACCGGAGGCGGCCCCATCCGAGGTACTCAGACAGTTGCCTTATATCTCTATGATGTAGGATTCCGCTACCATGAATTCGGGTATGCCTCAGCAATTGCTATTACCCTTTCTATTATCATGTTCGTTTCTAGCTATATTAATTTCCGGCTTGTAAGGACAGAGGTGGAGTACTAATCCACACATCGGGCACGAGCACACCTTAAGACGGTTGCTCTGAACGGAGGAGACAGGCTCATGGAACGCAGGCGTAAAATTATCCGGAATGGAATTGCGGGATTCCTCATTTTGATCTCTTTGCTCTACTTGCTTCCATATATCTGGATGATCGCGATGTCTTTGAAGCCGGATGGGGAGATCTTTTCAACGAGCATATTGCCTCAGAATCCCTCCTTCATTCAATATGAACGACTGTTTTATGGGTATCAATTTGGTGATCAAACGCTGCGGATCAATTTTCCCGCCTATGCCAAAAACACCAGCATCATCACCCTGATAAGCCTTGTGCTGGTGCTGTTTACAGATGCATTGGCCGCTTATGCCTTTGCGAAATTCAATTTCCGGGGGAAGAATATTCTCTTCTGGATCATGATTGGCACGATGATGCTCCCGATCTACGCCACCCTCATTCCTTCCTTCTGGCTCTTTTCAAAACTTAAACTGGTCAATACTTACCAGGCATTGATCTTGCCAGGCGTGATTGACGCCTATGGAATATTTTTGCTAAAGCAATACATGGAGACAGTCCCCAGTGAAATTCTCGACGCGGCAACGGTAGACGGCGCCGGAGCCTTCCGCCGGTTCTGGGCCATCATGGTCCCCTTGAGCCGGCCGGCATTAGGTACCCTGGCTGTTTTCAGGTTTCTCTTCGTCTGGAACGATTACTTGTGGCCGCTGGTGATTATCCGAGAAGAGAGGATGTACACATTGACCCTGGGAATTGCCAATATGGAGATGAGACAGGGCATGATCGTACATGGGAGCCAGATGGCCGCGTCTTTCCTGGCGACCATCCCGGTAGTCGTGCTGGTTCTGCTCATGCAGAGACAATTCCTGCGCGGCCTGACGGTTGGCGCATTTAAAGCCTGAAATTTAGCCGGCGCAAAGAAGCAGGAGGCAGTCGATGGGTATCAAGATCGCCGTGGTCGGGGGCGCAAGCAGCTATACACCGGAACTGTTCGACAATCTGGTCGACTTCCAGGAGGAGTTGGAGGTTGACCAGGTGGTGCTGACAGATCTGAACGTAGAGAAATTGAATTTCATCGCCGGCGTTTGTGAGAGATTGTTGGCCAACTCCGGACTTCGCGTCAGGCTATCGCAAACCGGACAGCTCGAGCAAGCCATCGCTGGCGCTGATTTCGTCATTCTGCAGATTCGCGTTGGGGGATTGGACGCACGCGTTCGAGATGAACGCGTACCGATGGAACTGGGGTTGATCGGAAATGAGACAACCGGGGCCGGAGGGTTTGCCTGCGCGCTGCGGACTGTACCCGTCGCCCTGGATATTGCTCGAAAGATAGAGCAGCTGGCCCCGGAAGCCTGGCTATTGAACCTCAGCAACCCCGCCGGGATCGTTACCGAAGCCTTAATCAAGCACAGCCAGGTGCGCACCCTGGGCTTCTGCAACATCCCGATCAACACCACCTATGCCCTGGCGGAAGTGTTGGGGGCTGATCCAAAGCGGTTGTGGCTGGATTCCTTCGGTCTTAACCACCTGAGCTGGTCGCGAGGCGCCTACGTGGAAGGTGAAGACCTTCTGCAACCCCTGACCGCTTCCACGCATGATCGCGACTCGCTTCTCTATAGCCGAGGGTTGGTGGAGTCACTCATCGACCCGGAGTGGCTGCAGACGCTGGGCATGATCCCCAGCTGGTACCTGCGCTATTTTTATTATCCTGAACAGATCCTGGAGTTAGATCACAAAAAATCCCAAAGCAGGGGGCAAGAAGACATGGTCTCTGAGGCGCGGCTGTTCGAGATTTACACAACCACAGGCTTTGGGAAGGAGGCAAGGGAGATCTTGAAAGCGAAGGGAGGCGCCCAGTATTACCTGCCCGTCTTGCAGGTCATCCAATCGATGGTTAAGGACCGTGGCGACGTCATTACGGTTGACACATTGAATGGGAAAGCGCTTCCGGACCTCGCCCCGGACGTCTGTGTTGAAGTGCCAGCTCACATTTACCGGAACCGGGTTGAACCTCTGCCGGTTGGTCCAATGCCTTCGAGCGTTCGGGGATTGGTGCAGGCCGTTAAAAATTACGAGGAATTGACCGTGGAGGCTGCGCTAAGCGGCGACCAGGGAAAGGCCATCGCCGCCCTGATGATCAACCCGCTGGTTGGCTCCTATCCTAAAGCGCGTGAGTTTCTGGACCGGGTACTGGAGAACGAGCAAGATTATCTCCCCAGGTTCTACGCCTGATCGATATTCCCTCATCATTATGGGCAAAGCGATAAGAGGGTATATCATCGAGAGAATCAGCGCCGGTGGGCTGCTAAAGATCTCCTTTCTGGCTTACGCTTTACGCTGGCTGCTGTTATCATTGATTTCGACCCCTCTATGGGCTCTGCTGACCCAGCTTTTGCATGGCCTCTCCTTTGGGGCCTTTTTGGTCGGCGGGGTTACGTACATCAACAAATTGGCACCAGAAGGTCTGAATACAACGGCCCAGTCTATCTTCAACAGTGTCTCCTTCGGGTTGGCCAGTATTGCCGGGTCATTGCTCGGAGGTTATTACTACGATAACTGGGGAATGCCCGCGATGTTTCAGTTTTTCAGCCTGATTGCCATAATCGGGCTCTTCGTTTTCCATTTGAGCGACAAATACCGAGAGAAAGCAACTTTGGCACAAATATCGACTTGAATCAAAACTGGTTTCGGGCGCAATAGCCTTTAGCAGACGGCTCCCCATGCGTCTGACCGGGCATTGCACCAAAATCTAGATAAGCGCTGGAGCGCTGAAATTAGTGACACATTCTCCAGCGCGCAGGTGATGAACATGAATATAAAGACGTTGAAAGTTTGCGTTATCGGTGGCGGCAGCAGCTACACACCGGAGCTGATTGAGGGGTTTATTGAGAAGCAGGGCGAGCTGCCGGTGAAATCAATCGTGTTAATGGATATCGACCCACGCAAGCTTGAAATCGTTGGAGGCCTGGCGCGCCGCATGGTGTACACGAAGGGCGCCGATATCGAGGTTCAAACGACAAACGACCTGGAGCAGGCCGTAGAGGGGGCAAATTTTGTCATCAACCAGGTCCGAGTTGGTGGTATGGCAGCACGGATTCTGGATGAGAAAATCCCCTTGCAATTTGGTATTATCGGTCAGGAGACAACCGGTCCAGGTGGTTTTGCAAAGGCGCTGCGCACGATACCGGTGGCATTAAACATTGCCCGAACGATCGAAAGGTTGTCCCCCGGAGCCGTCTTGATCAATTTCACCAATCCCGCCGGTTTGATCACCGAGGCGTTGGTACGTTATTCTCCTGTTTCCGTGATCGGTCTATGCAACCTGCCGATAGGAGCGGAAATGCGCCTTGCCAGGCAGTTAGGAGTAGAGCGTAGCCGGATCCGGTTGGATTGGATTGGCCTTAACCATTTGAATTGGATCCGCGGGGCGACCCTGGATGGGGTTAATATTTGGGATCAGGTTTTTGAGCTAGCGCTGGCGGAAGCGCTCGGACACGAGCAAGACGGCTGGCATTTTTCAGCCGATCTGCTGGAAAACCTGGGAATGATCCCCTGCGGCTACCTTAACTATTATTACAATCACGATCTCATCCTCGCCAGCCAGATGAAAGCGACGAAAACGCGCGGGGAAGAAGTGCAGGCGATTGAAAACCAGCTGATGGAAATTTACCAGAATCCCGACCTGGCAGAAAAGCCCAAACTCCTAGAGCAGCGCGGGGGCGCATACTACTCGAAAGTGGCTGTTGATCTCATCTCAGCAATCGCCAACGATAAGGGGGAGATTCACATTGTAAATACAGTAAACCAGGGAGCCATTGAGAACCTGCCTCCGGACGTGGTCATTGAAGTGCCTTGTAAGATCGATGCTGTTGGAGCGCATCCATTAAGGACCGGTGCGCTACCGGTAAAAGTGCGGGGGCTGGTTCAGGCAGTGAAGTCATATGAGGAGTTAGCTGCTGTGGCTGGAGCGGAGGGAGACCGGCAGCAAGCACTGCTGGCCCTGCTGGCTCACCCCCTGATACGTTCCTACCAGGTCGCTCGAGGTCTCCTGGATGCAATCCTGGAAGCCCACCACGTGTACCTGCCGCAATTTTAAGGGGAATGTTCTATGAGGCGATATGTGCTTGGTTTAGATGGAGGCGGTTCGAAGACCCACGCGCTGGTGGTTAATGAGATGGGTCACGTGCTTGGCTTTGGCCAGGCAGGAACGAGTAACCACCAGGTATACGGATTGCAGCCTGCCATGATGGAGGTGCAGCGGGCGGTAAAATCCGCGTTGGAAGGCGCGGGACTCTCGCCCTCCGAAATTGAATTGGGGTGCTTCTGCCTGGCCGGGGCGGACCTGCCAGAAGACTATGTCATGTTGCAGGAGGCGGTGCACGCGCTGAACCTGGCGCGGTCGGTCGTCATCAAGAACGACACCCTGGCTGCCCTGAGATCCGGTACGACACGTTCCTGGGGGGTGGTGGTCATCTGCGGGACGGGTTTCAACGCTGCCGGGCGTTCCCCTGGGGGCGAGGAGATCGTGTTCCCCGGTCTGGGACCAATTTCCGGCGATTGGGGAGGGGGTGGCACTCTTAGCCGGGAGATGATTCGCGCGGTAATGCGCGCCTGGGACGGCAGAGGAAAACCCACGCTGCTCACAGCTTTGGTACTGAAAGCTTTGGGGATTGATTCTGTCGAAAAATTGCTTGCATTGCTCTATCATAAGCAAATCGATCCACAACACCTGCTGGATCTGGTGCCACTCCTATTCGAGGCTGGTGAGAGCGGCGATCGGGTGGCTCAGGATTTGATTGTCCGCATGGGTACGGAGGTCGCGGTCGCTGCAAATGCCCTGATCCGCCGGCTTTCATTAAAAGAAGAGGATGTCGAGGTTGTCCTGGGCGGAAGTGTATTCAAAGGGAGAGGCGATTTAATGCTGAATACGATCACCCGGTTAGTACATGAAGAAGCGCCAAAAGCGCGGATTATGAGACCTCATCACGAGCCTGTCGTGGGCGCTGTTCTGCTGGCGCTCGAGGCGGCCGGCGCGGTGATCGATGGAGCGCTTTATCAATCGCTGGAAGGCACCTGGCAATCCGTAAATAGATGCAAGGCAGTAAGTTTACCGGAGGAGCATCCATGACAAAAGCTGTTCATGCTGATCTATGGATAGGCGGGCGTGAATTTTCCGCCCTGTCGGGTGAAACTTTCCCGGTGATCGACCCGGGTCTTGGTGAAGTGATCGGAACGGCTGCCAGAGGTGGTCAGGAAGATGTTGATCGGGCGGTCAATGCCGCTCAACAGGCCTTTTCATCACCAGCATGGCGCGCCCTCGACCCTTACCAACGAGGGCATCTGCTATGGGCATGGGCTCGCAAGATAGAAGAGGAGAAAGATTCTATTGCCGAGTTGCTGTCGCAGGAAAATGGAAAGCCGCTCCGGCAAGCACACGACGAAGTCGGAACCACCGTCCGCAACTTCGAATATTACGCCGGCTGGGCAGATAAAATATACGGGCGAGTCGTGCCGGCGCGCCACAAAGTATTCGACTACATCCTTCTCGAGCCTCTTGGCGTCGTCGGCCATATTATCCCCTGGAATTATCCACTGGATATATTCGCCCGTGGCGTGGCTCCCTGCCTTGCGGTAGGCAACACGGTCGTGGCCAAACCGGCTGAGGAAACCCCATTATCGACGTTAAAATTGGCACACCTGGCTACGGAGGTAGGTTTTCCTGATGGCGTGGTCAACGTGGTGACTGGATACGGTACAGAAGCCGGTGCAGCGCTCGCGAGTCATGCAGGCATCCAGGCAATCGCATTTTGTGGTTCGATCGAGGCAGGCAAATGGGTGCTCAAAGCTGCCGCCCAGAATATCACTCCGGTTGTATCGCTGGAATTGGGGGGAAAATCTCCCTGCCTTGTTTTTCCAGATGCGAACACAGAGCAGGCTGCTGAGATGGTCGCATGGGGAATATGCTATAACGCAGGGCAATCGTGCGGCGCTCTTTCGCGCCTGATTGTGCAGCGAGAATTGCATGACCCGATGATTGAAAAAGTGAAATCCGTCATGGCATCCATCCGGCTTGGATATGGTAGAGAAGACCCGGACATGGGCCCTCTGGTATCCGCCCAACAACTTAAATCCGTTCTGGGCTACGTCAATGAGGGCTGCCGGGAGGGCGCAGAACTCATCTATGGGGGGCAGCGAGTTGAGCAGGGCGATCTCTCCAAGGGCTTTTTTGTTCAGCCTGCTCTCTTTGCTAACGCGCAGCCGGGAATGCGCATTGTTGAAGAGGAGATTTTTGGTCCCGTAGTTGCTGTGCTGAAATTCGACACTGAAGAAGAGGCCGTCGAGTTGGCCAATGACTCTAAGTATGGTCTTTCGGCTGAAATCTGGACCGGTGATCTGTCCAGGGTACATCGCGTCGCTGCGCAGCTCGACGCCAGCCATGTAACCGTCAATGGGGGTGGCGGTTTCGGGGTGGAAGCCCCCTTTGGAGGGATTAAGCAAAGCGGATTTGGGCGCGAGGGCGGATGGGATTCTATTTTGCAGTATTCTCGAGTAAAGAACGTTTGGATTAACTTGTAGGCGATTGAAGATGGAGATCAGCATTATCACGGACGAAATAAGCGCTGACCTTGGGACGGCGATCGAATTAGGAGTTGAATGGGGGGTGCGCAACTTTGAGCTGCGCGGGTTCTTCACGGATAGAGCGCCAAGATTTTCAGATTATCAAAAACAATGCGTGCAGGACGCCCTGGAGGAATATCATGCCAGAGTGATTGCGATTGGTCCCGGGCTATTCAAAATCCCATACCCTGCCGAACGCCCCGATCGTGCTACCTTGGGGTGGATGGATCTAAGCCAGTATGAGCGCTGGGTCAACAGCCGGAAACTACTGAATTACCATCTTAATGAACTGCTACCCGCCTCACTGGATTATGCCAGCGAATTAGGAGCCAGCCTGGTGGTGATCTTCAGTTTTGAACGCGCAGTGGTGACATCCCCTGAGCCACCGGAAGAAGTGCTCAACTGCTTGTTGCAGGCTGCCGAGCGAGCCAAGGCACAGGACATACGCCTGGTCATTGAAACCGAGGCTGGCTATTGGGCTGATACTGGCGTTAACACGGCTCAAATCGTGCGCATGATTGACCACCCCGCGCTGGGTGTCAATTGGGATCCCGGAAATGCTTTCTTCGCCGGAGATAACCCCTATCCTGCTGGTTACCGGGAGGTGCGTGATTTTGTCAGCCACGTTCATTTCAAGGATGCGAAGCACGATCGTTACGGTAAACCACATTACGTTGCCGAAGGTGAGATTGATTGGGCAGGTCAGATTGCGGCCTTGATCGAGGATGGCTACCAGGGTTTTATTTCCATCGAAACGCATCTGAAGCCTAAAGTAGCGGCCGCGCGTGACGCTTTGGAACGGCTACGTGGTTTCATTACTGCGGCACAAGCCTAGACACAGAGATCGCGGATTATTCAGACACTATCGTAGAAAGGATTAATAATTATGGAAGCCAGAGCTTTAGAAGGTATTATCCCGGCTGTCATCGTGCCGATGCGCAGTGATTTCTCGATTGACGAGGCAGCCTTCGAAACGTACCTGGAATGGGTTGTCAGCCAGGGACCGGTGGGGTTGGCTGTGAATGTCGATACCGGTGAAGGTCCTTATCTCACAGCCGGCGAACGGATCAGGGTGATCCAGAGCGCCCGTAGAATCGCCAATGGAAGATGTTTCATTGTGGCAGGTGTAGGTGGTCCGGGCACGTTAACCGCTGTCGATAATGCCAAAGCGGCTCGAGACGCCGGAGCCGACGCGCTGCTGGTTTTCCCGACCGCTGCATTCCTTAACGATCCTTTGGATGCAGGCATCCCTTTTGAATACCATCGAGCTATCGGCGAGGCAGCGGATCTGCCTCTGATTGTCTTTCAATTGGGACCGATCTTCGGCGGCGTGAACTATCCTGCGGAAGCGCTGATAAAGATATTACAATTACCCAATGTTGTCGGGTTGAAGGATGCTTCCTTTGACGCGCAGCGATTTGTCATGACCCGGGACATTGTACGGCAAGCCGATCATCCGGTCACATTACTGAGCGGCAACGATAATTTTTTGCTGGAGAGTTTCTTGCTTGGGGCGCAGGGGGGCTTGCTGGGTTACGGTGCTGTAGGCGTTGGCCTGCTGGTGGAAATGCTGGAGGCGGTAAAAAATAACCAATTTGATCGGGCAATAAGTATGCAAGCGCGCGTCCAGGGATTTTGTGATTATATTTATGGAAGACCGATAGGCGATTACCGGGCGCGGTGTAAAGTCGCTTTGGTCCACATGGGTCTGCTCTCTCCGGAGCAAACCTACATTCGGCCACCCTTTCTCTCATTATGGCAAGCTGAGAAAGAAACCGCTCACCAGGCTGTCGAGAAGGCCGGATTATTGTCTGTAGCGGCACACTCAACGATGTTACCGTAACTTACTAATCTGCGCTCAACAAAAAAATAAAAGGACTGTATAATGGACAAACCCGATCATATTTAGATGAAGATGATGAATCAAAACCTTTCCCTCGCATTACTCCGCGCTGGCTGCGCGCTGATATTAACGCTGACCACTGCGCTGTTCGTGGCTTCCATCCCTGCCCGCTTTTCGCAGTTGAATCAGCTGGCGCCGGAACTCAACCTGCAGTCTGGCACTTTAGGCCCCCAGGAAGCGGCTGCGCTTGAAACGATTGGCCTCTCTTTGTCTGCGTATGCGGCATATATCACGACAGTGGAGGCGCTCACCGCCTTTGCCGGCATCCTGGTTGGTACAATCATCTTCTGGCGCCGGAGAAACGACCGTATGGCCCTCTTCGTTAGCATCGCACTCGCTACTCTGGGGACATTTCCTACTCCCTTGATGACTTACTTTTCCACGCTCAACCCGGTCTGGGCAGGCGTGCTTTCCATTCTGCAGTTTATTGCCATTGGACCATCGTTCTTGATTTTTTATCTCTTCCCGGATGGTCGCTTTGTGCCGGCATGGACGAAATGGTTTGGGACCAGCTGGTTATTATACGCGGCGTCCTGGCTGATTTTCCCCGCTCTAAGGCCTCCCATAACTTTATTTGCGGTGAGTACCATTTCACCGGTCATGCTGTTCTTTTTGGTGCTGTGGATCTCAGTTGGTGTGTACGCCCAAATCTTTCGTTACCGGCAGCATGCCAGCCAGACTCAGCGGCAGCAGACCAAGTGGATTGTATTTGGTTTTAGCGTGACCCTGATTGTGATTATCCTGGTTGGCACTTTAGCCGGATTGTATCCTATGGACACGGCCACGCCCTCAGGAATGTTGCTGCTCCTGGTTGGCATCAGCATTGTTTTGATCGCGCTTTCCATTACCCCGGTCACGGTCATGGTCTCGATTCTGCAGTATCGTTTGTGGGACATCGACCTGATCATCCGGCGCACATTGAGCTATGCGATCATGAGTGGACTTTTGGGCCTGACCTATTTTGGGGGAGTAGTGGGCCTGCAAGCGATCTTCAGCACGATAACTGAGCAGAATTCCACCATTTCGATCATCCTTTCGACCGTGGCTATTGCTGCGTTGTTTACGCCCGTGCGCGTCCGCGTGCAGGATTTCATCGATCGCCGCTTCTACCGTAAGAAATACGACGCCGAACGGGCCCTGGCCCAATTCGCCGCCGCAGCGCGTGACGAGGTCGATATGGAGCGGCTGACGCGGGCTCTGCTCGGCGTGGTGGAGGAGACCATGCAGCCCGAGCGCATCTCGTTATGGTTGGTCAAAGACGGCTGAACACAATCGTTCTCCCACCGGCTCCAGCCGCCGTCCTCGGCGGCGTTTATCCGGCTTTTCCTCCCGTATCCGATGACCGCTGATCAGTTAGCAGCCTCCAAGCCGCGTTAACTGTAGCCATTGATCACCTCTAACTGACGCCCAGTGCTCGTTTTTGTCTGCTGTGGCAATTTTCTTGACACAAGTTTAATATGCTGATATAGTTAACCATATGGTTAACTATTCTGAAACTTTAGACCACACATTTTCAGCCTTATCCAGCCCGATAAGACGGGGGATGCTGGCGCGATTGGCGCGCGGCTGGGCGACGGTGACCGAACTGGCAGAACCATACAACGTCTCCTTACCGGCCATATCCAAGCATCTGCACGTGTTAGAAAATGCGGGATTGATCGAGCGGCGCGTGCAGGGCAGGGTGCATTATTGCCGCCTCTTGTCGCAGCCGCTGGAAGAAGCCATCGAGTGGTTGGATTTCCACCGAAAATTCTGGGAAGGGCAGTTCGAGTCCCTGGCTCAGTTTCTACAGGAACGAGATCAGGAGGATCCTGGTGTTTGAAAAGGCTTTCACGCCCACCTCACTAAAAATCCGAGGCGTTTTCAGGGCTTCCAGGCAACGTGTGTTCGAAGCCTGGACGAAGCCAGATCTGCTTAAGCAATGGTTTCATCCGGCGCGGGGATACTCGGTGCCTTTGGCGGAGGTCGATTTGCGCGTGGGAGGAAAATATCGCCTGGGTATGCTGCCCCCGGGTGAAGAGGAAATGATCGCCGTGAGCGGGGAGTACCGGGAAATTGAACCATTGGAGAAATTGGTTTTCACCTGGGCCTGGGAGAGCGATGATCCTGAGACGGAAGAAACGCTGGTGACGGTGGAGTTCTTTGACCGGGGAGGCCATACCGAAGTGGTGTTAACCCACGAACGCTTCCCGCATCCCGACGCCCGCGACCGGCATGTTGCCGGCTGGGAAGGATGTTTAACAGGACTGGCAGCTCTATTTGATCAACAGGAGGTGTGATCGGACCTTCAGACGGCACACTCGTCGAGATCTTACTGGTTTATCAATCTTATCGTCAAAGGAAGGAAAAAATGTCTGAGCAAATCCAACACACGATTGCGGTAAAAGCAAGCCGCGAAAAAGTATTCAAAGCCTTGACCGATGCGGATGAATTGATGCGTTGGTTTCCATCGCAGGTGGAATCGGATCCGAGACCGGGTGGCGCGTTCCGCTATGAATGGAAATTCCAGGATGAAAGCCAGAACGGGCTGCAAGAGGGCCAGTATCTGGAGGTCGAGGAATATGAGAAAATCCGCTATCCCTGGGAAGCCGGGCCGTTAGCCACCGAGGTCGTGTTTGAGCTTTCCGAGACCGGTGACGGCACCCAGGTTGACCTGCGTCATTCTGGCTGGAAGTCAGATGCCGAGTTTGAGGAAGTCCGGGAGCTGCACGACCGGGTGTGGGGCGGATATTTGAACAATTTGAAGCTGTATCTGGAAGAGGGGGGTGACGTGCGGGCCACGATGATGGATCAAATTACGCGTAGCACGTAAACACTCATCGGCTCTTGTTTTCCCTTCAAGTCCAGGTGGCGCAACTCTAAATTGGAAGTATCTATTCCTGCAGCTTTGGCCGCGCTCTCGCTCAAGATGATCTCTCCGATCTTGGCCTGTGAGGCCAATCGGGCGGCGGTATTGGGCACATCTCCCAAAGCAGTGATGTCAATCACGCCATCTTTAGCCCCGACGGCGCCCACGAATGCCTTTCCCGCATGAACCCCGGCGCCGACCGGGATCCAGGGACCGTTCTCGTCCGCATGACCGGTCAAGCGGAGCAATTCCACGGCGGCCTCGACGGAGCGGCGCACAAAATCCTCCCCAGCAAATCCCGGCACATAGATGCCGGCGACTTCGTCGCCGATGAGCTTATCGATGAGGGCATCGGATTTAATCAACACGCCGGTAGCGGAACGGTAAAAACGGTTAATCAAGCGGCTGAATTCCAGGGCGCTCAACCTTTCCGCCAGGGATGTCGAACCGCGCACATCGGCGAATAGCATGGCGATATCGGTCTCCGCGCCGCCTTGATGTTCAAGAGCAAATTCCTCGCACACGTTACAAAAGCGCGGGTTGAGATTGGACGGGCGTTTATCATAGAAAATCCTGGCAAGCGATGCGCCCGCTCCCACCAGAGGCGCTTTGCAAAACTTGCAGCGGCGCTGCGCCGGGAGCAATTTAAAGATGCGCTGTTGGCGGCGCTCGGTGGTGATGTCCCCGGTGATCAGAAATCTACGCCAGATCTCTTCCACCATGGCGTCATGCTCGGATTGCTGTGTCACAAAGCTTGCTCCTTGAATTGAGATTGGTAAGAGAGGAATTCTTACCGATTATATCCTGAATTCAGAAGATTTTTTTGTGGCGGCGCCTGTACCGGACGCTCCAGTGGTATAATTGCAACACTCTTTTCACCCCAAGGGCCGATTACGCGCCCATTCCCCCCAACTTTTAAGAAAACCGGTTGATTCGATTTTGCAAACCTGAAAAAGGATTCTTTGGCGTACGCGCCGGGGAGGGCAAATTGGCAGGTCCGGCGAAGGGCAAGCCGAAAGCGGGTGAGAAGGAAAGGAGAAATGCGATGAACGAACACTTTGAATATGCCGCCGAAGGGACTGCGGCAACGGCGGCACAGGAATCGACCCAACTGCCAGCCGGCGCGGTCATTCGCAAACGCATCGCCCTGGTGGCGCACGATAACAAGAAGGACGATCTGCTGGCGTGGGCGCGCTACAATCGCGACCTGCTGGTGCAGCACGAGCTGTACGCAACCGGCACCACGGGCCGGCTGCTGAGGGAAAACCTGGATGCACCGGTGACAAGCCTGCAGAGCGGCCCGCTGGGGGGAGACCAACAGATTGGGGCGCGCATCGCCGACGGCGGGATCGACCTGCTGATCTTTTTCTGGGACCCGCTCTCGCCGCAGCCGCACGACACCGACGTGAAGGCGTTGCTGCGCATCGCAGTGGTGTGGAATATCCCGGTGGCCTGCGACCGGGCGACGGCCGACTACGTGATCTCGTCGCCGTTGATGACCGACCAATACGAACGCCTACTACCCGACTACGCCGCACATAGCGAGCGCTTCCT
>Ga0209640_10001552_pt1 | contig 19516 bp, 12 predicted proteins | sample RifCSP10_1_FD_184018 | JGI IMG/M metagenome (GOLD analysis project Ga0209640, IMG submission 184018) | Soil microbial communities from Rifle, Colorado - Rifle CSP2_sed 10_1 (SPAdes) (version 2) | ecosystem: Environmental > Terrestrial > Deep subsurface > Rock core/Sediment | place: Rifle...
CCCGAAACTTATATTTTTCTGCCAGTATTTCCATTGCCTGATAAATCCAACAATCGCCAATACACCACCAAAAGGCCCGAACTGCGAGGCGCTCTCTTTCATGGCATACAGACAAAACTGCAGCTTATCAATATTATCTGCCGCAACACTCTGATCGACACCCGCGTATCCCTGCCTGCTGATCATGAACCAGATATCATGCCTGGAATTCAATGGGCCAAAAAAACTGATCATCGGATCCATTTGTGAAAGTATTACCATCCAGACGTAGGGGGATAGGCCCAGAATCAGAAATAAAATGGCAATCGGAATATTTCGGAACACCTCCCGGATTCTCGGCCAGAGTACGGCCAGGAGCGAAGGGGTCGATAGCACCAGTAATGGCCAATGATTGCTTAATCCCAGGCCGTAAATAAAAAACATCAAATACAGAAACTTTCGGGATGTAATTTCTCGGTTCCGAACATAATGGATCGCGCCCAAAAGTAATGCTAGATAGATTAAAATATTGAGGGTATAAACATCGGCAATTATCGCTTGCGACCAGTAGGTTTTCGAAACACCCAGACACAGTGCTGTAGCGATGGCCAGGGTCCTGTTATTGAATAAAACCATGGCAATGTAATATAAAACGATGCAGCTCACTGCCCCAAAAAACCCACTCAAGGCATGCACCCTGAAAGCAACACTGCCAATGGGTATTTGTGTGGCTAAATGGCCAAGCAAGGTGAATAACGGATAGCCGGGTGAATGGGCGATGCCATTGAAATACGCCGCCATGATGAACATACCATCGTCCTCCAGGACGACGGTTCGGGGAGCGCTGCTAAGATAGATAATAAAGACTGCAAGAAATATTAATGAGCAGATGATCCATTCGTGGCTTGATTTATTCCGTCTTGAGGAGATGATAGTATCTGGAATTTCATGCATTGCATTATGAACCTATCTGAAAATGGATCTTTTTCGTTGATGCGTCGTTCTCGCCTTTCTCAAATGCTCATTTATTGTCATATAAACTGCGCTTTTCGAAAGACTCGCGCCTGGCCTGAACAAAAAATCTCTCATTTTGAGATAGGTTCATATTACTCAATCATTTCCATCATTTTTTCATAATCCGTGATAATACCATCCGGTAATAATCCGGCGGACTTCCATCCCTTAATGATATTCGCATCGTTTACAGTGTAGGCCATTACCTTCAAGCCATACTCATGGGCGGTATGTATTAACTGACTAGTTATGACGGAATAGTGTGCATAAACCCAGTCAACCTTCATTTGCGCAATATATTCCAGGTCCTCCGGGGTCAGTTCTTTTGCATATTCCGCATCAAACCCCACCTGACAATCACAACCATTCTTTATTGAACTCGCTAGATATTCATGAAAACTGTCAACGATGAAGCGTTGCTTATCAGGCTGTCTGGAGAGAATTCGTACCACTTCCCGGCTCAGATGCGCTAGATGCTGGATGTGCTCCTGGGGCTTAATCTCAATGAGCAGGTTTATCTGATCGGAGTATTTCTCCAGCGCCTGTTCCAGGGTCAGAACATCCGCATACTCCGGTATGGATCTTAATTCCCGCAGGGTCAGTTCGAGAATGGGTTTTTGTTCTCCACCGATGACAATAGAGGGATCGTGGAATAGAACCAGTTCGCCTTCACGGGTAAGCTGTACATCGACTTCCACCCAATTGAAGGCCGATGCCACTACATTGTCCAGAGCGGGCGCGCTGTTTTCCAAACCAGCTCCCTGTTCGCCATTGATATTGCCGCGGTGGGAAATCATGATGGGCTGCGTCAGCCCCTGGATACTCTTGAACTCTCTGTCCCCAGTCCGGATCATATACCGGTTTTTTTGTAGCAGGTAATAGTGCACGGGAAATAACGTATTCACGTAGGCTTTTGCCTGCTCAAATGACGCTGAATTTCCGCTGTCGGTTCGTATGGACCGGTTATCACGATTTGCCATCCGGTATTGCTTCCGCAGCCGGTCAAACACAATTTCCTGGCCATTGAACCACATATGCATGCGTTCCAGAGTATCACCGCCGAAAGCATACACGACCCGATTTTCGGGCCATGACGCATCCGGCTGCACCAGGCTGATACCCAGATCGCAACTGTGCGAGTCCAGTTCCAGCAAATCCATTATGGTTGCCGGGATATCATTGGAACCAGCCATACGGTCCGTATATGACTTGTATTGTTTCAACTCTTCTTTACTCAGACCTGCGACGATCAATGGCACGTCAAACCGCATTTCATAATTATCAGTAATATTTCCTTCATTAATAATGTGCGGCGCGTGATCGCCCGTAATCACCAGTATCGCATTATCTCCATGCAGCAGGTACCAGTCATAAAATTCTCCCAGTTGCCGGTCGAGGTATATATATGACTCCACCAGATCATGCACCATGCCTGTGTCATCCGGGTAACGAATCTGCCAGTTATCAGGCAGTGTATAAGGATCGTGTGTACTTAGCGTAAATAAAGTTGCCAGGAATTTTGTACCAGTCTTGTGTCCATTCGTAAGCCAAGCTTCGAGCTTTTCAAACATTACACCGTCGTCGTAACCCCAACCAAAAACAGGAAGATTACTACCCGGATCATATTCGACGATCTCCTTGAAACCTATTTCATTCAAATAGATTCTTTGCCGCTCGAAGGACAAATCACCGCCATGAAAATAAACAGTTTTATAACCCAGCTTATTCAATTTTTCCGGAAAGCCGGTCATGGTGATAGCAGGGTTATTCCATAAATAATTATTAAACGGATTCCCAGGCAGGCCGCTTAAGATTGCGGGGAGGGAAGTCACGCTCTTCGTTCCCGGCGCATATAAACTCCGGAACATAAGATTCTCGTCAGCTATCCTTTGCAGATTGGGCATGATATTCTCGCCACGGTACTTCCCATGCATTTCCTCCCGGCTGACACCTTCCAATATCAGCAAAATGACGCTCCGGCCATTCCCTTTACCCCCCATAGGTGACTGCACGGTACAAATAGGAAAATCGGGATTGAGTAACGGATCGTCCTGCGCCTTGCCATGTAACCGCCTGAATACTTTAAAATGATCCTCTGTAAGCTGGAGTTCTTCCAGTTTGTAAGATTCCTTCACAAAATGACTCTGCGCCAACCACAATAATGGCTGCCGAGCGCTCCAAAAATAGTTTTCTGGTAATAATGACGGCATGCTCTGAATTAAGACGGATAGCAGTAAGAAACAAACTGCTGTTAAGGAAATCCAGCCGGGGGAAGTTCCAGTTTGATGCAATCTCATCGATCTGATGCTGTAATATAAAATCAGCATAACCAGAGTAACTTCCAAAGATACTCTATAAAAAGGTATATTCACTGCCAGAGAAGGCGATAAATGCTTGAGTTCCGAAAAATAAAATATCAGGTCGGATGCCGGCAACCTGCCAAAGACAGCTTCATAGTGGAAGCTGGCTATCTCGATCAGAAGAACAGGACCTATAAATAACAGGAAGAAAACATTTGCAATTCCTTTTCTTCTAATTAAAAAAAGAATTCCGCCCAGTAATAATCCAATAGCAAACTCCGTTATGCCGCCGAGTATTACTTTTAATGGGTAATCTCCAGTAATCTTTCCCCATCCCTGTTGCAGAATAATAAAATGCCGACTGCTGGTTAAACAGACGGAGTACAAAACCGCAAATAAAATTATCGATCGATTGTGTTGTATATTCACTTCCGATCGTTCCCGATGTCACGCCAGGTGAATATGGCTGTAACCGCATAATTCCATACCGCGCCCGCCATCGCTCCCAATAATCCAGCCAGCCACCATGAAATATTCATTCCGAACAACCATCCTGCAAAAGCAACATTAATAAACGCACCTAGCGAACAGGCAAGATAAAAACTAGCCAATCCGTAAATGAAACCCCAGCCGGTTAATCTTCTATCGCCATAGGTGTAATAATTATTGAGGATGTAATTACTGGTCATCGCTGTAATAGTCGCCAGTAACTGCGCCGGGATAAAATTTGTACCTCCCGTCCGATATAACAACCCAAGAACGGACAAATGCACCAGCACACCACTAAATCCTATCGCGGTGAACGAAATAAATCTGACTGGTAAAGTACGCCCGAGTAATTTATCGGCAAACAATAAAAAAAATTCCCATATCACCTGCGTGCCCAGTTTGCTCACGCCACGACTGCGTTGACGCATCGTATAAGGCAACTCCCTGTATTTCAGTCCGGCCGGTGATGATACCAGCATGTCCAGTAGAATCTTGAATCCTTTTATTGATAAATTTTGTAGAATCTGTTCAAAATATGAGCGTTTAAACATGAAAAATCCACTCATAGGGTCTGCAACAGTGTGTCTTAATAATAGCCTGCCTATACGAGTTGCAGCTTTACTGATCCGGACGCGCTGCGAGGATAATTCCCCGGTACCGCCGGCATCGACATAACGGCTGCCTATCACAAGATCAAGATTCTCCTGTTTCATGGCATCGAGCATCTGTGGAATTATTGTTTCATCATGTTGCAGATCGGCATCCATGATGCAGACGTAAGGCGTGGATGAAGCCAGTATTCCTTCAACGCATGCGGAAGACAACCCTTTACGTCCAAGTCTCCTGATACACCTTACTGATGGAGTTGTTTGCGCAATACCTTGTATCAGTTCAGAAGTTTTATCTGGTGAATCGTCATCTACAAAAATCACCTCCCAGTTCATACCAGTTAAAGCCCTGTTTAATGCCTGAAGCAAAGGCGCTACATTGTCCTTTTCATTAAAAGTTGGTATGACGATTGTTAATTCACAAGCCAACGGTATGCTCACTTAACAAACATTTCGATTTTTTGTATCATCAATCAGGATTGTTAACACAACTAACATCCTGTAGTTCTGGCCAAGCTGTTCAATTAAGCCCAAGCTTCTCAAGCTTGTAGCGTAATGCTCGAAAACTGATTCCTAGCAACTTAGCTGTCGCTGTTTTATTCCACCTGCATTTTTCCAGCGCTTCCAGGATAACCTTCTTTTCAATATCGACGAGGTAAGTTTCCAGCAGCATGCCTGATTCCTTAGGCATCTCAACGGTATTGTTCAAATTCGTCACTGGCATATTTAAATCATTAATTGTTATTTCGCCTGCTTCACATAAAGCCATAGCCCGCTCTAATAAATTCTCCAGCTCCCTCACATTGCCGGGGTAGCTATAGGATTTAAGTTTATCCAGAACTCCATCGGTGATTTTCGGCTCCTGCATATTGCTCTCGCGCGCGATGCGCCGAATGATATTTTCTACCAGCAGCGGTACATCTTCCATCCGTTCCCGAAGTGGAGGAACTGTTAATTCAATTACGTTAATTCTGTAAAACAGGTCTTGTCTAAACTGGTCTTTTTTAACCAATTCAGACAGATCTTTATGAGTCGCACTGAGTATTCTGACATTGACCGGGGATTCACTCTGCGCACCGACTGGCCGTATCTTCTTTTCCTGGATTGCCCGTAATAATTTTACCTGCATGTTTTTAGGTAATTCCGCGATTTCATCCAGAAACAACGTGCCGCCATCGGCGGCATGAAATAAGCCTTCCTTGTCGGCATCCGCCCCCGTGAAACTTCCCTTTTTATGACCGAATAATTCACTCTCAAGTAAATCATGGGGGATGGCCCCGCAATTAACAGGCACAAAAGAGTGCGAAGATCTAGGCCCTTGTTCATGTATCATACGGGCGACCAATTCCTTGCCAACGCCGGATTCGCCGCTTATATATACGGGCGCCTGATTTCTGGCGAGCTTGACGATAGTCTCCCGCAAATTTGCGATGATCCTGCTGCGACCGATTAATGCCCTGTTGGAAATGTATTTCGAGCTGGAGAGTTTCAGCGCATCCTGTACTAATACACGCAATGACGTCAGGTCCACCGGTTTGGTAACAAAATCAAACGCCCCTGATTTGAGGGCCTGTATCGCAGTTTCAATATTGCCGTGTGCTGTTATGACGGCAACCGGTATCTCTGGGTATTTAGATTGAATATACGAAACAAATTCGAGACCATCACCGTCCGGCAGGCGCATATCCGTCAGACAAAGATTAAACTTCTCACTTTTCAGATAATTTTTTGCCGTTTTCAGATCCGGCGCACAGGAACACTCTATACCCATTCGCTGCAGGGTAATCTCCAGCAACTCACGGATATCCGGTTCGTCGTCTACAATTAATGCAATGTTGCCGGTCATTTATTTAATCAGGTGCTGTTTATCCGGATGTGAAAAGATAATTCTGAAACAACATCCATTTGCACTATTCCTGTGTAGATTTAAAGTAGCCTGATTTGTTTCACATAATTCCCGTGCAATATATAAACCCAACCCAGACCCCTTCGTTTCTGTTGTAAAAAATGGTTCAAATAACTGGGCCTCATGACCTTCTTTTATGCCGGGGCCTTGATCGATAACATCGATATATGGTCTTTCGGTATCATGATGAATAGCATAATGTAGTTCAACCAAAGGCATTTTATTACTATACCGCAATCCATTTTCAACCAGGTTCCATAATACCTGATGCAGTTGCAGTGAATCTATTTTTACATGGATTTTCGCCGAAGTACCGCTTAATTGAATCATTTCATCATTCAACTTGTGATGCACTTCGTATTCATGTTTAAACTCCTTTAACCAATTTCCCAATTCCAGTATTACAGGTTCGGCTTGTTTGCGTTTACTGAGATTCAGGATATTTTCGATGATCTGGTTCACCCGTTGAGAATGCTGCTCGATAATAGTAGTTAATCGCTTATCTTCCTGCGCCAATGATATGGATTCTGAGAGCAGTTGTCCGGCATGACTGATTGCTCCTAATGGATTACGAATTTCATGGGCGATACTGGCGGTCAACCTTCCCAAAGACGCCAGCTTCAACTGCTGGGCGCGCTGCCGGAACACCGACAAATCATCAATAAACACCAACATCTCGAATTCGCTTTCTATCTTTAATGTTACGATTGAAGCCTGTATATCAATACCTGTTCTTTCCGATTTAAAGATCAGCGAGCGTTCAGCTACTCCTGACTGCCGATGCCGTATGATTTCCACCAGTTCCCGCGGCAGATCCTCAGTAAAACTCAAATGACTGATATACTTGTCGATACCAAGCAGTCTTTTTGCTGCTTCATTACATAAGCTGATATTTAACTTTGCATCCAGAACGATGACACCGGCCTGTAATCTATGCACGATGTGTTCATTGAGTTTTGCAAGCTTTTCCAGGTCTGCGCCTCTTTGCTGCGCCAGGGCTTCCGACTCCTTAACCCTGCCTGCCAGAATTTGGCTTATGATGGCAGTTATAAAAAAGGTCATGCCGAGAAATCCGGCATGGGTATAGTTGGGCGGTGGAAAATCGCGGACTAATTGGACATATATCTCGTGACTTAATATCGCAATGGTAGCGATAGATGCATATAAGATTCCTGTTTTACCAGGACTTAGCAGCCCCCCCCCAGCCACGGTGATGACCAGCAATATGCCGAAACCGCTATTCAAACCGGCACTGGCATAGATCATTAAAGTTATACAAATAGTATCTATCAGTACCTGACCAAAAACCTGATAGGAATGTGGCGGTCTCTGGATATGAATAAATAAGTGCTGAATGACAATTACTATCAGGTATATGTGCGAACTGATGGCAAATAAGGATTTATCATATTTACCAAGCGGATCCGGTAATTGTCCAATCCAGTATAGAGAAACAAATAAAAAAGCAATTAAAAAGCGGTACAGATTAAAATATGCCAGGGCCCGCCATGCTGTCCTGCCAGGTTTATTGATTGAAATTGGCTTATTCATTTATCATTAGTTTATCATTAGTACATAATTCGTAGCGCAATTACCAGACTGCAGCTGCTAATTCGCAGTTTCTATTAAATTTGCATGTAATTTGTTTGTTTAGATCACCATTTTTCAGATTAACTTAATCAGAATAAAGTAAGGGAAAGATAATGAATTTACATGAATATCAGGCAAAACTACTTTTTAACGAATATGGCATTCCCGTACCACCTGGGAAACCCGCTCATTCTGTAAAGGAAGCATCCCGTCACGCCGCTGATTTAGGCGGCGAAGGCTGGGTCGTCAAGGCCCAGGTCCATGCCGGTGGTCGCGGCAAGGCAGGTGGGGTCAAACTGGCAAAAACCAAGGCGGAGCTTGATGAGGCGGTTAAAAATATGCTGGGTTCAGTTCTTGTCACCAAACAATCCGGACCAGCTGGCAACCCCGTCAATTGTGTCCTGATCCAGAATATCTCGAAGATTGCAGCTGAACTGTATCTCGGCATGCTGGTCGACCGTGGCAGCAGGCGGGTAACAGTCATGGCCTCCCGGGCCGGTGGTATGGATATCGAGGAAGTAGCAGCAACCGAGCCGGAAAAAATATTCACCTTCGCCATCGACCCGATATTGGGTCTACAGGCGTATCAATCCCGCGAGCTTGGATTTTCCCTGGCGATGGATGAAAAACAGCGCAAGCAACTGATAAATATCTTAAGCCGGTTGTACTGTTTATTCACCGAAAAAGACCTGAGCTTGATCGAGATAAATCCGCTGATTATTACCACTGACGGCAATCTGGAGGCACTGGATGCCAAAGTGACAGTTGATGACAATGCACTATTCAGACAAAACGCACTGGCTGAATGGCGGGACCCCACCCAGGTCGATGAAAAGGAGAATATCGCCAAACTTCATGATCTTAGTTATGTAGCATTAGATGGCAATATCGCCTGCATGGTCAATGGCGCGGGGCTGGCCATGGCAACCATGGACATTATTAAGTTGCATGGCGGAAGCCCGGCCAACTTCCTGGACGTCGGCGGCGGTGCCACCAAGGAAAGAGTGGCGGAAGCCTTCAAACTGATCGTCTCTGATATGAAGGTTAAGGCCATCCTGGTCAATATCTTTGGGGGTATAGTCCGTTGCGACCTGATCGCGGAGGGTATTATCGCCGCCGTCAAAGAAGTTGGCGTGAATGTTCCTGTGGTTGTCCGTCTCGAAGGGACGAAAGTTGCGGAAGGTAAACAAATCCTGAACAACAGCGACTTACAAATCATATCGGCGGATGATTTTACCGATGCGGCCAAGAAAGCGGTCGCGGCGGCAAAGGGGGGGTAACTCTAATGGCAATTCTGGTAGACAAAAATACAAAACTGATTATTCAGGGATTTACCGGCAGGCAGGGCACATTCCATGCCGAACAGGCCATTGCTTATGGCACACAGGTCGTGGGTGGCATCACTCCTGGTCGCGGCGGGACCACTCATCTTGACCGTCCAGTATTCAATACAGTAAGAGATGCAGTAAAGGCCACGAGTGCTGATGCCAGCATGATTATGGTGCCGGCAGCATTCGCCGCGGAGGCGATTGCCGAGGCGGCAGATGCAGGAGTGAAACTCATCGTTTGCATCACTGAGGGCATACCGGTGCAGGACATGTTGAAAGTACGGGCCTATCTGGATCAATTAAAAGGCGTCCGGTTAATCGGACCAAACTGCCCGGGGATCATTACACCTGGTCAATGTAAAATCGGCATCATGCCGGGCAATATCCACAGCCCCGGATGCGTTGGTATCGTCTCCCGTTCCGGCACATTGACCTATGAAGCCGTCCATCAGACAACGATCGCCGGTCTTGGTCAAAGTACCTGTATCGGTATCGGCGGTGACCCTTTGAACGGCATGAATTTCATCGACTGCCTGGAATTATTCCAGAAGGATACTGCTACCAAAGGCATCATCATGGTAGGCGAGATTGGCGGAACCGCTGAAGAAGCTGCAGCGACTTTCATCAAAAAGAACGTGACCAAACCCGTGGTTGGTTATATCGCAGGCGTGACCGCCCCGCCAGGCAAACGGATGGGCCATGCCGGCGCCATAATCTCCGGCGGTAAAGGTACGGCGGAGGATAAATACGCAGCGCTGGAAGCAGCGGGCGTTAAAACTGTCAGGTCGCCAGCAATGATGGGTACGGCAATGGCTGCATTATTAAAATAATATTAATGAATTCAGATCTGTCTTTTTTGGATCACACCAGTACTGTTGATTGTGTTGAGACTGGCTGTTTATTTCATAGACTTACCAGCCGTATCGAATAACTTTTCAGATAACCTGATATGCGGATAGCGATAGCTCAGTTGAATCTAATCATAGGCGATATCGCAGGAAACAAGCATAAGATTATCGCTAACGCCAGGGCAGCACGCGAACAGCATCAGGCCGACCTCATTATATTCCCTGAATTAGCTGTAACGAGTTATCCACCTGAGGATCTGCTGTTAAGACCAAAGTTTCTCCACTTGGCCAAAGAGGCATTAGCTGAAATTATCCGACAATCGACAGGGATAAATCTTGTTGTCGGTCATCCGGAATTGGTCAATGGGAAAATTTTTAACAGCCTGAGTTATATCTGCAACGGCAAGATCCATACTTTCTATCATAAAAAGGATCTGCCCAATTACGGCGTCTTTGACGATAAACGGTATTTTACTGCAGGTAATGAAACAGTCATCATCGATCTCGACGGTGTTCCGACTGCTCCCAGTATCTGCGAGGATCTTTGGTCTACGGAACATGCCCGTTCTGCTGCCGGCGCCGGTGCCAGGTTACTCATTAATATCAATGCTTCTCCGTTTCATTCAGAAATCATCGAACAAAGGAAAATATTGCTCAGCAATCGGGTCAAAGACACGGGCTTGAGTATTATATATGTCAATCTCGTCGGCGGGCAGGATGAAGTCGTCTTTGACGGAGGTTCCATGGTTATGAACAGTTCAGGTGAGATTGTGTTTCAGGCCCCGCAATTTGAAGAAGGATTATTCATTATTGAAATGGTAAAGAGTGATACAACCATCAATTTCAAACATGGATACCCACCACTTGCGCCTGTAAAGAAAGAAGAGAGTATCTATAAAGCATTGGTACTCGGTGTAAGAGATTATGTCGGAAAAAATGGATTTAAGGGCGCGGTCATTGGACTTTCAGGAGGGATTGATTCGGCCCTGACACTGGCTATCGCAGTAGATGCTCTTGGCCATGATAATATTGAAGTACTCTTGATGCCATCGCGGTATACGGCAGATATGAGTATTGATGATTCCAGGATCATGGCGGAAACACTGGGCGTAACTTATCATGTAATATCTATTGAGAAACCATTTCAGGCCTTTACCGAAATACTTACACCGCTGTTTGCAGGACTACCGGCAGATGCTACTGAAGAAAATATACAGGCCAGATGCCGCGGTGTTCTGTTGATGGCAATATCGAACAAAACCGGAAAACTGGTGCTGACGACCGGGAACAAAAGCGAAATGGCGGTCGGCTATGCCACGCTATATGGCGACATGGCTGGTGGTTTTGCCCCCTTGAAAGATGTCTCGAAGACACTCGTCTATCAATTGGCGAACTGGCGTAACAGGCAAAGCCCGGTTATCCCGGAACGTATAATCACCAGGGCGCCGTCAGCTGAATTGAGACCGGACCAGAAAGATGCGGATTCCCTGCCGCCCTATCACATACTGGATGTAATCCTGGAAAAATATATTGAAATGAATCAAAGCCCGGAAGAAATTGTCGCAGCCGGTTTTACCGCCCAGATGGTTTATGATGTCGCCAGAATGGTTGACAGGAATGAATACAAGAGACGCCAGGCCGCTCCCGGCGTAAAAATCTCCAGACGGGCATTTGGGCGCGATCGGCGTTATCCAATTACTTCCGCCTATAAGGAGATCTAGCGCTGTAGGTTAGATATTTCTTGAACCCCTGGTTTTAAATTGTTTGACACTCAATCCTATTTTACTTCGGTAATCTCCAGCTCCTTGATCCCCGCATGCTCCGGGTAATTCATACGTAACACCCGGACTGCGTCATCATATAGATCGCCCATCTCCAGAATCTTGTAACTCTTGGCCATGATCACCAGTGCCTCCGGTACGGAGGCGGTGCGGGTATAATTTTCCACAACATAACGCGCCCGATTGGCTGCAGCGACAAATGCGCCCCGACGCATATAATACTTGGCGACATTGATTTCGTACTGGGCGAGCATGTTGCGCAGGTAAACCATACGTTGTTGCACGTCATCCATATATACACTGTCAGGGAATTTTTCCCCCAGTTCCTTGAAAACCTGGAATGCCTGCAAGGCGGCGCCGGGATCCCGTTGTGAATCATCGATCGACAGGAAGCGGTCGGCCAGGCCTTTACCACGTTCAAAATTGACCAGGCCCTTTAAATAATAGGCGTAATCGATGGCCGGATTCTGGGGATAGAGCCGGATATAACGATCGCAGGCCGAGATTGCTTCATCATATTTTTCGGTTTTATAGTAAACATAGGCCAGGTCCAACAAGGATTGCCGGCCTATTACACCAAACGGATAGCGGGTCTCCAAATATTCATAATATTCCACTGCCTTGTTGTAATAGCCTGACTCCATTGCTTTTTTTGCCTCGGCATAGAGACGCTCAACCGTCCAGTTTTTGGCCTCCTCATTTTCATCCTTGCTCAAAAAGGAACAGCCTGAGGCCAGCAGTAGCATAAGAATTAAAATAGTGCGCATGGTTTTACTGATATACCAATTCATCAACCGGGATTTAATAACTATGTTATTCTGCATGTTTATCTTACAACTGGCAAAGAAGTTTTAAGTTCACCAATGGAGAAGTTAACCACTATAGTCCCGGAGAACATGTCCGGACGGCGACTGGATCAGGTATTGGCGAACCTGTATCCGCAACATTCGCGTTCCAGATTACAGGCATGGATCAGTGCCGGCCAGGTAAAAGTCGATAACCGGATCCTGCGCCAGAAAGATCCGGTGAAGACCGGGGAATGCATAGAAATCATCCCGGTATTTTCGTCCCGGGAGCAATGCCAGGCTGAAGCCATCCCGTTGAACATCCTCTATGAGGATGAAGCCATTCTTATTATCAATAAATCCCCGGGGCTGGTTGTCCACCCGGGCGCCGGCAATCCCGCCCATACCCTGCAAAATGCCTTGCTATATCACAATAACAGCCTGGCACAAGTAGCGCGGGCCGGCATCGTACAACGGCTGGACAAAGACACATCCGGGATCATGGTGATCGCCAAAACACCCACTACCCATACCTATCTGGTCGACCAATTACAACGCCGTTATATCCAGCGGCAATACCAGGCCATCGTCACGGGGGTGATGACGGCCGGAGGAACCATTGATGCGCCGATCGGCCGGCACCCGACGCTACGCAAACGCATGGCTGTCATGGAACACGGCAAGCCTGCCGTGACACACTATCGAGTGTTAAAAAAATATCCCCAGCATACGCATATATCAATACGGCTGGAGACCGGACGTACGCACCAGATACGCGTACATATGGCTTATATTCGCTATCCCGTGGTCGGCGACCCGGTCTATGGCGGACGCCAACGTGTCCCTAAAAATATTTCTCCTGAATTGCGCCAAGCCGTACTGGATTTTCCACGCCAGGCCTTGCATGCATCGGCACTGACTTTAGCACACCCCGTCTCGAAAAAGGAGATGACATGGTCCGCACCTCTGCCCACGGACTTTCAATCCCTGTTAACAATCCTCGAGAGCAATGCCACTGGTCGGGAATAGCGATTTCTGGCTCCCCGCGATTTGGCCGGCCCCGGATCATATACATGCCGGAATCTCCACCAGAGTCCCCGGTTACAGCCAGCCGCCATATGCGGAATTTAACCTGGCCCAACATGTCGGTGATGATGAAATATCGGTACAAAGGAACCGGGAGAAGTTGAAGACTTTCTTACGGCTGCCCGCCGAACCACACTGGTTAAACCAGACACATGGCAGTCAGATCGTGGATATCCGCACCGCTTTATCGCCCAGAGACGCCGACGCCGCTTATACCAGCAAACCGGGGATTGTTTGTGCCCTCTTGACGGCGGATTGTGTGCCCATCCTGATTTGTAACAGATCCGGCACCGAGATTGCGGCCATCCATGCCGGCTGGCGCGGTCTGGCCGCTAATATTATAGCCAAGGCGTTGACGCGATTCAAAAGCGGTGCCGATGACCTGATGGCCTGGATCGGCCCGCATATTTCCGCTGACAACTACACCGTCCGGGAAGATGTCAGAATCACCTGCATCGATTCCTTATCCGCAAGCGTGACCGATGCATTTTATCCCTGCGGCAATAATACCTGGCGGGCAGACCTGGCAAAACTGGCCAGCATGCTGTTATCCACAGCCGGTCTGACTGATATACATCCCAGCAAATTCTGTACCTTTGAAAATACCGGTCTTTTTTACTCTTACCGTCGCGCAAAAAAAACCGGCAGGATGGCATCTCTGATCTGGATAGATCATGAACTTATGCGCTAAGCTTGATACAGGTTTCAACTGGGGCTAATTTATATGCAAAAAAAACCAAACCATAACTCGATGTCCTTTACTGAGAGCGTTAATCGTATGGTTGACAGAGCGATCATGGTTATCGGACTGAGTCCCGACATCGCCAGCGCGATCAAGACCTGCAACACCATGGTCCAGATCAAATTCCCCGTGCAAATCCGGGATAAAATTGAGATTTTTACCGGCTGGCGGGCGGTACACAGCACCCATCGCTTACCCGCCAAAGGCGGTATCCGGTACGCCCCGATCGTGAACCAGGATGAGGTTGAAGCCCTGGCGGCGCTCATGACCTACAAATGCGCCATCGTCGATGTCCCGTTTGGCGGTTCAAAGGGCGGGTTGGCTATTGATCCAGCCCAATACACCAGAGATGAATTACAAATAATCACCCGGCGTTTCGCCCGCGAATTGATCCGCAGAGGTGTTCTCAGCCCGGCTACCAACGTTCCCGCTCCAGACATGGGCACCGGCGAGAGGGAAATGGCCTGGATAGCAGACACCTATAAACATCTGCACCCGGAAGATATCAATTATATCGCCTGCGTCACGGGAAAACCGATCGCCCATGGCGGCATCCGCGGCCGCATCGAAGCCACCGGACGCGGCGTGGTTTATGTCATGCGAGAATTTTTCCGGCATCCGAACGACATCAAGGCAGCCGGCCTGGAAGGTGGCCTGGCCGGCAAACGCATCGTCCTGCAGGGGCTTGGTAACGTCGGTTACCATACCGGCCTCCTGCTCGACGAGGAAGATGACGCGAAAATAGTCGCCATCATTGAGAAAGACGGTGCGTTAATTAATGAGAGCGGATTGCCGGTGCAGAAAGTCCGGCAATTCCTGAATGACAATAAAACCATCAAGGGCTTTCCGGATGCGACTTTCGTCAAGGACGGCAAACGGGTCCTGGAAATGGAATGTGACATACTCATACCAGCGGCGATGGAAGCGCAGATCACCAGGGAGAATGCCGACAATATCAAGACCAGGTTGATTTTTGAAGCGGCCAACGGCCCAATAACCTTCGAGGCCGACGAGATACTCCGGAAAAAGCGCGTCACCATCCTGCCCGATGCCTTCGTCAATGCCGGTGGTGTCACTGTTTCTTATTTTGAATGGATCCGCAACCTGTCCCATATGAGATTCGGACGGATGGAGAGGCGCTTTGATGAAATGCGGGGTCAACATATGATTACCGCCATCGAATCGTTGACACAACAGACGGCCCCTGACTGGATCCGCGATGAAGTCATCAGAGGGGCGGATGAGCTGGATCTGGTACGCTCCGGTCTCGATGATACTATGCGGCTGGCTTACCGGGAAATCAGTACCACCAAAAATGGTAACAGCAAGATCAAGGATTTCCGCACTGCCGCTTATGTCGTGGCGGTTAACAAAATCGCCCGTTCCTATCATGATATCGGGGTGTATTAATTACGTAATTGGTGATTCGTGACTTGTGATTCGTAGAACCTGTAACCAATCACGAATTACGATTTACGTATCACGGGTTAGGCCCTTGAATAAGCTTCAATCAGGCCATATCTTACGGTTAGTTATTTAATTCACGGACAGGCTTTATGCGTCACGATAAATTAACCAGCAAATTCCAACAGGCTCTGGCAGAAGCCCAGAGCCTGGCATTGGGGCGTGATCACCAATATATCGAACCAGTTCACGTTCTATCCGCCATGCTGGATCAGGAAGGCGGCTCAGTCCGCCACCTGCTCAGTAACGCCCAGGCTAATATCAATCAGTTGCGCCAGCAGTTGGGTTCCCTGCTCGACAGATTACCCCAGGTACAGGGGACGGGTGGCGATGTACATATATCCAGGGACCTGGAACGCATCCTCAACCTGACCGATAAATACGCCCAGCAGCGTAAGGATGAGTTTATCGCCAGCGAATTGTTTGTGCTGGCGGCCCTGGAGGACAAGGGCGAACTGGGAAAAATCCTGCAGAACTGCAGCATCCATAAAGAAAAACTGGAACGCGCCATTGAACAAATCCGCAACGGTCAGTCTATCAAGGACCCCGGCGCCGAGGAGCAAAGGCAGGCGTTGGAAAAATATACGATCGACCTGACCAGACAGGCTGAGCAAGGGAAACTGGATCCCGTGATCGGCAGGGATGATGAAATCCGGCGCACTATTCAGGTCCTGCAAAGACGTACCAAAAATAACCCGGTGTTAATCGGCGAGCCTGGAGTCGGGAAAACCGCCATCGTCGAAGGCCTGGCGCAACGGATCATCAATAACGAGGTCCCGGAAGCACTTAAACACAAACGGCTGCTGGTACTTGACATTGGTGCATTAATCGCCGGCGCGAAATTCCGTGGAGAATTCGAAGAGCGGCTCAAGGCCGTCCTTAATGATCTGAGCAAACAGGAAGGCCGCATCATTCTGTTCATCGATGAAGTTCACACCATGGTCGGCGCGGGTAGGGCGGAAGGCGCCATGGATGCCGGCAATATGCTGAAACCGGCCCTGGCCAGGGGGGAATTGCACTGTATCGGCGCCACAACGCTGACTGAATACCGTGAACATATTGAAAAAGATGCGGCCCTGGAGCGGCGCTTTCAGAAAGTCCTGGTTGACGAGCCCAACCTGGAGGATACCATCGCCATCCTGCGCGGCCTGAAAGGACGCTATGAAATCCATCATAATGTCCAGATCACGGACCCGGCTATCGTCGCCGCCGCCACCTTATCGCACCGTTATATTACCGACCGACGCCTGCCGGATAAGGCCATCGATCTGATCGACGAAGCCGCGAGCCGGATCAGCATCGAAATCGACTCCAAACCGGAAGACATGGATCGGCTGGAGCGGCGTCTGATCCAGATGAAAATCGAACGCGAGGCCCTGAAAAAGGAATCCGATGCCGCATCCAAAAAACGCTTGCAGAATCTGCAACAGGACATCACCGGTCTGGAACGCGAATTCGCAGACCTGGAAGAGATCTGGGTCGCGGAAAAAGCGGCCTTGCTAGGCGCCCACACCCTCAAAGGCAAACTGGAGCAGGCTCGCCAGGAACTGGAAACAGCCAGACGCGCCAGCGATTTGAATCGCATGTCGGAATTGCAATACGGCATCATTCCGGCGCTGGAGAAACAACTGGAACAGGCCAACCAGAAGGAAATAACCGGGATGAAGCTGCTCCGCAACAAGGTTACCGAAAACGAGATCGCCGAAATTGTATCCCACTGGACCGGCATACCCGTGGCGAAGATGCTGGAAGGGGAAAGGGAAAAACTCCTGCGTATGGAAACAGCCCTGCACCAGCGTGTGGTTGGGCAGAATGAGGCCGTGGTAGCGGTCGCCGATGCTATTCGGCGTTCGCGTGCCGGCTTGTCCGATCCGGGCCGGCCGAACGGCTCATTTCTGTTTTTGGGGCCGACCGGGGTGGGTAAAACGGAGTTATGCAAGGCAGTGACGGAATTTCTATTCGATACGGAAGAGGCCATGATCCGAATTGATATGTCGGAATATATGGAAAAACATTCAGTAGCACGCCTGATCGGCGCCCCGCCCGGGTATATCGGCTATGATGCAGGCGGCCTGTTGACGGAAGCGGTCCGACGTAAGCCCTATTGCCTGGTGCTGTTTGACGAAATCGAAAAAGCCCATCCCGATGTCTTTAACATCCTGCTGCAGGTGCTGGATGACGGCCGCCTCACGGATGGTCATGGCCGCACAGTGGATTTCAGAAATAGCGTGCTGGTGATGACTTCCAATCTGGGATCGGATCAGATCCAGGAAATGACCGGAGCTGAGGATTATGCCACCATGAAGGCCACCGTCCTGGAGGTAGTATCCCGGTATTTTCGCCCTGAGTTCATTAATCGAATCGATGAGTTGGTCGTATTTCATGCCCTGCAACAAGTCCAGATCCGGGCGATTACCGATATTCAAATCGAACGCATTGCAGCCCGGTTGCGCGATCAGGATATCAATATATTTGTCACTACTGCGGCCCGGGATCATCTCGGCAAAACCGGATACGACCCGGTTTATGGCGCCAGACCGTTAAAAAGGACCATCCAAACCCTGATAGAGACACCACTGGCCAAGAAAATTCTGTCCGGGGAATTTACCTCTGGCACCGCCATCACCGTCGATCTGCTCAATCATGAACTGATTTTCAATCCAGATCAGGCCTCTGCTGCCTAATAAATTCAATAACATATGGTTTATTTGCAGGCCTGGGCGATCTGCGAATCATAGTTTGTTCCTGGATTCGGACTTAGGCCGCAACTCCCGGTTAAAATACGCCAGTAGCTAATAAAATGCTGGTAATTTTTTCCATATAATCTAATATTTAGGCGTTTATTTAAAAGATCCGGGTAGATATCCATATGGCTGTTTCTGCAAGCAAGATAAACCTTGGCGGTGTCGCGAGAAAGCTCGTGATAGACGGGCTATTGGACGAAGCCGCCGCTCAGGACCATTACCAAAAAGCCCTTAAGGAAAAGAAACAATTCGTTCCTTATCTGGTGGAAAACAAACTGGTCGCCAGTAAAGATATCGGCCTGGCAGCTTCCCAGGAGTTTGGCGTGCCATTGCTGGATCTGGATGCCCTGGAACTGGATATGGATACGGTTAAGATGGTCAAGGAAGACTTGATAAAAAAACACCATACCTTACCGATATTCAAGCGCGGTAAGCGTCTGTATATAGCCGCATCCGATCCCACCTACATCCAGGCCGTCGACGAGATTAAATTCGCCGTGGGTGTTCAGGTTGAACAGATTCTCGTGGAGGAAGACAAACTGGCCAAGACCATCACCAAGGTGCTGGAAGAAATGGAGGGTGGCCTGGACATGGGTGATGAGGATGACCTGGAGGATCTGGATGGACTGGAGGTCGCTGATGAGCAGGCCGATGCGAAAGGCGGAGATGACGCCGAGATCGACGATGCGCCAGTTGTCAAATTCGTTAATAAGTGTTTGCTCGATGCCATCAAGCGCCGCGCCTCCGACCTGCATTTCGAACCGTATGAAAAAGTTTACCGGGTACGGTTTCGCATTGACGGTATGTTGATGGAAGTAGCAAAACCACCGGTAAGTCTGGCCGGAAAAATCG
>Ga0209640_10001553_pt1 | contig 19515 bp, 19 predicted proteins | sample RifCSP10_1_FD_184018 | JGI IMG/M metagenome (GOLD analysis project Ga0209640, IMG submission 184018) | Soil microbial communities from Rifle, Colorado - Rifle CSP2_sed 10_1 (SPAdes) (version 2) | ecosystem: Environmental > Terrestrial > Deep subsurface > Rock core/Sediment | place: Rifle...
GCTCCCGCCTTCGCGAAGCCGTTCGACCGCGATGCGGTCGAACCGGCGGGCGAAGGAAGGTCGGCGGATTCGAGTCCGCCGTAGCCTTGGCGGAGCGCGGACATGAGCACCGCGACCGTGCGCGTCAAGCTCGGCGCCCGCAGCTACGACATCCTGATCGGCACCGGGCTCATTGCCCAAGCCGGCCGCCACATCAAGCCGTTCGTGCATTCCACGCCGGTCATCGTGGTGACCGACCAGACCCTGGCGCGGCTGCATCTGCCGGCGCTGGCGCGCGCGCTGGATGCGGCGGAGATCCCGCATGTCGCGATCACCATGCCGGCGGGCGAGCACACCAAGGAATTCGCGCCGTTCCAAAACCTGATGGAGCGCATCCTCGATCAGCGCCCGGAGCGCACGTCGCTGATCGTCGCCTTCGGCGGCGGGGTGATCGGCGATCTGGCCGGCTTCGCGGCGAGCGTCCTGTTGCGCGGCGTCGATTTCGTGCAGATCCCCACCACGCTGCTGTCGCAAGTCGATTCCTCGGTCGGCGGCAAGACCGGAATCAACACCCGCCACGGCAAGAACCTGGTCGGCGCGTTCTACCAGCCGCGGCTGGTGCTCGCCGATTGCGGCGTGCTCGGCACGTTGAGCCGGCGCGACATGCTGGCGGGCTATGCCGAGGTGGCGAAATACGGGCTGATCGCCGATCCCGGCTTCTTCGCCTGGCTGGAAGCCAACGGCGCGCACATGGTATCCGGCGATGCCGCGGCGTTGCGCCGCGGCATCGAGGCGAGCTGCGCGGCCAAGGCGAAAACCGTGGCGGCGGACGAGCGCGAGGGCGGGCTGCGCGAGCTGCTCAATTTCGGCCATACGTTCGGCCACGCGCTGGAAACCGAGACCGGATTTTCCGACGCGCTGCTGCATGGCGAGGCGGTGGCGATCGGCATGGCGCTGGCGTTCGATCTGTCGGTGCGGCTGGGTCTGTGCCCGCAGGCGGATGCGGCGCGCGCCAAGCGCCATCTCGCCGCGGTCGGGCTGCCGACCGATCTGGCGGCGGTGGCGCACATCGGCTCGGCCGAATCGCTGATCGCCCACATGCAGCAGGACAAGAAGGCGCGGCGCGGCAAGCTGCGCTTCGTCCTGACCCGCGGCATCGGCAAGGCCTTCGTCACCGACGACGTCGCGCTCGACGACGTCGCGGCGGCGCTCGACGGCGCGCGCGCGGCCTAGACTTCCGTTTCAGCTATTCTCGCGAAGGCGGTTCGCATGGATTCAGCATTGATCACCGGAATCGCGGTCTTCGGCTTGCTGCTCTGCACGGCATTCTTCTCCGCCGTCGAGACCGCGCTCACCGTTGCCTCGCAGCCGTTGTTCCATCAGATGGAGAAGCGGGGCGACCGGCGCGCGCGGATCATCAACCGCCTGCTTGCGCACAAGGACCGCATGGTGGGCGCGATCCTGCTCGGCGCCAACCTGGTCACCATCGGCGCATCCGCGCTCGCCACCGGGTTCCTGGTGGGGATGTTCGGCACTGCCGGCATCGTCTACGCCACCGCCGGCATGACCATCCTGGTGATCGCCTTCGGCGAGGTGCTGCCGAAAGCCTATGCCATCCACCACGCAGAGCGTGTCGCGCTCGCCGTCGCGCCGATCACCCGCCTCGTGGTCGCGGTGTTCTCGCCGATCGTGCAGGCGATCCTATGGTTCATGCGGATCATCATGCGGCCGTTCGGCGTCGAGCTGGCGAGCGAGCAGGAGGCCGACAAGGCGGCCGAGGAGCTGCGCGGGGCGATCGACCTTCTGCCATCGGCCGGCGAGGCGCGGCATGAGCGCGCGATGCTGCGCTCGATCCTCGATCTTGCCGACATACCGGTGGGCGACGTGATGCACCACCGCAAGGATTTGTTCATGGTCGATGCCGACCAGCCGCCGCCCGCCATCATCGATCAGGCGTTGGCCAGCCCGTTCAACCGGGTGCCGCTGTATCGCGGCGACCCGGAGAACATCATCGGCGTGCTGCACGCCAAGGCGCTGTCGCGCACGCTGTGGGCCAACCGCAACAACCCCGACGCGATCAACATCGAAGCGATCGCCGCCAAGCCGTGGTTCATTCCGGAATCGACCAGCCTGCTGAATCAGCTCCAGGCGTTCCGCCAGCGGCGCGAGCATTTCGCGCTGGTGGTGGACGAATACGGGACCCTGCAAGGCGTGGTCACGCTGGAGGACATCCTCGAGGAGATCGTCGGCGACATCGCCGAGACGCACGAAACCGTGCCGGTCGGGGTGCGGCCGATGCGCGACGGCTCGTACTGGATCGACGGCAGCGTCACGATCCGCGATTTGAACCGCCGCTACGAATGGCAGCTGCCGGACGAGAATGCGGCCACCATCGCCGGCCTCGTGATCCACGAGGCGCGCGTGATTCCGGACGTCGGACAGGTGTTCACGTTCTATAGCTTCCGATTCGAGATTCTGCGCCGCCAGCGCAACCAGATCACCGCGATTCGCGTCACGCCGCCGGCCAAACGCGAGAAGGTCGCATAAGGAAGGTACAGTCATGCCGTTATCGCCGCCCGTCAGCCGTTCGCCGGTCCATACCCGCAGCATCGAATGCCGCAGCTACCGGCGCGACGACGGGCTGTTCGACATCGAGGGCCATCTCACCGACGTCAAAAGCTACCCGTTCTCCAGCGAATATCGCGGCGAGGTGAAGGCCGGCGAGCCGGTGCATGACATGTGGCTCAGGCTCACCGTTGACGACGCGATGGTGGTGCGCGACGTCGAGGCGAAAACCGATGCCGGGCCTTATGCGGTCTGCCCGGCCATCAACCCGGCTTTCGCGAAGCTGAAGGGCCTCAGCGTCGGCCCCGGCTGGAACAAGAAAGTGCGCGAACTGCTGGGCGGCGTGCAGGGCTGCACGCATCTGGTCGACCTCTTGGGCCCGATTGGCACCGTCACTTTACACACCGTGCGGTGGTCGAGCTCGGCGCCGGGGGCGAAACCGCGCGCGCCCTTGAAGCCGCCGCTCAACATCTGCCATGCCTGGGCGAGCGACGGCGAAGTGGTGCGCCGCGAATACCCCGCGCTCTATACCGGGCCTGAGGACCCGTCGCCGTCCGGCCGCTGATGCGCGTGACCGCCGTGGCCGGCACGCGTGTGGCCGTCATCCGTCGCGGCCGCCCGGAAGTACAGCATGATGAACACGCGGATCGCGGCGGTCAGCGATGATTCTTGCCGCTGCTCGTTGATCAGGCTGCACATTTCGTGCAGCGAACGGCCCTCGCGGCGGCAAATCGCGTGCAGCGCATCCCACATCGCCGCCTCGAGCCGCATGCTGGTGCGCCGGCCGGACACCGTGACGTTGCGGCTGACCAGGGTGGATTGGCTACCGCGCCGTGTATCAGGCCCCTCGGTCGAACCGCCGCTTTCTTTATCTGGCGCGTCGCGTTCTTCTTCTGGAACGCCAGACGTAGCCATGCCGTACCCTCACTGTTACGTTCGTACCTATATCCTTTGGTATATCCCAATCCAAGGATTTTATGACATGCGGCCTGCTTCGGAATGTTCACTGAGGAGATTCCCGCAACTCCTGCGGGGTGCGGGTGCTCAGGGCAAGCGCATGCACGCGCGTGCGCAGCTCCTCGGCGACGATGCCGTATACCAGGCGCTGCCGTGCAACCCGCGATTGTCCCGCGAACGCGGCGCTCACGATCTCGATGCGGAAATGGGTCTCGCCTTCCGGCCGCGCGCCGGCATGGCCGGCATGCAGATGCGATTCGTCGACAATCTCGAGCCGCGTCGGCTTCAGTGCGGCGGCGAGCTTCGCGCGCAGCGTGTCTTGCACAGTCATCGCCCGCACGCTGCGCAACGCGCCGCTGCCTGTCAAGCGCGCGGCCTTTAAACTTCCTTAAAGACATCCCATATTACCAATGAACGTCCAGGGCTTGCGCTTGCCAGCTTGATGCGCGCTAACCATACTGAGCCGATGGAGAAGCGGCACGCTGCCGATACTCTCAACGGTCGTCCCAAGGCGGCGCGCGTCACGCGCGCGTGCGACCATCCGGGCTGCGAGGCGGTCGGCGAGTTTCGCGCGCCGCGCTCGCGCGAAACGTTGCGCGAGTATTACTGGTTCTGCCTGGACCACGTGCGGGCCTACAACGCGGCCTGGAACTACTACGCCGGCATGAACGAGCGCGAGATCGAGGCGCATATCCGCAACGACACCACGTGGTGGCGGCCGACCTGGCCGTTCGGGCCCAAGGCGCGGCGCCACGATGCCGATGTCGAGGAATGGCTGCACCGGTTCGAGACGTTCGGCGATGCGCCCGGTGCGAAGGAGCAGCCGGGCGAGCCGCGATCCGGCCGCGCGCCGAAGAATGCCGAGAAGGCGGCGCTGGCGGTTCTGGATCTCGAATTGCCGCTCACCCTGAAGGGCCTCAAGGCACGCTATAAAGAGCTCGTGAAAAGGTTTCACCCGGATGCGAACGGCGGTAATAAGGAATCCGAGGAGCAGATCAAGCTCATCAACCGCGCTTACGCCACGTTGAAGAACACCTTGTCGTCCTGACCCTCCCGGCTAAATAAACAGATTCACCTGAGGACCGCGTATCAATGTCTGCGACAGTCGCAACCGCAACGGTGCCCGCTCATCCGCTTCCCGGGCCCGACATCAAGGTTTCCGTGCGCCAACTCTTCGGCATCGACAGCGACATGGTGGTGCCGGCGTTCTCGACGGGCTCCGAATACGTGCCCGACGTCGATGAGGCGTACTGCTTCGATCGCGATACCACGCTCGCGATCCTGGTCGGCTTCGCGCACAACCGCCGCCTCCTGATCCAGGGCTATCACGGCACCGGCAAGTCCACCCATATCGAGCAGGTGGCGGCGCGGCTCAACTGGCCGTGCATCCGGGTGAACCTGGACAGCCACATCAGCCGCATCGACTTGATCGGCAAGGACGCGATCGTGCTGCGCGACGGCAAGCAGGTGACCGAATTCCGCGAAGGCATTTTGCCCTGGGCGCTGCAGAACTCCGTCGCGCTGGTGTTCGACGAGTACGATGCCGGCCGCCCGGACGTGATGTTCGTGATCCAGCGCGTGCTCGAAGTCGACGGCAAGATGACGCTCTTGGACCAGAACCGCATCATCCGTCCGCACCCGTTCTTCCGGCTGTTCGCCACCGCGAACACCGTCGGCTTGGGCGACACCACCGGCCTCTACCACGGCACGCAGCAGATCAACCAGGGCCAGCTCGACCGCTGGAACCTGGTCGCGGTGCTCAACTATCTGCCGCACGATGCCGAGGTGAAGATCGTGCTCGCCAAGGCGCCGTCCTACGACACCGAGGAAGGACGCAAGACCGTGAGCTCGATGGTCAACGTCGCCGACATGACGCGCGCCGGCTTCATGGCGGGCGACATCTCGACCGTCATGTCGCCGCGCACGGTGATCACGTGGGCGGAGAACGCCACGATCTTCGGCTCGCTGGCGCAGGGATTCCGCATGACGTTTCTCAACAAATGCGACGAGCTGGAGCGCTCGACCATTGCCGAGTACTACCAGCGCTGCCTCGGCGAGGAACTGGCGGAGACTGCGGTCAAGCGCCAGGGTCGCTGATCCGAAGACCACTGGTGATGCGGTAAGACCAGATGTCCAACAACGAAACGCCGCTGGAAAGCTTCCGCCGGGTGACCGGCGCCACCATGCGCGCGATCTCGGAGCAGAAGGACGTCACCGTGCAGTTCGCGGCCGAAACGCGCCTGACCGGCCATCAGGCGCGGCTGCCGGTGCCCTCGCGCGAAGTGCTGGAAGCCGAGGTCGCGCCAATCCGCGGCGAGGCCGATTCGCTGGCGCTCCGGCTGCGTCACCACGACGATGCGGTGCATGCCGCCAACGTGCCGCAGGCGGAAGCCGCGCGCGCGGTGTTCGACGCGCTGGAGCAGGTGCGGGTGGAGATGCTGGGCTCGCGGCGGCTCGCCGGTGTCAAAAACAACCTCGCCGCGGCGCTGGACGAACGTTGCCGGGTGCGCGGCTACGCGCGCATCAACGACCGCGAGGATGCGCCGTTTGCCGACGTGGTCGCGCTGTTGGCGCGCGAGCGCATCTCGCCGGACAAGCTGCCCGCAGCCGCGAAGAGCCTGGTCGATTTGTGGCGCGGCCAGCTCGAAGGCCGGATCTCCGGCGATCTCATCGACCTCGAAAAGGCGCTCGGCGACCAGTCGGCCTACGCCAAGGTGATGAAGCGGCTTCTGGTGCATCTCGATCTGCTGGACGAGAGCGCGATCGATCCGCAGCCCGAGGAGCAGGACGCGGAAGACAACCAGGGCGAAGGCAGCCCCGAGGATGCCGACAGCGAGCAGAACCAATCCGAATCCGCCGAGGAGATGAGCGGTTCGCCGCGCGGCGAATCGGACGACAGCGATGCCGACCAGTCCGGCGAGGCCAGCGCCCAGGAGGCCGAGGAAGAGATGACTCCCGGCTCGGGCGAGGAGGGCAGCGACAAGTCGCGCCGTCGCCGCCGGATGCGGGACCTGGCCGAGGAAGCCGAGCGCGAGCCGCCGTACCGGCCCTATGTCACGCAGTTCGACGAGACGGTGGAGGCCGCCGAATTGTGCGACCCCGACGAGCTCGCGCGGCTGCGCGCGCATCTCGACCAGCAGCTGTCGCATCTGCAGGGCATCATCGGCCGGCTGGCGAACCGCTTGCAGCGGCGCCTATTGGCCAAGCAGGTGCGGTGGTGGGAGTTCAACCTGGACGAAGGGCTGCTGGATACCGGCCGGCTCGCGCGCGTGGTGGTGAGCCCGACCCATCCGCTGTCGTTCAAGCTCGAATCGGAGACCGAGTTCCGCGACACGGTCGTGACCCTGCTGATCGACAACTCCGGCTCCATGCGCGGCCGGCCGATCACGGTGGCCGCGATGAGCGCCGACATTCTCGCGCGCACGCTGGAGCGCTGCGGCGTGAAGGTGGAGATTCTCGGCTTCACCACGCGGGCGTGGAAGGGCGGCCAGGCGCGTGAACGCTGGCTCGCCGACGGCAAGCCGGCCAACCCCGGCCGGCTCAACGATCTGCGCCACATCATCTACAAGCCGGCGGACGCGCCGTGGCGCCGCGCGCGCAAATCGCTCGGGCTGATGCTGCGCGAAGGCCTGCTGAAAGAGAACATCGACGGCGAGGCGCTGTTGTGGGCGCACAACCGGCTGATCGGCCGGGCCGAGCAGCGCCGCATCATGATGGTGATCTCCGACGGCGCGCCGGTCGACGATTCGACGCTGTCGGTGAACCCCGGGAATTACCTCGAGCGGCATCTGCGCAACGTGATCGAATGGATCGAGACCCGCTCGCCGGTGCAGATCGTGGCGATCGGCATCGGCCACGACGTGACGCGCTATTACCGCCGCGCGGTGACCATCATGGATGCCGAGCAGCTGGGCGGCACGGTGATGGAAAAGCTGGCCGAGCTGTTCGACGAGGACGAGCGCGGCCGGATCCGGGGCGGCCAGGGCGCCGCGCGCCGGGCGTTCGCCAACAACAAATACACGCCCGAGTCGCCGCCGGCCCGCCGCGCCGGGACCTGACGGGCACCCCTCGGCGAGAGCTAGGCAGAGACGCCGCTAATGCGATAAAGTGTGACGGTGTCATACAATGAGGCGGCGCCATATGCCCCGTACAAGTCGGCCGATCACTGTGACCCTCGGCGAACTTGAAGAGTGCGTCGAAGCCCGAGTGAAATCGGGCGCTTATGCGTCGGTGAGCGAGGTCATGCGCGCAGCCGTTCGCGCGCTTGATCGCGAGGATGCAGCGATCGATGCTTGGCTAAAGCAGCGGGTCGAGGAAGCGTTCGAAGATCGGCGAGCCGACATTCCGGCGCGCACAGTCTTCAAACGGCTTCGCGCTCATCATGCAAAGCAGGCGAAGGCCAAACGGTGAAGAAATACCAGGTCCGCTTCCGGCCTCTGGCGGAAGCTGACCTGTTCAAACTCCACGATTACATCGCCCAACACGCAGGCCTCAATGTCGCTGGCGACTACATCGGTCGGCTTGAGGCCGCCTGCGCAGCGTTGGAGACGTTTCCGCTGCGCGGCACTTCGCGCGGCCATATCCGCCCTGGCCTGCGCACAATCGGGTTCGAGCGGCGCGCGACGATTGCCTTTCAGGTCAGGAAGACGGACGTTGTCATCGTCCGCGTGCTCTATGGCGGCCAGGACTTTGAACATGCCCTGCGCAAAAACGGCGAGGAATAATAATGTGCGTCGCGCAGCGTGCGAGAGCGGGCGGCTGAACTCCAGAAACGGTCGCCCCCGCGAAAGCGGGGGCCCAGTATCACGGGCTTTGGAAAATGCGGGCTCCCGATGGCGCGGGAGCGACGCCGGAAACTAGGCCGAGGCCTTCTTCTCGGCCGCGCGCACGATGCGGCGCTTGAGCTGCAGCGCCTCGGGTGGCAGCTTCGCATCCGTGGTCTTCAGCAGGAACGCATCCAGCCCGCCGGACTTTTCGACGGTGCGGATGCCGTTGGCGCTGAGCCGGATGCGCACCACCTGGTTCAGCGCGTCCGACACCAGCGACGCCATGCGCAGATTCGGCAGGAACCGCCGCCGCGTGCGGTTGTTGGCATGGCTCACGTTGTTGCCGGTCAATACGCCTTTGCCGGTGATTCTGCATCGCCGCGACATGGTCGGGTCCTTCAGGGCTTGGAAGCGGCCTTTTTAAGGGGGCCCGGCAGCAGGGTCAAGCTTAACGCCGCCATCGCCAGCATCACGGCGGCCGCGGTCAAGAACGGCCAATCATGGCCCAGATGGACGAAGGCAAAGCCGCTCCACACCGGGCCGGTGATGCGGGCCAAGCCGGACGACAACTGGGCGATGCCGAGCAAGGTGCCGCGCTCGTGCGGCCGCGCCGCCTTGGACAACAGGGTCGACAGAGCGGTATTGGCGGCGCACACGCCGAACACCACCAGGGCCGTGGCCGCATACAGCGGCACGAATGGGGGCGCGAACGGCAGCCATGCCGCGCCGGCGGCCAGGGTGAGCGCGCCGATCAGCGCCAAGCCCCGTTCGCCCATAAGGCGCACCAGAGGACCAATGACGGTCGCCGTCGTCGCCACCGCGATCACCCCCATCCAGGTGTAGATGTAGCCGTTCATCGCCGGTCCCCAGCCCAGCGCGCGCTCCGACCACAACGCGAAGATCGATTCGAACGCCGAGAACACGAACGGCGTCAGAAACATCAGCGCGATGAGGCGGCCGACCTGCGGCCGCTGCATGGCCTCGAACAACAGCACGAACCGGCTGCGCCGGTCGTGGGTGCGACCGGCGCGAATGTGCTCGGGCAGCGACTCGCGCACGAACCGCGCCGCGCCGAACCACGCAATCACCGAAAACACGGCGGCGGCCAGGAACGGAATCTGAAAGCTTGCCGTGCTCAAGTCCTCGCCGGCCAACAGCCCGCCGACCGCCGGGCCCGCGACGAAGCCCGAGCCGAATGCCGCGCTGAGCCGGCCGAGCGCCTTGGCGCGGTTTTCCGCCGTCGTGACGTCCGCAACATAGGCTTGCATCACAGCGACATTCGCCGCCATGCCGCCGCCGAACATCCGCGCGGCGACCACCATCAGGATCGAATCGCTGAACGCGAGCCACACGTAGCCGACGCACGTGCCGGCGATGGTGATCAGGATGACCGGCCGCCGCCCGATGCGGTCGGACAGCCGACCCCAGATCGGCCCCATGATGAACTGGGCGAAGGTGTAGCTCGCCACGATCAGCGTGACGGTGTCCGCGCCGACGCCGAAGCGCTGCGAATAGAACGGCAGCAGCGGGATCACGATGCCGAACCCGACCATGTCGATGAAAACGGCGAGGAGGAGGGCGTTCACGCTGAGGAGTTAAACCACAGAGGCGCAGAGACGCAGAGGAGTAAGTGAGAGCTCTGCGTAGTTCCGCCGCGCTCTAAATTCCGTTCGCCCTGAGTAGCGCGCCCTTGGGCGCGCATATCGAAGGGCGTCTTGCAGTCCGCGTGCTTCGATACGCCCGCTGCGCGGCCTACTCAGCACGAACGGGGGAAACGGGCTGCCGCTTGCGCGCTACGCGGTCAATTCAGGCGTCCGACCGAGCGGGCGAGCAGGAGGTAGAGCTTGCCCACGTCCGCCGACAGGAAGGTGGACGACAGCAGATTCTCCGGATCGCTTTCGTTGGCCTCGTTGAGCAGCTTCTCGAAATGCTCGATGTAGCGGGTGACGTATTTGCGGAAATTCTCGTCGCCCTCGTACTTGCCGCGGATCACGTCGCGCGCGCCCTTCTCGCCGTCGTCGGAGACCAGCCCGCGCACGAAGATGCCGCGATCGCCCTTGGCGAATTTCGGCCACAGCTTCTGCGCCTTGGCGCCATCCATCAGCCGGAACAGATCGATCGCCGCCGAATTCAGATCCTCGATCACGAACTTCGAGGCGCGCAGGAACATGTCGCGGCGCGAATCGAACGCGTTCTGACGGATCACGCGCGCCTGCGCTTCGGCCTGGTTGGCGGCCTCGACCAGCGTGGCAGCCTGCTCCTCGAACGTGTCGCCGATCTCGCGCGCCTGCCGGCCCGCGGCATCCAGCGCCGTATGCACCTCGGCGGTGAACGACTTCAGCGTGTCGCCGGCGCGGGCGATCTCGTCCGCCGCGCCGACCGAGGCCTTGGCCAGGTCCGCAGCATGCTGGCGCAGGATGCGGCCCATCGATTCGACGCGGTCTTCCGCCGCCGTGGCCGCGGTTCCCATGCCGCCCGATTCGGCCTTCAGCGCGGCGATCAGCTCGCCGACCTGCAGCGCGGCGCGTGCGGAAACCTCGCTCACCTCGCGCGCCTGCACCTGCAGCGCGCCGCCCACGACGCGGAGCCCGTCCACGACCTCTTGGCCCACCGCGGTCAGCCCATCGCTCTGCTTGCGCACGTTCGCGCCCACCTGCTCGGCGCGGCCGACCGCGCCGTCGGCGGCGACCTGCAGCCGCTGGAACTGGGTGCCGAGCGTCTCGTCCAGCGCGCGGGCCTGCTCGGTGAGGCGGGCCGAGATGCGCTCGAAGTCCTGCTCCTGGATGCGCAGCGTGTCGCGCAGCTCGACCGAGCGGGTCGCCGCGCGGTCCGACGATTCCACCAGCGCGCTCGCCTGGCGGGTGAAGGAATCACCCACCACGTCCGCCCGCGCCGCCGCCGCATCGACCGCCTCGCCCAGCTTGTCGGAATGACTCAACAGAATCTCGTCGATCTGGGTCGCGTGCTGCGCGACCTGCTCGCTCACCTCGACCAGGTCGGCCGCCTGTTGCTTGAGCGCGGCGCCCACCACCTTCACCCGCGCGCTCGCCTGGGCGGAAACCCGCTCGGCTTCCGCCGCGAACCCGTCGATCTCCTTTTTGAGAGCGGTGGTCGCCTCGCCGGCGCGCGCCGCAACATGCGCCGCGGTCTCATCGGCCATGGCCTCGACCGACTGCGACTGGCGCATGAATGCGGCCGCAACCTCGTCGATCCGCTCGACCGATTTGGTCGAGGCGCGCTCGGCGGCCGTGGTCACCTCGGTCGCCTGGTCGCGCAGCGCCGCCATGACCGCCTCGATGCGGGCAAGCGACTGGCTGACCGCCACGGCCGACAGCGATGTCGCATCGTCGGCGTTCTTCCTGAGGACGCCGCGGATTTCGTCGGCGCGCGCCGCCGCCGCCTGGACCGCCGATTGCGTCAGGTCGGCAAACTCCGATAGCTGACGCCGCAGCGCGACGTTGATCTCGTCCGCCTTGGCCGACACCCGCGCCAGCGCCTCGCTGGATGCGTCGTTGAGCGCCGCCCCGTGCTGGCGCAGTACCGCGCCGACCTTGTCGGTCGATGCCGCGACCACGGACGATGCCTGGGCGGAAACCGCCGACATCTGCTCCGCCTGGCGGCGCAGCGCCGTGGCCACGTCCTCGACATGGGCGATCGCCTGATCGGCCGCCCGGCCGATCGCGCCGGCGGTCTGCTCGGCCTCGCTCTTCGCCGTGTCGGCAAGCGTGTTGAGCCGCTCCTCGGCGCGCTCGATCGCCTGCTCCACGGCCACCTCGATGGCATCCGAATGGGTCTGCGCGCTCGCGCCCAGCCCGCCGATGCGCTGCTGCGCGCGCTCCGCGGCGCGGTCGATGGCGGCGACCAGCGCCTCGCTCTGTTCGCGCAGCACGAGCGCGAGCCCGTCCATGCGCGCCTTGAGCCGGCCCGCGGTGTCGTCGGCCGCCGTCGTGATGACGTCGGTGTCGCGCTTGAAGGTCGCGACCACGTCGGCCGACTTGCCGCCGGCGAGCGCGATGGCGCTGTCGAACGCGATCGGGAGTTCGGTTGCGCGCCGGCGGAACTGCACGACGACGTCGTCGGCGCGTTGCGCCGCATCCGCCGACATCTCCTCGACCACGCCGGACACCTCGTTGGCGCGCTTCCTGAACTCGGCGACGATCTCCTCGCCCTTGGTCAGCGCGCGCGCGGCGGCGGCGTCGGCCGCCGATCCGGCCTCGTCCGACTGCCGGCGCAGCAGCCCCGCAACCTCGCTGAGACGCGCCACGTTGCGTGCGACCGCCTGCTCGACCGCGTCGGTCGATTCGGCGAATTGCCGCTTGGCATGCACGCCGGCCGCGTCCACCCGCTCGATCATGCGGCGCATCGCCTGCTCGATATGGTCGTCGGCCTGATCGGCCTGGCGCTTGAGCGTCGCGGCCATCTCGGCCGATCGCGCGATCGCGCGCTCGGCGACCTCGTTCGCGTTGGCCGCCGCCTCGGTGGCGCGCGCTTCGAGCTCGGCGCCGATATCGTCGATCCTGGCCTTGACGTCGAGCGCGACGCGCCCGGTCGTATCGGTGAACTCCTCGGCCCGCGCGCGCACCTCGGAGCCGGCCAGCTTGATCGCATCCGCCGTGCGGTTGCCGACCTGCGTCAGCTCCTCGGCCTCGCCGCGCAGCGCAGCGCCCGCCTCTTTCACCTTCACCGCCGAGCCTTGGGCGGCTTTGGCGACGTCGTCGGTGCGGCGCTTCAGCCCTTCGGCCGCATCGTCCACCTTGACCGCGGCTTCCTTGGCCGCCGTCGCCAAGGTGTCGGCATTCTGGCGGAACACGGCGCCGACCTGGCGCGCCTTGGTGAGCGCGAGCTCGGAGGCCTCGCTGAGCGCGCGGCCGTGCTGGTCCAGCGTTTCGCCGACCTCGCGCGAGCGCGTGATGGCGTCGAACGCCGCCTTGTTGATGCTCTCGGCCCGCTTCTCGAAATGCTCGCCGGCGACCTCGACCGCCGCGGTGATCTCGCCCACGCCCGCGATCAGCTCGTCGGCTTGGCGCCGTGCGTCGTCCACCGCGCGCTGCGCGCCCTCGCTCGCCTTGTCGGCGGCGGCGTTCAACTCGTCGATCTGGCGGCGCACCGCCTCGGTCAGCTCGCGCGAGCGTGCCGCCATGAGTTCCGCGGCGCGCTCGGCCTCGCGCGCCTGTCGCTCGGCGGCTTCCTGCGCCTGCGCCGATTGGTTGGATGCCTGGTCGGACGCGCGCTCCAGCCGCTCGACCTGCGCGCGCAGCACCTGGCGCAGCAGCTCGGCCTGCGCCACCGCGCGGTCCGATGCGGTGGCAAGCTCCTGGGCATGCTTCTTCAGGGATTCGGATACCGAGGCGATCTTCGCTTCGGTTTCTTCGGTGGGCGCGGTGAAGGCGCGGATCTCCGAGGTGAGGGTGCGGGCCTCCTTGCGGATCTCCTGGCGCATCTGATCGGCGCTGCGCGCGATCTCGGCCAGTTCCGCCGAGACTGTGGCGAGGTCGGCGCGAACGTCGCGGCGCTTGACCGCATATCCCAGCCAGATCAGCGCCGGCGGCACCACGACGCCCGCGATCAAGCCGCCCATCTCGTGCGGCAACAGCTCGAAGACCGTGCCGAAGCCGATCGCCGATTCGATGTAGATCGCGGCCAGCACGCCCCACGCGATCGCGAAGACGGTGCCGATCGAAAAACGGTTCAACTGGTGAAACATCGTCAGTACCCCTGGCGTACAGCACGGTGGGGGCACGTCGAACGGCTGCGCCACAGCCGGATTTCCCGGCGGCCCCCATGGCGCCTCATCGCCCGTTCCTTCATGCGTTGCCCCGGCACGTTCTCCCTGCGCCGGAGTCATTAACCATAATCTATCGCCGCGCGGCGACCCGACGCAAGTGGAGGAAATCCGCGGAAGCACGCTAAAATTAAGGGTTTTTTAACCCTGACGGCCGGTAAACGCGCAGCCGGAGATCAGGCCGCGTTCTGGACTTCGGCTCGCACCTTGGCGCCGAGTTCCGTCTCCACCTTGCATAGATCGTAGGCTTGTTGCATCGCCAGCCAAATGCGCGCCCCGGTTCCCAGCGCAATGCCGATCCTCAACGCCGTCTCGGGCGTGATCGCGCGCTTGCAGGCCACAATTTCCTGCACACGTTGCGGCGGCACGCGAAGCCTGAGCGCGAACGCGGCCGCGCTCAGCCCCCGCGCTTCCAGCTCCTCCTTGAGCACGATTCCGGGATGAACTTCGTGAAACTTCTTCGTCTCGGGCATTTTCAATACCAGTGAAAGCCCTTCGCCATCAGGCCAGCGAGGCCGATCGCTACAACGATAATGGCGCCGAATAATTGGCGAAAGTCGCTGCGTGCATCCCGCCTGATTTCACGCAGGTCATCCTTGATCTCGCGAATATCGCTCTGCATGTGCTCAACGGCGGCTTCGAGCTTTGCGACGCGTGCTTCGAATCCGTCGAATGTACCGCCTCCGCCGCTAGCTTGTAGCCGGTGCGCATGACGTTCGAGATTTTAGATCCGCTGCGGAAACGGAACAGGGTCAGGCATCAGGATTGAATTTGTCAGCGGATTCGAAAAACTCGGCAATAGCTTTGTCGAAAGTCTCTAGTTCTTTTGCAATCGGAATCGGCCCGGCAATCTTTTCAACAGCATCTCTAAGCGCCAGCGACATGCGAACGAGCTTAAGAGCCATCTGAAATAGCTCAAGCTCGGCAACCGAAGCGCTTTGCGCCGCGGATGGAACCAACAATCCTGTGCCTCGACTCAAACCAGCCCTCCACGCTTGATCGTGGAAAGGATAATACGAGATTGGCTTATCACCAAGTGAGCCTCGGGATCAGCGCGACCGGGTGCACATTGGCGGCGGCGCAGGCGGCCGTCACCTTGGCAAGATCACCGCCGAACTCCTCGGCATGCAGCCCGCCCAGGACCAGGGCAGCGGGGATGCCGGCGGCTTCCGCGCCGGCGATGTCGGTGCGCAGCGAATCGCCGATCGCAAGCACGCGCGTGCGGTCGGCAATGCCCAGCCGCTGCAGGCAGACGTCGTAGATCGCCGGGTGCGGCTTGCCGTAGTCGCGCACGTCGCCGCCCATCTCCTGGTAGCGGCGGGCGAGCGCGCCGGCGCAGATGATGCGCTTGCCGCCGCGGACCACCGCAAGATCGGGATTGGCGCAGACCATGGGCAGCTTGCGCGCGGCGCAGGCCGCGAGCAGCGGCTCGTAGTCGGCCACCGTCTCCTCGTCGCGCCAGGGCCCGGTGTTGACGATGAAATCGGCCGCAGCCGGATCCTTGGTCACCGTGAGGTCGAGCCCGTCCAGCAGGCTCACGTCGCGCTCCGGCCCGATATGCAGGCAGCGTGTCCCCAGCCGCGCGAACCATGGGTCGGCGCGCGATTTCAGCGCCTCGTGGCACGCCTCGCCCGAGGTGACGATGTCGCGCGTGAACGGCTCGGGCATTCCCATCTTCTGCATCGCGCGCGCGACTGCGTAGGCGCGGCGCGGCGCGTTGGTCAGCATGCAGAACCGCTTGCCGCGCTTGTGCAGCTGGTCCAGGCAGCCGGCGACGCCGGGAAACAGCGCGACCCCGTCGTGGATCACGCCCCACACGTCGAGGACGAAGCCGTCATACTGCTGGCTGAGCGGCGCGATGCCGGGGAGATAGGGTGGCACGGCGCCGTTGTGCCACGCGCGCCGCGCGGTGTGAAGCGCTACGCCGCGGCGGGCTGGATATCGAGCTGCGGCTCGCCGAACAGGTAGCCCTGGCCGTAATCGACGTCGAGGTCGAGCACCTCGAGCAGCTTCGCCTCGCTCTCGATCTTCTCGGCGATGAGCTGGATGCCGTGGCGCGCCATCGTGCGCTTGATGTCCTGGATGGTGACTTCCATGGTCGGGTTCGCCTGCTCGGCCAGCAGCCGATCGTGCCCGATCTTCACGTAGCGGAAGCCGCGCTCGGCCAGGCCCGCGATGTCGAGCCTCAGGTTGGCGACCTGGTCCATCGAGAAACGGAAGCCCATCGCGCCCAGGCGGCCGAGATGCGACTCGATTTCGGAATCGCGGCTGGCGAGGATCGACTGCGAGAACTCGAACACCAGATGCGGCGCCAGCTCGGCGTTCTGGTTCATGAATTCGATGAAGCCCTTGATGAACCTCTGGTCGGTCAGCGAATGCGGCGAGATGTTGCAGAAGAACGCCATGCTGCGGTGCTTCTTGTGCATCTTGCGCAGCAGCTGCACGGTGCGGAACAAGAGCACGTTGTCGATCGCCGGGATCAGCTTCTCGCGCTCGGCGATCGCGACGTACTGGCCGGGCAGATACAGCTGGGTGCCCGTGCTGCGGATGCGGGTGAACCCTTCGTAGAACCGGATGCGCCGCTGCGGCAGCGAAACGATCGGCTGCAGTGCTATCTCGACGTTGTCGGACTTGATGGCTTCCTGCAGGGCGGCCAGGATCGCCGCATCGTCCGGCGCATCGGTCCGCCGCGCGGGCCGCGGTTCGCCGATCGGCGCGACCGACGCGGCCGGGCGGGCCGTCGGGGTAAACCCGCCCACCAGCGTCTCCAGCATCTTCAGCTCGGCGCGCAATTCGCGCACCTCGTCCTCCAGCTGGGTCTGCTTGGACGCGCGCTCGGCGGTCGATGCGATGTCGCGCGCGATGCGCGCGGCGTCGGCGTTGGCCGCGCGGATTTCCTTCATCACGTGCGAGGCGGTCAGGCGCATGTCGTACAGCTCGTCGACGATCTTGCCGTGGTCCTCCTGCCGCGTGAACACCTCATGCAGCAGCGCGCAGGCCAGCAGCACGACCGCACCGATCGCGATCGACAACGGAACATCGATCGACGGCACCGTCTGCGGCAATGCGATCGCGACCGCCGCGGCGATCACGGTGTAGGCGGCGGCCATCAGAAGGTGGCGCAGGAAGGTCATGCGAGCCCGCGTTATGCGCCCGTTAATGTTAACGAAACGTCTTGAGATATGGTTAAGCGCGGGTTGCTGCCGTGGTGTCGGCGCCGACCGCGTCGGCCGCCCGGCGGAACCCGTCGCTTTTAAGCCGCGCCGCCAGCCCGGCCTTGATCGCGGCGACGGCTTCCGGCCCGTCGAACACCAGGGCGGTGTAAAGCTGCACCAGCGACGCGCCGGCGCGGATCATGGCGTAGGCGTCATCGCCGCTCGCGATCCCGCCGCAGCCGATCAATGGCAGCTTCCCTCCGGCGAGGCGCCGCATCTCGGCGAGCGCGGCCAGCGCGATGGGGAACAGCGGCCGCCCCGACAGCCCGCCAGCTTCTTTCTGCTGCGGATCGGCGAGACCCGCGGGCCGCTGCACCGTGGTGTTGCCGATGATCAGCCCGTCGATGCCGGCGGCGAGCGCCACCTCGGCGACATCGGCGCGCTCCTCCGACGTCATGTCCGGCGCGATCTTGACCAGGAGCGGCGGCCCGCCGACCGGGCGCGCGGCCAGCGCGCGGTCGAGCAGGGCGTTCAACGCCTCGCGCCGCTGCAGCGCGCGCAGGCCCGGCGTGTTGGGCGAGGACACGTTGATCACCAGGTAATCGGCCAGCCGGCTCAGCGCCGCGATGCCGGCAGCGTAATCCGCCGCCGGATCGGCACTGTCGCGGTTGGCGCCGACATTGGCCCCGGCGATGCCGCGGTGTTTGCGCCGCGCGAAATTCGCCGCGAACCGCTCCAGCCCGCCGCCGTTGAAGCCGAGCCGGTTGATCACGGCGCGGTCGGCGGCGAGTCGGAACAGCCGCGGCTGCGGATTGCCGGGCTGCGGCCGCGGCGTCACCGTGCCGGCTTCGGCAAACCCGAAGCCAAGTCGCAGCGCGCCGTCCACCGCTTCGGCGTCCTTGTCGAACCCGGCGGCGAGCCCGACCGGATTCGGGAAATCGCGGTTCCACAGCGTGGTGCGCAGAACCGGATCGTCGGCGGCGGGCGCCCCCGCAAGCCCATGGCGCACCGCCAGCAGCGCGGCGCGATGCGCGGTCTCCGGCGGCAGGCTCCACAGCAGCGGACGGGTGAGGCGGTAGAGCGACAATCGATGGCTTCCGCGAAATTTGCCGATCCTAATGCGGCAAATGGCGGCCGGCGACATTGATCGTGCGCGCGCGCGCGGTTATATCCGCTTTGTGTCAGACCTTGCCGCCATCGAGGATGAGAAGCAGAAGATCGTCGAGGAGTTCGCGCTGTTCGACTCGTGGCTGGAGCGCTACGAGTACATCATCGAGCTCGGCAAGAACCTGCCCGGCATCGCGCCGGAGAAGCACACCGCGCAATACCGGGTGCCCGGCTGCCAGTCGCAGGTGTGGTTCGACGCGCGGCGCGAGGACGGCCGCATCGCGTTCGAAGCCGATTCGGACGCGATGATCGTGCGCGGGCTGATCGCGCTGCTGCTGCGCGTCTATTCCGGCCGCACGCCGGATGCGATCCTCGCCACCAGCCCGCAGTTCCTGGAGAAGATCGAGCTCGGCTCGCATTTGTCGGGCAACCGCGCCAACGGGCTGGTCGCGATGGTGAAGCGCATCCACGACTACGCCCGCGCGCTGTCCGGCGCCCCGGCGTAGAAAGAATTCACCGCAGAGACGGTGAGGCGCAGAGGAGTTCCTTAGTACGTCGTTCGTCCTGAGTAGCCGCAAGGCGGCGTATCGAAGGATGAACGGAGTCTCGCTCGCCCTTCGATACGGGCGCTCGCATGCTCGCGCCCACTCAGGGCGAACGGATTTTGTCCTCGTCTCTGCGTCTCTGCGCCTTTGCGGTTATCTTTTCTTGCGCCGCTTTGCCGCAGGCTTGCTCTTGGCCGCCTTGCCGCGCGCCTTCGCTGTCGGCTTCGCGTTGCCGCCGCCAAGAAACCGCGCGATCAGCGCCGCCGTCTGCTCGGCCGCCTCGATCTGCGGCGAATGGCCGATGCCGGCGATGGTCTGCAGCTTCGCCTTCGGGAGAGCATCGGCGTAGGCGCGTGCGTGCTCGATCGGCACCATCGCGTCGTTCGCGCCCCACACCATCAGCGCGGGGCTGCGATAGCGCGCCAGCCGGTCGCGCAGCTTGCGGTTGTAGAAATACGGCGGCGAAAAGCCGATGCGGGATGCGAACCGCATCGCCTTGTAGCGCGCCAACTCGCGCGGGATGTCGCCGCCGCGGTCCGGAAACAGCGCACGCGCGGCGGCGGACTCAGGCTGGCCGAACATCAGCGCGCGGAAGCCATGGAACTCGGTGCCGTTGGTGGGCTGCGCCTCCCAGAACAGATCGCCGATCGGCTTGTCTT
>Ga0209640_10001554_pt1 | contig 19513 bp, 13 predicted proteins | sample RifCSP10_1_FD_184018 | JGI IMG/M metagenome (GOLD analysis project Ga0209640, IMG submission 184018) | Soil microbial communities from Rifle, Colorado - Rifle CSP2_sed 10_1 (SPAdes) (version 2) | ecosystem: Environmental > Terrestrial > Deep subsurface > Rock core/Sediment | place: Rifle...
GAAATCGTCGCAGGTGACCGCCTGGCCGTCGTGGCGCTGGAAGTAAAGGCGCATGCCGGCCTGGAACTTCTCCTCGCCGAGCAGCGTGTGCTGCATGCGCACCACTTCCGCGCCTTTTTCGTACACCGTCATGGTGTAGAAATTGCGGATCTCGAGGTAGGACTGCGGGCGCACCGGGTGCGCCATCGGGCCGGCGTCCTCGGGGAACTGCGCCGCGCGCAGGTTGCGCACCTCCTGGATGCGCGTCACCGCGCGCGAATAGGTGTCGGCGCCGTATTCCTGGTCGCGAAAAACGGTGAGGCCTTCCTTGAGCGAGAGCTGGAACCAGTCGCGGCAGGTGACGCGGTTGCCGGTCCAGTTGTGGAAGTACTCGTGCGCCACCACCCGGTCGATGTTCAGGTAGTCGACGTCGGTCGCGGTGTCGGCGCGCGCCAGCACGTACTTGGCGTTGAAGATGTTGAGGCCCTTGTTCTCCATCGCCCCCGAGTTGAAGTCGCCGACCGCGACGATCTTGTACTCCTTGAGGTCGAGCTTCAGGCCGAAGCGCTTCTCGTCCCAGGCGATGGCGCGCTTGAGGCAGTCCATCGCCCAGCCGGCCTGGTCCAGCTTTCCCGGTTCCACGTAAATGGAAAGATTTTTTTCTTGGAGAACTTCGAGGTTCGCCGCGACCAGCGCGAAAAGATACGAAGGCTTGGGGAAGGGGTCCACGAACGTCGCCCAGCCTTCGCCCGAGGCGACCTTGTTGCCGTTGGACAGGAGCACCGGGTATTTCTTCGGGTCGGCGCGCACCGTCGTCGTGTACTTCGCCATCACGTCGGGCCGGTCGGGGAACCAGGTGATGCGGCGGAAGCCCTGCGCCTCGCACTGCGTGGCGAAGCCGCTCTTTGTCGCGTACAGGCCCTCGAGCTTGGTGTTCTTCTGCGGCACGATGCGCGTCAGCGTCTCGAGGGTGAAGGCGTCCGGGACGACCGGGATGCTGAGCAGTTCTTTCGTTACTGTGTAGTCTGGTTTTTTTCCATCAAGCAAAACCGAAACCAATTCCAGTTCATCTCCGTCCAGCAGCAGGGGACCCGGCGTGTTCCTCCGCATTTGCAACGTCGCACGCACTAGCGCGTGATCTTCCCGGATGTCGACGTCGAGTTCGACCGACTCGACACGGAACGCGGGCGGCGCGTAGTCCTTGAGGTGAATCGCCTTGGCCTGGGGTTCTCTCATTGCAGCATCATTTTGCATTCGAGCTGTCCAGCTCGGCGATTCTTTTGCGGGCCTGCGCGGCGAAGGTGCCCTGCGGGAACTGCTCGAGGTAGAGGCCCAGCTCGTCGGGATCGGTGCTGTCCTTCACCTCGTTCCAGAATTCCTTGTCGGCTTCCCCGCCTGAGGCGGCGCTCGCGGCGGGAGAGGCGGCCGGCGCGGCGGCCTTCTTCAATTGCAGGGGCGCTTCGCCGGGCTCTTCGGGCGGCTTGCCGTCGAGGATGCGCTTGAGGGCGTCGGCGAACTTGCGCGCGGTCTGGTAGCGGCTCTGGGGCTCCTTGGCGAGGGCGCGGGCGACGACGCGGTCGATCTCGGGCGGGATCTGCACCAGGGTGGAGGGCCAGGCCGGGTCGTCCTCGACGATCTTCTTCTGCAGCACCCACTGAGTGCCTTCGAAGGGCTTCTTCCCGGTGAGCAGCTCGTAGAAGAGGATGCCGGCCGAGAAGACGTCGGTGCGCCTGTCGATGGTTGCGCCCTGGATCTGCTCCGGCGACATGTAGGCGGGCGTGCCGACCATGGCGCCGATGCGCGTCGCCTCGGCCTGGCTGCCGCCGGGCTCGGTGACGCGCGCCACGCCGAAGTCGGTGAGCTTGGCGCGCCCGGCGGCGTCGATCAGCACGTTGGCGGGCTTGATGTCGCGGTGGACGATGCCCGCTTCGTGCGCGAATTCGAGCGCGTCGAGGAGCTCGGTCATCAGGCGGAAGCTCGTTTTGAGGTCGAAGCCTTCGTTGGCGTCGAAGAAGGACTTGAGCTCCTTGCCCTGCACGTACTCCATGACGATGTAGGCGAGCTCGCCCTCGGTGCCGAAGTCGTACACCTGGACGATATTGGGGTGGTTGAGCCGCGCCACGGCCCGCACCTCGCGCTCGAAGCGCACGGCGACCATGCGCGCCGCCTCCGCGTCGAGCTTGCGGGTGAGGATGGTCTTGATCGCGACGCGGCGGTCCAGCCCGGGGTCGAGGCCGTCGTAGACCAAGCCCATCGCGCCCTGGCCGAGCACGCCCTTGATCTGGTAGCGGCCGAGCGATTTCAGCTCGTTCATGCCGCGGATACTACAAGGACGATCCGCGGACTAGCGCTTGCCGGCGATCAGCGCGCCGAGCTGGGGTTCGAGGTTGCGCGAGCGCTTGCCGGGTGCGGCCGGCTTCTCGCCGTCCGCGGCCATGCGGGCGCGCGCTTCCTGGAGCTGAGCGTCCTGCTCCGCGGCGATCGGCGCGGGCAGGCGAACCGGCTCGAAGCGCCGTCCGAACCTGCCCTGCGATTGAACCGGGCGCGGGCCGCGTTGCTCTGGTCGGTGTTGGTAACGGGGTTTCTGGGGTTGTTGAAAATTTCGTTTTTCTGGGCGTCGTTGCTGCGGCGATTGCGGCGCCGGACGCGAACCGGTCAGACGCGGCTCGAAACCTTCGATGACTTTTTGCGGGATCTCGCGGGCCATCAGCCGTTCGATGGCGGCGAGCAACGGGCGGTCTTCATGGCAGACCAGCGACACGGCATCGCCTTCGGCGCCGGCGCGGCCGGTCCTGCCGATGCGGTGAACGTAGTCCTCGGCGACATGCGGCAGGTCGTAGTTGACGACGTGCGGCAGCGCCTCGATGTCGAGGCCGCGCGCGGCGATGTCGGTCGCGACCAGCACGCGCAGCTCGTTGGCCTTGAAGCGCTTGAGCGCGCGGGTGCGGGCGTTCTGGTTCTTGTTGCCGTGGATCGCGTCGGCCTCGATGCCTTCGCGCTCGAGCTGCTGCGCCAGGCGGTTGGCGCCGTGCTTGGTGCGGGTAAAGACCAGCACCTGCCGCCAGTCGTTGCTCTTCACCAGGTGGGCGAGCAGCTCGCGCTTGCGGTCATGGTCGACCGGGTGCGCCACGTGCGCGACCAGCTCGGCCGGGCTGTTGCGGCGCGCCACCTCGACGGTGACCGGATCGTGCATGAAGGATGCCGCGAGTTTGCGGATTTCCTCCGGAAACGTCGCCGAGAACAGCAGGTTCTGCCGCTTCGCGGGCAGCAGCGCGAGGATCTTGCGGATGTCGTGGATGAAGCCCATGTCGAGCATGCGGTCGGCTTCGTCCAGCACCAGGATCTCGACTTGGCGCAGGTCCACGGTCTTCTGCTGCACGTGGTCGAGCAGGCGGCCGGGCGTGGCCACCACGATGTCGACGCCGCGGCGCAGCTCGGCGATCTGCGGCTGGATGCCGACGCCGCCGTACACCACGGTGGATTTCAGATGAACATGCTTCCCGTAGGTGCGGATGTCCTCGCGCACCTGCAAGGCGAGCTCGCGGGTCGGCGTGACGACGAGGGCCCTGATGTTTCTTGAAGAACCCTTCCCGGAAAGTATTTGCAGCAGTGGAAGCGCGAACCCGGCGGTCTTGCCGGTGCCGGTCTGCGCGGCGCCCAGCAGATCGCGGCCGGCGAGCACCAGCGGAATGGCCTGTGCCTGGATGGGGGTGGGAACGGTGTAGCCCTGCTCTGCGACAGCGCGCAGCAGCTCGGCCGAAAGGCCGAGTGAATCGAACGACGTAATAATGACTTTCTCCTGAGATCGGCCTGGGAAGGATCAACCTTCGACCGGTTCAGGCAGATGCGTTTTAGGCTTGTTATTCGAGGTCCAGGATGGACCGGCTCATTTGAGTGAACAACGGACTGAGACGCTAACCGGATGTGCGCAACAGCAACCTGGGGCGATTATACCGGCTTTCCCCGGAACGCGCTGAGCTCATTGCCGACCAGGGCCAGGAGCACCAGCGCGCCGCCGAGTAGCGTGGCCTGGCCGGGTGACTCGCCGGCGCCGAGCCAGGCCCACAGCGGGCCGAGCACCACCTCGAGCAGCCCGAGCAGCGCGATCTCCGGCGCAAGCAGCGTGCGGCTCGCGATGACCAGCAGCATGCACGGCAGCCCGAGCTGGAAGACGCCGAGCATTGCAAGGAGAAACACGTCTTTTCCCGATGCGGTAAACGGCAGGGCCAACGGCAGGGCGATCAGGCAGGAAAACGCGCCGCCGAGCATCACCGCGGGAATCAGGTCCACGCGCGCCGCGCCGGCGCGCAGCGTGACCACGTTGGCGGCCGCGGCGAACGGCACCAGCAGCGCGACCAGCATGCCCGCGGCCTGGCCGGCCTGGACGCCGTCATGGAACATCCAGGTGATGCCGAAGGCGGCGGCGCTTGCCGCGATCCAGGTTCCCAGGGAAATTCTTTCCTTCAAGAACAACAACGTCAGAAAAGCGGTGAGTAGCGGGCTGATGCTCATCACCACCAGCGTGTTGGCGGTCGTGGTGAGGGAGAGGGCGACGACGAATGCCGTGAACATCACCGCCCACATCGCACCGGAGAACAGGCCGGGCCAGCCGGCGGCGCGAACTGCTTGCAGGGGGTTTTTTCTTAGAAAAATGAGAATAAAGAGAAAGGCGAAAAGACTTCGCCAGAAAACCTGTTCGAAGGGCAGTGCTCGTTCGATATGGCGCGTGACGACGCCCGCGGTGCTCCACAGCACCGGCGCCGCCACCATCAGGATCAGCGCCGTTGCTCTAGAAATGGCGCAAGCGCCTTGCAGGTGTGGCTCGCGCCGCCGGCGGCCTTCTCGGGCGGTCCCTGGAACACGATGCGGCCGCCGCCGCCGCCGCCCTCGGGCCCGAGGTCGATGATCCAGTCGGCCTCGGCGATGACATCGAGGTTGTGCTCGATCACCACCACGGAATTGCCGGCGTCCACCAGGCGGTGCAGCACGCGGATGAGTTTTTCGACGTCCGCCATGTGCAGGCCGACCGTGGGTTCGTCGAGCACGTACAAGGTGCGGGTCAGGTTGCTTTTCGAAAGCTCGTAAACCAGCTTGATGCGCTGGGCTTCTCCGCCCGAGAGCGTCGGGCTCTGCTGCCCGAGCGTCAGGTAGCCGAGGCCGACGTCCTGCAAGAGCTGCAGGGCGCGCAGGATCGCCGGGTGGGCGGCGAAGAATTCCACCGCCTCGTCGACGTTCATGGCCAGCACCTCGCCGGCGTTCCTGCCGCGCAGCTTCACCTGCAGCGTCTCGGCGTTGAAGCGCGCGCCGCCGCAGGACTCGCAGGTGACGCGCACCTCGGGCAGGAACGACATCTCGATTTTCTTGATGCCCTGTCCGGCGCAGGACTCGCAGCGCCCGCCGGCGGTGTTGAAGGAGAAGCGGCTCGCGGTCCAGCCGCGCATGCGCGCTTCAGCGGTGTCGGCGAACAGCCGGCGGATGTTGTCCCAGAAGCCGACGTAGGTCGCCGGGCAGGAGCGCGGCGTCTTGCCGATCGGCGTCTGGTCGACCTCGAGGACGCGCTCGACCTGCTTGCGCCCGCCGATGCTCCTGCAGCCGACGTTGGATTTTCCGCTCAACGAATCGAACAGCACATCCTTGGCGAGGGTCGACTTGCCGGATCCGGAGACGCCGGTCACGGCCACCAGCCGCCCAAGCGGGATCTTCACGTCGACATTCTTGAGGTTATGAAGCCGCGCTTTCCCGATTTCGATGAAATTCGTTTTTCCCGTTCGACGTGGCTGCACGGGATGCTTCAGCGGATTCCTCAAGAAACGTCCCGTGACTGAATCGGGCTGCTGCATCAGGTCCTCGGCGTCGCCTTCGGCGATGACCCGGCCGCCGAGCTTGCCCGCGCCGGGGCCGAGGTCGATGACGTGGTCGGCGCGCCGGATGGTGTCCTCGTCGTGCTCGACCACCACCAGCGAGTTGCCTTTCGCCCCGAGCTTCTGCAGCACGTCGAGGAGGACCCGGTGGTCGCGGTGGTGCAGGCCGATGGTCGGCTCGTCGAGGATGTAGCACACGCCGCGCAGGTTGGAGCCGAGCTGGGCGGCGAGCCGGATGCGCTGCGCTTCGCCGCCCGAGAGCGTTGGCGCGGAGCGGTCGAGCGTCAGGTAGCCGAGGCCCACCTCCGACAGGAATCCGAGCCGGGACTGGAGTTCGGCAAGGAGGTCGCGGGCAATTTCTTTTTCTCTTCCTTCGACGACAATTCCTTTGAAAAAAGCCCTTAATGCGTCGACTGGCATGCCTGCATACTCCGAGATGTCCCTGTCCCGCCAGCGCACCGCCAGCGCCTCGGGGTTGAGGCGCTTGCCTTCGCAGGCCTCGCAGGTCTGGTCGACTTCCAGCCATTCGATCCAGGAGTCCAGCACGTTGTCCTCCGCGCCGGTGCGCGAGCGCTCGTCGTCCCACTCGACTTCGTCGATGTTGAGCCCGGTGCCGTAGCACTTGGCGCACCAGCCGTGCTTCGAGTTGTAGGAGAACAGCCGCGGGTCGAGCTCCGGGAAACTGCGGCCGCAGGAGCGGCACGCGCGCTTGGTGGAGTAGATCGCGACCTTGTTGCGGCACTGCACGTGTACCACGCCTTTGCCAAGCTCCAGTGCTTTCGCCAGCAGCTTCCTCAGTTCTGCTTCCTTGGCAGCCTTTACCTGGAACACACCGATCGGCAATTCGATGGTGTGCTCCTTGAACCGGTCGATGCGCGGGAAGGGGCGCAGCGGCAGGAGCTTGCCGTCGACGCGCAGCTGCTTGTATCCCTTGGCGGCGGCCCACTTCGCGAGATCGGTGTAGAAACCCTTGCGGTTCACCACCAGCGGCGCGAGGAAAACAATTGTTTCATTTCTGAAATTCCGCAATAGCCTGTCCGCGATCATCTCCTCGCTTTGCGGTTCGATCGGGATGTCGCAGTCCGGGCAGTGCTGGGTGCCGAGCTTCACGAACAGCAGGCGCAGGAAGTGGTGCACCTCGGTCAGCGTGCCGACGGTGGACTTGCGCCCGCCGCGGCTGGTGCGCTGCTCGATCGCCACGGTCGGCGGGATGCCGAAGATGGCGTCCACGTCGGGCCGCGAGGCCGCCTGCACGAACTGGCGCGCGTAGGCGTTGAGCGACTCGAGATAGCGCCGCTGGCCCTCGGCGAACAGGATGTCGAAGGCGAGGGTCGACTTGCCCGAACCGGAAACGCCGGTGACCACGGTGAAGCGGCCGCGCGGGATTTCGACGTCGATGCTCTTCAGGTTGTGCTCGCGGGCGTTGTGGATCCGGATTGAATTTTTCAGGTAAGGCCCTGGTGATTCCTTTGCCGCCAGGGGTTTTCGAAAGGATTCCTCGTACTCTCTCAAGGCTTTTCCGGTATGTGATTCCCGATTGTTGAAAACATCGGATGGGGCGCCTTCGCATACCAGTTCGCCGCCGGCATCGCCGCCCTCCGGCCCGAGGTCGAGGATCCAGTCGGCCGAGCGGATGACATCGAGGTTGTGCTCGATCACCACCATGGAATGACCGGCCCCGAGCAGTTGCCGGAAGGCGCCCAGCAGCTTCGCCACGTCGTCGAAATGCAGGCCGGTCGTCGGTTCGTCGAACAAGAACAGGATCGGATTGGAAGAAATATTTTTTTCTGAAAGATGTCCAGCGAGCTTGAGCCGCTGCGCTTCGCCGCCGGACAGGGTCGGCACCGGCTGGCCGAGCCTGAGGTACTCCAGGCCGACATCAAGCAAGGGTTTTAATCGGGAAAGAATCTCCTTGTGAGAGGCAAAAAAAGCCGCTGCCTCTGAGACAGTCAGGTCCAGCACGTCGGCGACCGACTTGCCGCGGATCTGCACTTCCAGGATCTCGGAGCGGAACCGCCTGCCGTCGCAGTCGGGGCAGCGCAGGTACACGTCGGAGAGGAACTGCATCTCGACGTGCTCGAAGCCGTTGCCGCCGCAGGCCGGGCAGCGGCCGTTGCCCGAATTGAAACTGAAGGTGCCGGCCGTATATCCTCTTTCAACAGAAAAAGAATTTTTTGCAAAAAGCGATCTGATTTCGTCAAAAGCACCAACGTAACTTGCGGGGTTCGAGCGCGTGGTCTTGCCGATCGGCGACTGGTCCACCATCACCACTTCGCTCACCTTGTCTGCGCCGCGCAATCTGCGATGCGCGCCGGCCGCTTCGGTCGGCTTGCCCTTCGCCTTGAGGAGGGCTGGGTAAAGGACGTCCTGGATCAGCGTGGACTTGCCCGAGCCCGACACGCCGGTGACGCACACCAGGCGCTGCAGCGGGATCCGGACGTCGAGGTTTTTCAGGTTGTGGGCGGCGGCGCCCCGCAGCTCGATGAAAAGATCGGGTTTCTTCGAGAAATCCGTTCTTTTGGAAGCCAGCTTGCGGCCGGACAGGTATTCGGCGGTCAGCGTGTGTGAATCCTTCAATTGGGACGGAGAACCGAAAAAGACGATCTCGCCGCCTCGCTCGCCCGGCCCGGGCCCCATGTCGAGGATGCGGTCGGCGGCGAACATGATCTGCGGGTCGTGCTCGACCACCACCAGCGTGTTTCCGGCGTCGCGCAGGCGCTGCATCACGCCGATGACCCGCCCCATGTCGCGCGGGTGCAGCCCGATCGACGGCTCGTCGAGCACGAACAGCGTGTTCACCAGCGACGTGCCGAGCGCCGTGGTGAGGTTGATGCGCTGCACTTCGCCGCCCGAGAGCGTCCGCGACTGGCGATCGAGCGTCAGGTAACCGAGGCCGACGTCGCACAGATAGCGCAGGCGGGTGCGGATCTCGTTGAGCAGCAGGTCCGAGGCTTGGTCCTCGATTTTCAGCTTCTCGAAAAAGTCCTTTGAATTCAGGATGGGGAGAAGCATCAGATCCCGGATCGAGCGGCCTGCCAGCTTCCACAGCAGCGAGTCCGGTTTGAGGCGGGTGCCGCCGCATGCGGCGCACTCGGTATAGGCGCGGTACTTCGACAGCAGGACCCGGATATGCATCTTGTAGGCCTTGCTCTCCAGCCACTTGAAGAAGCGGCGCACGCCGTACCAGACGCCCGGCCAGGACTTGCGCCAGCTGACCCATTCCGGCTCGCCTTCCAGCAGCCAGGTTTTCTGAAAAGAATTCAATTCTTTGAAAGGCACATCCAGCGGGATGCCGCGTTTCTTCGCGTATCGCACCAGGTCGTCGTGGCACTCCCTGAAGCTCGGCGACTGCCATGGCCTGACGCACCCGTCCCTTATCGAGAGACTTTCATCGGGAACGACCAATCCGAAATCCACGCCGATCACGCGGCCGAAGCCGCGACAGGTGTCGCAGGCGCCGAGCGGCGAGTTGAACGAGAAGGCCGCCGGGACCGGCTCGGAGTAGTGGATGTCGCAGTCGGCGCAGTGCAGGTCCGAGGAATAGCGCCACGCCGCGCCGTTTTCAGGATAAATATTCACCTTGCCCTGGCCGAAGCGCAGCGCCGCCTCCAGCGCCTCGGTGACCCGCGCGCGTTCCGCCGGCATGCGGATGCGGTCCTGGATCACCTCCAGCAGGCCCTTGGAGCGCGCATGCAGGCGCGTATAGCCCTGCCGCTGCAGCAAGTCCTCGATTTCCTTCTCGCTGAAGTTCTTTGGAACGGCCACCGGGAAGGTGATGACGATCCTCTGCTCCGGTTTTTCAAGCAGATTCCCATAGATGGAACCCGGAGAATCGCGCACCACCGCCTTGCCGCAGCCGCGGCAGTGCAGCTGCGCCGCGCGCGCGAACAGCAGCTTGAGGTGGTCGTTGAGCTCGGTCATCGTGCCGACCGTGGAGCGCGAGGTGCGCACCGGGTTGGTCTGGTCGATGGCGATGGCCGGCGGGATCCCCTCCACCGAGTCCACCTGCGGCTTGTCCATGCGGTCGAGGAACTGCCGGGCGTAGGGGCTGAAGGTCTCGACGTAGCGCCGCTGGCCTTCGGCGTACAGCGTGTCGAAGGCGAGCGAGGACTTTCCCGAGCCGGAGACGCCGCTGACGACCAGCAACTCGCCGGCCGGGATCTCCAGGCTGAGGTTTTTCAGGTTGTTTTGGCGGGCGCCGCGGATGACAATGGCGTCGCCGGGAATCTGCTCTTGCTTCACTGATGAGATTTTATCTTCTGATTGCCGCGCTGTGGCTCTCGCCGTCGCTCGCCGCGCCGGCGCCGGTCCTGCTCGTGCCGCTCGAGGGCGCGATCGGGCCGGCGAGCGCCGATTTCGTGCGCCGCGCGCTGCAGCGGGCGGAACGCGACAAGGCACAGCTCGCCGTGCTGCGCATCGACACGCCCGGGGGCCTCGATACGTCGATGCGCCAGATCATCAAGGACATCCTCGCCTCGCCGGTGCCGGTGGCGGCGTTCGTCAGCCCGAGCGGCTCGCGCGCGGCGAGCGCCGGCACCTTCATCCTCTACGCCAGCCACCTCGCCGCCATGGCGCCGGGCACCAACCTCGGCGCGGCCTCGCCGGTCGCCATCGGGATGCCGCAGCAGAAGGACGATAAAAAAGGCGGCGAGTCCGGCACGGACACGCTGATGCGAAAAGCGACCAACGACGCGGTCGCCTATATCAGGGGGCTGGCGCAGCTGCGCGGCCGCAACGCCGACTGGGCGGAGCGCGCGGTGCGCGAGGCGGTGAGCCTGCCCGCCGATGAAGCGCTCAAGCTGAAGGTAATCGACCTGGTCGCCGAGGACGTCCCGGCGCTGCTGAAGAAACTGGACGGGCGAACGCTGACCGCAGGCGGCAGCCCGGTCACCCTGCAGACCGCGGGCGCGGCGGCGGTCGAAATGGAGCTCGACTGGCGCACCCGGATTCTCGCGGTCATCACCAATCCCACCATCGCCTACCTCCTGATCCTGGTCGGGATCTACGCGCTGATCTTCGAGTTCATGAATCCCGGGCTGGTGCTGCCCGGCGTGGTGGGCGCGATTTCGCTGCTGGTCGCGCTTTACGCGCTGCACCTGCTGCCGGTCAATTACGCCGGCCTGGCGCTGATCGTTCTCGGCATCGCATTCATGGTCGCGGAGGCGTTCCTGCCGGCGTTCGGCTCGCTCGGCATCGGCGGGCTGATCGCGTTCGTGCTGGGCTCGATCATCCTCATCGACGCCGATGTTCCCGGGCTCGAGATCCCGTATGAACTGATCGGCGGCGCCGCGGCGGCGAGCGCGGCCTTCCTGATCCTGGTCCTCGGCATGGTGGTGCGCGGCCGGCGCCGGCCGGTGGTGAGCGGCCGCGAGCAGATGATCGGCGCCGCCGGCGAAGCGCTCGAGGACTTCGAGGGCGAGGGCTGGGCGCGCGTGCGCGGAGAAAGCTGGCGGGTGCGCAGCGGCGTGCCGGTGCGGCAGGGCCAGCGCTTGCGCGTGACGGCGATGGAAGGCTTGGTTCTTACCGTGGAGGTCGACCGATGATCTATTTCGTGCTGGGCGCGATCGTAATCGCAGTCCTCATCCTTGCGCTGTCGATCAAGATCCTGCGCGAATACGAGCGCGCGGTGGTGTTCTTCCTCGGGCGCTTCCAGCGGGTCGCCGGACCGGGCCTGATCGTCATCTTCCCCGGCATCCAGCAGATCGTGCGGGTGGATCTGCGCACGGTGGTCTTCGACGTGCCTCCCCAGGACGTGATCACGCGCGACAACGTCTCGGTGAAAGTGAACGCCGTGGTGTACTTCCGGGTCGTCGACCCGCAGCGCGCCATCATCCAGGTGGCGAACTTCCTGGAAGCCACCAGCCAGCTTTCGCAGACCACGCTGCGCGCGGTGCTCGGCAAGCACGAGCTCGACGAGCTGCTCGCCGAGCGCGAGCGGCTCAACCTGGACATCCAGACCGTGCTCGACCAGCAGACCGACGCCTGGGGCATCAAGGTCTCCAATGTCGAGATCAAGCACGTCGACCTGAACGAAACCATGGTGCGGGCGATCGCGCGGCAGGCCGAAGCCGAGCGCGAGCGCCGCGCCAAGGTGATCCACGCCGAGGGCGAGCTGCAGGCCTCGGAGAAGCTGCTGCAGGCGGCCGAGATCCTCGCCCGGCGGGCGGAGGCGATGCAGCTGCGCTATCTGCAGACGCTCACGCAGATCGCGGGCGACAAGGCCTCGACCACCATCGTGTTCCCGGTGCCGATGGACCTGCTGCGCCCGCTGCTCGAGGCGAAGCAGAAGAGCTAGCGTCGAAACGGCGCCGGGTGGGACGAATCCCGGTGATAAGATAATTTTTCCATGACCCAGGAGCGGCGCGCAGCGAGCGAACTCCAAGCCCGGCTGCACCGCGGGCAGTTCGTCGTCACCGCGGAGATCACGCCGCCGGTATCCACCGATCCCGCGGAGTTCCTGCGACGGGTGATGCCGCTCAAAGGGCTCGCCACCGCGGTCAATGTCACCGACGCGGCCGGCGCCAAGGTGCACCTCTCGAGCCTCGCCGCCGCGCACTTCCTCGTGCAGAGCGGCATCGAGCCGATCTTCCAGATGACCTGCCGCGACCGCAACCGCATCGCCCTGCAGGGCGATCTCCTCGGCGCGTGCGCGCTCGGCATCCACAACATCCTGGCGCTGGCGGGAGATGCGCCCACGGTCGGCGACCAGCCGGAGGCCAAGCCGGTCTACGACCTCGACAGCCGGGGCCTGCTCGCCATGGCCAACGGCATGCGCGGCAACGGAACGCTTCCGACTGGAACCAGGATCGACGGCGCGGTAAAACTGGTGCTGGGCGCGGCCGACGTGCCGGTCGATCCGGAGCCGGGCTGGCAGCCCAAGAGCCTGATGGCCAAGGCCGAGGCGGGCGCCGATTTCGTGCAGACGCAGTTCTGCATGGACACGGGGGTGGTGCGCCGCTATGCCGCGCGGCTGCTCGAACTGGGATTCAAGGTGCCGATCCTCATCGGGGTCGCCCCGATCCCGTCGGCGCGCTCCGCGCGCTGGATGCGGGAAAAGCTGCGCGGCACCCTCATACCGGATGCGGTGGTGGAACGGCTCGAAAAGGCGGCCGATGCGAAGCGCGAGGGCCGCAGGATTTGCGTCGAGGTCCTGCAGGAGCTGGCGGAGATCCCCGGAATCGCCGGCGCCCACGTCATGGCGCCGATGAATTTCGCCGAAATCCCGGCCGCGATCGAAGAATCCGGCGTGATCCACAAGATGCGCAAGGCTGCCTAGAAGGACGCGGCAAACGTCATGAGCTTTTCAGACAGTTACGTCGAGCTGAACGGCTGCCGCGTCCACCTGCGCCGCGGCGGCGCGGGCAAGCCGCTGCTTTTCCTGCATGGCGCGAGCGGCGCGCCGGTGATCCTGCCCTTCATGGAGAAGCTGGCGGAACGCTTCGACGTCCTGGTGCCCGAGCACCCGGGCTATGGCCAGTCGGACGAGCCGGCGTGGCTCGAGAACATCCACGACATGGCGTATTTCTATTTGGATTTTCTAAGGCAATTGAATCTTTCAGAAATCGTTTTAATAGGAAATTCAATGGGAGGCTGGATCGCCATGGAGATGGCGGTGCGCGATACCTCGCGCCTCGATTCGCTGATCCTGGTCGGCCCGGCCGGCATCGCCGCTGCCGGCGTGCAACCGGCGGATATTTTTCTCATGGCACCTGAAGTTTTGGTGAAAAACCTGTTTTTCGACCAGAAAATCGCCGAGGCCCGCCTCGCGCAGCCGCTGACGCCGGAGTCCGTCGACCTCGCGCTCAAGAACAGCCACACCACGGCGCGCCTCGCCTGGGAGCCGCGCCTGCACGATCCCTTCCTGCCGAAGTGGCTGCACCGCATCGACGTGCCGGTGAAGATCATCTGGGGCAAGCAGGACAAGATCCTGCCATCCGCTTTTGTTTCTCACTATCAAAAGCACTTTCCCAAGGCGGAAATCGAGATATTCGACAACTGCGGCCATCTGCCGCATGCCGAGTATCCCGACAAGTTCTGCGACAGCGTGTTCCGGTTCGCGTGCAAATAGTCCTGTTTCACCTGATGCCGTACGCCGATGTCGACGTCGACGCGGCGCGCAAGCACGGCACCGTGTGGGGCCTGTCCAACCGCAACTACGACGCGCAGAAGGCGCACAAGCTCTACAACCGCTTCCTCGACGAGCTGGAGTACGGCGAGGAGCTCGGCTTCGACGTGGTGTCGGTCAACGAGCACCACCAGACCGCCTACGGCATGATGCCGTCGCCGATCGTTACTGCATCTGCTTTAGCCAGAAGGACTTCTAAAGTAAAAATCGCAATTCTTGGTAGTGCGTTGCCGCTGCGCTCGCACCCGATGATGGTGGCCGAGGAGCACGCCATGATCGACGTGATCAGCGGCGGGCGCCTGATCAGCGGCTTCGTGCGCGGCATCGGCGCCGAGTACCACACCTTCGGCGTCAACCCGACCATCTCGCACGACCGCTTCCACGAGGCGCACGACCTGATCATCCGCGCCTGGACCGAGAAGGGGCCGTTCTCCTTCGAGGGCCACCATTACCGGGTCACCTACGTGAACCTGTGGCCGCAGCCGCTGCAGAAGCCGCATCCGCCGGTGTGGATTCCGTCGCAGGGCAGCAAGGAAACCATCGACTGGGCCGCGCACCCGGACCGGCGCTATACGTATCTGCAGACCTTCAGCCCCGCCAAGGTGGTGCAGCGCTACCTCAAGATGTACCGCGAAACCTGTACTGGCTACGGCTACACGGCCAAGGACAGCCAGCTGGGCTGGGCCGTTCCGGTCTATGTGGCGAAAACCGACCAGCAGGCGAAGGACGAAGCGCGCAAGCACTTCGAGACCTTCCGCAACGTCTTCGTGCGCATGCCGCTCGAGATGCTGCTGCCGCCGGGCTACACCTCGCGCGAGTCGCTGAAAAACGTCATGAAGGCCAAGGCGCAGATGTTCGGCGACGTCACCCTCGAGCAGGCGCTCGAGCTCGGTCTCTTCGTCTGCGGCAGCCCGCAGACGGTGCTGGATTCATTCAGGAATCACTGGAATGAAATGCGCTTCGGCAACCTGCTGGTGCTGTGCCAGTTCGCCACGCTGCCCGCCGACCTAACGCGCAAGAACATGGAGCTCTTCGCGCGCGAGGTGATGCCCGCGCTGAAGGCGCTGAATTAGCCCGCTAGAGTAGCGAGCCGAGGCAGGCGAACCCCGCGCCGACAAGCGCGCCGCAGGCGAGGGCGACGCCGAGGATCGGCAGCGCCTGCATCATCGCGCCCGGCACAAGGAAGGTGAGCACGCCGACCGCTATCGCGCCGAGGAGCCCGCCGAACAGGCCCGCCCTCAGTGTCGCCGGGAGCGATTCCCTGCCAACCCTCACCACCGTCGTGTCGCCGCCGCTGCGGTAGAAGTGCCGCGCCACCAGCAGCCCCATGCCGTAACCGAGCGCCGCGCCGGCGAAGAGCCCGAGGACCGAATTCATCCAGCCCCCGCCAAGGAGCCATCCGGCCCAGGCCCCTTCGAGCGCGCCCGCGGCGGTTCCCGCCGAGATGGACACCACGGCGAGCTCGACCACCCGCTCCCCTGGCTGGAGAGTCAAGCGGCTTTCGCCCGCGATTTCTCCTCGGCGATCAGCCGCTCGACGATCTGCCGCATGATGATCCAGGCCTTGTCCTGGCCGAGGTTGACCACCGGGCTCGGGCCGAGATCCATGTTGCGCTGCTGCGCCTTCACCATGGCCATGTCCTGGAGGAAGATGTCGTGGATCTGCTTGGCGAGCATGTCGGAGATCCAGCGCTCGTCCAGCTTGAAGTTGTAGGCCTGGGCGAAGAAGTAGTGCGCGGTCTTCTCGGTCTCGGGCGTGATGCCGTTGAGGTTCCACATGTTCATGCCCTTGCTGCGGTCGCCCTGGCGCGCGCCGGTGCCGACGGGCGAGGAGCCGACGTCGAGCCTGACGAAGGAAGGCGGCCCGTAGTGCGTGATCTGCCAGCGGTCGACCTTGATGCCGTCGGGAAACTCCCCCATCTGCTGGTGGAAGGGCGCGGGCAGCTCGTTCATCAGCCAGCGCGCCACCGTGACGCGGTCGCCCTGGCGCGAGACCTCGAACTCGGAGCGGGCGAAGGCATCGGTGCCGAGGGTGTCGGGGTGCAGGAAGGGCAGGTGCGTCGTATCGAGCAGGTTTTCGACGAGCAGCAGGTAGTTCGACTCGACGTGCAGGTAGTTGCCGCCGAAGCGCCACGCCGGATCGTCCATGAAGTGGAAGTCCTCGATCAGCGCGGGATCGGCTTTCGCCGGATCGCCCATCCAGATCCAGATCCAGTGATTCCTTTCGACGACGGGATAGGCCCGCACCCTGGCACTCCCGGGGATCTTGTCTTGAGAAGGCACTTTGACGCACTTGCCCGTCGAGTCGAACTGCAGGCCGTGGTAGGGGCACTGGACGATGTTGCCGAGGAGCTTGCCCATGGAAAGCTGCGCCTGGCGGTGGCAGCAGCGGTCTTCCAGCGCCACCGGCGCGCCGTCGTCGCGGCGGAAGAAGAGGATGGGTTCGTCGAGGATGATGCGGCGCTTCATGGCGCGGGTCACCTCGTGATCCCACGCGCCGACGTACCAGGCGTTACGCACGAACATAGGTCCTCCCTGACTTGAGTTCCAAGGCGAGGAGCGTCGCACCGAGCGCCGCGCCCGCGATGTTGACCCACAGCATAAAGTCGGAAACCTGATGCGGCGACAGCAGCATGACGCCAGCCGCGACAAAGGCGATTCTTTTTTGAATATTCAATAGTTTCGTGAAATATCCCGTCATTGCGGCGCAGATCAGCCAGATTCCGGTGAGGGAGGTGAGCGTCACCACGGCGATATCCCACCAGCTGCCCTTCATCAGGATTGCCGGCGAATAGACGAAGAGGAACGGCACGATGTAGGCGCTCCAGCCGAAGCGCATCGCCGTCCAGCCGGTGGCCATCGAGGGCGCACCCGCGATCGCCGCGGCGACATAGGCGGCGGGCGCCACCGGCGGCGTGATGAGCGACATCATGCCGAAGTAGAGGATGAACATGTGCGCCGCGAGCGCCGGGACGCCGACCTTCACCAGCGCCGGCGCGACCAGGATGGCGAGCATCACGTAGACGCCGATGGTGGGCAGGCCCATGCCGAGGATGATGCTGACCACCGCGGCGAGCAGGAGCAGCCCGATCAGGCTCTGGCCGCCGAGCTCGACGAGGTAGGCGGCGAAGGCGAAGGCGAGGCCGCTCACCTGGAACAGCCCCATGATGAATCCCGCCGCGGCGGAAATCACCAGGATCTCGCACAATCCGCCGGCGGTGCCGACCACGGCGTCCCACAGGTCCTTGAGCGTCATCTGGCGCCCGTCGTAGCCGACCGCGAAGCCGAGCACGACGATCACCGCGCTCGCCGACATGGCGGCGTATTCCGGCTCGAGGTTGAGCCAGAACATGGTGTAGACCAGCACCGCGAACGGCGCCAGGAACATCCAGCCGCCGGAGAGCACCCGCCAGATGCGCGGGATCTTGTCTTCCTCCACCTTGCCGAAGCCGTAGCGCGCGGCCTCGAGGTCGGCCTGGATGAAGAGGGCCGCGTAATACATCACCGACGGCAGGAGCGCGGCAATGGCGACTTCCTTGTAGGGGATCTGCAGGAAGTCGGCCATGACGAAGGCCACCGCGCCCATCACCGGCGGCATCAGCTGGCCGCCGTTGGAGGCGCAGGCCTCCACCGCCGCGGCGAGCTTGGCCGACATGCCGGAGCGCTTCATGAGCGGGATGGTGACGATGCCCACCGCCACCGTGTTCGCCGCGGCGATGCCGGAGATCATGCCGAACAGGCTCGAGCCGACCACCGCCATCTTGGCCGCGCCGCCACGGTAGCGGCCCATCAGCGCGATGGCGGCGTCGTTGAAGAACATGGAGCCGCCCGAGCGCATCAGCAGCTGGCCCATCAGCACGAACGGGATGATGATGATGACCGTGATCTGCAGGATGATGCCGAGCAGGCCGTTGTTGTCGAGATTGAGATAGTTCAGCATGCCCGCCAGCCCGACTTCGCGCGTCTGCAGCCGGCCGGGGACCAGGTGTCCGAGCAGGACGTAGCCGGCGATGACGAGCAGGATGATCACCAGCGACCAGCCGATGGTGCGGCGCACCGTCTCGAGGGTCAGCAGGGTCAGCAACGAGGAAAGCGTGAAGGTCTCCGGCGTCACGCTGCTCGCGAGCGCGGTGAGCGTGGGAAACCTGACCGCGGTGTAGCCGCACGCCGCGAGCGACAGGGCGGCGAGCGCCCAGTCGAACCAGGGTACGTCGCCCGTCTTGCCGTTGAATCTGAACTTCAGGAACGTCAGCCCGAGGCCGATGCCGAACGCGACCGCCGCGAATTGCTCGGCGAACAGCACCAGCCCGATCGGCCGGAACAGATCCAGCGACCAGCCGATCGACCCTGCGATGAGCAGGGCTGCGAGAATTCCTTCGGCTAACCGGGCCAGATCCCGGCTTCCTTGAAGAACTTCACCGCGCCCGGATGATGCGGAAGGCTTGGCTGCCTCTTGCCGGCGTTCTTCTCCTGGAAGGCGTTGAAGTTGGGGTGGCCCTGGACCATGCTTTTCTTATTGCCGTGCACCGCCTTGACGAACTGGTAGACCACGTCGTCGCTGACGTGCGAGCCGACGCCCACCACCACGTCGATGGTTTGCACCGGCGAGGGCTTGTCCACGCCGGCGATGTGCGGCGCGGGGTTTACCGTCGAGAAGTAGTACTCCGGCCGGACGGCCTTCATGCGCTTCTCGGAATCCGGCAGCGGATTCATCGGCAGCAGCCGCAGGCCGCCCACTGCGGCCGCGACCTCGGCCACCTTGGGTGCGCCGACCGCGAAGAACAACAGATCGAGCTTGCCGGACTTGAAATCTTCGGCCGCGCGCACTACGTTCACCTCGGGAACCTTCACCACGTCGTTGTAGGTGAGGCCGCCGGCCGACAGCACCGCGGTGGTGTGCGGGATCACGCCGGTCTGCTGCACCCATTCGGACGGCACGCGCTTGCCCTTGAGGTCGGCGATCGAGTTGATGTTCGAGTCCTTCTTGACCCAGAAGGCCATCTGGAAGCCGAACATGGTGAGCGCGGTGCGCAGGTTGGGCTTGGCATTGCCCTTCCACGAACCGCGGCCGTGCAGCGCATCGGCGCTCTCGCCGACGTCGAGGATCCAGAACTCGGCGTTCTTGGCGTTCACCGCCTCGAGGATGCCGGTGTCGCCGCCGTGGCCGACGACGCGCACCTGCAGCTTGGAGTTGTCCTGCACCACCTTGGCGATCACCGAGGCCTGGGCGTGCAGGATCGAGCCGGGCGGCAGGGTGGCGAAACCCACGGTTTGCGCTCCCGCGGCGCCGGCGAACGTTACGGCCGCCAGGCCTGCCATGCGCAGTGATTTCAGCATGTTGGTCTCCTCTCTCCAGTGAGGCCAGTATAGTAACTGGATGAAGCCGCCACCGCGTCTGCCAAATGAGCGAGTCCCGTATTCGGCCATCGTCGACCGGCCGAAGCTCGAGCTGCCCGGCGGCGCCCGGCTGGCGGTCTGGACCATCGTCAACGTCGAGGAGTGGTCCATCGAGCGCGCGATGCCGCGCACGGTGCTGCCCCCGCCCTACG
>Ga0209640_10001555_pt1 | contig 19512 bp, 18 predicted proteins | sample RifCSP10_1_FD_184018 | JGI IMG/M metagenome (GOLD analysis project Ga0209640, IMG submission 184018) | Soil microbial communities from Rifle, Colorado - Rifle CSP2_sed 10_1 (SPAdes) (version 2) | ecosystem: Environmental > Terrestrial > Deep subsurface > Rock core/Sediment | place: Rifle...
GCCATGGGGCTGGGCTTCGCCGAGGTCGGTACCGTGACACCGCTCCCGCAGGGCGGCAACCCACGACCCCGCCTCTTCCGTCTCCCCGCCGATGAGGCGCTCATCAACCGGCTCGGGTTCAACAACGCCGGCGCGGCCGCACTGGCCCGCAACGTCATGCTGGCACGCCGCCACCTGCCGGCGGGGTTCGTGGTGGGCGTCAACATCGGGCGGAACCGGGAGACGCCGGACGAGCGGAGTGTGGACGACTACCTCGCCGCCCAGCGCCTGGTCGGGCCGGTCGCCGACTACCTGGCCGTCAACGTCAGCTCTCCGAACACCCCCGACCTGCGCCTCCTCCAGGCACCGCAACGGCTGCGCGAGCTGCTCGAGGCGCTCGACGAGGCCGGCAGGCGCCTCGGCTGCCCGCGCCCGATCTTCGTCAAGCTCGCGCCGGATCTCGGTGCCGGCGAACTTGAGGCCGTCCTGGCGGCGGCGACCGACACGCCCGCGCGCGGCGTGATCCTGTCGAACAGCACGCTCAGCCGCGATCGCCTGGCCTCATCGGCACTCCTCGCGACCGAGGCCGGCGGCCTCTCCGGCGCACCGCTGCTGACCCGTACGCGCGGCGCGGTGCGGCGCACGCGTGCGCTCGTCGGCGACCGGCTCGCCATCATGGCCTCGGGCGGCATCGGCAGCGCGGCGGACGTGCAGGCCCTGCGCGACGCCGGGGCCGATCTCGTCCAGCTGTGGACCGGGCTGGTCTATCGCGGTCCGGGCCTGATCGGTGAGGCCGTTCGCCACTCCTGATCCGGTGCCGCGGGCTGCTACGATAGGCGTCCATCTAGCCAGGGGCGCGGGCAGGACGCGCCGCTCCACTCGGAGTACTTGGTACCGATGTCCATCGAGACCAGCACCTCGTCGGCGGCTGCCCGCAAGCCGGCGCCGCATCTTGTCACCGAACTGCCCGGACCGCGTGCCCGCGCGCTCATCGCCCGCGACGACGCCGTGGTCAGCCCCAGCCTGACGCGGGCGTACCCGCTGGTGGCCGAGAGCGGCAGCGGCTATGTCGTCACCGATGTCGACGGCAACCGCTTCCTGGACTTCGCCGCCGGCATCGCGGTGTGCAGCACCGGCCACGGCCACCCCGCGGTGGTGGCCGCCATCAAGGAGCAGGCCGATCGGCTGATCCACATCGCCGCCACCGATTTCTACGAGCCACGCTACCTGGAGCTCTCCGAGCACCTGGCGCGGGTCGCCCCGTTCGCTGAGCCGGCCCGAGTCTTCCTGACCAACTCGGGCACCGAGGCGGTCGAGGGAGCCATCAAGCTGGCGCGATATCACACCCATCGGCCCGGCCTGATCGCATTCGAGGGCGCGTTCCACGGCAGGACGATGGGTTCCCTGTCGCTGACCAACAGCAAGCTCAAGCAACGCGCCGGGTTCGGGCCGCTGCTGCCCATGGTCTACCACGCCCCGTTCCCGCGGGTTCGTGCCTGGCGCGAGGGGAGCGGTGGCGACGGCAGCGCCGAGCTGGAGGTTCTGCGCCGCAGCATCCTGGGTCGCCTGATCGCGCCGAGCGACGTGGCGGCCATCGTCATCGAGCCGATCCAGGGCGAAGGCGGCTACTTTCCCGCCCCCGCCCCCTTCCTGCGCGGGCTCAGGGAGATCTGCGACGAGCACGGCATCCTGCTGGTCGCCGACGAGATCCAGTCGGGGATGGGACGCACCGGGCGCTGGTGGGCGATCGAGCACGCCGGGGTGGAGCCCGACATCGTCACCACTGCCAAGGGGATCGCCTCGGGAATGCCGATCGGCGCGTTCGTGGCCCGTGCATCGGTCATGTCCTGGCCGGTCGGCGCCCACGGGTCCACCTTCGCCGGCAACCCGATCTGCGCGGCCGCCGGGGCGGTGACCATGCAGCTCATCGAGGGCGGGCTGATGGAGAACGCCACACGGATGGGCGCTCGCCTGCGGGCCGGCGTCGAACGCGCGGCCGCAGAGCACGGGGGCGTGCGCGACGTGCGTGGCGAGGGGCTGATGATCGGCATCGAGTTCGCTTCCCACGAGGCGGCGAACGCGGTCGAGCAGGCCGCCTTCCGCCTGGGACTGCTGGTCCTCGAGTGCGGTGAAGCCACGATCCGGCTCTGTCCCCCGCTGATTGTTGACGAGGAAGCGGTCGACACCGCCATTCGGCTTCTCGGCGACGCATTCGACGCCGCGGCGCGGCCCTTCGAGGGGATGGACGAGACGGGGGGATGAGCCGGGTCCTGGTCACCGGCGCGGTCCCTTCGAAACGGACAAGTCGCCTCCGAACCGATGACCGAGGGCACTTGCGGGCTGGCAGCCCCCCCGCCCAGCATCGGGGTGAGCAACCTCGGTGCAGATCAGGAGGTGAAGCATGACCAGCCGGGCCACGTCGGCGGAGGCCGTCGAGTCCCGGACCGTGGTCTGGATCGACTCGAGGCGCGCCCTGCTCGTGCGCTGGGACGGGGCGCCGCACGTCGTACGCCTGGAGAGCGAGGTGCCGCCTCGTCGCCGCGGCGGTGAGCACGTCACCCACGATGCAATCCTGCGCACGATGGGCGCACCTGACCCCGACAGACATCGATCGGAGCACCTGCGACAGTTCCTCGAGCAGGTCGCTGCCCGCATCGACCCGCGCGACGCCGTCGAGATCGTCGGCCACGGGCCGGTGCACGAGCGGCTCGCCGACCTCGTGGCGGAGCAGGATGCGCGTCACGGCCGCTCGCGGGAGGTGACCGCCCGGCCTGCAAAGGTGCTCACCGAGGCGCAGTTGATTGCCCGGGTCCGCGAGATCGCCGGTGATCCTGCTCCGCGGGGTCGTCGCAGCTAGCCAGCCGCTAGACGGCCCGGTTGGCGACCCGCAGCGCGAGGCGAGTCCAGGCCACCAGCTGCCGGAGCCGTCGCGGGCTGAGCCGGTCGCAGGCCCAGCTCCAATGGATCGCTATCATCTCGCCGGGCTCGACGCCGTCGACGAAGCCGGCACCGTCCAGCCAGCGCGAGACGTTCTCGACGCGCGGTTCGGCGAGCCGCAGGCGGCCGTCCCGGAGCTCGAGCGGCACAGCCGAGACGACCAGCGAGTCACCGACCACGGCCTCGACCCGGCCCCATCGGATCCGGCACGAGTCGATCGCGCGCAGCACGTCGTCGACCGGTCCGCCACGCAGCAGGCCCACCCGGGGCAACACGTCCAGCACGTGGAACGCGTGCACCGGGCGTGCACCGGCCCCCACGGCCGCCTCCAACCAGCGCCACGACGGCGGTGCCAGCCGGTCGCGGAACCGATCCTCGACAGACCGATGCATCGCACCGGTGCGCACCGCATCCGTCAGCCGGTTGCCCAGCCAATAGGCCTCCACCACCGACCGATCGAGTGGATCTCCAATCCCGTTCGCGGCGGCGATCAGCTCGAGGTACGGGTAGGCCCCCTCAAAGCCCCGGGCGAGTTCGCGCAGGCCCCGGTGGTCGGCGCCCGCGGCCGCGTACTCGAGCAGGGCGCGCGGTTCGTCGGGGCCGCAGTAGCCAAGTCGATTCGGCCCGTAGGCGTAGCGGCCGAAGAGCACCGGCCCGGGTGGCGCGACCGTTGGAGCGACCGGTGCAGGGACCGGATCGAGCGCGCGCAGGCTCATCTCTCCTCCGCGACCGCAACCAGGCGACGCGCGAACTCGTCGAGGGCACCTTCCACCGCGGGCGTCAGGCCGCTGCCGGAGCCGAATGAGCTCCCGCCGATCCCGATGAACCAGTCCCGCTGCCCGACCGCGCCGAGCGCCGCAGCCAGCGCCACCGCCTGGCCAGGGCCCAGCGCATGGCTCGAGGTGGCCCCCGAAGCTGCCTCGAGCTCGGGGAGCTCCGCCAGGGGCAGCTCGGTGATGGCGCCGGGCGTCAGCCCGGCCACGCAGTCGATCACCACGCGCCGCATGTCCGACGGGTCGCCGATCAGCTGCTCGGCCGAGAGCTGTCCGACCTCCTCGACGTGCCAGCGCCGCCGCGTCGCGGCCGGGACGAGCCGCAGGGCGCGCAGCGCAGCTCCGTCATCGCCGCGGTCGATGGCGCCGCAGGCCAGCACGCGCACCGGGGTTGGGATCGATGTCCTCATCGGTCGTGCTCGATCTTCAGCTGAAGAAAGTGGGTGGCGCACGAGATGCAGGGGTCGTAGCTGCGGATCAGCTGCTCCATGCGCCGCGTCGCTTCGTCGTGCGGCAGGTGCAGCACCGCCGGCGCAAAGAGCGCCAGGTCGTGCTCAATGGCCGCCTGGTTCTGGCTCGTCGGCGGCACGATCTGCGCTCCCCGGACGATCCCCTTCGCGTCGAGCTTGTACCGATGGAAGAGGAGCCCGCGCGGCGCCTCGGTGGCCCACGCGGCAACGCCGGCCTTCGGCTTCCACGCGGCGGCCGGCCGGGCCGGCGGCGCGTAGCTCGCAACGATGTCGGCCGCCTCGGCGAGGGCATGCAGCAGCTCGACGGCGCGCGCCACGATGGAGTGGAAGACGTTTCGCCGCAGCGCCTCGGGCGAGATGCGGGTCGCCTTCAGCGCAGCTGCCGCTCGCGGATGCAGCTGGTCGGCGGCCAGCGCGACCCGAGCGGTCGGGCCGAGCAGGTAGGGCACGCCGTCCGCGGCGCTCGCCTGCAGGGCGTGCGACCAGGGTACCTGCACCTCGTGGAAGGCGCTCCCCCAGTCGTCGGGCGACAGGTCGATCCCGTCGCTCGAGACGATCCGGCCATCGCTCATGGGGTACTCACCCGGGTGCCGCAGCGAGACGAGCCTCGGTTCGCGATCCGATGGCGGCGTGTCAAGCGAGGCCGCCCACTTCACGGTCGCCTCGGCCTCGGTGATCGCGGTCTCCAGTGGCGAGCGCAGCTCGTCGAACTCCTGTGCTCGCGGCGCACGGGAGAATCCGCCGACGCGGACGCTGAGCGGGTGAATGGCCCGGGCGCCGACGATGGCCACGATTCGATTGCCGAGCTTCTTCATGCTGAGCCCGCGGCTCACCAACTCGAGGTGGTCATGCGCCATCTCGAGGGCACTCGGGTAGCCGAGGAAGTCGGGGGCGTGCAGCAGGAAGATGTGCAGGGCGTGGCTCTCGATCCATTCGCCGCAGTAGAGGAGCCGCCGCAGCAACCGGACCGCGGGGTCGATCTCGACCTCGAGGAGATGCTCGAAGGCGTGCACCGCCGACATCTGGTAGGCGACCGGGCAGATCCCGCAGATGCGGGCCACGATGTCGATCACCTCGTCCGGCGTGCGGCCCACCACCAACCGCTCGAAGTAGCGCGGCGCCTCGAAGATCCGCAGCTGCGCCGCCACCGTCCCATCGGCGGCCACCCGCAGGTCGAGCGAACCCTCGCCCTCGACGCGGGTCAGCTGGCCGACCTCGAAGTGCAGGTCGCCGTCCTGCGGCGTGCCCGTATGCATCAGGTCGTCTTTCCCTTGCTCCGGCGCCGGCGCGCCGGGGGCTGCATCACCTCGACCGCCCGCCGGCTCGCCTCGCGGAAGGCCGGTGCGTACCCGGTGAAGCCGGCGAACAGCCGGTCGACCTCGACCGCGGTCCGATCCTGGCCAAGCCAGCCCGCCAGGCTGATCGTGTTGGCGGCGTCGCGGGGACCGAAGCAGGCGTAGCAGCCCCGCAGATAGGCCGGGCACAGCGCGCCGCAGCCGACCTGCGTCACCGGGCCGAGGCAGGCGGTCCCGCCGGCGACCAGGACGCAGATCCGGCCGAGCCGCTTGCACTCGGCGCAGACCGCCTCGTCGGGCAGCTGGGGCCGGCGACCGACCCGCAGGGCGGTCAGCAGTTCCAGCAGTTGGTGCGGATCGATCGGGCAGCCTCGCAGCTCGGCATCCACGGTGACGTGCTCGGCAACCGGGGTGGAGGTGGCCAGCGACGCGATCTCCTCGGGGCGCGGGTAGACCGAGGCGCGCCACTCCGGCTCATTCGACCAGTTCCGCAACGCCTGGATCCCGCCCGCGGTGGCGCAGGCACCGATGGTCACCAGCAGCTTGGTCCGCGCTCGCAGGTCGACAATCTGTTCGGCCTGCTCCGGCGTGCTCACCGATCCCTCCACCAGGAGCACGTCGTACGGACCCATCGATCGCCGCGAGGTCGCCTCGGGGAACTCGACCAGGTCGAATCGTTGACCGATCGCGATCAGCTCATCCTCGAGGTCGAGCAGGGTGAGCTGACACCCATCGCAGGACGCGAGTTTGACGACGCCGACCCGTGGCAGGCGCGTGGCGACCATCAGATGCCCTCCCGGGTGAAGAGGTCGCCGAGCTCGGTGAGCGCGAAGACCGGTCCATCGCGGCAGACGAAGAAGGGGCCCATCTGGCAGTGGCCGCACAGCCCGATGCCGCACTGCATGTGGCGCTCGAGCGACACGAACAGGCGCTCCCGTGACACGCCGGCGTCGCGCAGCACGGAGGTGGTCGCCTGCATCATCCGCTCCGGACCGCAGACGAACGCGATCGTGGGGCGCGAGCCGAGATCGCGCTGGTCGAGGAGGTTGGTGACCACGCCGACGTGCCCCGCCCACCCCGGGCCGGAGCGGTCGACGATCTGCAGGACCTCCATCCCGCGCTCTGCCCATGCGGTCAGCTCGCTGGTGAACAGGCGGTCGGCGGGAGTGCGTGCACCGTACGCGAGCAGGATCTTCCCGAACCGACCTTGCTCGGCAAGGAGCGTGTCGACCACCGGCCGCAGTGGCGCCAGGCCGATCCCCCCGGCCACGATCACCACGTCGCGTCCCAGGGCGCGGTCGACCGGCCATCCGGTGCCAAGCGGTCCTCGCAGGCCGATCTGCCCGCCGATCGGGGTGTTGAGCAGCGCCGCCGTGGCAGGCCCGGCTCCGCGAACCGTGAGCAGCAGGTGATCGGTCGCGTACCGCGAGACGGAGATCGGGAAGGCCGGGAAGCCGGGCAGATCGACCATCACGAACTGGCCCGGCAGCCCCGCCAGGAGTGCCGGCTCGCTCGGCACCAGGGTCAGCGTGGCGGTATCGGCGGTCTCGGGGTGGCTCGCGCGCAGCGTGGTGATCTCGAAGCGTCCCGGCGTCGCGGCAGCCGGCCGGATGAACGGACGCTCGACGGGCAGCGCCGGCGGAGCGATGGCGGCCAGCTCCTCGCGGACATCGATCCCGACCGGGCACCACGTCACGCAGCGTCCGCAGCCGACACAGCCGGACGTGCCGAACTGGTCGACCCAGGTGGCGAACTTGTGGGTCAGCCACTGGCGGTATCGGTCCTCGCGCCTCGGGCGGAAGTCGCCGCCGGCCACCTTGGCAAAGCCGGGGTTGAAGCAGGAGTCCCACACCCGCTCGGTCACGTTGACGGTTCCGTCCAGGTCGGACCCGATGCTCGTCGAGGTGCAGAAGCAGGTTGGGCAGACCATGGTGCAGTTGGTGCAGGCCAGGCAGCGATCCGCCACCTGCGCCCATCGCGGACTGTCGAGCTGGTCCATCAGTCGGTCGCGCAGGCCATTGGTCGCCACCGGGTCGCCGATGGCGGCGCGCGTGGCGGCCACCGCCGCGGAGACACTGGCCTCTTCCCCGGGCGTCGCCAGGCGCCCGGGCAGCCGCGCCAGCAGGCGCTCGCCGGCCGACGAGCCGGCGTTCACCACGAATCCGTCGTCCAGCTCGGTGAGCACCAGGTCATGGCCCGAGCGGACCTCCGGCCCGGTGCCCATCGAGGTGCAGAAGCAGCCGCTCGCCGAACGCGTGCACTGGACCGCAACCACCAGCGCCGCGTCACGCCGCGCGCGGTAGTCCTCGTCCACGAACGTCCCGCCGGCCAGCACGCGGTCATGGATCCCCAGCGCGGCCAGCTCGCAGGCGCGCACCCCGATGAATGCGAGACGCGAGGGGTCGGGTGCGCTGGGCTGGAACGAGACGCTGCCGTCCGCCGCGGATCGTTTCATCTCTCCCACCTTCTGGCGCGGCGGGAAGATGAACTGCTTCCAGCTCATCTGACCGTTGACGATGTCGAAGACCCGGTCGCCGTGGCCGTCGCTGAGCCGATACCGGCCGGGCGCCTGCACGTCGCGCCAACCCACCGGCAGGTCGGCAACCGTCGCGATCTTGTCCAGCACCACCATGCCGTCCCGGACGGTGGGACCGATAACCGTACGTCCCCCCTCCCGCAGGAGATCCAACAGCGCGTCGAGCCGCGCGCGCGGCAGGAAGGCGGTCCCGGCCGCCGTCACCATGGCTCGTATTCGCGGTCCCGCGCGTACAGGTCGAGCAACTGCGTGCGGGTGGCCGTGAGGCGACGGCTGACGCTCTCGAGCAGGCGCGGGTAAAGGGTCAGCGCCAACGCTTCGTCGTCGCGAAGCAGGCCGCGCAACGCGCCTGCTTCGAGGAGGAGCACCTCGCTGGTCTCGAGCGCCACCACCGTCGAGGTCGCGCGGTACGGCGGCACGGCGGCCGACCAACCGAAGATGTCGCCCGGCTCAACCGTCATGAGCGTGGCGGTGCCGCGGCCGGCCACCGCGACGCGGAGGGCAAGCAGGCCGCGCAGCAGAACGCCGAATCGCTCGGTATCGGCGCCCTCGCGCAGCAGGACTGCTCCGGGATCCACCTCCCGCAGCTCGGCGAGTGCGGCCAGCCGCTCCCGAGCGTGGCTCGACAGACCGGCGCCGAACCAGGTCGAGCCGAGGCGCGTCGCGAGAGACCCTCCTGCGGTCACGACCCAACCATGCCAGCGGGCAGCCGCGCCCGGCAGTGCCATTCGCCGCGCGGCGACGTGCCGTTTGGCACGAGCACGGTCAGGCCGATGGCGCCTCCGCCAGCATCCGCCCACCAGCACGGTGGCCGTGGTGCTCCAGCGCCAGCTCGATCTTGCGCCGCAGGGCCGGCGGATCGGTCTCCACCAGGTCGTAGCGGACGCGGACGACCGGCTTGTTGAGGGTCATCAGACGCGTGAGGTCGATCGGCGTGGCGGCCAGCACCACGTCGGCCGGCACGGCGTTGAGGGTCGCCTCCAGCTCGCGCACCTGCGCATCGCCGTAGCCCATCGCCGGCAGCAGCGGGTCGAGGTGCGGCCAACGGGCCAGCACATCGGCGATGGAGCCGACCGCGTACGGCCGTGGGTTGATGACCGTCGCACCCCAGCGGCGCGCCGCCACCATCCCCGCCCCGAAGCGCATCTCGCCGTGGGTCAGCGTGGGTCCGTCCTCCACCACGACCACCTCGCGCCCCTCGATCGGTTCGCCCTCGAGCCGCAGCTCGCTGCGCGCCTCGATGATGGTGGCGCGCGGGTTGAGCGTCGCGATGGTGTGCCGCAGCGCCGCGACCGACTCCGGACCGGCGGTATCAATCTTGTTGATGACCACCATGTCGGCGCGGCGCAGGTTCGTCTCGCCGGGGTGGTAGCGCGTCTCGTCGCCCAGCCGCAGGGGATCGGCCACCACGATCAGCAGGTCGTGACGGTAGAACGACAGGTCGTTGTTGCCGCCGTCCCACAGGATGACGTCGCCCTCCTCCTCGGCCTGCCGCAGGATCGCCTCGTAATCCACCCCGGCGTAGATCGCGCGGCCGGCGGCGATGTGCGGCTCGTACTCCTCGCGTTCCTCGATGGTCGTCTCGTGGCGCTCGAGATCCTCCAGCGACCCGAAGCGCTGGACGCGCTGCTTCACCAGGTCCCCGTACGGCATCGGGTGGCGAACCAGGGCCGGGACGCGGCCGGTCTCGGCCACGATCTCGGCCACGCGGCGGGTGGTCTGGCTCTTGCCGGCACCGGTGCGCACCGCACAGATGGCGATCACCGGCTTGTCGCTGGCAAGCATCGTCCGATCGGGGCCGAGCAGCGTGAAATCGGCGCCGGCCGCCAGCACGCGCGACGCAAGGTGCATAACCGTCTCGTGGCTCACGTCGCTGTAGGCGAAGACGACCGTATCGGCACTCATCCGCCGGATGACCTCTTCGAGGTCCTCCTCGGGGAGGATTGGGATCCCTTCCGGATAGCGATCGCCGGCAAGCTCGGCGGGATAGCGGCGCCCAGCGATGCCGGGGATCTGGGTCGCCGTGAAGGCCACCACTTCGGTCTCCGGATCGTCGCGATAGACAACGTTGAAGTTATGGAAGTCGCGTCCCGCGGCTCCCATGATCACCACGCGGCGGACCACGGCTGCAACCTCCTTTGCATGCGGAGCGCGGCGACAGCGTCACCGCCGTGCCGGCCAGCCGACGCTACGGCCGTCTGCTACCCGTGGGCGAGTGCCATTCGGCGGCATGCGGCGGGCCATCCGACCCGCTTCGAATCGGGCGCGTGCTCCCTCCGGGTCAGTGCAGCAGGTCGGACAGGCTCGTCAGCAGGAAGCCGCGATCCCGCAGGCCCGGGATCATGATCTGCAGGGCGTCGAGGGTCTCGTAGCCGCCCAGGTGCATCAGCACCACCGAGCCGTCCACCGCCCGGCTGATCACCTTGGTGGCGATCTGCTGAGCCGTCGGCCCGCCGTCGGCGATCGGCTTCCAGTCGATGGTGTCGATGTCCCACATGAAGGTCTTGGTGTACCCGACCGATGCGGCCGCGCTCAGCACGACCGAGTTGGTGGCGCCGTATGGCGGCCGCCAGTAGGGAACCGGAACCTGGCCGGAGAACTGCTCCAGGATGGCGGCGGCATCGGTCAGCTCGTCCTTGATGAACTGGGCCGACGGAGCTCCACCGGTGGCACACGGCGCGGCCGTAGGGGAACCGCCGCCACCGCTCACCAGGTTGCAGTGGTGCATGGTGTGGTTGCCGACCTCGAACAGCTCGGGGTGGGCCTTGATGATGGCCATGATCTGCTGGCCACCGGCGGTCTGGGCCATCGCCCCGGTCGGGAAGACGGTGGCGCAGACGTGGTTGGCGATCAGGAAGTTGAGGATGTCGACGCCGGGATCCAGGCGGCCGCCCATGTCGAGGGTGAGAGCCACCGAGTGCCCCGCGCCGGGGATGGTGGAGAAGGTCTGGGCGCTTCCGGCGGGGACTCGGTTCCCCGCGCTGCATCCGGTCGCGACCGGCGTGGGAGTCGGCGTCGGGGCGACGGTCGGCAGCGGTGTGGTGTCGGGATCGCCCGAGACGATCAGCACCCATCCGGCCTCCAGGGTGTTCGGGTCGCTCGCCAGGGATGGGTACTGGCCCGCGTTCCACGACTGCAGTTGCTGGACGGTGGTACCCCATGCTCGCGCAATCGAGGAGAGTGTGTCGCCGGACCGTACGACATAGCTCACGCCCGCGGGGGTGGGGCTGGCGATCTGTGCCGGCGTGTCGGTCGGCGAGGTCGTTCCGAACGGGGTGGCCATGGCCGATGGCTGGGCGCTGGTCGGCGCGGACGGCAACGGGCTCGGCGTGGTGCTGCAGGCGGCGACCGTGAGAACGAGCGCTAGGAGTGCGCGGACGCGGCGGCCGTTCATCGGCGCCTCCTTGTCAGTTCCGGTTGTAGCGCAGGTCGTTGGCGCCGAGCGGCGGCATCGAGCCCTCGCCCAGCAGAACCGTCTCCCGTCGCAGGAGGTCCAGCTCCGCACGCAGGCGTGCCGCCGCGTCCGGCAGTTCCAGGAGGCGCTGCTTGCGCCCCAGTTCGATCTGGAGCATGCCTCCGATGGCGTAGCTGGCCGCCAGCGGATCCTCCGGCAGCCGGAACGGCTTGAGGATCTCGTCGAGGGACGCCGTCACGCGGCTGATCTCCTGCACATCTCCACCTACCGACGCGGTGGAGGCCACCAGGCGTTTCACCGTCTCGAGATAGCGGTCGAGAGCTACCTGGACCTCAGGGAGCAACTGGTCGTTGTCATCGGTGTCGCCGACCAGCTCGGGGAGGGCATCGGCCTCCACCACGGCGTAGGCTCCAGTCCGATCCACCGGGCCGAACTTCACCCGCTCGACCCCCACCGCGAGCAGCGCCCAGCGGCCATCGGCGAATTGCTCGGCGTGACGGACCTCCGCGACGGTACCGATTCGGGCAGCGCCGGTCGGCTGCGCCGCGCCCCGGCCAACCGCCTCGACCTCGGACCCCTCCGTGATCATGGACACCACGAAGCGCCCGCCCCACGCGGATCCACCGGCCACCAGGTCGCGGGTCATGGCGCGGTAGCGCTCCTCGAAGATCTGCAGCGGCAGCGGCAGGTGCGGGAAGAGCACCGTGTGAAGTGGGAAGAGGGGCAGCCGCATGGTCGGACCATGCTGGCACGGCGGGTGACGGCGCGCAAAGAGGAACGGCGCACGCACTCGGCGAGCCGACGGTAAGAGGTCGGTAAGCGCACGCCAGCAGGATTGGCAGCATGGACGACGCGGCGTTCGGTCGTGCCATTCGGGCGCTCCGTCTGCGACGCGGGTGGCGACAGCGCGACCTCGCGGCGGCCTGCTGGGTGAGCCAGCAGCTGATCTCCAGCCTTGAGCGGGGGCATGCTGCCTCCCTCTCCCTGGCCACGCTGCGGCGCGTCGCGAACGCCGCGGGCATGCGGTTCACGTTGCGGGCCGAGTGGCGGGGCGGTGAGCTCGACCGCCTGCTGGACGCCGACCACGCCGCGCTGCAGGCCACAGCCCGGCGCTGGTTGGAGAGGCTCGGGTGGCAGGTCGGAATCGAGGTGACGTTCAGCCGGTACGGAGAACGCGGGAGCATCGACCTGCTCGCCTTTCACGCGCCGTCTCGGACGTTGCTCGTCGTCGAGATCAAGACGATCGTGGCTGACATGCAAGCACTGCTGCGTGGCATCGACACGAAGACTCGACTGGCACGCGCCATTGCCCGGGAACGGAGCTGGCACGCAGCAGTGGTGGTGCCGTGCTTGCTCTTGACCGAAGGCACGACCAACCGGCGCAGGGTCGCCGAGGCCGCGTTGCTCCTTGCGCGCTTTTCACTCCGAGCGGGTCCCGCACGAGCATGGCTGCGCCGCCCGGACCCGGCCGATGGCCTGCTCCTGTTCCTATCTCCCCCACCTACCAGCCCGGGTGGTGGTAGGCGGGCTGGAAGGCAGCGGATGCGTCTGCGAAAGGTTTCGCCGAGCGTGGAAGGTGACCCGAGGGGCGCCCCCGATGGGCCGAATGCCGCCAAGTACCACCGCCGTGCGTAGGCGGGGGCGATATCGGGCCCAGACACCATTACCACCAAGCCGGGTGGTATTCGGGGGAAACGCGCCTGCGGGGCCCAGCGGCACGACGCCCTAGCCCTGGTCGATGAACTCCATATCGATCTGCGCCCGCTGCAGCTTCCCGGAGTAGTCGATGTAGACGCTCTTCCACTCGCTGAAGAAGTCGAGCGACGCCTGTCCCACCTCGCGATGGCCGTTGCCGGTCGCCTTGGTGCCGCCGAACGGCAGGTGCGCCTCAGCACCGATGGTGCCGTGGTTCACGTACCCCAGCCCGGAGTCGAAGTCGCGGATCGAACGGAACGCGAGGTTGATGTCGCGGGTGAAGAGCGAGGTCGAGAGCCCGTACTTGACGGAGTTCACGATCCGCACCGTCTCGTCCCAGTCGTCCACCGGAATGACCGATGTCACCGGGCCGAAGATCTCCTCCATCGCGATGCGCGCATCGGGCTTCACGTCGGCAAAGATGGTCGGCTGGAAGAAGCTCCCCTTCGACAGGCCACCATCGCGCGCCGGCTCGCCGCCGATCACCAGATCGGCCTCCCCGCGACCGATGGCGGCGTACGCCGCGATCCGCTCGACCGCCTTGTCGTTAATGACCGGCCCGACATCGGTCCCCTCGTCCAGGCCGTCGCCCAAGACCAGGGACGCCACGCGCTTGCGGAGCGCCTCCACGAAGTCGCTGTAGACGGCACGGTGCACGATCAGCCGCGAGGCGGCGGTGCAGCGCTGGCCGCTCGTTCCGAAGGCCGACCAGACGGCGCTGTCCAGGGCCAGGCCCAGGTCAGCATCGGACCACACGACGATCGGGTTCTTGCCGCCTAGCTCCAGGCTGACGCGCTTGAGCGTCTTCGCGGCGCGGGTGCTGATCTCGACGCCGGTGTCGGTGTGGCCGGTGAAGCTGATGACACGCACATCGGGGTGCTCCACGATGGCGTTGCCGACCTCCGCGCCGGAGCCGGTCACCAGGTTGACCACGCCCTCGGGGATGCCGCCCTCCATCAGCAGCTCGACGAAGCGGATCGCGCAGGCCGGCGTGTCGGAGGCGGGCTTGATCACCGCGGTATTGCCGCAGATGAGCGCCGGGAAGAGCTTCCAGCCGGGGATCGCCACGGGGAAGTTCCACGGCGTGATGATCCCGACTACGCCGATCGGCCGGCGAATGGCCATCGCGAACTTGTCGGGCATCTCGGAAGGAACGGTCTGCCCGAAGAGGCGGCGACCCTCGCCGGCCATGTAGTAGGCGACGTCGATCGCCTCCTGGACGTCGCCGCGCGCCTCGGTCAGCACCTTGCCCATCTCGCGGGTCATGAGCCGCGACAACTCTTCCTTGTGTTCGGCCAGGATGCGCGCGACCTTGAACAGGATCTCGCCGCGCTTGGGCGCCGGCATCAGCGACCAGGCCGGGTAGGCGCGCCTGGCCGCGTCGACCGCGGCGTCGACATCGGCGGCACTTGATGACGGGAAGGTACCGATCAGGTCCTCGTGGTTGGCCGGGCTGACGCTGTCAAAGGTGGCACCGGAGCGGGCCGCGACCCATGCTCCGCCGATCAGGTTCTGGTAGGTGGTGGTGGAAATGGTCACGATTGAAGGTCTCCTCGTTGAGGCGGCGACAAGGCCGATGGATGACGAGTGATGTGGAACCCGATTCTACGGCCCCGGCGGCCGTCCGCCTGATACCCTCCGCCCGATGACCGAACTCCACCAGGCCCTCGCGGAACGTGTCAGCGGCTGGCGCACGACCGGCTATCCCCACAACAGCTTCCCGGCGATTGCCGAGATTCTGCTGCACGCCCGAAACGAAGACGGCTCCTCGCGCTACTTGCGCGAGCCGCAGATCCGCGCCCTGGAGACCTACTGGTACCTGCGGCTGGTCGAGGGCACCCCGCACGTCGCGGACCTCTACGAACGCTGCTTCCCCAGGTCTCCGACCGCCTCGCCGCCCTGGACCTGGACCAGCCGGCCATCAAGAAATACGGGCACTTCTTCGAGCACCGGCCCGCGTCGGCGCGGGTCCACCTGGAGCAAATGGACTCCAGTCGGGCCCGGGTGGTGATCGATGACTTCATCAGCGCGTCCATCCTCGAGCGGCTGGGCCAGACCGAGGGCGTTCTGGCGCCGCAGGTGACCGACTGGCGCAGCATGGTGGACTCGGTGATGATCGACCCCGCCTACGACGGTGAGGTCTTCAACGTCCTGGTCGCGGACGTGCCCGAGCGCAAGACGGACGTGGTCGAGGGGAGCTACGAGGTCGACGTGCCGGCTGGTTCATCGGCTCCGGTTGCGGTGAAGATCAGGGACATGCTGGGCGAAGAAGTCCAGGTTCTTCTGCCGCGGCCGGCGGCAGGTGGGCGTGCCCAGCATGGGGGCGCGGGAGGCGCGCCGCGCGTTTCCACCACCTACGCATGACCGTGGTAGTAGGCGTGATTTCTGGGGTCGCGCGACGGTGAGCGGGTGCCCTTCACGCTCAACGTGGCCCTGCTGAGCCGCCAGCACCGCCGTTCGTCGCGCCTACCACCACCCCGGTTGGTAGGTGGCAAGTCACGGCTACCGGTACTCGTCCTCTGTCGCGCGGGGCCTGGAAAGATCGGGACAAATGGCCCTATCCGCCCCCGCGTGGCGTCGCCACGCTGGCCGCACAACTGAACAGCCTCGGCGGTGGGAAGAGATCGTTTCGTAGCAATACGGGGCTGAAATCGTGGCGCTCCCACCGTCGAGGCAGGTACTCGGCAACGCCGGTCCGATGCGGGCCGGCGTCGTCGTGTCCGGGCACCCCGCACCGCCTCGTGTAGGGTTGGGCCGAACGGCACTTCCGCGCGCCTCGCCTGCGAGGCGACGATGGGCGCCGGATCAGCCGCGTGGAGGAGAGGGTGAGCATGCCAGCTGCCGGCACGAGCCCGGGGGGCACCTCCCCCGTGCTCGAGTGCCGCGACCTGCGCAAGAGCTTCGGCGATCGCGTGGCTGTCGACGGCGTCGGATTCACCATCGCGCCGGGTGAGACGTACGGCCTGCTCGGCCCCAACGGCGCCGGCAAGACGACCACCATCAGCATGATCTGCGGGATCCTGGCCCGCGACAGCGGCACCGTCAGCGTGGCCGGGCAGCCGGTCGACGTCGACACGCCGGCCGCCAAGGCCACGATCGGCTACGTGCCGCAGGACCTGGCCATCTACCCCGACCTGACCGCCCGCGAGAACCTAGGCTTCTTCGCCCGCCTCTACGGCCTCAAAGGTGCCGATGCAAAGGCGCGCATCGACGATGTCCTCGCGGTGGTCGGCCTGACCGATCGAGCCGGAGACCGTACCGACCAGTACTCGGGCGGCATGAAGCGCCGCCTGAACATTGCCATCGGGCTCCTTCATCGGCCGCAGCTGCTGGTCCTCGACGAGCCGACCGTGGGGGTCGATCCGCAGAGCCGCAACGCGATCCTCGAGTCGGTCGAGGCGCTGGGCCGCGAGGGGATGGCGATCCTGTACACGACCCATTACATGGAGGAGGCCGAGCGCCTCTGTCACCGGGTCGGGATCATCGACACCGGGACGATCCGCGCCGAGGGGACGCGCCGCGAGCTGGTGGCGCTCATCGGGCAGCGGGACAAGGTGAAGCTGACCGCCACCGGCGACCTGGCCGCCGCCGCCCGGTCGCTGGCCGATTTTGCCGGAGTGGCGGACGCGACGCCCAACGACGGCGGGCTGGAGCTGATCGTCGACGATGCGCGCGGCGCGCTCCCGCGCCTGCTCCAGACCGCCGCGGACGCTGGCCTGGCGGTGACCACTGTCGAAGTCGTCGAACCTGACCTCGAGGCGGTCTTCCTGCACCTGACCGGCCGCGCGTTGCGCGACTGACGCGGGGCCGATACCGATGCACGCCGCCCTGGCCATCGCCGCCAAGGACCTGCGGCAGCGGGTCCGCGACCGCTCGGCGATCGTGGTGGCGGTGATCGCCCCGTTCGCGCTGGCCGCCGTCTTCAGCGTGCTGATGCCGAGCGGCGGGAACGAGTTCACGGCTCGCTACACGATCATCAATGACGACGGCGGACCGATCGCCACCGCCTTCATCGACGGCCCCATGGCCGCTCTGACCGATGCTGGCGTGGCCGAGCTCGTCGAGGTCGCCTCGGAGGCCGCGGCGCGGGAGCAGGTCGACGCCGGCGAGCTGGACGCGGTGATCCTGATCCCCGAAGGCTTCAGCGACGCAGTGCTGGCCGGTGGCGGAGCGGAGCTGACGATCGTCGGCAACACCGATGCGACCCTGGGGACCGAGGTCGCCCGCGCTGTTGCCTCGGCCTTCATGGACGAGCTGGCTGCGATACGCCTGTCCGTCGCCGCCGTCCTCCACGCCCAGGGCGGGGCTCCCGACCCGGCCTACGCCGCGTACCTCGCGGAGCGGGCGCAGCGGTCGGTGACGCCTATCACCCTGGCGGGCACCCTGGCCGACTCGCGGCAGTTGGGCGCCACCACCTTCTATGCCGCCTCGATGGCGATCTTCTTCCTCTTCTTCACCGCGCAGTTCGGTGCGCTCTCGCTCCTCGGGGAGCGGCGAGGCGGCACGCTCCCTCGCCTCGTGGCAGCACCCATCCCGCCGTGGGCGATCGTTGGGGGCAAGACGCTCGGCAGCTTCGTGCTCGCGGCCGTGGCGATGGCCGTGCTGGTGGTGACCTCCACCGTCCTCCTCGGCGCGACCTGGGGCGATCCGTTCGCCGTCGCGATCCTTGTCCTGGGTGCGGTGGTGGCGGCCATGGGCATCACCGCGCTGATCACCACCCTGTCGCGCACCGAGGAGCAGGCCGGAAGCTTGAACTCGATCGCCGCGGTCACCCTGGCCATCCTGGGCGGCGCCTTCTTCCCGCTGGCGCGCGGTCCCGACATCCTCCAGCAGGTCAGCCTGCTGACCCCGCACGCCTGGTTCCTGCGCGGCATCTCGGACCTCGGTCCGGCCGGTACGGGAATCGGAACCGTGCTGCTGCCCCTCGCGGCGCTCTTCGTCATCGGTTTGGTGAGCGGTGCCATCGGTCTCGCCCGGGCAGGACGCCTGGTGGTGGCCCGGTGAACCCGATGAAGGCGCTCGCGATCGCCGGAGCGAACCTGACCCGCATGGGGCGGGATCGGCTCGGCCTCTTCTTCGTGGTCCTGCTGCCGATCATCCTGGTGCTGGTGCTGGGCCTCCAGTACGGGTCGAGCTTCAGCCCGAAGATCGGCGTGCATGCGGCGGATCCGGGGGAGCTCGGAGACCAGCTGATCGCCGGCTTCGGCGAGATCGAGCCGGAGGCCTGGGTCGTGATGCGTTATCCCGACGAGGCCGCCCTGCGCGATGCCGTTGAGCGCGGCGCCGTCGACGCCGGACTGGCCCTGACGGACCGCTACGACGAGCGGGTGCGGGCCAGTGAGACGGTCGAGGTCGAGTTCCTCTCCCAGGCGGGAAAGGTGGGGATCGGCATCCAGGAGACCGTCCGGGGGCTCGTCGCCGAGCAGGCGGCGAGCGTGCGCGCCGCGCGCTTCGCGGTGGCCGAGGCGGGTGGGTCGGTGGGCGACCAGCTCGCCGCGGTGGCAGGGATCGAAACCACCCTGCCAGACCTGTCGGTCAGCACTGAGACCGTCGGGAGCGAGGTCTTCCCCCGCGAGCTGCTCGGCTTTGCCCTTGGCGCGCAGAGCCAGCTGGTCCTGTTCGTCTTCCTCACCTCGCTCACCGGCGCCACCCAGCTGATCCTGACACGAACGCTGGGTGTCTCGCGGCGGATGCTCTCGACCCCGACGTCGACCTCGACCATCCTGCTCGGCGAGGCGCTCGGGCGCTTCGGCGTGGCCATGATCCAGGCGCTGATCATCGTGATCGCGTCGGCGCTTGCCTTCGGCGTGGCGTGGGGTGATCCGCTCGGCACGGCCGCGGTGGTCATCGCCTTCTCCCTGGTGGGTGCCGGCGCAGCAATGCTCATCGGCTCTGTGGCCTCCAACCCCGAGCAGGCGGGCGCGCTGGCCGTGGTCGGCGGGCTGGTTTTCGCGGCGGTGGGCGGCTGCATGGTGCCGCCGGAGGTCTTCCCGCCGGTCATGCAGACGATCAGCCGCTTCACGCCCCACGCCTGGGCGCTGGATGGCCTGCGCACGCTGGCGGTGAACGACGCGAACCTCTTCGGGGTGCTGCCGCAGGTCGGCGTTCTGGCGGCTTTCGCCGTCGTGCTGTTGGGCCTGGCGACGTGGCGACTGCGAGCGGCGCTCGCGGGCTGACCTCCACGGTCCCCGTCCGCCTGTTGTAACCGGCTGCCCTTCCCCAGAGGCGCGGCTACTGGTCGCGAGCCCTGCGCTTGCGGGGGAAGAGCTCCTCCATTGGGAACAGCCGCTCCAGCGTCTCTGCGACAGAGGAGACGTACGCGGCCTCGCCACCCGCGGGTAGGTCGGCCTCCGCCGACCGCCGAATCAGCGCGTGGACATCAATCGGCGAACCGGACTCCGAATCCTCGCCT
>Ga0209640_10001556_pt1 | contig 19512 bp, 16 predicted proteins | sample RifCSP10_1_FD_184018 | JGI IMG/M metagenome (GOLD analysis project Ga0209640, IMG submission 184018) | Soil microbial communities from Rifle, Colorado - Rifle CSP2_sed 10_1 (SPAdes) (version 2) | ecosystem: Environmental > Terrestrial > Deep subsurface > Rock core/Sediment | place: Rifle...
GTGCAACTTTTCTCGATGTGACGATCCGTGACGGACTCTGAACCAGGGCCGGGCTATTGATTTGTTCACGATTCACGATATATCGGGCCTAAAGTGAATTCGTTACGGCGACGAAACGGATAAGGGGCACAAGATGAAAACATTATGGGTAGCGCTCTTGGCTTGTTTGCTGTGGAATTCTGATCTGGCGGCGCAGAGTCCGTTTTACCAGGGCCAAACCGTGACCATCCGCGTCGGCTTCACCGCCGGCGGCGCATTTGATGTATGGGCCCGCCTTATCGCTCAAAATTTAGGGAAATACATTGCGGGAAATCCGTCCTTCGTCGTGCAAAACATGACCGGCGGCGGCTCGATGATCGCCGCCAACTATATCTACGGCGTCGCCAAACCGGATGGTTTGACTCTCGGCGTCGTAAGCCCCGGGCTGTACATCCAACAGCTCTCGGGCCAAAAGGAAATCAAGTTCGACTGGTTTAAGTACAGCTGGATCGGCTCGCCGGAGAAGACCGATCGGATTTTTTATATTCGCGCGGATACGCCGTACAAAACATTGTTGGATCTGCGCGATGCCGCAGAGCCGCCCAAGTGCGGCGCCACCGGGCTTGGCACCGCGGCCTATTATTTTCCCAGACTTCTCCAGGAAGCCTTCGGCCTCAAATTGGCGATGGTGCCCGGTTATAAAGGCGCGGCCGATGCCAATCTGGCGATCGAGCGCGGCGAGGTCCAGTGTTGGTGCGGCTCAGTGCAAGCGTATTTCGGCAGCGAACCGGGCCGCACTTGGGCCAAGACAGGTTTTGTCCGAGTGCTCACGCAAGGCGGACAAACGCGCCATCCCAACCTGCGCAATATTCCCACCGTGTGGGAATACATGGACAAGCAGAAAGTCGGCGAACTGCATAGACGGATCGCGAAAATATTTGTGCTGCCCGATGAGATGGGTCGCCCATTCTTCGGCCCTCCGGGAATTCCCGCCGACCGCCTCAAGACGCTGCGCGATGGCTTTGCCAAGATGATGAAGGACCCCGATGTCATCGCCGATGCAAAAAGCAAAGGGCTCGAACCAAGCCTCATGACCGGCGAGGAGGTAGAAGCTTTGGGACGGGAGATCGGCACCGTGCCGCCAGATCTCCTCGAACGCATGAAGCCGCTTCTGGAGAAGTAGGCGCAACTGGATCGGCACGGGAGGAAGACGATGGGAGCGATTGACGCTGACGCGCACGTGATCGAGACAGTGCAGACGTGGAGTTATCTGGCAGAAGCTGAGCGACGCTTTACGCCTCAACTGATGAGGCAGAGCTTCGGCGCGGATCTTCTCAGTAACGAAGGCGCCGCCGTGCGCGATTTCTGGGTGGTCGAAGGGCGCGCGCACGGCAAAGACCGCAATGTCGGCACGGACACGTCGCAGGAGTCGCGCGAGATGCTGAGCGTCGAGGCGCGGCTCGCTCACATGGACCAGCTCGGGATCGAGACCCAGGTGCTTTATCCAACACTGTTTCTCCGGCCGATCGTCCAGGAAGCCGAGCGCGAACGCGCTCTGTGCAAGTCCTATAACCGCTGGATGGGAGACCTTTGGCGCCAGGGCAAGGGGCGCTTGCGCTGGGTGGCGAAACCGCCGTTGCGCCTCCTCGAGAAAATGCCGGAGGCGATCAGGGAGGAGCTTGAATGGGCCAGGAACAACGGCGCCTGCGGCATCTTCATGCGCGGCCTGGAATGCGAGCGAGCGCTCGGCGACCCGTATTTTTATCCGCTCTGGGAGATCTCCGCAAAGTTGGACCTGCCCGTCTGCATCCATTCGGCCAACGGCAGCTTTCTCCATCATGATTTCTTCGCCGACGACACCACTTTTACCAAGTTCAAGCTGGCTGTCGTCGGTGCGTGTCATACGCTGCTCGAAAAGGAGCTGCCAAAACAATTCCCGAAAGTCCGTTGGGGCTTTGTCGAGGTCAGCGCGCAATGGGTGCCCTATGTTCTGAACGACCTGGCCGACCGCTATCGACGCAAGGGCCGGTCGTTTCCTCCGGACGCGCTCACCGCGAATAACATGTGGGTAGCATGCGAGAACACGGACGACCTTCCTTACGTCTTGAGCCATACGGGCGAGGACAGTCTGATGATCGGCACCGACTACGGTCACCATGATCCCTCATCCGAGCTCAATGCCATTCAGTTGCTACGCAACGATAAACGCATCACACCGGCGGCAGCCAAAAAGATTCTTGAAGTGAATCCGCGAAAGTTTTACGGATTGCAGTAACGCTTCCAGTATGCTGAACATTTGAATTGGCTAGAACTTGACTCAACCCACCCGCGACTTTCTCCAAATCCGGCTCCCAGCTTTGTTTTGGACGCGATTCACGATATATCCGGCGTGTTATGGATTTTGGTATCTTCGACCACCTGGATCGGAACAACCTTCCCTTAAACGAATACTATGAGGCGCGTCTCCAACTGATCGAGGCCTACGAGCAGGCGGGCTTTTACGCCTACCACGTGGCGGAGCATCACTCGACGCCCATCGGCCTGGCGCCGTCGCCGAGCGTCTTTCTCTCCGCCATCGCCCAGCGGACGAAGACATTGCGCTTTGGACCGATGGTCTATGCCCTACCCTTGCACCATCCGCTGCGGCTGATCGAAGAGATCTGCATGGTCGATCAACTGAGCGGTGGCCGACTCGAGATCGGTTTCGGCCGCGGCTCCTCGCCGACGGAAGTGTCTTTTTACGGCCAGGATCCCGCCAACGCTCAGGAGATCTACACCGAAGCTCGCGAACTGATCCTGCGCGGCTTGACGCAAAAACGGCTGACGTTCGAAGGCAGGTTTTTCTCGTTCAAAGACATTCCGATGGAGCTTGAGCCGTTGCAAAAACCCCATCCGCCGATGTGGTACGGCGTCCACTCGGTTGAAGCCGCCGACCGCGCGGCGCGCCAGGGGCTCAACATGGTGAGCCTGGACTCGGCGAAAGACACGCGCACTTACAATGATCGCTATCGCCGGGTATGGCGCGAATTGCACGGCGACCAACCGACACCCAAGCTCGGCCAGAGCCGCTTCATCGTCATCGCCGAGGACGGGAACCAGGCGCTCGCCGCCGCGCAGCGCGCCTATCCGATATGGCACAAGCATTTCTACTATCTGTTTTACCTACGCGGCGGCAAACCGGCGCATCCGCGGCCGGACACCTTCGACAAGATGATCGAGATCGGCCACGCGATCGCGGGCGATCCAGATGACGTTGCAAAATTTCTCCAACGGCAAATCGACCAATCGGCAGCTAATTATCTGGTTGGACAATTCGCCTTCGGCGACCTGTCGCTTTCCGAATCGCTGCGCTCGGTGGACTTGTTTCGAAAACACGTCATGCCGCAGTTGCGCACAACCGAATAGGCTTCGTAAAGTGCACGAAATTTTAACCACAGAGCTTCAGAGTGCACAGAGTTCCGAAGTATTTCATCGGGAATTTTCTCGGCGTACTCGGCGTCTCGACGGTGAACGATCGATCACTTTCGCGCGCTTCGCGGTGAATAAAACAAAATCGAACGTGAGAGCCATTGTAATCTCACAAGGAGGCTGAAATGGAAAAGATCGGCTTTGTCGGAACCGGCGCGATGGGCAGTGCTTTGCTTTCACGTTTGAAATTGGCGGGTGTCGTTGCAACGGCGTTCGACATCGCACCCAAAGCGATGGACGCCGCCCGCGCCGAAGGCGCTCAGACCCTGCCCTCCGCGAAAGCGGTGGCTCAGGCTTCGACGATCATCGACGTGGTGGTGCGCACCGATCAGGAAGTGCTCGAATGCGTGCTGGGCAATGACGGCGTTTTGGAAGGCGCTGCGCCGGGTTCGCTGGTTCTGCTACACAGCACCATCCGGCCGACAACGACAAAGACAGTCGCGCATGCTGCGGCGGACAAACGAGTGAACGTGATCGACGCCTGCATGACCGCCGTTCCGCACATGGTGCGACAGGGCGGATTGACCTTTCTCGTTGGCGGGCAGAAAGCATTTTTCGATCGCGCCAAGCCGCATCTGCTCATGATGGCGAAGGACGCGGTGCACATGGGCCCGCTTGGCTGCGGCAACGTCACCAAGCTGTTCAAAAATATGGTCACCGCCTCCGAAGCGCTGATCGTTTACGAAGCCCTGCAGATCGCCAAGGCCGGCGGTGTGAGCTACAAAGCCGCGCTCGATGTGATGCAAAAGACCAAATCGCAGCACATTCTGGATCGCTGGGAAACAAGGTACGACATCTCGGGAGGCGAGCTGAAATTCGATCCGGGATCGAATCTCTACGATAAAGACCTGCCGCTGGCCGCAGAAGTCGGCAAAAGCCTTGGCGCAGATATCCCAGTGGTCCAAGCGCTCAACCAGCTCGGCGTCAAGTTGAACGGCGGAAAGGTCAGTATCTAAAAAGGATGAAAGCGAAAGGATAAAGGATCAAAGAGGATCTGATTCATCCTTTTGCCTTTATACTTTTATTGATGCGAGTTAGAATTTACCGCGGCCATCGGGTCGAGCTTGACTCCGACGAGATTCGCGCACGCGAGTGGGTGGCGCGGGCGACCATCGTCGTTGTCGAAGGCAAAAAAGACAAACGCATTCCTATCTTCGGCCGGCGCCGGGCGACTTTCGCCACACAGAGACAGGCGGATGCTTACGCACTCGAACTGGCAAAACTATGGATCGACGGCAAAACCTGGGGAACCAACGGCCACGGTTAAGCAGAAAACTCGTTTGTGCCCTTTGTGCCCTTTCTGGCGAATCGTCTTTTCGCATGCCCTTTTGCATGGCTTTCACGGCGAATAAGCCGCGGCTCGCAGGCGGTTTCGATCGTGTGGTAATTCCAAATGGTCCAGAATAGGTCCGATCGGGACGATCCCCGTCGGATTCACGTTAAGCTGGCTATAGTAACCGGCCTTGATCTTCTGCAGATCCAGTGTGTCTTTGATGCCCGCCCACTGATAGAGCTCGCGCAGGTAATTTGTCATATTTGGATAATCCTGGATGCGCCGCAGGTTGCACTTGAAATGACTGTAATAGACTAAATCGAAGCGCAATAGCGTGGGGAATGCGCGCCAGTCGGATTCGGTCATCCGCTCCCCTGCCAGATAGCGCCGCTCACCCAATAACTGCTCCATCATATCGAGACAAACAAATATTTTACTCGCCGCTTCTTCATAAGCCTCCTGACTGCGGGCGAAACCGGCGCGGTAGACGCCGTTGTTTAAATGGCTGTAAACAATGTCGTTGATGCGGTCGATTTCGGCGCGGAGATCTTCCGGGTAAAAGTCGTAACCGGCGTCCGTGTGCGCGCCAAATGCGGAATTAAACATGCGGATGATCTCGGACGACTCGTTGTTCACAATCGTTCGCCGCTCGCGATCCCATAAGGTAGGCACCGTCACCTTGCCGCTGTAGCGCGAGTCGGCCGCGGCATAGACCTGATAAAGGCGAAACACGCCGTCGTCGCACGGCTGCAAATCATCGATCCCGTTCGAATAAGACCAGCCTTCGGTCTTGGGCTTGTCTGCGAGGGACATGGAGATCACGTTTTCGAGTCTTTTTAGCTTGCGAAAAATGATCGTCCGATGCGCCCACGGGCAAGAGTAGGAGACGAATAGGTGGTAGCGACCCGGCTCGGCCTTGAAACCGCCGCTTCCCGATGGGCCCGCGCTGCCGTCGGCCGTGATCCAATGGCGGAACTGCGAATCGGCGCGCTGAAAATGGCCGCGCGCATCGGCGGGAATCCGGTCGTCGTTTTTCCATGTACCTTCGAGCATGTAACCCATCGGCCTGTTCCTCTCTGGATTAAGAATGCCTTACTCCTATCAAATCGACCTCACCCGTGGAAAGAGAGCACAGATCAGGCGCTTAAACGGTGTTAAATATGTGCTAGACTCCAAATAGATGATTAGAAGACTCAAACATCTAGGGGTCGTCGTTTTGTTGCTTTTCATCGTATTGCAGGCCAAGCATGTGGCCTGGGGCGCAGCCGACCAACTTGAAGAAGTCTTACAAGAACAAACCAAAGCGCGCAGGGAAGACAAAGTGAAGGAGCTTCGGCGCCAGGAACAAATCGAAAATCTCAAACGTGACCAAGATTCGAGTCGGTTACAGCGCCAATTGGATCAGACCAAGCAGGAGAACACCGAGCCATCGCGGCCGCAGCAGCTAGAAGCGACGGAAACGCAGCGCCGGATCGATCAGCAACGGAACGATCAACAACTCCAGCGCCTGCAAACCGAGCAGCAGATAAATCGCATCCAGCGCGAGACCGATCCGTTACGTCAGCAGCAGCAGATCGAAAGCTTGCAGCGCCGGCAGCGAATCGATGCCCTGCAAGACCAAATCCGCCGCAACCAAACCCAGCAAGATTTAGATCGCCTGCGCCAGCAGCAAAACAACCCGCGCTAGGGCGACCCGCTCTCATACCCGTGTCGCTCTATGGTGCCATTTCACAAGGACGGGGTACGGCAGATTGATGAGCAGCGCGACTGCGGTTAGCAGTCGGAAATCAACACAACAGAAACCGGGGTGAGCCTATCTCTGGATGTCAAATCCGGTTCAGATCGGCTCTACCAGTAACAATCACTCAAGCGTGAATCTAGCCCGGAACGTTGGAAATCCGATGCGCACGGCGCATACCTTCCCAGGTAACGAACAGAGTGGGATCACTCATGGGCGGCGCTTTGGCGCGATTGCTACGTCGTAAGTACATCTTCACCCAGTAATCATAAAAATACTCGAGATCCTGCTGTGCTTGCTCCAGGCGCCCTTCGGCAGTTTGGTAATTAACCGTAACCCATTTCCCCTTCAATGAAATTCCTATCAAGGTGGTGACGTCTCGGTTGTCTAAGTAGGAGCCGGCGCCGCGCAGTATTTGCGAAATACTGTAAGGGTCCGGCATTTTGTTTGGGTCCTGACGTTTGATTTTCCCGCGCACATCGAAGCACTCGATCTCGTCGGGCGAGAAGCGCAAATCAACCTGTCCCTCCGAGCACGAAACGATGGGCCGGACCCTTGTACCGCGGAGCAATTCGCGGACAAATCGAGAAAATGAAAACTTTACATTCCCGCTGGAAATCGCTTGTCCCCTTACCAGATAGGTTCCGCTTCTGATCTCAAGGTCAAAGGCCGAAAAACTGAATTTTTCAAGTGCCTGGCCGAGCGCGCGCAGTTGATGCGCGAAGCCGGGGCAATCCGCGCCACCCGTCTCGCTTGGCTTGGCGACTGTGCGATTCTCTTCTACGATCACGGTTTGACTCTTGGCGGTGTTTTGTTTCATGGTCTGCCTCCAAGGCGACGCGCTGACTATAATCGTTTCGCTTTCGGCGGCTCGGCGGTCACGGCAGCTTCGGCGAATAGGCCATCCACTGGTGACCCGTGGCTTTCCGCCCTCCCCTCGCGGAGAGTTCGGCTTTTTCAGGCGAGTATGGAAAGAGTCGCTTTTTGACTCCACTCCTCTAAAGGTGACCATGAGAGCAATGCCAATGCCATATCCTAAATGGGCAAAACCTTCCCTGAAAAGAGCGTAATGTCGCACGGAATTTGTAATGATTCTGCCATTTGTGGCAACGTGGCACGTCAGGAAGGCAGGCGCAGGCGGTCTGAACCCGATTAGTGACTCCGCCTGACCAAAACAGCGGCGAACCAGTCGGCATCACCCGGCTGCTTGCACATGGGCAAACCGGCGAAAACGGGAACTCAAATAGAGAAGGATTGCCGCGCTCGGAGCGGCGGGTGCCGAGCTTACGGCAGGTCAGTTTTACCCATAAGAAAACGGTCGCACTTTCGGGCGGCGCCGCGTCCCTCGTTGATCGCCCACACCACAAGGCTCTGACCGCGGCGGCAATCTCCAGCGGCGAAGACTCCCGGCACGCTGGTCGCGAACTGACCGTACTCCGCTTTGGCGTTGGAGCGCGGATCTCGCTCAACCCCCAATTGCGAAAGCACCGCGTCCTCCGGGCCGAGAAAACCCATCGCCAGCAACACTAAATCGGCCTTCAGTATCTTCTCCGATTTGGGTACGCGCTTGGGAATGAAAGCGCCCTGCTCGTTCTTCGTCCACTCGACATCGTAGATATGAAGCTCTTTGACGTTGCCTTGTTCGTCGCCGAGGAACTTCTCTCCGGTGGTAAGATAAATGCGCGGATCGGCGCCGAAGCGGGCCGCCGCTTCCTCCTGGCCATAGTCCAGCTTGTACACCTTGGGCCATTCCGGCCACGGATTGTCCGGTTGCCGCGTGTCGGGCGGGCGCGGCAGAATTTCAAGTTGAGTTAAAGTCTTGCACCCGTGGCGCATTGCCGTCCCCACGCAGTCCGTGCCGGTGTCGCCGCCGCCGATGACGATCACATGCTTATCTTTGGCGGAAATGAAAGCGCCGTCTTGATGCGCCGAGTCGAGCAGACTCTTGGTGTTGGCGCGGAGGAATTCCATCGCCATGTAAATGCCTTGGAGCTCGCGCCCCGGAATCGGCAAATCGCGCGCTTGAGTCGCCCCGGTACAAACAACGATCGCATCGTACTCATCTTTCAATTCCGTCGCCCCCAGGTCCACGCCGATGTGCGCGTTGGTAACGAAACGAACGCCTTCTTCGGCCAGCAGATCGACGCGTCGTTGGACGATCTTTTTATCGAGCTTCATATTGGGAATACCGTACATGAGCAGACCGCCGATGCGATCGTCACGCTCGTAAACGGTGACCAGATGACCGGCACGATTGAGCTGCGCGGCGCAGCCGAGGCCGGCCGGACCCGAGCCGATCACGGCGACTTTCTTGCCGGTGCGCTTTTCCGGCGGTTCGGCAGTCACCCACCCTTGGGCGAAGCCGTTGTCGATGATTGCGGCCTCGATGTTTTTGATCGTCACCGGCGCCTCGTTGAGGCCGAGCACGCAGGAGCCTTCACAGGGCGCCGGACACACCCGTCCGGTAAACTCGGGGAAGTTGTTGGTCTTGTGCAAGCGCTCGAGAGCTTCTTTCCATAGGCCGCGGTATACCAGGTCGTTCCATTCCGGAATGAGGTTATTGACCGGACAGCCGGACGCCATGCCGCTGATCAACACGCCGGTGTGGCAGAACGGAATGCCGCAATCCATGCAGCGCGCGCCCTGATTGCGCAACTTGTCTTCGGCGAAGTGTTCGTGAAACTCATTCCAATCCTTGACTCGCTCCAGCGGCGAACGATCGTGCGGCAGCTCGCGCTCATATTCCATAAAGCCGGTTGGTTTTCCCATCTGCGATTCGTCTCCTAACAATAAAAAGCGCTCACGCGAACCCTCCGCGCGCCACCGCAAGAGCACTATTTTCGAAAATATGGATTCGCAGCCGGCTAGCGTCGACTCAAAACAAACGATTCAAAGAAGTCGAGGGTTCGCGCTAATTGCCGCTTACCCGCGCCGCGTCGTTCTTGTTGGCCTCGAACGCCGCCATCAGCGCTTCATCACCCACCAACCCCTTCGCTTCAGCGGCTTGCAGGGCTTCGAGCACGCGGCGGTAGTCGCGCGGCATCACCTTGACGAACTTGCCGGCGGTTTCCTGCCACAACGCCAGGAGCTGCCACGCCCGCGCACTGCGCGTATAGACGGCGTGGCGCTTGAGCATTTCTTCGACCTCCTGAAGGTCGCGCTGATCAAGCCGCTCAAGCGCAACGGTTTCAAGATTACAACGATGCTTGAACGTGCCGTCCTCATCCAACACGTAGGCAATGCCGCCGGACATTCCGGCGGCGAAGTTGCGCCCGGTTTTACCGATGACGACGACCCGCCCGCCGGTCATATATTCGCAGGCGTGATCACCGACGCCCTCGATCACCGCGCGCACGCCGCTATTGCGCACGCAAAACCGCTCACCGGCCATGCCGCGAATGTAGGCTTCACCGTTGGTCGCGCCGTAGAACGCGACGTTGCCGACGATGATGTTTTCCTCCGGCACGAAGGTGGAACCTTCCGGCGGATAAAGAACGACTTTGCCGCCCGAGAGCCCTTTGCCGAAATAATCATTGGCGTCGCCTTCAAGCTCGAGCGTCATGCCCGGCGGGATGAAGGCGGCGAAGCTCTGTCCGGCGGAGCCCTGGAAATGAAAATGGATGGTGTCCTCGGGCAGCCCCTGCGGTCCAAAGCGGCGCGTCACCTCGCTGCCGAGTATGGTGCCGACGACGCGATTGGTATTGCGAATATCGAGGGTCGCTTTGACTTTTTCGTTGCGCTCGAGCGCCGGCGCGGCCAGATCGAGCAACACCTGATTGTCAAGCGCGTTTTCCAATCCATGGTTCTGCGGAATCTGGCAGTACCGACCCACCTCCGGTCCGAGTTTCGGTTGATAGAGTATCGCCGAGTAGTCCAAGCCTTTGGCTTTCAAGTGCTCCACCGCGCGCCGCATCTCGATTCGATCCGACCTGCCGACCATTTCATTGATCGTGCGAAACCCGAGCTCGGCCATATGCTCGCGCATCTCCTGCGCAATGAAACGCATAAAATTCACCACGTGGGCGGGATCGCCGGTGAATTTTTCTCGCAGCTGCGGATTTTGCGTTGCCACGCCGACCGGGCAAGTATCGAGATGGCAAACCCGCATCATGATGCAGCCGAGGGTCACCAAAGCCGTGGTCGCAAAGCCAAACTCTTCGGCGCCGAGTAACGCGGCGATGACCACGTCGCGGCCGGTCTTGAGCTGGCCGTCGGTCTCGACCGCGATCCGGCTACGCAGGTTGTTGAGCACCAGAGTCTGGTGCGTCTCAGCCAAACCCAACTCCCAGGGCAAGCCGGCGTGCTTGATGCTCGTCTGCGGCGATGCGCCGGTGCCGCCGTCGTGACCGCTGATCAACACCACGTCCGCGTGCCCCTTGGCCACACCCGCCGCGATCGTGCCGACGCCGATCTCCGAGACCAGCTTGACGCTGATGCGCGCATGATGGTTGGCGTTTTTGAGATCGTGAATCAGCTGCGCCAGATCTTCGATCGAATAAATATCATGGTGCGGGGGCGGCGAGATCAGGCCGACCCCGGGCGTCGAATGGCGCACCTTGGCAATCCAGGGATAGACCTTGCGGCCGGGTAGCTCGCCGCCTTCGCCCGGCTTGGCGCCCTGCGCCATCTTGATCTGAAGCTCTTTCGCTTGCGTCAGATAATAACTGGTCACGCCGAAGCGGCCCGACGCAACTTGTTTAATCGCGCTGTTCTTCGAATCGCCGTTGGGCTCAGGCGTATAGCGCGCCGGATCTTCGCCGCCCTCGCCCGTGTTGCTCTTGCCGCCGATCCGGTTCATCGCGATCGCCAGCGCCTCGTGCGCCTCCTTGCTGATCGAACCGTAAGACATGGCGCCGGTTTTAAAACGCGTGACGATCGCGTCCACCGGCTCCACTTCTTCGATGGCAATCGGCTTCGACGCGTACTTCAAGATCATCAACCCGCGCATGGTCGCCATCCGCTCCGACTGATCATCGATCAACCGCGTGTACTCTTTGAACGTTTTATAGTCCTTATTGCGCGTGGCTTTCTGCAGCAGATGAACCGTCCGCGGATTAAACAGATGCAGCTCGCCGTCCTTGCGATATTGGTATTGTCCATAAGCTTCCAGCGTATGGCCGTTCAGCGGGTAAGTCGGAAAGGCGCGCGCATGCTGCTGCTCCACTTCGCGGGCGATTTCCCCGAGTCCGATGCCGCCGATCCGGGACGGCGTCCAGGTAAAGTATTTACCGACCAGTTCTTCTCCCAGCCCGACGGCTTCGAAAATCTGAGCGCCGCAATAGGACTTGATCGTCGAGATGCCCATCTTGGCCATGACCTTGACGACACCCTTGTAGACCGCCTTGTCATAACCTTTGACCGCATCGTGGTAAGTAATGCCCGGCAACAATCCTTCATGAATCATGTCGTTCAAACATTCATAGACCAGATACGGATTGATCGCCTGGGCGCCGTAGCCGAGCAACAGACAGAAATGATGCACCTCGCGCGGTTCGCCGGATTCGAGCACCAAGCCGACGCGCGTGCGCGTGCCGGCACGAATCAAGTGATGGTGCAAGCCCGCGGTCGCCAGCAGCGCCGGTATCGGCGCCCGCGTGTGATCGACGCCCTTGTCGGAGAGGATCAGGATCGTCGCGCCCGCAGTCATGGCGGCGTCGGCCGCCTTGAACAGTTCTTCGAGCGCGCGCTCCAGCCCGGCCTTGCCGTCGCGCGGGTTGAAGAGAATCGATAGAGTTTTCGATTTGAGCCCCGGCTCGTCGATGCGGCGGAGTTTTTCCATGTCCGAGTTTTTGAGAATGGGATCGGGCAGTCGGAGCTGCCGACAGCTTTCAGGCTTGGGATCGACGAGATTACCTTCGCTGCCGAGCGTGAGCGTCGTCGAAGTGATCAGCTCCTCGCGAATGGGATCGATCGGCGGATTGGTCACTTGGGCAAACAGCTCTTTGAAATAGTTGTAGAGGAGCTGCGGCTTGTCGGATAAAACTGCCAGCGGCGTGTCCGTGCCCATGGAGCCGACCGGTTGAATCCCGTTCTGGGCCATCGGGCCGATGTTGATGCGCAGATCCTCGAAATTGTAACCGAAGGCTAGCAGCTGCTGCAGCGTCGCTTGATGATTCGCCTTGGGCTCCTCTTCCCTGACGTCGGGCAAGTCGGCAAAACGCACGACGTTGTCTTTTAGCCACTTTCCATAGGGTTGAGCCGACGCCAACTCCTGTTTGATTTCTTCGTCGGCGATAATGCGCCCTTCGCTGGTGTCGACCAGGAACATTCTTCCCGGCTGCAACCGGCGTTTTTCCAAGACGCGCTCCGGCGGCACGTCGAGCACGCCGACTTCGGAAGCCATGATGACCAAATCATCCTTGGTTACGTAGTAGCGCGACGGCCGTAAACCATTGCGATCGAGCACGGCGCCGACCACGGTGCCGTCGGTAAAGGCAATCGAAGCCGGCCCGTCCCACGGCTCCATCAAGCTGCTGTGATAATCGTAAAAAGCGCGCTTCTTTTCATCCATACTCTCGTGATTTTCCCACGGTTCGGGGATCATCATCATGACCGCGTGCGGCAACGAGCGCCCGCTCAGCGCCAGGAACTCAAGGCAGTTATCGAACTTGGCCGAGTCGCTGCCGTCTTCCTGAATGATCGGGAAAACTTTTTTAAGATCGTCGCCGAAAAGCTCCGAAGCGAGCATCCCTTGGCGGGCGTACATCCAATTTTCATTGCCGCGCAAAGTGTTGATTTCGCCGTTATGAATCAAATAGCGATACGGATGCGCGCGACCCCAGCTCGGAAACGTGTTGGTGCTAAAACGCGAGTGGACGACCGCGATGGCGGTCTCGATCAGCGGATCGGAGAGATCCGGGTAGAACGTCGCGACCTGGCGTGGCGTCAGCATGCCTTTGTAGATCAGCGTGCGAGAGGACATGCTCGGAACATAGAAAAAATCGCCGCCGGCAAGCCCGGCGTAACGGATCGCGTTCTCGGCGCGCCGACGAATGACGTACAGTTTGCGCTCGAAAGCCAAGTCGTCGTCGATCCCGGCGCCGCGGCCGATGAAGACTTGGCGGACAAACGGCTCGAACTGCTTGGCCGTATCGCCGAGATACATATTGTCGGTCGGAACTTTGCGCCAGCCGAGGCATCTTTGCCCTTCCTCGACGACGATTCGTTCGATGATTTTTTCAAAGCGCCGGCGCCGCTCGCGATGATCGGGCAGGAAAATCATGCCGACGCCGTACTCGCCCGGGTCCGGCAACCGAAAGCCCAGACCTTCACAGGCGTCCTCGAGAAAGGCGTGAGGAATCTGCATCAACACGCCCGCGCCGTCGCCGCTATTCTCTTCGCACCCGCAAGCCCCGCGATGATCCAGATTCTCCAGCACCGTCAACGCTTGCTCGACGATCGTATGAGACTTCTCGCCTTTGATATTCACGACGAAACCGACGCCGCAGGCGTCGTGCTCAAAGCGCGGATCGTAAAGACCCTGTTTAGGCGGAAAACCAGCCTGGCTCATAGATCTCACCTTCATTGAAATTTTTTCCTCTGGTTAATGGACACGGGCGCCGGCACGCTTACGATAGGAAAACGCCCCATCCATCCACTCACGCGCGGACCCACACAATCCAGACTTATTTTTTCTTCGCATGCGCATTCTCCGCCAGGCCGGCGTCGAGCTCCAGCGTCAGCTTCTCTTTGGCCGTCGACAAGACGATACTGGTGACCGTTCGGGTCACGCCTTTGACGGAACGGATTTCGCCGAGCAATTTTTCCAGTGCCGCCGTGTTGGCGGCTTTGACTTTCAAGATAAAACTTTCGTCCCCGGTCACATGGTGACATTCCAAAACGTCGGCATAGCGCATCATCTGGTCGGCAAATTTGTCGATATCCCGTTGGTTGCCGATTGAGACGCCGATAAAGGCGGTAATGTCTTTGCCGACCTTTTTGCCGTCCAGCAGTGCCTGATAACCTCGGATGACGCCGCTGCCTTCGAGCTTTTTTACCCGCTCCATGACCGCGGGCGCGGACAGGTCGACCTCGTCGGCGATGTCGGCGAGCCTTCTCCTACCGTCATTTTGCAGAATAAAAAGTATTTTTAAATCTATTTGATCTAGCAATTTAAGAAAATTAAGTGCAAAGCCACTAAAACCTTAAGTTCTTATCTCATCGATAAAAGCAAAAGTCAACGCGAAATGCCTAAAAACTCGCTAAATTGGAAGATCAGCGGGTAGCTTGGTTCAATAACCCGCGCAAGCAGGCTTCGTCAATCCGCAACTCGGCACGAAAAACTAAAGATCGCGCTATTCGAATTCCGGATTGACCAAAGGTCTCAGGTGTTCGCTTGCAGCGAAGCAGTTTACCGGGGGTCGGTAACGGGGGGTTCTCACACCGGGGGAGTTTCGGCGTGCGCGTCTTGGTAAGAGGGGTAGACGACCTGAACAGCCCAGGGACATTGAACGGCTAGACTCGGGTGTAGGGCCAGCAATTTTTCCAGCAAGATGCGAGCGCGATTGTCGCTTGAATCGACTTTCACCGCTTCCGCGAAGGCCCACGCCGCCTCGACCCCATGACCTTGTCCGTGCAGGCTCACGCCCAGATTTCGGTAGCCGCTGGCACGATTACAATCGATGTCGATTGCGATCCGACAGTGTTTTTCTGCATCGACGAATCGCCCAAGCGAGTTGAGGCTGTAACCGATGTTGTTCTGCAGCACGTAGCCGACCTTGGGTTTTTTCGGCGCTAAGTTCAGCGCCGCGGTGAAATATTCCAGAGCGGAATCGTGCCGTCCGCCATCGGTGGCAATTTGTCCCAGCGCCAGATAACAATGTGCCGATTGCTCGACATCGTTGCTCTCTTGGATAAACCGCTCGAGCAATTCCACGGCCGCAGCAGTTTTATTAATTCCTCTGTAGAAGCCCACGACGAATAATAACCAGCGAAAATAATCTTCAGTGGTTGTGCTGCTTTGCAATCGTGCCAGCAGCAGGGTCTCGGTGTCCGGAGCGGTTTCTCTCAGCTCCAACGTGGTGCTTTTTTTCTCGCTGATGCTCATGGACTGGCTATTAGAGCAAGGCCGATACCACCGGACAATTTGTCCTAAAATCGCAAAATAACGCCGAACTGTTCCGTCCCTGGCCGCATTCGATTGGAGAATACAAGGTAACCGATTTAAAATGCGGCGGTAGCGCCCGATCTCGCCACGCTGACCACACAGTTCCGGGAACAACCGCGCGATATTCCAACCTCTGGCGTTCTTTGCTGTTTAAACTCTTTCGAATCCTCTTTTCGCAGCGCGATGAATCGCGCCCCTCGCAATTGACCTTCGTGCTTGAGCAGCAGGGAATAAGTCTACGTCGGATACGACCGCGGCGATTTGCGGCCAGGTGTTCGGCGCCTTGTAGGGCGCTCCGCCAACCCGCACAAATGCTCGAGCGCCACCCAATATACACCGCGAGCAGGGTTTCACGGTTTGATCTGTAAAGTGTATAAAAGGAGACTGGGTGGTGAGGCGGCGGTGCAGAGCTGGAATCACGGTGAAAAGTTGCTTCTGTCCCTTTTGCCTCCCGGGAAAGATAACGACGCAACGTACGGCTCATCGAAGAGCTACAACCAGTGATGTAACTACGGAAACGCGCTTAACGTGAAACTCACCAAGGTTCAAATCTTTTTCGCAATTACGGTCGCGGTTCTGGCCTTCTTGCCGATCAACAACTACTTCCGCGGCAGCACGAAGGATTATGCCAAATGGTTCGAGGTGGGCCGGACCGTCATCGAGGGTGGTGATATCTATGCGCCCCGGGGCGACGGAACGTTTCAATTCATGTACCCGCCGACCGCTGCGGTGCTTTTCGCCATTCCGAGCTATTTGGGCGAGCTGCCGCTCATCGTCGTTTTGGTCGCGTTGTACTCGATTGCATGGATCGTCTCGCTGCTCCTTTCTGTCTTCCTCGCGACCGGCACCTTCGGGCGCGACCGCCCTCTGCTCTACCTCCTGCCCGCCGTTTGTTGCCTCCCATACGTCGTCGACAATTTCCTCCTCGGCCAGCCCAACCTCCTTCTGCTGGCGCTCATGCTTGGGGCTTTCGTCTGCTTACGCACCGGCAAGCAATGGAGTGCCGGAGCCTTGGTGGCGCTTGCCAGCGCGATCAAGGCTTTTCCGGTGCTGGCCGTCGGCTATCTGATCTACCGAAGACACTGGAAAGCGACGGTTTCGACTGTGCTGTTCCTGATCTTGCTCCTCGTCGTGGTTCCTTCCCCGTTTCGTGGCATTGACCGCAACCTGGAGGACCTCCAGATCTGGAGCAAAGGAATGCTACGTTACGAAGAGGACTCGATTTCGCAACGTGAGCAGCGCGGTTTTAGTTGGGCGAATCATTCTCTGGTGGCCGTCGCCCACCGTCTGCTCCGCCCGGTCAATGCGCACCGCAAACGCGACGAGGTTCTGTTCGTGAACGTCGCCAACGTTGATTTCAAGTACGTCACGCTGGTGATCATTCTGGCTGGCCTCGGTCTCGGCCTCTTTTATATCGGCTGCATGCCGCCCGGAAGTCAGCGGACGAACTGGTCGGATGCGCTCGAATATGCCATGCTTTTGTTGTTGATCCTGATGTTCACACCTCTTGCGTTTACCTATTTCTTTGCATGGCTTCTCTATCCACTGGTCGTTGTCCTGAATTTCGTCCTATCGGCGGCGCCCCGGTCGCCGCAAAGGATCCGAGGCTGGCTCTGGTTCTGGGCAAGCGTCGTTCTCCTTGCCTTCACAATCCCATTCCCTGCTTTTCGGCCCCTGCAGGCGGCGGGGAGTACACTGCTAGCATGTCTGTTGCTCTTCGTGGGGCTCGGCTGGAAGCTCAGAGCTGCGGGTCGCCTGCAGCTCGTCCGCGCACCGGAGAAAAGAACCGCTTGACTCATAGCGACCGGGCGACCCGGGCCAAGCTTGAATTTGGCTGGCGGCAATATCTGAGCCAACGTTTTCAAACGCCCGGCGACGCTGAGCTAAACTTCTGAACGCAGAAAGCCCGTAGACGTGAAGGCGCAATCCTCGATCCAAGAGTCAAGTCAGGCGAAAGTATGCAGCGTAAGCATTGTCGTCCCTACTTACCATGAAGTCGAAAACCTGCGACCTCTGGTGCTGAGAATCAGCGGCGCAATGTCACAAGCGAAGCAGCCCTACGAAATCATTATCGTGGATGACAACAGCCGCGACGGAACCGAGCGAGCCGTCAAGGAATTGGTTGATCTGGGTTATCCTGTTCGGCTCATCACCCGAGTCGGCGAAAGAGATCTTAGCGCCGCGGTCCTATGCGGCTTCTCCGAAGCGAAAGGCGACATGTTGATCTGCATAGATGCGGATTTGAGCCATCCGCCTGAGGCCATTCCGGCAATTTTGGAATCTCTCGCCAAGCCAGGTGTCGAGCTTGTGCTCGGCAGCCGATATGTTCTTGGCGGCAGCACAAGCGGCCATTGGGGTCTGCGGCGTTGGCTCAACAGTAAGATCGCAACCGCTCTGGCCCGGCCCTTCACCTCGGTCAAAGATCCCATGTCCGGCTTTTTCGCGATCCCCAGAACCATTTACGAAAACGCCGCGCCACTCAATCCGATCGGTTACAAGATCGCGCTCGAACTGATCGTGAAATGCAACTGCTCGATCATCAGAGAGGTTCCGATTCACTTTGCGCAGCGCCAGTTTGGCAACAGCAAACTATCCGTGACCGAGCAACTGAAATATCTACGGCACGTCGCCCGGCTGTTGCGGTTCAGATACCGCAAGTTCTTCGGTCGACTCAGTTCTGTGTTTGCCGTCGCGATCTTTGGTGGCGGTTAGGGAGCACGCCGCCAGGCGCCGTGCTCGATCTCACAGGATCTCAGTCTCCGGTGCTTCGTTGTCGCTGGTCGTGAACGCCCGAAGGATTTCTTCCTCCAAAGTCGAGGAAAACGATTCTTCGAAAAATTAGCGGATGGTTGAGAGAGTCGTCTTGTTTTACAAGGGTATGCGCGATGAGAAAACCTCTATAACCCCAACAAAAGGAATAGCGATGGCCGATATCGTAGTTTGCGGCGATCTCGAGCATGAAATCGAAAAAACCGGCGAATTAACCAAGTTGGAACCGTTTGGGTCCGTAGAGATATTCAACGAGCTGGATCCGACCCGAGAGATCATGATCCGACGATTGCGAGGCGCTCGCGCGGTTTTGGAATTTCGCGGGCGGGCCGCGCTCGATCGAGAGACTTTAAGTCAATTGCCCGACCTCGAGATGATCGCTTCAACGGGCCCTCACCGAATCGATATTGAAGCGGCGACGAATTTGGGAATCGTTGTTGCGACGACTCCGGCGGTCTCGACCCCTGCGGTGGCCGATCACGTCTGTGCGCTCATCCTTACCCTTGCGCGTCATATCGTAAGCGCAGATAACGCTTTGCGCCGGCGGCGCTGGGAGCCGATGACGGCGTTTGATTTCGCCGGAAAAACATTCGGAATTTTAGGCTTGGGCCGAATCGGTTGCGCCGTGGCCAAGCGAATGGAGGCTTTCGGCGTTAATTTGATTGCCTGGGGACCCACGCTTACAGCCGAGCGCGCCAGCGCATCGCACGCTCAATTCGTCAGCGAAAAACAGCTCTTTCAGGATTCCGATATTCTGTCCGTCCACCTGCGTTACAGCGCTTTATCCGACGACTTCGTTAATGCATCGCGCCTGGCGCTCATGAAACCGACCGCTCTGTTGGTCGATATTTCACGCGCCGGTGTCGTCAACCGGCAAGCGCTTGCCGCCGCGCTCAAGGCCGGACGATTGGCCGGAGCCGCGATGGACCTCTGCGATCCCTTGCCGGTCGCCATGACCGATCCGATACTCGAAGCGCCGCGAACCGTTCTAACACCGCATATGGGATGGCAAACCAGAGAGACATTTCAACGCGCCGCGACGATGTCCGTCGACAACATCCTGAAATATTTCAGCGGCGAACCTATCCACGTCGCCAATCCGGACGCGCTTAAAGTTTCACGCCCACGATCGCGACCGAGTTGCTAACCACCCGAATAGCTGTCGAGACTCGCCGCACA
>Ga0209640_10001557_pt1 | contig 19509 bp, 17 predicted proteins | sample RifCSP10_1_FD_184018 | JGI IMG/M metagenome (GOLD analysis project Ga0209640, IMG submission 184018) | Soil microbial communities from Rifle, Colorado - Rifle CSP2_sed 10_1 (SPAdes) (version 2) | ecosystem: Environmental > Terrestrial > Deep subsurface > Rock core/Sediment | place: Rifle...
GTGTCGTCTTGCCTCGTCGAGGCGACCGGTCTGACCTTCAAGGACTGCGACACAATTGTGAAGGTAAGCGCTAATCTGCGGCACACCTGCTCTTGCAACCACGCGCCGGCAATCAGGAAGCATTGCAGCGATCGCGTCCATCGGGCCGCTGTCGATCAAAAGGCGGAAAAGATGAAGGTGTGCCCAGGCAATCCTCTCTGAATTGCCTGATTCTTGCGCAAGATACACTGCGGACTGTGCGTGCCGGATCGCCGAACTCAGATCTCCTACGCGCCATTTCACGGCTGCCAGTGTTGATTCGGCCTGAGACCTGATTGATGCCGCTGAAGGTTGATGGGAGTCCATTTCGGCCAGGCGCCCAGCCTCTTCCAGTTCGCCCACTAATGCCAATGCATTCGCGACTATCACGCGGTGACGTGGTTCTAACGCTCGTCGGTCAATCTCATCGCGGCCAGAGGCCTCAACAAGGTGAGCGAGTTCGCCTTCTCTGAAAAGTCTCGCGGCTGCTTCGTAGCTGAGACCCATGGCAATACCTCTTCAACGGTTGCGACGTTGTGGGCTAGCTCTTGTGAATGGGGAACGAAACAACGTTCGAGGAAACGTTCGACTGAAGAGAAGAGATCTTGGTAACAAGGCTGGGCGTAACTTGTTCAAGTGCGTATCGGTGACCCTCATTAAAGGCGTCTTCTTTAATCGAATACGCGGTAAGAACGGCAATCAGACGGTCGCCGTCTTGAAGAGGTGTACTAATCGTGCTGCGGAGGGGAGGCGTAAAGAAGCCAGCGATCTGTGAGAGGTCCAACGAAGCATCGGAGTTCATACAACTACGCCGATTCGCCGCCGTCCAGCCAGTGACTCTTTCCCCGAGCTTGATCCTCAGTCCGTCGAGAAGCTGCTGTTGGTCTCCGACCGTGTTTGTGCAGGTCAATATGTCTGCAGCGCTGTCATAGAGAAACAGCGCGTACACCGTCGCTGGAGTCAGCTGGCGCAGGCACTGAGTCGCGATGTGTAGAGTCGCGTCTATGGAATTCGCTCTCGCAATGTCCTTCGAACAGCTATCGAGAAGCGTAGCTTCCGACGCGTTCGCCCGAATCTGTCGGAGGGGTGCGGGTGTTTCAGCGTCCGAGAGAACCGTCGCATCGATAACGCTACGAGATTCCTGTCCAGCGCGAATCGCGACGGGCGCTATGTCCGAATACGCACGGATGAACGTGTCGACCACCAGGGGATCGTACGTGGTTCCTCGTTGCTCGCGAATAATTCTGAACGCTTCCTCCGCACTGAGCCGTGGCCGATAAGGACGGTCCGACGTGAGCGCGTCAAAACAGTCGACTACGGAAAGAACGCGAGCCCCTAAGGGGATGTCCGTTCCGGAAATACCAGCCGGATAACCGCCGCCATCCCAGTGCTCGTGGTGGTGCCGCACGATGGGAACCACGGGGTAGGGAAATTTGACAGGCGAAAGAAGATCGGCGCCGATGTCGGCATGCCGCTTCATCTTGTCGAATTCCGTGGGTGTGAGCTTGCCAGGCTTGTTGAGAATATGCTCAGGGATCGCTAGTTTGCCCATGTCATGGAGGAGAGCGGCGGTAGCAATTCCCTTCAGTTGCGATTCTTCGCTGACGCCAAGTCGTTTCGCAAGTTCAAGCGCAAAGACTTGAACACGCCGAATGTGGCCGTGAGTAATCTGGTCCTTCGCGTCAACAGCCATTGCGAGCGCTTCGATGGTCGACATGTACAAGTCGTTCAGTTGTACGACGTGACGGTTAGCGTCATCCAGTCGACCCATTGATGAGCGGAAGGTGTAGTACGAAACCAATAGCAATGGAATAATGATGCTCAGAACGGTAAAGTCGATTCTCGTTGTGTAGGCGACGAGAAGAATGGCAACCGAACTTCCCACGAAGTAGTTGATGCTTAGACCAGCAAAATTCTTGAGCCAGATCGTCGGCGCAAATAATCGCCTTTCCCACGCTAGTGCTCCTGCGACCAGCCAGGTGTTGATGAGGAAGTAGAGCAGAGCGAAGATAAAAAGCGGAACAACCAGAACACGAAGATTCTGCACCTGTACGGTGCCAGGGGTGATGTTCGTGAGAGAAAAAAACGCAACTGCAGCAATCCAAAATGCAAGTGCCGGCGCAGTTACATTGAACAACAGACGTGATGGGGAGCGCGTGCTTCTATTCAGCCAAAACAAGATCACTAGCGCATCAAGAACGACTGTCAAGGTGCCCGCTGCGGGACCGAAGAGGAGTGCCGACGAAAAAACAAATGTTTCAGAAACCGATAGACGGGCGGAAATACCAGGGATCTTAACTGTGAACGAGCCAGAAAAAAGGGTGAGAGCGACCAGCAGCAGCCACTCAAGCCCAGGCGGGTCCATGATAGTTCGGGTTAACGAGTGGGCAATCACAGCCAATCCTGCCGTGATTACGCCTGTCAAATAGACGACGCCCAACTTTAGGCCGGTCCTATTCTGCGACATCGAAGAAATACCTATTCCTTCGAGTCAGTTATCGGCTTATTCGCCCCAAATGATTAAGGTTCGCATTGCATCGCCCTCCTTGTCTAACTAATCGCCCCAGATCAGCGTGTCGCCCCAGATCAGCGTGTCGCCCCAGATCAGCGTGTCACCCCAGATCAGCGTGTCACCCCAGATCAGCGTGTCACCCCAGATCAGCGTGTCACCCCAGATCAGCGTGTCACCCCAGACGGCGGTGTCAGCCAATACGGTCTTCTCGCCAAACACAACACCGCCACTGCCGACCGTCTCCCCTGCGATGGTTACGTCAGGCGCTGGCCCTTCTCCGAAGCCGGAAAGTAACGCACCTATGACATTGAGGCTGCCCGCGCCCGCACGAAGCAGCCCGGCGCCCTCGACCGGACTCGCGCTGTACTGGAGGGCGACACGGACGCCTGCGGGCGAGAGGTCGCTGAAGTCCAGGAGCAACGCCGTAGCACCAGAAGTCGCCGCGGTTGCCATGCTGCTCCCGGACAGCTGCAGCCGCTTCCCCTCGGTCGTGTCGATCACCAGCTCCGGATTCTCTTTCGCCAGCGTCGACCCGGGTGCCAGCAGCCCCACGATCTTGTTCCCCGGCGCCACCAGGTCCGGCTTGATCAGCCCGTCGAACAGCGTCGGCCCCCGCGAGCTGTACGTCGTCACCACGTCGTCAGACCGCTGCGCCGTCCCCTTCGTGTTGAGCGCCCCCACCGTGATCGCAAACGGCGAGTTGCCGGGCACCGTGACCAGTCCGAACACTTCGTTGCCGTTGGCGTCCTTGCCGAGGTTGCCGGCCGACGCGACGACCACGATCCCCGCGCGATAGGCGCGCTCCACGGCGTGACACATGGGATCGAGGGCACAGCGCTGCAGCACCGGCCCGCCCAGCGACAGGTTGATGACGCGAATCCGATAGCGCTCGCGGTTGGCAACGGCCCAGTCGATCGCCTCGATCACGTCGCTGGCAAAGCCGTCGCCGTTCGCGTCGAGCGCCTTGAGGCTGATAATGTGCGCGCCAGGCGCCACCCCGCTCGTGCCGTCGTTCTTTGCGGCGCCAGCCGCCGCGATGATCCCGGCCACGTGCGTCCCGTGCCCGTTGTCGTCGCCGGCGCGCCCGCGCACGCCGGCGCTCGAGTCACATCCCTCCGACGTCCGCTTGATCGACTGCCCGGATCGTTTCGAGGTGGCGGTGAAGTCGACGCTGACGACGATGCGGTTGCGCAGCTCGGGGACGTCGGCCACTCCGGAGTCAATCACCGCCACGCCAACGCCGGCGCCAGTCACGCCGCTCGCGCCGTCCGCCCAGCCGTCCTCCCATACCTGGTCGGCGCCAATCGCCACGTTGGTGACGCCCATGTGCGCCTTGAGCCTGTAGTTGCCAGACAGCGACGCCACACGGCCCTCGTCGGCCAGCGCGCCAAGGCCGCCGGCGGACACTTCAACCAGCGCGCCGGAGCGGAGGCGTTTGTGAATCCGCAGCCCGTGCTTGGCCGCCACCGCGTCCACCTGCGCCTGCGTCCCGGTGAGGAGCACGCATGTGTCCTCGGTGTTGCCAGCCTGCAGCCGTTCGCCCAGGTCCTTGGACAGGTGAGCGTGCCGCACCTGCGCGGCCTCGGCGCCCGGAACGAGGAGCAGCAACGCCAGACAGAGCAGCGGGATGGTCCGGCTAAAGCCGGATGCCACGACGGTCCCGCTAAAGCCGGATGCCACGACGGTCCGGCTAAAGCCGGACACTACGTACGGCGTCGCTGGTGTCGTCGATGAGGCTCTGGGCTTCGGGATCATCAAGGGCCCTCCAAGGGACTCAGCTGCGTGTGGAACGAACGCCAAACGTCGCCGCCGACGCCGATGTGGAAAACGCCTGCGGCCGGAAGCCGAGGTTGTACAGTGATTCAACGAGCACACGCTGCGACCCGCCCATCGTGCGGACGGTTTGCAGCCGGCCGTCGCGAATACGGTAATAGATAGTGCGACGCGAGATATTGAGGAGCGCCGCGGCCTGCTCGATGGAGACGCTTCGGCCGAGACGCATGGCAGCGATGGGTTCTATGTCCGAATCGTGGTGCGTATCCATAGACACCTGACCCTCCGCGGCCTTGTATGGCAGGGTTGGTGCCAGCTTCGCGCCTGGTTGCGCGGTGGTCAGCAAGTCGTTGGCCGATCGTTGCTTAGGGTGTGCACGCGCTGGACGCCTGGCGAGCGAAGACACAGGGCGCAGGTGGACCGTTGGCCGGGATGGCGGGTTGGTTCGGCTGCAGCGCTGCGCAACCTGCATACTGATGTGTTGAAATCTGCACGGTTTGTGCGGGCGGCCAAAAACTTGGCCTGGGTGGCAACAAACTGAGCGTCCGACCCACTCGTTTCACGTGGATCCTCGTGGCCGCAGGGCTGGTTGCCGCCCTGCTCCTCGCGCTGTACTTGCGGTCCGACGAGACCCCCTCCCCGGCCGCAGCGCCCCGGCGCGGCGGCCAGATCGTCGCCTCCATTCGCGGCGAGCCGCGCTCGTTCAATCGCCTGGTCGCCCGCGACCAGCCGACCGAGCTTCTCACCATCCTCACGCAGGGCCGGCTCGTGCGCATCAACCGCGCGACGTTCGAACTGGAGCCGTGGCTCGCAGAGAAGTGGGACTCCAGCGCCGACGGCCGCGTCCACACGCTGCACCTCCGGCCCGGCGTCACCTGGTCGGACGGCGCCGCCTTCACATCGGCCGACGTCCTCTTCTCGCTGCAGGCCGTGTTCGACCCGAAGGCGCAGAGCGTGCTGGCCGACAGTCTCCTGGCGGGCGGTCAGCCCATCCGCGCCACCGCGCCGGACGCGCAGACGGTGGTGATCCGCTTCGCCGCGCCATCGGGTCCGGGACTGCGGCTCCTCGACAACCTGCCGATCCTGCCCCGGCACAAGCTGCAGGACGCGCTTGCCGCCGGCAGGTTTGCCTCGGCGTGGAGCAGCGGGACGCCGCCCGCCGAGCTCGCCGGCACGGGGCCGTTCGTCGTGCGCGAGTACCAGCCGGGGCAGCGCGTCGTCCTCGATCGGAATCCCCGCTACTGGCGCCGGGCGGCGGATGGTGGCCCGCTCCCATACCTCGATCGCCTCGTCCTTGAAATCGTGCCCGAGCAGAACGCGGAGCTGCTGCGGCTGCAGTCGGGCGAGATCGACCTCACGACGGGTGAGCTGCGGCCGGAGGACTACGTGCCGATCCGCCAGGCCGAAGAGCGGGGACGACTGCGGCTCATCGAGCTCGGCGTCGGCCCCGACGCCGACGCGTTCTGGTTCTGCCTGAAGCCCGAGGTGAAGGGGAAGGACCCGCGCTTTGCCTTCGTGCGGCGGCCCGAGTTCCGCCAGGCCATCTCACACGCGGTGGATCGGGAGACGTTTGCCGAGACGGTCTTCCTTGGCGCCGCGGTGCCGGTGTGGGGCCCGGTGACGCCCGGTAACCGAGGGTGGTTCTGGCCGGACGTGCCGCGGTATCCGCACGACGACGCCCGCGCGCGCGCGCTGCTCGCGGGCATCGGCCTCGAAGACCGCGACGGCAACGGCGTGGTGGAAGACGCCCGCGGTACCGAGGCGCGTTTCACGGTGCTGACGCAGCGCGGCATCGGCGGCTACGAGCGGGGGATCGCGGTGCTCCGCGAAGAGCTCGGGCGGATCGGGATCGTCCTCGACATCGCGCCACTCGAGTTCGGCGCGATGATTCAGCGGATGCTCGCGTGCGACTACGACGCCATGTACTACCGGCCTGTCGCCAGCGATCTCGATCCGGCCGGCAACATGGACTTCTGGCTGAGCGCCGGCTCCGCGCACTTCTGGAACCTGGAGCAGCGGGCGCCCGCCACCGACTGGGAGCGGCGCATCGACACGCTGATGCTCGAGCAGGCCGCCAGCCTCGATCCCGAGCGGCGCCGGCAGCAGTTCACCGCCGTGCAGCGCATCTTCGCGGAAAACGTGCCGGTGCTGTACTTTGTCGCGCCACGTATGTACTATGCCCACAGCGTGCGGCTGCGCGGGGTGGTTCCGTCGGTGCAGCGGCCCCCGGTGTTGTGGAACGCCGACAGCCTGAGCGTGGCGCCGTGATGGCGCGGTCCGGCTAAAGCCGGACACTACGTACATGTTGGTGAGGTTCCTGGCGCGGCGCGTGGCGTTTGCGCTCGTGCTCGTCCTCGTGGTGTCGTCGGCCGCGCTCCTGCTGGCACGGCTGGCGCCGGGCGACGTCACGTCACAGCTCGGGCCGTTTGCCAGCGCCGGCGAGGTTGCGGGCACCCGCGCGCGCTTCGATCTGGATCGCACCCCGTCGGGCCAATGGCTGCTGTGGCTCGGGCGCGCGTCGCGCTTCGATTTCGGCGACTCGTTCCTCTACAACCGCCCCGTCCGGGGCCTCGTCGCGCGCGCCGCCGCCAACACCGCGGTCCTGGCCGCGGCGGCGCTGGCCGTGGCCACCGCGCTGGGCATCCCGCTTGGGATGCTCTCCGGCAGCCGCCGCAGTGCGGCCGCCGCGCTGATTCGCGGCCTCTCGCTCGTCTGCCTGTCGCTGCCGCCGCTCCTCACGTCGCTCGTGCTGGTATTCATCGCCGCCACGACGCGCTGGCTCCCCGCGGGCGGGATGACGTCGGTCGATGCGCTCGACATGCGCTGGTCCGCGTGGCTGGCGGACGTCGCCCTGCACCTGCCGCTGCCGACGCTGGCGCTTGCGCTCCCGATCGCGGCCACGTTCGAGCGCCTGCAGGCGCAGTCGATTGGCGACGCACTGCAGCAGCCGTTCGTGCTGGCGGCCTCCGCCCGCGGCGTGGCGCCACGCGACCTCATCGTGCGCCACGCGTGGCCGGTGTCGCTCAGGCCGATCTGCGCCGTCTACGGGCTGGCCATTGGCGCGCTGCTGTCGGGATCGTTTGTCGTGGAGTTCGTCACGGCATGGCCGGGGCTGGGGCGACTGATGTACGAAGCGCTGCGCGCCCGAGACATTTACCTTGTCGCCGGATGCGCCGCGATGGGCGGGCTCTTCCTGGCCGTGGGCAGCCTGATTGGCGATCTCCTGCTGGCGGCGGCCGATCCCCGTCTTCGCGAAAGAAGGGCAGGATGAAACGCGCCGGCCGGTGGCTGCTGGCGCTTGTGGCGCTTGTCGCGGTGGCCGCGCCGTGGCTGGCGCCCAATCCGCCCGACCGCAGCTTTTCAAACTCGCTGTACGCGCCGCCCACCCGCGTCCACGTCGTCGCCTGGAAACCCGTTATCTATCCGCAACGCCTGATCAACCGCCTCGAACGGCGATTCCAGGAAGACGTCACCCGTCCCGCTCCGCTGCGATGGTTCACGGCAGGGCGGCTCGTCTCGGTTCCCGAGGCCGACGGCGGCCCGCTGCTCCTGCTTGGCGCCGACGCGTTCGGCCGCGATATCTTCTCGCGCCTCCTCTACGGCGCTCGGGCCTCGCTGGCCCTGGCCGCGATCTCCACGCTGGCCGCGCTGCTCGTGGGCGCCCTGGTGGGTGGGATCGCCGGCTATGCCGGCGGCCTGCTCGACGACCTGCTGTCGCGCTTCACCGAGTTCGTGCTCGTGCTGCCGGCCATCTACGTGGCACTGGCCCTGCGCGCGGCCATGCCGCTGGTGCTGCCTCCCTCCACGGTGTTCGTGCTGCTGGCCGCGATTTTCGCGCTGCTGGGCTGGCCCATCGTCGCGCGCGGCGTCCGCGCCATCGTCGCCTCCGAGCGCGAGCGCGACTACGTCACGGCCGGCCGCGCGCTCGGAGCCACACCGTGGCGCGTGCTGTCACGACACGTGCTCCCGGCGGCGGCGGGGTACCTCTCGGTGCAGGCCACGCTCCTGCTGCCGGCGTTCATCCTGGCCGAGGCGACGCTCTCGTACGTGGGCCTTGGGTTTCCCGACACCGTGCCCACCTGGGGAACGATGCTGCAGGACGCGGCCAACGTGTCGCTGGTCGGTGAGGCACCGTGGATGCTGGCGCCGGCCGCGGCCATCTTTCTCGTCGTGCTCGCGGTCAACCTGTCGGTGCAGGGAACAGGGCGGGCGCCTGTACAATTGGAGCCATGAAGACATTCGCGGGCGTCTATACCCCAATCATCACCCCCTTCCGGAGCGACGACACGCTCGACGAGCACGGGCTGCGCACCAATGTCGCGCGATGGATGACCTCTTCGCTGACCGGCCTTGTCGTGCTCGGCTCCAACGGCGAGGCGCCGCAGCTCGACGATGACGAGGCGGACCGGGTCATCGATATCGCTCGCGCCGAAATGCCCGGGAACCGTCCGATGATTGTCGGGACAGGACGCGAATCGACGCGCGCCACGATTGCCGCCACCAGGCGGGCGGCGACGGCCGGCGCCGACGCGGTGCTCGTGCGGACGCCGGCGTTCTTCAAAGCGCAGATGACCACCGACATCTTCGTGCGGCATTACCTCGACGTGGCGGAGGCGTCGCCGGTCCCGGTGCTGCTCTACAACGTGACGATGTACACCGGCGTCAATCTGCTGCCGGATGCGGTGGCCACGCTCTCGACCCATCCCAACATCGTCGGCATGAAAGAGTCGGGGAGCGACGTCGCCCAGATCGCCGCGTATTGTGGCTTCCGGCTGAAGCCGGACGCGGCAAACGGCTTTATCGTGCTGGCGGGCTCGGCGGCCACACTGTTTCCCGCGCTGTGCGTCGGCTGCGACGGCGCCATCCTCGCGCTGGCCGCATTGGCGCCCGACGCGTGCGTGAGCATGGTGACGCTGGTTGGCGAGGGGCGCATCGAGGAGGCGCGCGCGCTGCAGCGCCGCCTCATTCCGCTGGCGCGCGCGATTGGCGGACAGCACGGCGTGCCCGGGCTCAAGGCGGCGCTCACGCTGCTGGGATACGCCGGCGGGCAGCCGCGGCCGCCGCTCCGTCCCGTGACGCCGCAAACGATCGACCTGCTGCGCTCGCAGCTCGAGGCGCTGGGGCTGCTCGAACGCGTGGGGGCGTAGGCCGGGTCTCATGAAGCTCCGCGTCACGATCCTGTTGGCGCTGATGGCAGGGGTGGCCGCGTGCGCCACCAATCCTGTCACCGGCCGGCGCGAGCTGTCGTTCATGAGCGAGGCGCAGGAAATTTCGATCGCCAACGAGTCGGATCCCCAGATCAAGGAGGAGATGGGGGTCTACAACGACCCGGAGCTGCAGCGGTATGTGAGTGAGATCGGCTGGAAGATAGCCAAGATCTCCGAGCGCGCGCACCTGCCGTGGCGCTTCACCGTGGTCGACGTCCCCGCGGTGAACGCGTTTGCGGTGCCGGGCGGCGGCATTTACATCACGCGCGGCATCATGCCGTTTCTCGACAACGAGGCGGAGCTGGCCGGCGTCATCGGCCACGAGATCGGCCATGTGACGGCGCGCCACTCGGCGCAGCAGTACACGCGGCAGATCAGCGGCATGGTCGGCCTGACGGCGCTCGGCATCTTCGTGCCGGCCGCTCGGCCGTTTGGCGACCTGTCGGCCCAGGCGCTGGGCGTCGTGTTCCTCAAGTACGGCCGCGACGACGAGCTGCAGGCCGACGAGCTCGGCGCGCGGTACGAATCAAGGCTGGGCTGGGACCCGGCGGGGGTGCCCGCATTCCTCTCGACGCTGGGGCGGCTCGACGAGGCCGCGGGCGATCGCCGCGGCGTGCCGAACTGGCTGTCGACGCACCCGGATCCGCTCTCACGCGTGCAGGACATTCAGCCGACGGTCCAGGAGCTGAAAGCGGCCGGGCGCGAGTTTTCGACCAACCGCGACGCCTTTCTGCAGCGCATCGACGGCATCGTGTTCGGCGACAATCCGGATCAGGGCATCGCGCGCGGCAGCGCCTTCCTGCACCCGGTGCTGCGCTTCCGGATTGATTTTCCCGACCGGTGGGAGATTCAGAACAGCCCGCAGCAAGTGGTGGCCAAAGCGCCAGGCGCCGACATCTTCATGATCCTCCAGCTCATCGAGCAGCCGCGCGGGCGCACCATCGACGAGATTGCGCTCGACAGCATGAGTCGCGCGGGCTTTCGGCGTGTGCAGGGAGGGCGTACGACCATCAACGGCCTCGACGCCTTCGTCGGCGTCTACCAGGGGCAGATCGAGGATCTCGGGGCTGTCACCGCGCGAGCCGCGCACATCGCGTACGACCAGAAGGTCTACCTTGTGGCGGGCCTGGTCGCACGTGACGCATTCGAGCAGGCCGATGGGGCGTTTGGGACCAGCATCCGGTCGTTCCGGTCGCTGTCGGCTGCCGAGGCCGAGGACATCCGTCCCGATCGCGTCGATTTCTATATCGTGCGTGCGGGAGACACGTGGGCATCGATCGCCGAGCGCGCCGGAGGCGCCATCAAGCCGGCCACGTTGGCCGTCATGAACAACGCGGCGCCTGGATCGCAGCCGCAGCCGGGGAGCCGGATCAAGATAGTGGTGAGTGGTTGATGGTTCGTTGGTGGTTGGTGGTGGGTAGTTGGTGGCGACGAGACGTTCTGTAATTCGCACGCTTGCCGTGGCGGCCGCCGCCGGCTTTGCGGTGGTGGCCTACGTCTACCTCACGCTTCCCGACGTGCGCGTGCTGGCCACGGACAATCCGTCGACCACCGCGTTCATGGAGCTGCGCGCCGCCGATGCGGCACGCGAGGGGCGAACGGTCCGCCACGTGCAGCGATGGGTGCCGTACTCGCGCGTGTCGCAGCCGCTGAAGCGCGCCGTGCTGGTGGCCGAAGACGCCGCGTTCTGGGACCACGAGGGCGTGGATTACGACGAGCTCCGTAAATCGATTCAGGTCAACTGGGAGCAGGGGCGCGCGGTCCGCGGCGCGAGCACCATCACGCAACAGTTGGCGAAGAATCTCTACCTGTCGCCCTCGCGCGACCCGCTGCGCAAGCTGCGCGAGCTGATCATCGCGCGCCGGCTCGAGGCGGCGCTGCCGAAGGCGCGGATCTTCGAGATTTATCTCAACGTCATCGAGTGGGGCGACGGGATCTGGGGCGCGGAGGCCGCGGCCCTCACCTACTTCGGCGTGCCGGCGTCCGCGCTCAACGCGGAACAGGCGGCGCTGCTGGCCGGCGCCATCATCAACCCGCGCGTCCTCAATCCCGCCCGGCCGACAGCTCGGCTGTATCGGCGGCAGCGTCTCATTTTGAGTCGCATGGGCGAGGTCACGCCGCCGACGCCGGCGCCCGTCGTGGCGGCCGCTGTCGAGACCCCATCAACAGAGGACTTCCTCGCGCCGCCAGACGTGGTGGCCGATCCGATCCCCGAAGACACGGTGGACGAAGGGTTTGCGACCGACCCGCTCCCGCCGCCGTCGCCGCAGCCCGAACCGGCGCCGCAATAGAGAAAGATTTTCGCTTACTGATGAGTGCAGGCGCGCGTGTCCAGCGCCGAGATCGCTTGTATAATCGACCCGGCTCGTAGCCTACGTCACAACTGAAACGTGCAAGGAAACCTGGCGGGAGCACCCCCTCTGTGTCTCTCCGTACGGGATTCCGCGCCGAAGCGCGCTCGCGGGCGGACGGAGATGATCAACTACACGGAGCGTCTGTCGCTGCTCATGGAAGACATCGTGGCGCGTGTGCCCACGCTGTCGTTCATCGACATGACGCGCGTCCTCGTCTTCGCACGATCCGGACGGAGCGCCGCCGAGGGCGCGTACGCCACCTGCCACTGCATCTGCCTGCCGCCGAGCGAGCCCGGTTATTACTTCTGGCGCGACCATGACACCGGGGCGCTGACCCGCCGGTCCGAGTGGTTCGTGACCAAGTCGCCGCGGGTGCGGATGGGCAGGCAGCCCATCGACTACATGGTGTCGTTTTCGCTGCCCCGCTTCTGCGACCAGGTGCTCGGGCGCACGCGCAAGCAGCTGCACTACAAGGGGCAGCCGAACTGGGTGGCCAAGCTCGACACGATCGTGCACGAGCTCTATCACATCGACCCCGCGCGGCCGGGCATCCGCCGCATGGAGCGCGCCGACGGCACGTATTCAGCCAATTGCCACGGCGATCGGTTTTTTGCGGACGTCGTGGCCATGGTCAGGCAGTATCTCGACACGAAGCCGGATCCGGCCGTCGTGGATTTTCTCCGGTACAGCTTCGATGAGCTGTCGGACAGGTTCGGCGGCGTGGCCGGCACCGCCTTCCGCGGCTTCCCGTCGTACCCGCAGCGCTATACCGAAGTGCTGACCCCCCAGCCGGCCCCGCCGCCCGGCGTGAGCTGCCGCGTCGAGTCGCTCAAGGCGCCCCGCGTGACAGCCGCGTACACCGAAGACGATGTCGTGACGCGCGAGTTCCTGCGGAATACGTCACGGCGGCTGATTCATAAGGGCCGGTTCCGCGCCGCCTGACGATCGTTACGGCTTTCACTCTCGCGGCGACCTTCACCTCTACGGGCCACAGAGACACAGAGCCGGTTCTCTCACGTACGTAGGGCGGGTGCCACGAGGCGGATCCGCTGAGTAGCGCGTACGTAGTGTCCGGCTTCAGCCGGACCGAAAGTCCTCGCTGGCTCTCGGGGTACGCCGGAATTGCCGCGTCTTGTCGCGAACATGCTGGCAGGAATTGCCACGTCCCATACGTGACACGGCGATTTCCCCCGAAATCGCGCTGGCAGAGCTTTCGCTACGCGTCCTGGCCGAGGGGACGATGATACGCTTGGACCAGCGGCAGCGCGCTGCGCTGAGTGAGACGATCCGGGAACTGGCGAACCTCGCCGCCGCCGCCCTGGTGCTGGGCCAGTTTGTCGGCGAACCGCCTCTTTCCTGGCGGTTGATGTTGATGGGTGCGGCGGCGTGGATCGCTCTCGTGACGTTCGGCCTCGTTCTGGAAAGGAGTCGCAGATGATGAACGCATTCGGGATGCTGGGCATCATTCTGCTTTTCGTGGCGATCGTGGTCCTCCTCGATTGGTGGGGGGGGCGCAGGGACCGCCACTCCCGCGACCGCGCGGCCTGACGATCCTCGCCCCGACAGGCGTATACTGCGGCCCGTAAGGGAGGGTCGCCATGTCGAGAGCAGGCCGGATTCTTTTGGCGGTGGCCGCAGGCGCGGCCACGGTCGCGCTGTCCCAGGTCGTCGCTGCCCAGCAGCACCCCTATCAAACCATCGACAACCACTTCAAGATGCCCGACGGCCGAAAGGTCGGATCCACGGCCGGGATCACGATCGACCGCGACGGCACCAGCGTCTGGGTCTTCGAACGGTGCGGCGGCCAGAATTGCGTCGGGTCGAACGTGGCGCCGATTCTGAAATTTGACGCGTCCGGGACCGTGGTGAAGAGCTTTGGCGCGGGGATGTTCGTCCGTCCGCACGGCATTCACATCGACCGCGACGGCAACGTATGGGTGAGCGATGGGGAAGGCCCCGACGGGAAGGATGCCCGGAGAAACGGCAAGGGTCATCAGGTGTTCAAGTTCAGTCAGGACGGGAAGCTCCTGATGACGCTTGGCAAGGCGGGAGTCGCCGGCGATGGCCCCGACACGTTCAATGCGCCGTCTGCCATTCTCGTGGCGCCCAACGGCGACATCTTCATCGGCGACGGCCATGGCGGCAATACGAACGCCCGGATGGTGAAGTTCTCGAAGGACGGCAGGTTCATCAAGGCGTGGGGCAAGAAGGGGACTGCTCCGGGCGATTTCGAGACGCCGCACACGCTGGCGATGGACTCACGCGGCCGGCTGTTCGTGGGTGACCGTGGCAACAACCGGATTCAGATCTTCGATCAGGACGGCACGTTCCTCGAAGAGTGGAAGCAGTTCGGCCGGCCGAGCGGCATCTTCATCGACCGGAACGACCTCCTCTACGTCACCGACCATCAGTCCGACGCTAAGACCAACCCCGGCTTCAGGAAGGGCATGACGATCGGCAGCGCCAGGGACGGCAAGGTGACGGCGTCGATGCCGGATCCCGATCAAATGAACGGATCGCAGGAAGGCATCGCGGCCGACGCCAAGGGCGTCGTCTACGGATCGCTGACCGGGGGAATGGCGCTGAAGCGATACGTCAGAAACTAGACTGTCATTCACGCTTCTGCGTTCTCTCAGTTCTCGGTTCGTGTTCAGCTTCGGTGCCGGGTTCACGTTCATGGCTTCAGGGCCCGGCCGGAGACATGACCGCGAGCCTCCAAGGGCGAACCGAACGGGAACACGAACCGAGAACGGCGAGAACCGGGAAATGTGAACACGGCGCGGCCAGCGCGTTTCCCCGGGTACGTAGTGTCCGGCTTCAGCCGGACCTCCGAACCTGAACCTGAACACGAAACCGAGAAGCGAGAAGCAAGAATCGAGAACGACACGTTCCCTACTCACTACAACTGTGATCGCCGGAGATCTCCGGGGTGAGGAGGCCGCCCGCCGTTAGCGTGCCGACCGCACAGATCCGGGAAACGCGGTGCGCGCGGCGGCGGGAGCCTCAGCGACGCGGCGGGCCCCCACAAACCGGCGCGCCCAGTAGTTGGCCGTGTACGGCTCGACACGCACAACCCCGCGCGAGCTGGGGGCGTGCACGAACCGGCCCTCTCCAATCACCACCCCCACGTGTGAGGCGCCGCGGCTGACGGTCTCGAAGAAGAGCAGATCGCCCGCCTTCACCTCATCCAGATCGATGTCGTGGCCGATCCGGTACTGATCGCGCACCTCACGCGGGAGCGCGGTGCCGTGCCGCGCGAAGATGTACTGCACGAAGCCGCTGCAGTCGAAGCCCGAGGGGTCGCTGCCGCCATTACGGTAGGGAATGCCGAGATAGCCGAGCGCCGTCTGGATCACGTCGGCGAGCACGCCGGGCGCTGCCGGCGGTGCCGCTGACGGCACGTCGCGGGGTGCGTCGGCGCGCTCGGCGGGCGCCTCGCCCGCACCGGGGGGAAGCGCGGCGCCCGGAAACGGCCGCGGCACGCCGCCGCGCGCGGCGCAGGCGCCGGTCGCGATGGCCAGCAGCAGCACGAGGGCGCGTGTCATCACGCCCCTGATATCGGCGTAACCCGCTGAGTTCACTAGTGTTCCGCACCGGCCATTCTAGACAGCTCAGGCGGCGCCCGGTTATCATAAACCCGGGCCATGGAACAGGCGCTCCTGCTGAACGCGTCGTACGAGCCTCTGAAAGTCGTTCACTGGCAGAAGGCGGTCACGCTCTGGTGCCAGGGGAAGGTGGAGGTGATCGCGGTCCACGACCGCGAAGTACGAGCGGTGTCGTTCAGCTTCAAGCTGCCGTCGGTCATCCGCCTCCTCCGCTTCGTCAAGATCAAGCGCCGGTTCGACTACGTCCCCTTCTCCCGGGCGAACATCTACGCGCGCGACAACTACACCTGCCAGTACTGCAGCGAGACGATGTCGACCGGGGAGCTGACGTTCGACCATGTGGTGCCGGTCACGCACGGCGGCCGCAAGGACTGGGAGAACATCGTCACCTGCTGCATCACGTGCAACCGCAAGAAGGGCGGGCGCACGCCGGGCGAGGCGGAGATGAAGCTGCAGCGGACGCCCCGGCGGCCCGAGTCGGCGCCGGCCATCCGCATCACGATCGGGCTGCGCGACGCGCCGGAAAGCTGGCGCGATTACCTCTACTGGAACGTCGAGCTCGACGAAAGCTAGTACGATCGCCGCGTGACCTCTATCACGTCCGTGCACCCGCTGCGTGCGGTTGAGGGCGGGCGGATCACGATCGACGGCTCCGGGTTTCCGGTCGACAACCTTTCGACGATCGCCCTCGGCGACGTGCCGGCCCGCGTCGCCTTTGCCTCCTCCAGCCGGCTGATCGTGACTGTGCCCGGCGAGCTCGAGGGAGGCCGGACGCCGATGAAGATCCCCGGCGCGCCGCGCGAAACCCTGTATGTGTCGGTTGGCGCCAAATGGGCCACGGGGCTGCACCAGGTCGACAACCCTGTCTTCGACGAGCTCGGCAACCTCTTCGTGACCTACAGCGGATCGCGCGGCCAGGAGGCGCCGGTCTCCATCTTCCGCGTCACGCGCACCGGCACGCGCGAGCCGTTTGCCTCCGGCATCGTCAATGCCACCTCGCTGGCCTTCGGCCCGGACCGGCGCCTCTACGTCTCGAGCCGCTTCGAGGGGTCGGTCTATCGCGTGACTGACGACGGCGCGTACGAACAGGTGGCCGCCGATCTGGGTGTGGCGTGCGGCCTGGCCTTTGACGAGGAGGGATCGATGTACGTGGGAGACCGATCCGGGACGATCTTCCGGGTACACGACGCGCGCGCCACCGCGTTTGCGACGCTTCCGCCGAGCGTGGCCGCTTTTCACCTGGCGATGAGCGCCGAGCAGGAGCTGTTCGTGACGGCGCCGACGCTCAACGCGTACGACCACATCTATCGCATCAGCCGCGAGGGCGAGGTGCGCCTCATGCCGTCGCCGCTCGGCCGCCCGCAGGGGCTGGCGTTTGACCGCGACGGTGTGCTCCACGTCGTGGATGCGCTGGCGGGCGCCAGCGGCGTATACCGGTTTGCCGATCTCGAGCGCCCGCCGGAACTGGTGATCGCAGGTGCCGCCCTCGTGGGCGTCGCCTTCAGCCCGCAGGGTGAGGTCGTCGTGACCTCCAATGACACGGCCTATCGGTTCGATTAGGTGGGATGACGCACCTGTTTGCGCGAAAGCCGATCGCCGACCCCCAGCCGCCCGCCGACGATGGGCGATCGCTGAAGCGCGTGCTCGGCGCCGGCGACCTCGTGATGCTGGCGATTGGCGCCGTCATCGGCGCCGGCATCTTTGGCGCGATTGGCACGGCGGCTGCGGGCCAGACGGGGCCGGGCGGCGAGGTCGTTCGCTACGGCGCCGGCCCCGCGCTCATCGTCTCATTCGTCCTGCTGGGCGGCGCGTGCGCGCTGGCCGCGCTCTGCTACGCGGAGCTGGCGGCCATGATTCCCCAGGCGGGGAGCGCCTACGCCTACACGTACGCCACCCTGGGCGAGCTCGTCGCCTGGATCATCGGCTGGGATCTCATTCTCGAGTACGCCGTCGGCAACGTCGCGGTGGCGATCTCGTGGGGCGATTACTTCACGACGCTCCTGCGGGGCCTTGGTGTGGACCTGCCCGCGTGGCTGACCACGGGGTACCGCACCGCGCTCCTCAGCTCCAATCCCGACATCCACGGCCTGCTCGAGGACGCGCCGCGGCTGGCGGGCATGCCGCTGCTCGCCAATCTGCCGGCATTTGCGATCGTGATGTTCGTGACGTGGCTCCTCCTGCGCGGCGCACGCGAGAGCTCCACGGCCAACAACCTGATGGTGGTGATCAAGCTGCTGGCGCTCGGGCTGTTCGTCGCGGTGGGGCTCATGAACATCGAGCCGGCCAATTACACGCCGTTTGCGCCAAATGGATTCACCGGCATCCACCAGGGCGCGGCCATCGTGTTCTTTGCGTACATCGGCTTCGACGCCATCTCCACGGCGGCGGAGGAAACACGCGACCCGCAGCGCAATCTGCCGATTGGTATCATCGGCGGCCTTGCCGTCTGCACCGTCATCTACGTCATCGTCGGCGCCGTGCTCACCGGGATGGTGCGCTACGACCAGCTCGCGGTGGCCGACCCGCTGGCCCGCGCGCTGGAGCTGGCCGGCTATTCCGGCATCGGCTGGCTGGTAGCCCTCGGCGCGGTCGTCTCGATGTCGGCCGTGCTGCTGGTGTTTCAGTACGGACAGCCGCGCATCTTCTTTGCGATGGCGCGTGACGGGCTGCTGCCGCAGTGGGCCGCCAGGATCGATCCCCGCACTCGCATTCCGCACGCGACGACGCTCGTGACCGGGGTCGTGGTGGCGACGGCATCGCTCGTCGGCGACGCGGCGGAGACGTACGACCTCACCAACATCGGGACGCTGTTTGCCTTCGCGCTCGTGTGCCTCGGCGTGCTCGTGCTGCGGGTGAAGGAGCCCGGCCGCCCGCGGCCGTTCAAGGTGCCGGCCGTCTGGCTCGTGGCCCCGCTCGGGGTGGCCGCGTGCCTGTTCGTGATGGCCGGGCTGCCGCGCCAGGCGTGGGAGCGCTTCGGCATCTGGATGATTCTTGGCGCCGCGGTCTACGTCCTGTACAGCTACCGCCATAGCCGCCTGCGCCGCGCGTGACCCGCCGGGGGTAGAATGGAGGTTTCGAACCCCCGCGGATTTCTTGGCAGTCAGGTATGGCGCACGACTGGATCGCGGTGCGCGGCGCCCGCGTCCATAACCTCAAGAACATCGACGTCGACCTCCCGCGCGACCGGATTGTGGTCATCACCGGTCTGTCGGGCTCGGGGAAGTCCTCGCTCGCTTTCGACACCATTTACGCCGAAGGACAGCGGCGGTATGTCGAGTCGCTGTCCGCGTACGCGCGGCAGTTTCTCGAGCAGATGGAGAAGCCGGACGTCGACCTGATCGAAGGCCTGTCGCCGGCCATCTCGATCGAGCAGAAGACCACCGGCTCGAATCCGCGCTCGACGGTCGGCACCGTCACCGAGATCTACGACTATCTGCGTCTGCTGTTCGCCAACATCGGCGTGCCGCACTGCTACCGCTGCGGCCGCGAGATCGCGTCGCAGTCGCTCGAGCGCATCCTGGACCTGGTGATGCTCTACCCGCAGGACGCGCGGATCAACGTGCTCGCCCCCATCGTGCGCGGGCGCAAGGGCGAGTTCAAGAAGGAGCTGCAGGCGCTGCGCCAGCGCGGCTTCACCAAGGTGCGCGTCGACGGCCAGTTCCGCGCGCTCGACGAGGACATCAAGCTCGACCGCCGGCGCAACCATACGATTGAGGTCGTCGTCGACCGGCTGATCGTGCGGTCGGGCATCGAGCGCCGCCTGTCGAACTCGCTCGACGTCGCGCTCAATCTTGCCGGCGACATCGTCGTCATCAACGCGTACGAGCAGAGCGACCAGCTGTTTTCGCGGCGGCTGGCGTGCGTCGACTGCGGGATCTCGATGCCGGAAATGACGCCGCGGGCCTTTTCCTTCAACTCGCCGCACGGCGCCTGTCCCGATTGCCAGGGCCTTGGCGCCACCTACGATTTCGACCCGCGGCTGATTGTGCCGGACGAGTCGAAGTCGCTGCTGTCGGGCGCCGTCGAGTTGAAGGAAAAGG
>Ga0209640_10001558_pt1 | contig 19507 bp, 14 predicted proteins | sample RifCSP10_1_FD_184018 | JGI IMG/M metagenome (GOLD analysis project Ga0209640, IMG submission 184018) | Soil microbial communities from Rifle, Colorado - Rifle CSP2_sed 10_1 (SPAdes) (version 2) | ecosystem: Environmental > Terrestrial > Deep subsurface > Rock core/Sediment | place: Rifle...
GTGCTGGGGGAACACGTGGCCGTGCTGCACTCGCTCCGCGACGCCTGCCGGCGACATTTGCAGGTTGATGACGGCGGTCTGGCCGAGCAGCAGATCCACCTCGCGCGTCATCGCATTGAAGCCCTGCACCTCCGCCGTGACCCGAAAGACGCCGACGCGGACGGCCAGTCGATACGCCCCGCGCTCATCGGTCACCGTTTCAAAGGCATTGCCGGTGGCCTCGTGGACGGCCCGGACCGTGACCCCGGGCAGGACGCCGCCCGTTGAATCCGCGATCCGGCCGCTGATGAACGCGCTGACCGATGTGTCCTGCGCGTGTGCCAGGAGGGGAAGGAACAGCAGTGTGGAAACGACGACGAACCAGGCGACCCTGCGCGATCTCATTGGGACCTCCTCGTTATGAGTGCGAGTGTGGTCTCCGATCCGCGACGCCGACCGCCATCAAACAACAGGAAGGTATGAGCGCCGTGGCGCGATTCCCCCGCGACGCGCCCAGGCGACGTGCATCATACACCCTCCGTCTACTGTCTTTACGGGATACGCTCGGGGCGTCCTGGCCGGATCGCGCCCGCCCGATACGGCCCTGACCGGATAGGCCCTGGGGCGGCGGTCAGGGGAGCGTGCCGGTCAACTGCCGGTACAGGCGCCGCACCGCGGTTTCGCGCTGCGCCTCGTATCCCTGCAGCTTTTCATACTGCGGCCAGCGGAGCGCCGCCGCCGCCTGGTCTTCGGTGGCGCCGCGCGCGATCTCCTTCTGCACCGCGTCGCGCACGTCCACCAGCATCTGCCGGAAGCCGCGCAGCCCCTGCCGCGTCTCACGCGGGTCGGCCGGCACCGGCCCGTGGCCCGGGACGAAGATGTCGGCGTCGAGCGCGTCGATCGCGTCGAGCGCCTTCAGCCAGTCGAGCCCGTACCCGTCGTTGATGAACAGAAACTGATTCGCGAAGAAGACCTCGCTCAGATAGACGATCCGATCCTGCGGCACGAAGATGATGCTGTCGCCCCGCGTGTGCGCGCGGCCGAGATGGAGGATCTGGATTTCCTTCCCGCCGAGGTGGAGCGTCAGGCGGTCGCGAAACGTCTGGTTCGGCAGACGGGCGCTCTGTTCCTCAGCCGAGATCTTCTCCCGCTGCATCAAGGTGAGGAGATCCGTCCGGTAGTTCTCGTGGCCGATTCTCAAGACGTCGGCATACGCGCCGTTCCCCTTGGAATACTGGTTGTGGTGTGTGCCGGACACCAGCACGCGGACCGGCTGGCCGGTCGCGCCGGTGATCGCCTCGCGCGCCGCCCGCGCGATCGGCTCGGACGCCAGCGCGTCGAGGACCACCACGCCTTCGCTCGTCGCGATGACGCCGCTGTTGAACGTGGTGGTGCTGTACACGTAGTGGCCCGGGATGATCTGGCGTAGCGCGCCGGCCGGCGGCTGCTGAGCAGCGGCGCCGGCTCCGGCGAGGAGCGCCAGGAGGACGGCCGGAAGGGATTTCAGCATGGCGGGGCGATTATCGCTCAAACGCCGATTGACTGTTTCCATGCCAGGGTCTAGAGTCCGCTCAGCCTCTTCAGCGAAGGAGCTCGATATGACGCGACGGCATCTGGCATGTGCGGCGCTGACGGTCCTCCTCGGCGTCGCGGTGGCGGCACACCCCTCGACTAACGCTCGGGGTGCCCTGAGCAACGTCGAAGGGCAGCGGCAGGCTGGCAACGGCGGCGAAGAGGGCGCCGACAGCAGCAACATGCAGCTGGTGGGCTACAACGACCTCCAGGGTCGCAGCGCCTATCAGCCCGAGATCAAGCGGCAGGGCGATCGCTGGATCGCCTACATCGGCCACCACGGCGGCACCGCGATCAATCCGCTGACGGGCAGGGAGGAACCGCACGGCACCTCCATCGTCGACGTCACCGATCCGAAGAACCCCAAGTACCTGGCGCACATTCCGGGGCAGCCCCTGGGGCCCGGCGCGGGCGGAGCGGGCGTGGCGAGCGAATCGGGCGGAGCGCAGCAGGTGCGCATCTGCAGCGGCGCCACGCTGCCGCGCGGCGATCGGAACAAGTTCTATCTGCTGCGCGCGTTCGGCAACACCGCCGGCTCCGGCCATGAAATGTGGGACGTCACCGATCCCGCCAAACCGAGCCGCATCACCGTGATCGTCAGCGGCCTCACCGGCACGCACAAGAGCTGGTGGGAGTGCGACACCGGCATCGCGTATCTCGTGTCGGGACAGCCCGGCTGGCGCGTGCCGCGCATGACCAAGATCTACGACCTGAGCGACCCGACCAGGCCCGTGTTCATCCGCGACTTCGGCCTGCACGGGCAGCAGCCCGGATCGACCGGGACGCCGCCCGGCGACAACGGCCTGCACGGTCCGGTGTCCACCGGTCCGCAGGGCAACCGCGTCTACTTCGCGTATGGCTACGTGCGCGAGGGAGTCGTCCAGATCGTCGATCGCGAGAAGCTGCTGAAGGGGCCGGCGGAGCCGACCGAGGCCAACCTGCTGTATCCGCAGATCAGCCGGATGGATCTGCCGCCCAACGTCGGCGCGCACAACGTGTTTCCGCTGCTGCGGATGCCGATCGCCGAGTTCGCAAAGGAGAAGGACAACGTCCGCGACATGCTCGTCATCGTCGACGAGGCGACCGGCCGCGACTGTGCGACGAGCCCGCGCGCGATGATGTGGATGGCCGACATCACCACCGAGACGAGGCCGTTTGGCGTGGCGAACTGGACCATCCCCGAGGCGAGCGGCAACTACTGCGCGCGCGGCGCCGGACGCTTCGGCACGCACTCGACGCACGAGAACTTCACGCCGATCTACTACAACCGGATCATGTTCGTGGCGCACTTCAACGCCGGCGTGCGCGCCGTGGACGTCCGCGATCCCTTCCACCCGAAGGAAATCGGGTATTACATCCCGGCCCCGACCGCCAGGACGGCGTGCGCCGCCGGGCGCCCGGGCGACCCGTGCGTCAGGGGCATTCAGACCAACAACGTCGAGGTGGACGATCGCGGCTACATCTACGGCGCCGACCGCGCGGGCACCGGGCTCCACATCCTGGAGCTGACCGGCGCCGCGCGCAGCGTGGCGAACTTCCGATAGGAAGTCCGTAAGGCCTTACCACCGCCGTAAGCGGCGCGGGCGGCGGCGCACGAAATCTCGCCCATTGACGCGACCTCTCTGAGGCCTGCAATTTGCTGCGTACGGCCGGGTTCATTTCCGACATCCCAGTCGCACACCACGTTCGCGATCGGACGGCCAGTACGCCGTCCCGCAGGAGGGTCACCATGAGAAGACGGGAGTTCGTCACGTCCGTGCTCGCCGGCGGCATTGCTGCGCCGGCGCTGGCGGCACAGGGTCACAGCCATCAGCCGCTCGAGGGCCCGCTGGCCAACGCCACCGTGAGCTTCGGCCTCTGGCAGTCGAATCCCCCGTACGACCGGTTTCCCAACGTCTCGGATCGGTTCCGGAACGGTCACCAGCTCCTTCCGCACGAAGTGCAGATCAAGGCGGGCGGTGCCGTGAACTTCGTGATCGCCGGGTTTCATCACGTTCTGGTCTACGCGCCGAGGACCGAACCCGGCGACATCGACACGAGCATGACGATCCCCGTCACGGCCCCGCCGGGCCCGCCGCTGATCAACGACCCGAACGGCCGCGTGTACCGCGGGCTGGATCCCAGCCTGCAGCCCCAGGATCGCGTGGAGGTGGTGCACTTCGCGACACCGGGCCGCTACCTGGTGATCTGCGGCGTGCTGCCGCACTTCGTCCTGGACGGCATGTCCGGCTACGTCGTGGCGCTGCCGTAGCTTCGGAGGTGCGCGAGGCTGAGCGTCCGCCCGTCCGCGTCGCCGAAGGCGAGGTTCGCAGGCTGTTCGGGGAAGACGAGCGTACCCAGGCGTGTGCCCTGCGGCGAGATGACCCAGATGCCGCCGGGCCCACTCCGCGGGCCGAACGAGGACTCGACCGCGTGCCCACGGACTGAGTGTTACCGCCCGAAGACGTCCGTAAAGAAGCGCCGGATCGACCGCTTGTATTCGCGGTCGGCCCGCTCTTCGTGGGGATTCTGCGGATTGTCGAAGCCGTGCGAGGAGCCGCTGTACAGCTGCAGCTCCCACGGCACCTTGGCGGCGCGCAGGTCCGCAATCAGCTTGTTCACTTCCTCGAGCGGCGCCACCTCGTCTTCCGCGCCGTGCAGGATGAGCACCGGCCCCTTGATGTTGCGGGCCATCTCGGGTGTGAAGTTGCGGAACGAGCCGTGCACCGCGATCGTGCCGGCCAGCGGGACGCCGGTTTCCGCCAGCTCGACGGCGACGGTACCGCCGAAGCAGTAGCCGATGAGGGCCACCTTCGACGCGTCGACCATCGCGTGTTTCACCAGCACGTCGAACCCGGCCCGCGCGCGCGCCCGCATGAGCGGCCGATCGTTGTTGTAGATGTTGGTCAACTTCGTCATCTCCGGCACTTCCTTGGGAACGATGTCTTTGCCGAAGATGTCCGCGACAAACACCACGTAGCCGAGCCTGGCGATCGCCTGCGCGTTGTCGAGCGTCAGCCCCTGCAGCCCGCCGCGATAGTGCAGCAGCAGCACCGCCGGCCGCTTCCCGCCGATCGCGTCGTCATACGCGAGATAGCCTTTGAGCGGCGTGCTGCCGTGCGTGTAGTCGACGTATTGGGTCCTGATCGCGGCGTGCGCGCTGGCGGCGTGCAGCGCGAACGCAAGGGCGACGCCCAGACCGACGGAGATTCCAGGCACACTCTTCATGTTGTGATCCTCCCGAGACTCTGGGAACCTTATCGCACATGACGACGCCGGCGGCACGAATTTTTGCCCAATCCAGCCAGGCCACGGCGGGCGCATTGGCGCTGCCCTTGCAGCAGCCGCGGCATCCCGTGCTTGTGTGTCTCCGTTAACTGACAATCGGCCCGTGCGGCCGTTTCCTGATAAGGACAGTGCGACCCCTATGTTGAATTCGACGACGCTCCTCCGCTCGCTCACGCTGCTTGCGGCCGTGATGGTTCCGGCCCTGGCCCACGCCCAGGATCAACGGCTGCGGGTGTCGCTGGGTGGGGCCACCACCGCAGGCGCCCTCGACGCCCAGCCTGCGATTGCCGCTTCGGTCGGGTATCGCTTTGCGGATCGATTTTCCTTCGATGTCGAGGTCACGGCCGCCGACGGCGCCGCGGGCCGACTTTCCGGTGTTTCGTTTCTCGGCGCGGGGCCCGGCCGCGCGGGCGGCGCCCGCCTGGGGCCGATGATGGGCGACATCCGCCGCGGGACGTTTACGCGGCCGCTGCCGGCCGGGATCTCTGCGCGAATCGGGTCGCTGGGCCTGCCGTTGTCGCCAGGCGAGGCACGCATCGAACGCGACGGCAACACGGCGCTGGCCACGGTGGGCTTCAGGTATGAGCTTCCAACCCAGGTTGGTCGGTTCCTGCCGTACGTCAGCGCGGGCCTCGGACTCGCACGCACCGAGCAGCGCGTGAGAGGGTCGTTGAGCGTTGCCACGACCGTGCGGCCCGGCATCACCACGGCCGTGCGACCCATTGTGGACATCGACGAGACGACGTCGCACACCGGGCTGGCCGCGAGCGCCGGCGTCGGGGCGAGCATTCGGATCTTCCGGCAGTTGTCGGCCGATGTCGATGCGCGGTACTTCCGCCTCGATCGCGGGGGCAACCTCGGGCGGTTCGGCGGCGGCGTGAGCTACCGCTTCTAAGCGACTTCTAAGAGCGGCGATCGGCCGGGGGCGAGCCTCGCAGGCTCGCCCCGCGATCTCGCAGCTTCTTCGGCGATAATCCTCGTCGCCACGACCTATGCCAGATCGCGAAGCCTTCCGGTGGTTCAAGTCAACGTTTCACGACCGGATCGAGCGGGCGCTGGCGGGCACGCCGTTCAGCCTTGACCTGCTGGCGGCCATCGCCGCGCAGGAGACGGGCCACATCTGGGGACCGCTGCACGACACACTCGATCTCGACACGTTGCTCGGGATTTGTGTCGGTGACACGCTCGATGCGGACCGCGGGCGCCGGGCCTTCCCGAAAACCAGGGACGAGCTGGTTGCGGCGGCGCGGGGCGACGAGATGTTCGACGTCGCGCACGAGGCGCTGGTCGCGATGGCCGAGCACGTGCCCGGATTCGCGGCCGTGGCGAGACGACCGAACAAGTTCTGCCACGCGTTCGGAATCTTCCAGTACGACCTGCAATTCTTCAGGACAGACCCCGACTACTTCCTGAATCGAGAGTGGCGCCACTTCGAGTCGTCGCTCGCCAAATGCATCGAAGAGCTGCGGAACGCGATGCGCCGGGCGGGGCTCGCGCGTCAGCCCAGCCTGACCGACCTGGAGAACGTCAGCGTCGCCATCGCCTACAACGCCGGGTCGTTCAAGCCTGCGAAGGGACTGCGGCAGGGGTTTTTCGACGGCCAGAAGTTCTACGGCGAGATGATCTTCGACTTTCTGCGGCTGTCGCAAACCGTGTCGATTCCCGCCGTGCCGGCACCGATCCCGGAACCATTGCCCGGCTCCGCTCCGCTCGCGCGGCCCACGCCGATCGCCTCCACGGGGGAGGTGCTCGAGGTCGACGTCAGGGAGTCGCCGCTGCGGCTGCGAAGCGAGCCGCGCGTGGACAGGACGAAGCCAAACGCCAATGTGATTGCGCGGCTGCCCGATGGTCATCTGGTCCGGCTCGTGTCGGGCACGCTGGGCGACACCTTCGTGGAAGTGGAAACCAGCCTGAACGGCGCACACTTTCGCGGGTTTTCCTCGTCGCAGTTCCTCAAACCGGCAGCCGGCGCCGCCGACATTCCCCTCGTCACACCCGCGACGACGCTGCCGACAACGGGAGTCGTGGCCGTATTCGCGCCGCGTCGCGCCGCGGTGGTGACCAGGCGAACCGCGCCTGCCAGCGCACATTCGCTGAACGAACCGAATCTACCGGCTCGACACGGCCCCACGCCCGACGCGCTCCGCGCGGAGTTGGGGGCCATCATCGACTATCTGGCCGTGGACAAGACGGCGCACGCGCGCTATCAGCCGGGCAACGGACGCACCTTCTGCAACATCTACGCGCACGATTACTGCCACCTGGCCGGTGCGTACCTGCCTCGGGTGTGGTGGACGCCGGACGCCATCGAACGGCTTGCCCGGGGAGAGACGGTCGAGCCGCGCCTGGGGGCGACGATCGATGAACAAAGGGCCAACGACCTTTTCCGGTGGCTGCGCGCCTTTGGCCCGCGATTCGGCTGGCGGCAGACGGGCACGCCGACCAAACTGCAGACCGAGGCAAACGTCGGCGCCATCGGCCTGATCGTGGCCCGCCGAACCGACGACGGTAAGTCGGGTCACATCACAATCGTGGTGCCCGAGACGCCCGACGCCGAGGCCCGGCGCGACAACAGTGGTGAGGTGATCGCGCCGCTGCAAAGCCAGGCGGGCGCGACGAACCTTCGACGCGCCACCGGCTCGCTGAACTGGTGGAAGAAGGAACAGTTCGCGGACAGCGCTTTCTGGATTCACGCGTAACCGACGCTCGGCGGGGATAGCGCCGGTCCAACGGTTGTAGGATTGAGGGCGCCGGCGTCACGTTCGAGCTCGGCCTGGGAGGAGTCATGCGGCGGATCAAGCGATGCGTGTTCGGTGCGCTGGGCGTCTTCCTGTGTGCGATACCTGCGACGGCGCAGTCCCACCGGGTGACCGTCGTAAAGGACCTCGACTATATGGCCAGCGTCGAGTATCCGGACGGCAAGGATCGTCTCGACCTGTACATTCCTGCCGGCGTCACGAACGCCCCCGTCATCTTCTCGCTTCATGGCGGCGCCCTGTCGGCGGGCGACCGGGCCGACGAGACGTTTGTCGGCCGGCGGTTCGCCGGGGCGGGCTATCTCACCGTCGTGACCAGCTATCGCCTGTCGCCGCAGGTGTCGCACCCTGCCCACGTCCAGGACGCCGCGGCCGCGTTCGCGTGGGTGAAACGCAACATCAGGCGGCACGGAGGCGACCCCGACCGCATCATCGTCATCGGCCATTCGGCTGGGGCGTACCTGGCGATGCTTCTGGCCACCGACTCCCGCTATCTTGCCGCGCACCAACTGTCGCCGCGCGACATCACAGGCGTCGTCCCCGTCAGCGGGTTCTTCTGGGTGGATAAGCCCGGCGTCGCGCCCGACCGTCCCAAGTACGTATGGGGAACCGATCCGAAAGTCTGGGCCGACGCCTCGCCGTCGCGCTACCTCCGTGCCGACGTGCCGCCGGTGCTCCTGCTCGACACCGACGGCGACGAAGCGTGGAGGCAGCAGCAGAACGTCGACCTGGCCGCGGCACTCCGTGCGGCTGGGCACAAGGATGTGACGGTGCACAAGGTCCCCGGCCGCAGCCACATGAGCGTGTGGACGGAGATGGGAGACGGGGAGTCGGAAGAGACCTCGTCGTGGATTCTGCGCTTCGCGCAGCGCGTGCTCGTGTCCGGGCTTCGGGCCGGACAGACCTCGCCTGGAAGGGCCGATGCGGGCAAGGCTTTCTGGCAAGGGCAAATGTGCAACTTCTGCCATGGCCCGACCGGCGAAGGCGGCTGGGGACCGGATCTCGCGGGTCGTGCGCTCACGCTTGCGCAGTTCACGCGTGCGATCCGCCAGCCCTGGGGCCTGATGCCTGCCTACACCGAGACACAAGTCAGCGACCAGTCCGTCGCCGATCTCCATGCGTTTCTCACCAGCCTGCCGAGCGTGGCCCAGCCTGGTGCTCCGCGCTGGCGGCACACGCCGCCCGGCGCACCGGAGGGGCAACGCCTCCAGAGTGCCTTTGGCTGCTCCCAGTGTCACAGTCCTGAGCTGCTCGTGCCTCGCGCGTGGCTGCTGTCTACTGACCGGCCGGGTGGCGTCCCGGACGAGACATTCGGCGTGAGCAAGGACGCAGGGTTCCCGTATTTCGCCAGGATGGTCTACGACCATTCCGAGAAATACCCGAAGGGCACGATGGGCAACTTCTCGAGAGAACGGCTGCCCGAAGCGGCATTGCGGGAGATCTACACGTTCATGCTGGACGCCGGCTTACGCGTGCGGATGGAGGGCGCCCTTGCGGTGGGGACGCGGCAGGGCAACAACACCACCTATACGCTGACCGTCGGCAATCTCGGGCGGCCCAACGGGCCCGCGGTCGAGGATGTCACGATTTTCGTCCGGATCCCTGCGGGCGCCACCGTCATCAGCGCCACGGGCACCGGCTACACAGGCGTTCGCCCGCTCGCACAGTTGGGGCTGCAGCCGGCCTTGCAGGGTGCGCCGGGGGCGTTCGCTGCAGGACTTCCCGAGCGTCCGGCGCCGGATCTGACCCGCGACGTGGCCGTGTGGGAAGTCCGGCGCATTGCGGCGGTCGAGAAGCAGGTGTATTCGCTGACGCTCGCCGGCGCGCCGCCCACCTCTGAGGTCATCCAGGGATTTGCAGGTTCCACGGTGTATTGGGCCAGTCCGGCGCCGAAAATGGGCGCCGGCCAGCTCGCCTATCGCGACCTTCGTGTTCCGGACAACAAGGGCGACCATCTGAGGATATCGCTGCCTTCTCCGCCGAAGCCCGCGCCATAGGCGCGTCCGCGTCGGAGCTATGCGATTTCCGACCAGCCGTACGCGATCACAATCCGTTCCTTGGCCTTCTCCGCCTGGCCAAAGCCGGTAAACTGCCGGTAGATGATTGGAAATACCTCGAAGTAGTTGGTGCGTCCTACTTCGACGCCGCCCTTCTCGTCGATAATCGACATGGCCCGGCGGTTGGAAAGCCCCAACGCCGTCTGGCGAACCCAGCCCCACGTGTCGCCACCCTCAACGTAGTCGAACGTCAGCGTGATCGTCCGACTGGCCGTGTCCACCTCGACGACGGGATACGCACCGGCGGCGATGCCGTCGATCTCGATCCGCGTATCCGTGGCCGGATTCTGCGAGACCTCATTCAGGAAATCGCCGTCTCGCTCGACGGACACCACGTTGTCGGGCAGCATCGTCGACTGGAACGTATACCGGCTGCGTCCGTCGGTCCCGGGACCGATCGTCGCCAACCGATACTCGAACAGGTTCCAGCGGAACCGCTCCTCGCCGGCCAGGTTCTTGACGATGAGGCTCATGGCGCGTACCTCACCGCTCGCCTGCAGCGCCTGGAGGGCCGCGGCGTTCGGTCCCGCGTATTCGAAGGCGAAGGGGAACTCGGCATTCGGCCCGGGAGACTCGGCAGGTCGCCCATCGCCAAGAAACCCGGGGATGCGCTGGATCTGAAGCCCGGGACCGTCGGTGACGATCACCGCGTCGACCATGACCCCCTCGATTTCGAGCGTCGCCCGGTTATCGACAACGTCGGGGAAGACGACGGAGAAGTCCGTTCCGACAACCCCACCGCAAACCCAGGTCTCTCCGCTCCATTTCGGAACCTGACCGACCAGACAGGTCAGGCCGGTTAATGGACCCGGCGCTCCAGCGGCGCCCGGGTCTCCCTGCGGTCCGGGCGGACCTTGAAGGCCCGCGGGACCTGTGGATCCGGTCGGTCCATCCGGTCCTTCCGGACCTTGCTCGCCTTGCGGCCCCTGCACCCCCTGTTGGCCCTGCAGACCCGGCTCACCCTGCAGACCCGGCTCACCCTGAGGACCTTGTGGACCTTCCGGACCCTGCGGTCCTTCGGGTCCATGAGCGCCAACGGTCATTTCGAACGCAACCGATCGGTTGCGTCGTGAGAGGACATAGAGCTGGTAGCTGCCCGCCGGCAGCCCCGGCATCAGCGCCGTGATGGCGGTGCCGATGATGTTCACGGAAACGCCGTCGAGCAGCATCCCGCCAAGCGCCACTGACGGGCTTGACCCAAACTGTGTGCCGCTGATGAAGAGCATCGAGCCGTCGGCCGAGATGCTGGCGGACACGATGACGGGGGCCATGGAACTGGATTCTCCGTCGCCGGCTTCTCGGCCTCTCTGCTGGGCCGCCGATCCGACGGATATCAGCACAAAGCCGGCAACGCACACGTTCAACCACCGACGTTTCATCACGTGCTCCTTGGAAATCCCGAACCCGGGTGGACGAGCAACTGATGTTCCAATGGATGAGGTCAAGAACAGCGCCGTTCCTGTGAAGATGCGGCGCCGGCGCGGACGCCTCGGGGAGAAAACCCGCACGCGCACCGGAATTAGTTCCCGCACGCAGTCTCTCGTTGACACGCCTCAGTGGCGGCGGTTTATAGTTCACTCGCCCGGGAGAACACCTTATGCGCCTGACTTCATGGATGGCCGCGGCTCTCGTTCTGTCGCTCACGTCGCCAGCGTTTGCCCAGGAATGGGACGAATTCGTCTTCGCCGACGACGGGTTCAAAGCGAACTTTCCGGGACCGCCCCGAATGGAGAGCACGACCTGGACCTCGCAGTACCGCTACACGCTGCCCGCGCACGTTTATAGCGCCGCGCGCGGGGCCGAGCGCTACATGGTGACGGTGGTCGATTACCGCGGCATCGAGAAGCAGGGCGTCGAACGATCCAAGCAGTGCCCGCCCGGCGCCGAAACGTGCATCGGCACGCAGGACGGCCGCCAGGGCGGGATACTCGGCCTCGGCTACTGGAAGATGGACGTGCGCGGCGCGCTCGCGTATGCGACGCTCACGTTCCTGCAGCGCGACGCGAAGGTCACGGCGTACGACCTCGAGTTCCAGGACGTGGTCGAAGGCTACGGACTGCAGCTCACCAACCGCGACGAGTCCCGCACGTTCGCCTACATCACGATGCACGAGAACAGGCTCTACATCCTCGAGGGGACGGTGCCGAAGGGGTATCCGGAGCCGGCGCTGTTTCAGTCGTCGGTCGGCTTCGTCGACGCCAAGGGCAACGGCATCCGGTACCTGGAGTACTACTCGAATGCGATTCACGGCCTGCGCCAGTACGAGCCTCCCCCTGCGCGGGTTGGCGGCGTGCTGCAAGGTGCGCCGGGCGGTGGCGCGGGCGGCCGCGGCGGGAATTAGAGCGGGACTGAGCTGTAGCCGCGCCGAGACGGCTACGGTCGGACGCCGGGGATCTTGAGCCGAATCCGATACACGCTGCTGCGTGCCGTCACGTAGAGCATCCTTCCGTCGGCATCGCCAAAAGCGAGGTTCGCGGGCTGTTCAGGGAACACGAGCGTGCCCAGGTGCCTGCCCTGCGGCGAGATGACCCAGATACCGCCGGCGCCCGTCGAATAGAGATTGCCCTTCTCGTCCACCTTCATGCCGTCGGGGACGCCCGGTTCCTTCTCGGCGCTCATGTCCACGAGCAGGCGGCCGCCCGTGGCCGTGTCGTCGGCCTGGACGTCGAAGCGATAGATCTTTCTGTCGGCGCTGCTGTTGACGTAAAGGATCTTCTCGTCGGGCGAGAGCGCAATGCCGTTGGGATTGACCAGGTCCCGGGTCACCAGCTGGAGCGTCCCGCCCTTGAGGAGGAACACGCCGTTGAACGGCAGCTCCTTCTTCGGGTCGTCATTCCGGCGGCGAAGCCCGGACGGCGGATCGGTGAAGTAGAGCGAGCCGTTGCGTTTGTACACGAGATCGTTGGTGCTGTTGAGCCGCTTGCCGTCGTACCGGCTCGCGAGCACCGTGCGCCGGCCGTCGGCCTCCACGCGCACGACCTGGCGATCGCCCATCGCATTGAACGCGACACGGCCCTGCGGGTCGAGCGTCACGCCGTTCGATCCGATCAGATAGATCCGCTCCCCGCGCACGGTGGTCTGTTCGCCGCCGACGCCCGCCGGGTCCGGCCCTGTGAACCCGGTCTTGTCCAGGAACACGGACACCTTGCCGTCAGCGGGATTCCACTTGTTGATCACGTTGGCCGGGATGTCGCTGAAGATCAGAAATCCGCCCGTGCGGACCCAGACCGGCCCTTCGGTGAACCCGAAATCGCCCGCCACTTTCTCCACTCGCGCGTCGGGCGCCACGATCTCGTCGAGAGCGGGATCGAGGCGGACCACCGGCCGCCGTTCCTGGGCGAGCAGGTCGAACGTGAGCAGCACCGGGAGGACAACGACAAGCGAGCTCACAAGCTGTTTCATAGCGGCCGGGAATATCCTCCCAAAACAGCCCAAAGTCAACCGTGGTGACCTCCATACGCGCGCTGGACGTACGCCGCCGGTCGCGATATAAACCGCGCGAGGCGATGCGTCGAACCCTGCTGCTTTCGGCGGTACTGATGGTCTCGGGGCTTGCTGCGTGGTGGCCGACGGGAGCCGGCGTCGCGGCCGGCCAGACGCCGCCGCCCGTCCAGGTACCCCGGTTTCAATACGACCCGAGCTTTCCACAGCCGCTGCCCCCGACGTGGGCCATCGGCGCCATCGGCGGGATGGCGGTGGACGGCCGCGATCACGTGTGGGTCCTGCATCGGCCGGGTCCCCTCCGCGGCAACGAGCGGTTCGCCGGCGCGGGCGCCACTCCACCAAAGGCCGAGTGCTGTATTCCGGCGCCGCCCGTGCTCGAGTTCGATCAGGACGGCGCGCTGGTCTCGTCGTGGGGCGGGCCCGGCGCGGGCTACGAGTGGCCGCAGATCGAGCACGGCATCTTCGTCGACCACAAGGACAACGTCTGGATTGCGGGCAGCGGCGAGAAGGACGCGCACGTCCTGAAGTTCACACGGCAGGGCCGGTTCCTCGGGCAGTTCGGCCGCCCGGGCCGAAGCCGCGGCAGCGCCGACATGGAGAACCTGGGAGGCCCGGCCAACCTGACGGTCGATCCAGTCGCCAACGAGCTGTATGTGGCCGACGGCTATAGGAATCGACGGGTGATCGTGCTCGACGCCGACACGCTGGCGGTCAAGCGCACGTGGGGCGCCTACGGCAACAGGCCGGTAGACGACGACCTCGGACCGTACAATCCGGATGCCCCGCCGGCCCGGCAGTTTCGGCTCCCCCACAACGTCGCCGTCTCCAGGGACGGCTTCGTGTATGTCGCCGACCGGCCCAACGATCGCATTCAGGTGTTCAGCAAGGACGGCACCTTCGTACGAGAGGGATTCATCGCGCCGAGAACACTGCTGGCGGGCTCAGCCTCCGGCCTCGCCTTCTCGCCGGACCAGCGCTTCCTCTACGTAATCGACGGCGCCAACCATCACGTCTGGATCCTGCTCCGCGACACGCTCGCGGTGGTCGACCGCTTCGGCCAGCAGGGGATCTTCGGCGGATCCCTGAACGTGCCCCATGCGCTGGCGACCGACAGCCGCGGCAACGTGTACGTCGGCGAGAACTTCGACGGCCGGCGCTTCCAGCGGTTCCTGTACAAGGGCATGGGCGCGCCGGCGGGCCGGCTGCTGCCACCGGTTCGACCCTGATCTACTTCCCCACCAGCAGGTCGGTCCTGTTGTTCTCGCACACGAACTCGATCAGCTCCTCCCCCGGCGCCAGATACCAGATCAAATTCATCGTCCATGGGCGGCTGAAGGTGCCGGGATCGTCGAAGACGACCACGATCTCGAGGCGGCCGTACTCGACGCGCCGGTAGCGCTCGGTCGTGCGCAGCTGCTCGGTGTGCGGGTACACGCCGATCCAGCTCCGGTCGTTGAAGCCCGACGTGTCGATCACGAGTGTGTCGCCCTCCCACCGGCCCACGGAGTGGCCGAGCCAGGACGGGTTGGGATCAGGCGGATGACTGCGGCCGTCGAGAAACACCTGACGGAACCCCGGAGCGTCCTCGAAGAGCATCACCAGCAGCGCAGGCGTCTGGACGAACTTGGTCATCCATGGACTCGACGCCCCGGGCACGGGAAATCCGTCCGGCAGGCAGCGGGTGTGTGGGGCGTCTTTCCTGTTGTTCACAATCCGCTCCTTCGCGAGCGCAGCCGCCCACGGGAGCGCGGCAGGCTCTTCCGGATAGCGATCGCGGTAGATCAGCCAGACGCCGGAGAGATCGGGCTTGCCGTCTGCCGTCCGCGGCACCGGCAGCGCAGGCACCGAGGAACGATCGCGGATCATGTCGGCGTTCTTCCCCGGGTCGTCTCCGAGCGTCTTTCCACCCACGTTCTCGACGAGCGATATCTCGAACCCGGTCGTCTCCCCGGCCCGAACCGGGACGTCCCGCCGGAACGGCTCGAACCCACAGCACGGCATCGCCACTGACAGCTCGTACGCACCGGCTGGGATGTCCGCGAAGACGTAGCGACCGTCGGCGGCGCTGGCCGTCCTCACGACGGCGCCCGTCTCCTTATGCCGTATCTGGATGGGAGCGTCCGCGGCCCGCACTCCGTTCCACGCGATCACCACGGTGCCCGAGAGCGACCCGCGGCCGCCCTGCGCGGAGGCCGTGACGAGGAGCGCCAGACAGCCGGCCACCACAGTCAATCGCCTCATGACGTCACCTCTTCGTTGCTAGCGGGTGTCACCGCGCAGCCATTGTGCCTGGACGCGCAGTGACACGCTGTTCGACGTCCCGCCATCCGGCGGCCGGTTGAACACCGTGATCCTGACGGTGCGGTCCCCATAGACGCCGTTGAGCTGGAACGGCCCGGGCTCGTTGAACCGGTTTGGCAGCGCGCGGGCGACGACGCTCGCGGGAATCCTGGCTTTCAACGTCCGGATGTTCACAAATGTCGTCGGCATCGATACACCGTCGACGCGCACGACCGAATCGCTGATGAAGCCGACGCCCTCCACCGTTATGTCAAAGTCCGGACTGCCCTCGGCCACGGCGTTCGGCGTGATCCCGCTGATCTCCGGTTCAGGCGTCGCGGGAATCGCCCGTATCGGCGCCTGGGGCTTCGTATAGTCGGGGGTAAAGCCCAGGCGGACGAACGTGCCGCCCTTCATCACCCGTTCGATCTTCCGCGTGTTGTCGATGTTGTCGAGCGGGTTGGCGCCAAGCACCACGATGTCCGCGAAGGCGCCCGGCCCGATGAAGCCCACCGGAGGTGTGGTCGGGGTCGTGCGCCTGGCCGTCATGACTTCCGCGCCCCAGATCGTCATCGCCCTGAGCGCCTGCATCGGCGTGAGCCCGACCTCCACCAGCATCGCCATCTCCATGTGCTGATTGAAGCCGGTCGCCCCGGGAAACGGGTCGTCTGTGCCTCCCATGACCTTGCCGCCCGCCTGCACCCAGCGTCTGATGAATTCCCCCGACAACCGATACGCCTCGCTGAACGCTTTGACCTCCTCGGGCGAGAGCTTCGCCAGCGGCACGAGGTTTTCGTGCCTGACCGAGAAGTTCCGGATGGCTCTGAACTTGAGCAGCGATCCGTCGGCCAGGTTCTCCGGGTAGTACGCCATCAGCGCGCCGTCCCTGAAGAGGTCGTACATCAGGTTTTCGTGCCTGCGCGCCAGCGAGCTCTGCGAGCCGAGCTCGTAGCCCATCGTCGGATTGAGATACACGCCGCGCTGGACGGCCTCCCGAATCATCGGCTCCATCCGCGGAACATCCTTCAGGAACAGCCCCCAGTGCAGATACTCCCCTCGCTGATAGTTCTCCAGCTCCTGCGGCGTCATGAGCGCCTGCGCGAATCCCCAGATGTGCTCGACGCCGTCGTGTCCGGCCCTGATGGATTCGGGCGCGAGATCGGAGTGACCGAATGCAAACAAGCCGGCTTCGTGCACAGCCTCGACCGCCCACTCCCACATTTGCTTGTTGTTGAGAGAGAACTGCGGCAGATTGGCCATGTCCGGCTCGCCCTTGAGCCATTCCTGCACGCCCGCGCGCACCTGATCCCGCGTCATGGACGCGTTGATGAGCGTGCCCAGATTCGCCCTGCCGGTACCGAACAGCCGCGGCGCGCGGAAATCCGGCGAGTGGGAGCTCTTCCAGTACGCCTCTCCCACGGCGGGCCGTCCCCCGAGCGCCATGGCGCTCGTGACGCCGAAATTCAGATAGAGCTCTCCGAGGAACGGCTGATAGTGGACGTGGGAGTCGAAGAGGCCCGGTATGACGAATTTCCCGGACAGATCCACAACCGTGGCGCCGGCTGGAATCGGTGTCGTCCTTCCTCCAAAGGCCGCGATCCTGTCGCCCTCGATCACAATCACCGCGTCAGGTACGGTGGTGCCGGCGACGACGTCGATCGCGGTGGCGCCCCTGAGAGCCGTGCGAGTGACGGCAGGGGCCGCCTGCTGCGTCAGCACGACGCTGCCGGACATCGCGGCAGCGACGAGGGTCGATGCGATCAGGCGCGTGGGACTGTTCATACGCTACTCCGGTGAAAACGCGAGCAGCACATTGCCGGGAAGGATGCCGCCGTGATGCGAATAGCCGGAATTCACATAGAGCGTTCCGCCGACGATCGCCGGCCCGGAGTTGCTCATGGATCCGCCGTTGGCCTTCACGCCGTTGACCGAGGTGAAGTCCCGGGCGGTATCGTATTCCCAGAGGACCCTGCCGTCGCGCGTGGAATAGGCGCGCAGCCGGCCGTCCATGGTTCCGGACAACACCGCGCCTGGAATGAGTGTGACCGCCGCGTTCTGGGACGGCTTACACGGTGTCTTGTTGGCGCAGCCCGCGCCGGGCACGCTCCAGACCAGGCGGCCGGTGCCGAGGTCCACGGCGTTCATACCGCCGCTCGCCGCGGGGTTCTCGGCGATGAAATCGGCATTGGCCGCGTAGATATTCACACCGTCGGTGGCGGATCCCCAGAAGACCCCGCCCGAAGACGAGCCCTTGGCCACGCGCTGCTCCCAGACGATCCTGCCGGATGCGTCCGGATCGAAACCAAAGATGACGCCCGTCTTGTTGCCGACCACAATCAGCTGCCGGCCGCTCCCGACGTCGACCAGGAGCGGAGAGCCGGTGAAATCAAAGTCGGGCGCGTCCTTGTCCGGGCAGACCGCCGCTTCGCGGGTAGGCTGCCGGCAGCTTCCATTCCAGATGTCGTTCTCGGTGATCTGGCGGGCCCAGCGGATGCGTCCGGTATCCAGCTCGAAGGCCACCAGTGAATCGGACATGCCGGTTGACGGCGGAGCAAAATTGTTCCCCGTCCCGACGTACAGCACGCCTCGCCTGGTATCGATGGTCGGCGTATTCCAGATCGCGCCGCCGGCCGGGCCGTACAGTTGCGTGCCGATGCTGTTCTTCGCTGTCGGACGAGGCGTCTCGGAGACGGTGTAGGTTTTCCAGAGGCGCTTTCCGGTCGTCGCATCCAGCGCGACGACGCTTCCACGAAACGAGCAGCAGGGATAGCGTGGATCGCCCACCTGGGATTCTTCGCGCGAGGACACCGGCACGTAGAGACGGCCGTTGTAGAGTTGCGGCGCCGCCGTGATCGCGGCATGGGGATGGTCGGCCACTTCGACTTTCCAGAGGACCTTTCCAACCCTGGCATCAACCGCGTAGACGTTGGCGGTCTGGTCGCCGAAGTAGGCGACGAGATCGCCGTTGCCTCGGTGGTCGAGCGTGATCGCGCTGCGGACGGCCGCCTCGACCTCCAGCGTCCAGTGCACGCAACCCGTCTTCGCGTCCAGCACGTAGAGTTCGCCCTCGGCCGTGGCGACGTACACGCGTCCACCGGCCACTACGGGCTGCGTGCCTGCTGAGGTCGCACCAGGGAACCCGAACGCCCATCTCAGCCTGAGTCGCGGCACGTCGTCGGCGGTCATGCCGGCCGCCTCCGCCGATTGAAACCGCGCGTTGGTGATGCCGAGCCCCCAGCCGTTCCACGCCGGCCCGGCCAGGGGGTTCGGTGACGGCGCAGGTCGGGTCGCTGCGCGACCCGACAGACCAGTTCTGGCTGGGCGGTCCGCTTGGCGGACCGCCCCCGCGCTGCAGAAGGCCGACTTCGGCATCGAGCCGCTGGCATCGGCCGCCAGCGGTTTGCCGGACACATACGCGGCCAGCGCGCGGCGCTGGGCGCGGCTCCGCTCGGCCGCCCGCGCGCGCATCGCGCCCCGCTCCAGCGTGACCAGCACCTGCTCCGCGCTCAGGCGCCGCATGACCTCGAGGCTCGGCGCCTGCGCATCCGCTCCGCCTCCTTCGTGGCAGAGCGCACAGTAGGTCTGAAAGAGGGCCGCTGGGCCGCCATCGAGCCCGATGTCGTTCGAGTCCTGGTTGGCGACTGCCGTCGAGTCCGCGATCCTGACCGCCTGCGCCTGGAGGCCGGCAGCCACCGCCGCCAGAAGCGCCACAATGAGCGAGGCTCCGGGGATGACGTTCCGTCGTGGTGTACACATGGCTCCTGCTCCCAACCACTCGCCGAAGATGGGCCATTCTACGACGCCCTCACCGCGTCTTGACAGGCAGGTTCGAGGCGCCCAACATCTCCTATCACTCAAGATCGGGAGGCTGAGATGTTGACACGGCGCCGATTTCTTTCAGCGGCCGCGGCGAGCGCGGCGATGTTCGCCCGCGCTCCCGGAGCATTCGCGGCGCAAGCGGCGAAATATGACCTGATTATCCGCGGCGGGCGGGTGATCGACCCCTCCGTCCGGCTCGATGCGATCCGCGACGTGGCCATTGCGGGCGGCCGCATCGCCGCCGTCGAGGCGAACATCGCGGCCGACGCGGCCGACACCCTCGATGCGCGCGGCAAGCTCGTCGTCCCGGGCTTGATCGACATCCACACCCAT
>Ga0209640_10001559_pt1 | contig 19501 bp, 19 predicted proteins | sample RifCSP10_1_FD_184018 | JGI IMG/M metagenome (GOLD analysis project Ga0209640, IMG submission 184018) | Soil microbial communities from Rifle, Colorado - Rifle CSP2_sed 10_1 (SPAdes) (version 2) | ecosystem: Environmental > Terrestrial > Deep subsurface > Rock core/Sediment | place: Rifle...
CAGAGCCAGTCCCCTGGCCTCCGAGTGCCCGTCTCGCTTCGCATCTGCACGCTTTCGCGACGAACCTTCATGAATAATGCGGGCCTATCTCCGCTGCCCTGCCGCTGCCGTAACTACGGGCTCTTGCACCAGTTCATCTAGCTTACGTGCCGCCGCTCCCCTATCAATCGCCGCCCGTGCAGCCGGGAAGCAAACTGTGAGGGAAGCGCCTTTCCCAGCCGCATAGAGCAACATCGCGGCATTCATCAGCACCCAATCTTTTGGTCCGCCCTGCACCTGATTCTGAAGAATGCGCCGGAGCAGATCCGCTTCTTTGCCCCGCTGCTCTCGCGGGAACCCGGCCATCTCTCGGGATGAGCCAAACGCCAATCCAAAATCCTTTGGAGCTACCCCCAGCGGCGTGATGCGCTCGTCTCGTAGTTCGAGCACTCTCGTGACTGCCGATACGGACAATTCTGGATCGCCCTCGACGCCGCGTATCACGAGCCCTCGCGGACACCCGATCATGCGCAAGGCTTCGACCGTTTTTTCGAAGTGGGGAGGGTGTGACAAACCGACCACCTGAGCGGCAGCCCGGGCCGGATTCAGGAGCCTGGCGATCGGATGAAAGACATTCCTGACTCCCAGCTCCTGACGCATTTCCAGAAATCGGTAGACGGGTGGATGGTAGAGCCCAATGTCCAAGTAGGCGAAGCCCTTCTTGTTCAGATCCTCGGTGACCAGCTTGGGTTCAGAATCAATTGGAATTCCCAGCGCTTTCAGTACCCCGGCACTGCCGGGCCGACCAGGAACGCCATCGTAGCCATGCATCAGGACTGCAGCGCCAGCTGAAACCGCGACGATCGACGCGGCAATGAGCGCATGAAACGTATCCTGCTTTCCGGCATAACTCGGCACATCGACCAGAGCTAATTCTCTTGAGACTGCAAGCGGGAGCACGTATTGCCGGGCCGCGGCCGTAAACGCAGCTAATTCAGTCACCGACTCCATTTTGAACCGCATTGCAATTAAAAAGGCGCCCACTTGCACTGGCGTCGCATCGCCTTCAATCAAGGCCTTCATGGCCAGCTTGGATTCTTCCCAGGTCAAGTCTTTGGAGGCCTTCGGTCCCTTCGCAATTTTGGCGATGATGTCTTGAATCGGCATGTTAGGACTTGTGTAACCCGCATTCGGTTTTTGTGAAGTTTTTCCAGCGACCCGCCCGTGGATCATCACCGGGCGCAACAGGAGCTGTGCAATGGATGCAGCCGATGCTGGGATAGTTCTGATCGTGGAGCGGATTGTAGGGCACTTCATAGACACGGATGTAGGTCCAGACATCGGCCCAACTCCAGCGAGCCAAGGGGTTGACCTTCACCCGCTCGAACTTCTGATCCCATTCGATCAAGCCCGCATTCGCTCTCGACGGCGCCTGATCCCGCCGGATCCCCGTGATCCATGCATCGAAACCGTTGAGCAGGCGTGTCAGCGGCTCGACCTTTCGCAGCTGGCAGCAGCGATCAGGCTCTTTGGACCATAAGGCCTCCCCATGCTGCTCGGCCTGACGCTCCGGCGTGAGCAGCGACTTCACTTGCAGCACCTGAGAAGGCTTCAGGTCGTAGTGCTGGATGATGCGATCCCGCGTCGCATAGGTTTCGGGAAACAAGAAGTCGGTATCGAGATAGAACAGCGGCACAGATGGATTGATCCGGTGCACCATGTCCAGGAGCGCCACATCTTCAGCCCCGAAACTACAGGCCAGAACGATCTTCGGCGCATAGCGCTCGAGCGCCGTGGCCAATACCTCCTGCGGCTGTTTCGACTCAAACAAATCACTCAGCGACTTGAGCTCAGCAATCAATTCTGTGCTGCCGTTTATGGCCATCGTCGATCCAGTTCTTTCCTTACCCTTCGACCTTCTCAACCAGGACTCGATAGTGCGCGGCTTCAGGCTCAAGCGCCTCCTGCAGTAAGACTTTATGCCCATCGTTCTTGAGACTCATTGGGACGTTCTTGATCGGCTCCCCCGCATCGAGCCACACTTCCAACTGTTCGCCCACATCCATCATCTCGAGTTTGAGTTTGGTCTTCACATAGTTCAGCGGGCAGGCAACCCCGCGCAAATCGTACACTGGCGCTCCGGTAGATACAGGGGTATTTGGAGTAGCCGCTGGCTTGGGCGATGGCACTGCAGCCGGAGCCAGGGTTTCTGCCGCCGGTGTAAGCTTCAAACCCTTGCCCATCTGTTCTGTCGCCACACGACAGTTATCAACAAAGCCCTTCGCAAACGCCATCTTTTCTTGGGCCGACTGAGCCGTCGTTTCTTTTGGTCCCAAATTGCCGACCTGCGCGCCAAGACCGCGATAGATGGGAGGCACGATCCCCTTGTGTGCCAACCGGCGCTCGAACTCCTGGAAGATCTCCGCATCGGTCGCTGGATCAAGTCCCTCCGTGACCAGCAAGGCTTTCGCCGCTGCCAAGACCGCGCGATAGGACTTGTTCACGGAGACGGAGTACTGGTGGTTGTCCACCAACATTTTCGCTTGGTAGAGTTCCTGCTCGGCTTCGAGGATCCCGTTCTCGATCATCTCGAGTGCACCGCCGGCACACTCACCTGGTCCGAGATCTTCGAGAATGAATTCTTCTTCTCCTTCCCAGTCGTAATAGAAGGTGGGGTCATCCTGATAGGCCGGAACGATCGTATACGGAATCAACTCATCTTTAAGCTTGTTCTTTCCAACCCGCGCGATGAAGGTCGGTAACCCTTCATTGGCTTGGCGGTCACGCCGATAGACGTCGATCAGATGGGTCAGCGCAGCCGGCACCGCTTTCGCCGGTAACTTCACCGTCATTTGACCGATCCTGGCCGTTCCCTTCACAGAACCACCCAGATGGAGTTCATAGTGCGGAGCAACATGGTCGCCAAGCCGCTTGCCGACTCCATGCAGCCCGATCATGGAGATGTGGTGCTGCGCGCATGAATTATGGCAGCCGCTGATCTTGACGCTCACATCGTGAAGATCTTCGGGCACTCGACCGGCTGGAAATACTTCGGCCAACGCCCGTGCGAGCCCTTTTGATGAGGTGATCCCCAAACCGCAGGTATCAGTCCCGGGACAGGCAATGATGTCTTCGACAAGTTCGGCGCCAGGGTCCGCCAACCCGTGCAAGGTCAGATCGCCATAGAGCGCCTCAACCTGGGTGTCTGGAACCCACCGGATTACGACGTTCTGATTGATCGTGGTGCGGATGTTTCCATTGGAGTACCGATCGGCAAGATCCGCCACGAAGACCATCTGCTCGGATGTGATATCCCCCATGAAGAGCTTGATCGCCGTAGTGACGTAGCCTTCTTGTTTCTGTTTGACGACGTTGGTTCTCTTCCACATTTCGAAAGGCGTCTCATATCCGATCCGATTCGGGCTACCATTCCCATTGGCCTCGCCGGAGGCTGACCCATTACGGGTCGGCATGATGAGTGGCCTCGGATCGTCCTGGTGCTGTAGAAGTATGAGAGGCTCATGCTTAGGAAGGGCATGGCCCATCGACGTGTAGGCCGCTTCCCACCGGCGTTTGAATTCCTCAAAGCCCAGCTTTTCGATCACAAATTTCATGCGGGCTTTGTTGCGATTTTTCCGATTGCCCAAGGTATCGAAAACCTTAATAACAGCTTCAATGCTGGGGATTAGCTCCTCCATCGGAGTGAACTCACGGAGTAGTTGGGCAATCCGGGGGGCAGAGCCCAATCCTCCGCCTACGGCCATTCGAAACCCGATCGTCCCATCGGTTCGCTTCGCAGCCAATAGCCCAATATCGTGAATCGGCGTGAGCGCACAGTCGTGCTTGCACCCCGAAAAGGCAATCTTGAACTTCCTCGGCAAACTCTGATTGAGCGGATTGCGCAGGAGATGATACGCCACCGTCTTGGCGTAGGGCGTCACATCGAATACTTCACCCTGACACACACCCGCCAAATGGCATGCCGTTACATTCCGAACAGTGTTGGCGCAGGCCTCCCTGGTCGTGAGATCGACTTCGGCCAAACCGCGCATGATCGTCGGAACGTCCTTGAGCTCAACGAAGTGCAGCTGAATATCCTGTCGCGTGGTCACATGGCCGACCCCTGTGGCGTAGCGGTCGGCGAGTTCTGCCACTCGGCGGAGTTGATTGGCAGAAATACCGCCGAATGGAACCTTGATCCGCACCATCTGCACGCCGGCCTGCCGTTGTCCATAGATCCCGTACTGGAGGCGGAAGGGCTTGAAGAGGTCATTGGAGACATCGCCAGCCAGTGCGCGCAGAGCCTCGGCCTCGAAGGTCTCGATTTCTTCAGCAATGGCCGGAGGAATGGGAGTTGTCTTGATCGCTGGTATCGCAAGGGCAAGGGATTGTTGTGTGCTCATACAGGATTCTCCTAATCTATGCGTGGCGCGGCAGGGAATAGAGCCGCATGGCGATGACCGACTTCCTAAATGTGATACATGGGATTGCGTTGCTCATCGATGGCTCGTTGGCGTCCGGCCAATTGTTCTATGGTGATGCCCCCCAGGACCTCACGTTCGGCCACCTCAACTTGCTCCCACACATTCCCAAGCAAAAGCTCTTGCTTCGTTAAACGCCTCTCAAGGGCAGACTGGCTCTGATAGGAACGATGAAACACCGGCCCATCCAACGCCTCCAAGATGTCGGCAACAGAGAGCGCAGAGGGCTCCTTCAGCAGCATGTATCCTCCCTGCGCGCCGCGGAGACTATCAACCAGACCAGCCTTTTTCATCGCATTGAGCACCTGTTCCAAAAACCGAATGGGAATGGCTTGTCGCCTCGCGATTGCTCGCGCTTGAATTGGGACTTCTTTCCCCTTCATGGCGAGATCAACAGCCGCCATGATTCCGTAAGTTACTCGCTGGGATACCTTCATTCTTGATTATTCCGGTAGGAATGATAGATCAATATATACCTCCTGTTCAGATGAGTTGTCAAGCGCTTGTCGGAGGAGTAGTTTCACGATGGGCTCCCTGCTTCCGCACCTTGCCACGCATCAGAAGGCCGCCGGATCTCATGCCACTTATAGTGAGGTCTGAGGGCACATCACATTCGACTTTACTTCTTGAAATCAACTTTTGATTAACCATGATCGAGCGAGAAAAGATTCCTCTTGCACATGCCCGTATCGCATGATTCACGTGATCAGACTGACGACCGCAAAGGCATACGGGAAGCACTTCAGAAGCTTGACGCCTTAAAATCCGATTGACATCGGTTGCGCCCTGGGCAATAATCCGATCCTCTTCTTCGCGTGGTGCCTTCATGCCAGTGCCTTCATCCGTTTTCACCGTTCTTCTGCTTACTGCGGATACCGATGTTCAGGCGCAGTTCAAACAAGTCTTCAAGGACGCATCGGTCACTGTCGCACGAGATTCAGCCGCCTTTCAGAAAGAGTCATCAAGACATCAGTTTGATGCAGTGGTGGTGGAGTCTCGAGGTGCACAAGAGGGGGCCATTACACTTCCAGATCACATTGACCCCTCTCACACATTAGTTATTACAGGCTCACGAGCGGTTCTGAGAAGGACTGCGAAAATGATGCAGCTCATGAATCGACAGAATGCGCAGCTGCAGCAGGGCAAAACACGCGATGCTTCTCTTGAGGGCTACCTAGAGATGAAGATGGGCGATTTCGTGAAGGACATGAGGAACGGATCGGCAAGAAATCTGCACCCGATTCTCATTTCTGCTGTGGAACGCCCCCTGATCGCCTCGGCCCTTCGTGAAACTCAGGGGAATCAGATCCAGGCGGCCGAGCTCTTGGGGCTCAACCGGAACACCTTACGAAAAAAGATTGTCGACTTACATATTCCCTTGAAGCGAACAAGGTCCAAAACCAGTCGTAGTGCGTAGCGTGTTCGTGTTTCGAAGGAGTCAACCTGGGCTTGCTTCTTAATCATTCACCAAGGAGGGGATTAGATGACAAAGGAAGAACTCATCGCGAAAATGGCTGCATCAGCCGGGATCACGAAAGTCGCCGCCGGCAGTGCCCTTCAGGCGTTTACGGGGGCGGTCACATCCTCGCTGAAGAGGGGACAGCGCGTCTCCCTCGTCAACTTTGGCACCTTTACCATCTCGAAGCGCAAGGCACGGATGGGAAGAAATCCAAGGACTGGGGAATCACTCCGAATTCCAGCGGCCAAAGTGCCGAAGTTTTCTGCAGGGAAAGAGCTTCGCTCGGCGGTTAAGTAAGACCTGATCGCTTGATGGTTTCAAGAAAGAGAAGGTGGCGCCTTTCATTCTGTTGGAAGGATGCCTCCTTCTCTTTTGCTTTTCTTGACAGTGTAGGCGAGGCTATATTAGCATGCGCACCCGGACGATAGGCGCGTAGCTCAGGGGGAGAGCGCTACCTTGACACGGTAGAGGTCGACGGTTCAAGACCGTCCGCGCCTACCACCTAGCTGAGGGCACTCGTATGCCTCTCGGAGGCGGGGTGCCTTTGTTTTTTTGTGCTTGATCCGTTCGTACAAGCTATGAAGATTACGATAAAAGATGGTCCCAGTGGGGATGTTCAGGCCGGCCAAACAGTAGGGGCTGCGCTGTCTGCTCTTGGTATTGCCCCTAGTCCAGATATTTTTGCAGCAAAAGCGAACGGGACTGCCGTGGATCTTTCTCGGCCTTTGTCGGAGGATGCGACCCTAGAACCGCTCCGGTTTGACAGCGTTGAGGGCCGTGACGTGTATCGGCATAGTAGTACTCACATCATGGCTCAAGCGGTGAAAGAACTCTTTCCATCCGCGCAGCTGACGATCGGTCCGGCCTTGGAAGATAGCTTCTTCTACGACTTCGCGTTTGAGCGGCCTTTTACGCCGGAAGACTTGGAGAGAATTGAAGCGCGCGCCGCTGACATTATCAAGCGTAATCTCACGATTACGAGACGGGAATTCACCGAGCAAGAAGCGATCGACTTTTTCAAGGTGCGCGGGGAAGCCTACAAGGTCGAGCTGATCCAAGGTTTTCCCGATGGGGAGCCAATCTCTGTATATATGCAAGGTGACTTCGTCGACCTCTGCCGAGGCCCCCATCTTCCAACCACAGGCCGTGTCGGCGTATTCAAGCTGCTCAATACGGCCGGCGCTTATTGGCGTGGCGATGAACGCAACCCCATGTTGCAGCGAATCTATGGGACGTCTTTTCCGACCAAAGCTGAATTGGATGCCCACCTTGCCCGCTTGGAGGAGATCAAGCGGCGTGATCATAGAAAAGTAGGGAAAGAACTGGACCTGATCACCATTCAAGACGAGATCGGCCCCGGGTTGGTTCTCTGGCATCCGAAAGGCGCGACCATTCGTCTCTTGATTGAAAATTTCTGGCGGGAACAGCACATCAAAGAGGGGTACGAACTTGTCTATTCACCACACGTCGCGCGCCTCGACCTCTGGAAAACGAGTGGGCACATCGACTACTACCGCGAAAACATGTTCGCCTCCATGAAACTGGAGGGCAGTGAATACCAACTCAAGCCGATGAACTGCCCATACCACATCATGATTTATAAGTCGCACCTTCGCAGCTACCGAGATCTCCCCATTCGCTACGGCGAACTGGGAACGGTGTATCGATATGAACGGACCGGCGTCCTCCACGGATTATTGCGCGTACGGGGGTTTACCCAGGATGATGCCCATCTGTTTTGCCGGCCGGATCAGATGGAAACAGAAGTCAGTCGGGTGTTGGATTTTACCTTCTTCATTTTGCGGACGTTTGGATTCACCGAATTCGAAGTGTTTCTCTCCACAAGACCGAAGGAATCAGTGGGAGCCGACGAGCATTGGACGCTTGCCACGAGCGCACTGGAAACAGCCTTGAAGAATCGCGCCATCTCCTTTCATCTGGACCCGGGAGGGGGCACATTCTATGGCCCCAAGATCGACATTAAGATCAAAGATGCGCTGGGTCGCTCCTGGCAATGTTCCACGGTCCAAGTCGATTTCAATAACCCGGAGCGGTTCGAGTTGAGTTACATTGGTGAGGACGGCAAAGCCCATCAGCCTATCATGATCCATCGGGCCTTGATGGGATCAATCGAGCGCTTCTTTGGGATTCTGATCGAACATTACGGCGGGGCATTCCCAACCTGGCTGGCTCCGGTGCAGGCTACAGTCATGAATATTACGGATAATCAGCGGGACTATGTGGTAGCCGTCGTCGCTCAATTGAAGGCGGCCGGTTTCCGTGCTGAAGCGGACCTTCGGAATGAAAAAATCGGGTTCAAGATCCGTGAAGCGGAGAAGGCGAAGATCCCGTACATGCTGGTGGTTGGGGACCGCGAAGTACAAGGTGGAACCGTATCGGTCAGAGGCCGAAGCGGCTCGAATCTCGGAAGTAAGACGGTGGCTGGGGTGCTGGATCTCTTACGAACTGAGGTCGCGCATCCACAGCACGAATGTCAACACACACACTAAGAGGTGGCCTATCGTTCCCAAACTGCGCGTGAATCGTGAGATCCGGGTCCGAGAAGTACGGGTGATTGGTCCGGAGGGTGAACAACTCGGGATCCTTCCGACACCAGACGCCTTTCGTCAAGCTCAAGAGGGCGGCTATGACTTGGTCGAAGTGGCTCCCACCTCCGCGCCGCCGGTCTGTAGGATTATGGATTATGGTAAGTACAAGTATGAGCTTAGTAAGAAGGAGCATCAGAGTCGGCGCCATCAGAAGTCCACGCAGGTGAAGGAAATCAAGCTACGGCCGCGGACAGACAAGCATGATCTGGAAATCAAGATCCGACAGATGAAAGGGTTCCTGGAAGAAGGAAATAAAACGAAGGTCACCCTCACCTATCGCGGGCGAGAGATGGCCAATCAGGAGATGGGGCGAACGCTGATGAACTCGGTCATCGCGCAACTGGCAGAAACGGGCACGATCGAGTATGCCCCCCGCATGGAAGGACGGAGCTTGATCATGATCGTGGCTCCGAAGAATTAACGAACGTGATGCTGTAACTGATTAGCCAAAGGAATCCACCCCATGAAAGTCAAAACGCACAAAGGCGCCAGCAAGCGCTTTGCAAGGACCGGCACCGGAAAGATCATGAGACGCAAGGCGGGCAAACGGCACCTGCTGAGCCATAAGGGACGTAACCGCAAGCGCCGCTTGAGCGGCACGGAAGTCGTGGACGCCACGGCCACCTTGTCATTGAATCGGCTGCTCCCGTATAAATAGGTCCTAACAAAGAGGGCCTCTTAGAAATCAAAAGGAGTATTGAATCATGCCTCGCGCGAAAGGTGGACCAAAAACCAGACATCGAAGAAACAAACGGCTGAAGTTGGCCAAGGGACAGTACGGAGGAAAAAGCCGGCTGTTCCGTTCGGCGACAGAGAGCGTGGATAAAGGTCAGGCGTACGCATATGTCGGCCGGAAGAACAGAAAGCGGGATTTCCGCCAACTGTGGATCGCGCGCATCAGCGCTGCGGTTCGGGCGCAAGGACTGACCTACGGCCGGTTTATTAACGCCCTCAAGAAAGCCAATGTGCTGTTGGATCGAAAAGTGTTGTCGGATATGGCGATCAAGGATACCACGGGGTTCGAGAAACTCGTCGGCCTTGCCAAGCAACCCCTCACTCCAGCGTCTGCTTAACGCCAATGCCCCTTGCACGATTTTCGCCTGGTTAAACTGGAATAGATCTTGAGAGCGGCAGACCGTCGCTCTCCTTCTTATTTCGACTCTGCGAGTTGAGTGAGGTTTACCTCAAGCGCGACGACCGGGACTCCGATCTGCCATCGCTCCAGTACTTCGGGGTGCAGTTCTCCGATGACGCCGAGCGGCACTCTATCCGAGACAATCCTTCCCACGCGGCCTTCCAGAAACGAGGGATGCGCCAGCGGTTCGAGCGTATACGGGCGATCGAGGTGATACAACAGCACGTCCAGGCATGAGTGAATTTCAGAAAAATGCGCGGTGGTATGGGCCAAGACCGCGCTCAGCACCGTCGAAGTACGCGAGCCAAGCTCGTGCGACGGATCAGGGATCGCGACCTCGCCGGCTTCGAACAGGCGATGTGGATAGAAGGCCCGGCTCGACGCCGCTTCGACCCGCAGCAAGGAGGTAAGCATCCATTGCCGCAGGCAGGAGAAGGTCAACGCCATCGCATTGTCCACCGCAACCATCCGCCCCCACTCCGTCTCGCCGAGACCCATCGCGTCGCAGTAGGCCTCCGGTGATCCGAGGATGTTCGAAATGATTTCTTGGAAGCCGAGTCCCACCATCAGTTCGCGCGCGCGATCGGACAGTTGCTCGATCCTCGATAATCCGCCGACCGTAAACTGAGCCGGCATGACCGGAAGAAACTCATGGTACCCGCGACTGATCGCCACATCTTCGACCACATCCATCGCGTGGAGGAGATCCTGCCGATAGGGCGGCGGCGTCGCCTTCACGGTCTTCTTTCCCACAGACACGTTGTAACCGTAGACCTCCAGGGCTTTCTTCACCTTGGGCGCACCCAGTTTTTGACCAAGGGCCTGCTCGATAGTTTCCATCGTGATCGTGCGCGGCTTGTTCAAATCCTGAGGCGTGACGACTGATTTTCCCAGCGCGGTCTTATATGGATACCGTGTCTCAATCGGCTCGATGGTAGCTCCGCGGTCAGCCAGATTGGCGGCGAGAATATTGAGCGTAAGAACCACCATCGGCAGGTCTGTGCCTGTGACTTCGACAAATAGATCTTCATCGCCGACCCGCACTTCGCCGATCTCTCGGCTATTGATGATGGGGGGGAAGGACAGCGCTTGGCCCTTCGCATCGCGAAGAAGAGGAAGCCGATCCTGCCCCTCGAGAATGTGCCCATGCTCAAGCCCCTTGGGATGGACCATGAGAATTTCTGAGAGGGTCATCACCGTCTCCATGCCCAGGGGTATGAACCTGGCTTGATCCGGCTTCACAAGATCGTAGGTGACCGGAAACTGGATCTTTGCTAGCTGATAGAGCCCAATGGAGACCGTCCGGCGCTTGCGACCAAAGATATCTGCAAGTTTCTCTTGTGTTTGGATGAGTTGGGCGAGCCCTTCTTCGGTGACTCGATATCCGCGCGCCGTACAGGCCGCGATGTGCGGACGGACTCGTTCAAGTCCAGGGACTACCATCAGCAGCTGCGTCGCCCGAGGCTTCTGCTTGAGGAACGGGTACGGCTTCAGTTTTCCCTGTTGTTTGATCCGAATCTGCCGTGCAATTCCCTCGCAGCACCAGAGATCCGGGCGATTGCTGTCTTGCAGTTCGATACGCAGTTCGCCCGTTTCAGGATTGTGCCCCTTGATCTCACCCTTCACGAGCATCAGCCACTCCTCAAGCTGCTCCAGAGAGACGGGTGACGTGCGGGCCTGGGGTCCTGCCAGCAGTGTTTCAAAATCGTCTTTGAAGATCGAAATCGTCGGCATGGATCGTCGCTCGTGCGCTAGAAGAATCCCTTGGTTGTCCGAATCAAGTCCAGATTGTCCGTGAACAGCTCCCGGATGTCATGAATGCCCAGCGCCACCATGGCCATTCGGTCAAGGCCCAGACCCCAGGCAATCACCGGCACGCTCACTCCGAGAGGCAGTGTCACTTCCGGCCGAAAGAGACCGGCCCCGCCGAGTTCCATCCATCCCAAACGTGGATGGCGGACGTGGAGTTCGACCGACGGTTCGGTAAAGGGAAAATACGCCGGGAGAAACTTCACCTCTTTGGCTTGAGCAACTTCGCGAGCGAACAAATTCAAGAGCCCTAACAAGGTTCTGAAGTTGATGTCTTCACCCAGCATAATTCCTTCGACTTGGAAAAAATCCGTCGCGTGGGTCGCATCGACCTGGTCATAGCGAAAACAGCGCGCGATCGAAAAATACTTTCCCGGGACCGCGGGAGCCGCAGCAAGGGTCCGGGCCGAGACGGCCGTCCCCTGGCTCCGTAACACCAGACGTTTGGCCCGTTGGCTATCGAATGTGTAGCCCCATCCGGTTGAGCCGGTTGTGCCCCCATTCTCGTGGGCTTTGGTCACGCGTGATAAGAACGGTTCGGCAATGTGCGTGGCATGCGTCGGCTCTTTGACGAAATACACATCATGGATGTCTCGCGCGGGATGGAACTGCGGCATGAAGAGCGCATCCATGTTCCAGAACTCGGTTTCGACGAGTGATCCCCGCATCTCTTGGAAGCCCATGCTCACCAATTTCGTCTTTACGGTATCCAAGAATTCACGGTAGGGATGCTTCTTCCCCGTTCCAATTCGCGGTGCGCGTAAACTGATGGTGTATTTTCTAAAACGCTTATTTCGCCAGCTGCCGTCTTTGAGCAACTCCGGACTCAACTGCGAAACTTCCTCAGCCACTCCCTGTTTGGCCAAATGATCTACCGCGGTCACACCCGTCGAGGACAGTACATACGCCCGTGTCACGCGATCGTCGATGCGAAAGGGCTCCTTCGAATTCCCTCGTTTGACCGCATGGTCTTGAATGAGCTGGCGGTGCGACTCGGGAAAGCTCTCCAATTCACGTGGAGCCTCGTGCAATTGCTGCAGAAGAGCGCGCATCGATTCGGCAGCTGGGCTGGGCCGCCCAGTGGATTCAATGCAGCCGCCTTGCACGATCAAGAGCACACCTTCCTTCTTCAGTCGACCTACCGCTTTGCTGACATCAGAAGGATCGAGACCTTCTTTGGTATGAAGATCGGGGATGGTGAGCCGTTTCCCCGTGCTCGACACTCCCCGTGCCGCAGAAAGGACGCGTTCGATGGGTGAAGACTGTTCGAAGTAGGTCTCCCCGATATTCGTAAGCGATACCACCGGGGTTATCGTTTCGGATTTGACGGAGAGGAGCTGCTTGGCGAGCAACCATTCGATCGCCATGCTCAGCTGAGACGGTTCGAGCGTCGTCGCCGTGACAAGCTGCTCCGTGGCGAGGCTGACCCCGGCCTGGCTTGTCCCAAACGCCGTGAGGACCTTGATTTCGAGGGGGTGTAGACCGTCGATGAGTGCGGAGATATCCACCCTGCCTTGCCTATCGACGCGCCGAGGCGTGCGGTGTCGACGACACGGCTGTGGTGCCGGCGGATCGCATCGCCGCGATCGTTCCAGCGTAGTCCCGTTGCGAAAAAATGGCGGAGCCCGCAACCAGCACAGTGGCTCCGGCTGCAATGACCTGCGATGCGTTGTCGACTTTGACCCCCCCATCGACTTCGAGTAACGCGGAGCTCTTGATCCGGTCTAACATGGCGCGAGCGGCCGTGATCTTGTTCAACACCGAGGGAATGAATTTCTGCCCGCCAAATCCAGGATTGACCGACATGATCAGGACCAGATCGACGTCAGCAAGAATTTCTTGGAGCGAATTGATGGGTGTTGCGGGATTGAGGGTTACCCCAGCTTTCACTCCACGCTCTTTGATCGATTGAATCGCGCGATGTAGGTGCGGACAGGCTTCCACGTGTACCGTCAGATAGTCCGCTCCCGCGGCGGCGAAATCCGGAATGAACGCATCGGCATTGGTGATCATCAGATGAACGTCGAGCGGGAGCTTCGTGACCTTCTTCAAGGCCTCCACAATCGGCGGACCCACCGTGAGGTTCGGCACGAAATGCCCGTCCATGACATCGATGTGCAGCCAATCTGCACCCGCCCGTTCGACCGCCGCCACCTCATCGGCAAGCCGAGCAAAATCAGCGGACAGAATGGAGGGGGCGATCAGGATCGGCTGGCCCATCAGGAAACCTTTCGTAGGCGGGCGGCATAAAAGCCGTCCATCCCACACTTATTGCCCATGGTCGAAAGTGCGCCGTGAGCGGTCACAAAGGGGAGTGCAGTTGACGGAAGCCGCGGCGCCACGGACTCACGCATCCATTCTGAATGGACGTGGCAGAAATGCGTGACCACGTCTTCAGTTTCTTCCGGCTCTGCCGAGCACGTACTATAGACCAGCACCCCACCAGGCCGCAAGACAGCAGACACCGCTTCGAGAATCTCCTTCTGTAGATTGTGATGCCGGCGAAACATCGCCGTGTGTTTGTTCCACTTGGCTTCGGGATGTCGGCGTAGAACCCCGAGCCCGCTGCAAGGTGCATCGAGAAGAATTCGATCGAACGATCCGTTCGGCGCCATCGCGGACCTGCTTGTTTGGCCACCGCCCTTGCTGAGAGTACGCAGAGCGTCCAGCGGCTTTCGCGCATCTCCAACAACCGCGGTGACGATGGTAATTCCCAGGCGACGACAATTCTCTTGGAGGAGATCCAGCCGGGTCCTCTGCCGATCCATGGCAAGAATGTGGCCGCGATCCTCCATCAACTCCGCTAGATGCGTGGTCTTGCCTCCCGGCGCAGCACAGGCATCGAGAACGAGGTCCCCTGGCTGCGGATCGAGGAGAGGGGGAATGAGTTGGGCGGCTTCGTCTTCGACATAGAAATCACCATCCTGAAATCCGGGAAGGGATGTCACCAGTTGTCCTTTTTCAAGCACAACCCCGACAGGGCTGATCGTCGTGGGACGCGCCAAGATCCCTTGCTGTTGGAGCCGATCGAGAAAAGCGGCTCTCGTCAATCGCCGTTGATTCACGCGTATGGTGACAGAAGGGACGCAGCTGGTGGACTGGCAGGCGGCTTCGGCCTCCTCAAACCCCATTCGGTCGATCCATCGTTGGCATAGCCACAACGGGACAGAATGGCGAATGGACAAGGCCTGGGCCGGATAGGCGAGAGAATCAGGGAGCGCCGGCTCCGGCAAACGGATGAGATTGCGCAACACCGCATTGACGAAGCCACTCCAGTCGCGACCGAGTTTCTTGGTGTATGATTTCGTGAGCGCGACTGTGTCATGAACCGCCGCCGACGGGGGAACTCGGTCCAGGTACAAGAGTTGGTAGGCTCCGAGGCGCAGCAGCATTTGGAGAACGACGGGAAGGCGCGGGAGTGGTTTCTTGAGCAACGGTGCCAATCGCCAATCAACTGTTTCTTGCCGCCGCAATACACCAAAGACCAGTTCCATCGCCAGAGCCCGATCTCGTGGGTCGGACAAGGTAGTCTTGCACACCTGGTGAAACAAATCATCGACCATATCTTCTGCTCTGTGATAGGCAAGAAGCGCTGAGAGCGCCGCAACCCTCGCAGGTGAAACGGTCGCATTAGTGATGTGAGGTGCATGAATCGATGACATAGCGTGCGCGGGAGTGGATTGTGACGTCAGCAGACGCCGGGCCCCAATCTAGCACCCACACCGACCCGATGACCGGCAAGAAACTGCGCGGCGGTCATCCGTTTCGAATTGGCAGTCTGAATCTCGACGAGTTCCAACAGTCCATCACCGGTGACTACCTGAAGTGAATGCTTTGTGACAGCGATAATTGTTCCAGGCTGCTCGTCTCTCCGCACGGGCTTCGCAACAGCACTCCAAATGTTCCAACGATCGCGCCCAAGGAAGGTGTAGGCTCCCGGCCACGGAGACAGTCCCCGAACGCGATTGGCAATCGATTGAGCGCTGAGGGACCAATTAATCACACCATCTTCCTTTTTTAGAAGAGGAGCCATCGTGGCCTGAGAGTTGTCTTGCGCGCGGGGCGTGAGCGTAACTGCCTTGAGCTGTCTGATCGTTTCGACGAGCAGCCGCCCGCCGAGTTCTGCAAGGCGGGGAGCCAATGTTCCCGCCGTATCCTCCGGCATGATTGAGATCCGCTCTTGCAGAAGCACGGGACCCGTGTCCATGCCTTCGTCCATCAACATTGTCGTAATGCCGGTTTCTGTTTCTCCATTGATTACCGCCCATTGAACAGGAGCCGCGCCACGGTATTTCGGCAATAACGATCCATGAACATTCACGCAGCCCTTCGGTGGAAGATTCAAAATCGGCGCGTGCAGGATGCGACCAAAGGCCGTGACCGCAATCAGGTCCGGATTCCAAGCAGCAAGCGCGTCGAGAAAGTCCGGCGTCTTGATCTTGAGGGGCTGCAGGAGCGGAACCCCCGTGCGTTGCGCGATCACCTTGACCGGCGGCGGCGCGAGAGCGTGCCCGCGACCTTTCGGACGATCGGGCTGGGTGACGATCCCAACAACCTGATCCTCCGACTTGAGTAACGCCTCAAGGGAGGGGACGGCAAACTCCGGTGTGCCCATAAAAACAATGCGCATGGTACCGCTTTAGCACCGTGCTCACATGAATGCAACGCTGGCAATCGTTGGCTTGACTTGCCATTCCACGCTTTGTTATCATCCGCCCGCGGGGTGGAGCAGCCTGGTAGCTCGTTGGGCTCAATTCCGCAGAGTCGGTATGAGCACAAAGCTCATAAGGAGACTTGGCAGAGCAAGCAGCTATTCTTCATGCACTGAAGCATGGCTGGGGAGTTCTGAAACCAGTCGGAGACCGATTGCCGTACGATCTGGTCTTTGATGTGAATCGAACTCTCGTCAGGGTACAGGTCAAGTGCGCTTGGTTCGATCCATCACGTGGGAATCATGTGGTGGATAATAGACGAACCAAAACCAACCGGCGGGCGATGATCAGGGAAGTTTACAGGCCGTCGGATTTTGAGTTTGCCTTGGCTTATGTTTCTGATCGTGACCTCTTCTACGTGTTTCCTGTCGACGTGTTCATCAGCTACGCCAGTGAAATTCATCTGGTTGAAGCTGACAAGCGCCAACGGAAACCTCGTTCCGCTGAATACCGTGACGCTTGAAACCTGATTCTGCAATGGGCTGCGCAGAAGGAAACTCCTGCGCGACAACCTGTCAAACTCGGGGAAGCCGGTCGCAAGGTAATCCCGAGCCAAGCTCTTAAGCCGATTTACGCTTGAGAGAAGGTGTAGAGACTTAATGGCAGGCACCCTAACGACGGCACAGCCGGTTCGAGGGTGAAGAGAAAGTCCAGACCACAAACCGGTTTACCCGGGCAGCGAAAGCTGAAGTGGTACGCATAACCCAAAGGTCAGAGGTTCAAATCCTCTCCCCGCAACCAATCCTCTCTCTTCTCTTTCAACAGGTTACAGCAGATCCTCTCGTATCGCTCTTCGAACTCTACGAATGAACGGAAGCCCACCAATTCTGGAATCGCTTCGATTTCGAGAGTTCATACAGGATCAGGGTGAGTAGGAGCAGCACGGTCAGTGGGCCTACCGCTTTACGCGCAATTTTCCCATAGTCGATCTGCTGCACCCGCAACAGGTAGGACGAAGGGCTGAACCCTTCCGGGGTGATGATTAACTTATACAGCCCCTTGACCAGCTTGGCTTCGCCCCTGACCACTCCGTCGGGGTGCGCGACCGGAGGCCAGTACGCCACCGTCTGACCTTCTGCTGCCTCATTGAGAGCCCTCACAACCCGAATCCCCACCGGCAAGTTGCGCAGCCCAGGATCCACGAGATCCACAACCAGAAAAGTGTCACCTTCCCCAGGAATTTCCGTGCAGTACTGAGCTTTCGCTTCATATTGCGGCTGGTAGGCGTTGAAATGTACTAGGTTTCCACCTACCCGGCGCACGCAGGTATCCTCTTCAAGTGCCACACTTCCATGCGCCGCAGCGATGCCGGGGTAGAGTGCCGCTAAAAGAATGAGAACCCTGGTTGCGTTCGGTATTGCGGCCATGATCCTTACCTCCTTAGGAAGAAAGAAGTTGTGAATCGCGATTACCCCTGTACCGGGAAAAACTCCCGATCAAAATGCCTACTGATTGTATCCATGGTAATCATTCAATTCGATAAAATCCCATCTGTCAAGGCTCGAACTCCCCAAAAGTCCCAGCATATTGTCGTTTCTTTTTTTCTGAACGAGGATCGCCAATGTGGCCGAAAGTGGGGAAAAGATAGACGCGCGAGGGGTTTTCTGGTTCGATCAGGGCATGCCTTTTCGCCCACTTCAGTGGCCGCAATATTACTATTTCGCGTCGGTCATCTTTCTGTTGATCGACTGGCTGGCCGGCGCAAACGTTCGCGCGGTGGGGTTTGCAGCCCATCCCACATTGCGGATGGTCTACTACCTGGCCTGCCTACTGTGTGGCATGGTGGTTCGGCTGCTCCCCGCCTGGTCGGCGCCGGTGACGCTGGCCGAGAGTACGGTCAATATCACGGCGCTGATGATTTCGGTGCTGACCCCGCTCTACACGTTCGATGTTGAGCATCCATCGCGACCGCTGGTCGCCTTCCCGCAGCTTGTGATCAATTTCATGATCTCCGGGACCGCCGCTCTGGTCGCCTGGTACCAATCCCTGTACGCTCTCCCAGGCCTGCGCCCACGCTAACACCTTGTCTACTCTGTAGCATGCGACAGCCCCAAAAGACTCCCGGTACATTTTCGTTTCTCTCGGCTGGAGGACCTGGTCGAGCGTCTAACCCCGCGCAACGTACACAAGGAACTCGACTTCGGCAGGCTTGTGGGTCGAGAGGCGCTGTGATGAGCCGGCGTTCCCCGTATCTCCTCACATCACTCCACGCCTCCATCGATTCGTCGGACATTCAGAAAGCAGCATGTCCCCGATTCTCGCCCATGCATCGTTGACTGCCTCTCCCGTGCTTGCCCCCTCACCCCGCGGGTCCCCTTTTTCATGGAAGGGGATGCTCCTCTCGCTTATAATGGGGTCATTTCCTTCTGCGGAGGGCCACCATGGACATTATGACGACACCGCATATCGCGATTTCCCAGGAAGTGGCGGGTGGGAAACCTCGGATCGCAGGACACCGTATTACGGTGCAAGACATCATCATCTGGCATGAGCGCATGGGTCTGAGCGCAGATGAGATCGCCTCCGACCACGGATTGACCTTGGCCGATGTCTATGCCGCACTGACGTACTACTACGATCACCGTCAGGAGATCGATGAGGCCATCTTGGCCGACGAATCTTATGTCGCCGAACTTCGGAAGCGGATCAAGTCCAAACTGAGCGGCAAGATCGGTGGCTGACCGGATCAGGTTCTATATGGACGAGCATGTCGCGAAAGCCGTGACAGAGCGAGATTACGCAGGCGAAGCGTGTCGGTGGCGCTCACAGGCCGATCGCAGCTATCGTAGGCAAAGGCCGTGGGGTGGTTCTTCGCGTCCTTGACGGTCATCCAATGGCCGTTGCCGTAGTAGGTGTACGGGGTGATGCCGTTCAGGGGGTCCGTGACTTTCTCCAGTCGGTTCTTGGCGTCGTACTCAAAGGCCGTGATGTGTGAGAGGTGATCAGGGGACGTGGCAACGTTGTCGGCGGCATCGTAGGTCAGCCGTAGAGAAACAATTGATCTTTAGTTCGGAGGCATGTAGGCTCATCATGATAGAAGAGGCTCACATGACGAAGGTGTACGAGCAGACGATTTTAGAGAAACTCCGGCAGCTGCCCCCGGAACGGCTTGCCGAAGTCGAAAATTTCGTTGACTTTCTGGCGCACCGTCAGGCGGAGGAGCGCGGTCTGACCCATGCCGCCGGACAACTTGCCACAGCCGCCTTCACGCGAGTCTGGGACAACCCCGCCGACGCCGATTATGACCGGCTATGAGTTCGGGGATCTCGTCTTAGTCCCCTTTCCCTTCACGGATCAGTCAGCCGTCAAACGTCGCC
>Ga0209640_10001560_pt1 | contig 19501 bp, 15 predicted proteins | sample RifCSP10_1_FD_184018 | JGI IMG/M metagenome (GOLD analysis project Ga0209640, IMG submission 184018) | Soil microbial communities from Rifle, Colorado - Rifle CSP2_sed 10_1 (SPAdes) (version 2) | ecosystem: Environmental > Terrestrial > Deep subsurface > Rock core/Sediment | place: Rifle...
GCGAATGCCCGACCGGTGTCGACATGGCGCGCATGAAGGTCGAATTTCTCGCGCAGTACCGGAAGCGGCACGGACTCGCCCTGCGCGAGCGTCTGATCGCGTACCTGCCGCGCTACGCGCCCTGGGCGGCGCGGTTCGCACCGCTGGTGAACCTCGGCTCGCGCCTCGGTTCCCGCTTCGCGGGCTTCGCACCCGAGCGCAACCTGCCGTCATGGCGCACAGATCCATTCCCCTCCTCTCCGAGAGGGGGTGGCGCAGAGCGCCGGGGCGGTGAAGTCGTCCTGTTCGTGGACACCTTCAACCGCTGGTTCGAGCCTGAGAACGCGCGCGCAGCCGTAAGGGTGCTTGGGGCCGCGGGATACCGCGTGCACGTACCGCCGCCGCTGTGCTGCGGGCGCACCTTCCTGTCTGCCGGTCTTGCTGACGAAGCGCGGGCCGAAGCGCAGCGCCTCGTTGCAGCGCTCAAGCCATACCTCGAGCGCAGCGTCCCCATCGTCGGACTGGAGCCCTCCTGCACGCTGGCCCTTCGCGATGAGCTCGTCGCATTGCTGCCGCGAGCCGAGATCGCGGGCCTTGCGGCAGGTTCCTTCCTGTTCGAGGAGTTTCTCGCCCGCGAAGCCGACGCGGGCCGACTGAAGCTCGAGCTAAGACCGGTTGCTGCGGAGGCGCTGCTTCACGGCCACTGCCATCAGAAGGCCTTCGGCGCCATGCCCGCCGTGCAAAGGGTCCTCGGGCTGATACCCGAGCTGAAGGTCGAGGTGATCGCGAGCAGCTGCTGCGGCATGGCGGGCAGCTTCGGCTACGAGGCCGAGCACTACGGCGTGTCGATGAAGATGGCGGAGGCGGACTTGCTGCCCGCCGTGCGCCGCGCGCCCGACGATGCGCTTGTCGTCGCCGACGGCACGAGCTGCCGGCAACAGATCGAACACGGCGCCGGACGCCGCGCCCTGCACGTGGCGCGCGTCCTGGAGCGGGCGCTCGCCTGAGTCAGGGGCAACGCGCGTCGGCGGTGAGCTTCATGTGGCGGATGAGCCATTCGCGCGCGCGCTGCCGGGCGTGCCGGGTGGCGATTTTCTCCTCCGGCGACGCGTCGCGGCGGAAGTCGAACGCGCGGCGCGCCATCGGATACATCTGCAGTTCGACCGGCACGCCGCGCTCCCACAGCGCGTAGAACGCGCGCGCATTCGACAGGCGCCTCACTTCGAAATCCTGCTCGCCGATCAGCATCAGCACCGGAGCGCCGATCCGCTGCACCTCGGGCGCGAAGGAGTAGATCTGCTGCGGTTCGGGTGCGTTGGGATCCTGGAAGTGGCCGTAGTAGGAAACGATCGCGGCGACGTCGCGCGGGCGCTTGGCCGCGAGGCGCAAGGCGTAATACGGTCCGCGCGAGACGCCGACGATGCCTACGGGTCCCTTGCAAGCGTCGGGACGCTGGAGCAGCGCATCGAGCGCCGCTTCGACGTCGCCTTCGGTCGCCGGGTCGTGCGGCACGGGCCATCGGTCGATGAGCCGCCCGGACTGCCAGTTGGGCGCGGCAACGAGAAACCCCGCGCGGGCAAGCTCCCGCGCATGTGCGCGATCTTCCTCCTCGTAGCCGCGCCGGGCATGGATGTAGAGCACCGGCGGAAAAGGGCCCGCGCCCTCCGGGCGAACGAATTCCACCGGCACTTCGACGCTGCCGTTCCTGACCGTGCGCTGCTCCACCTCCTGAGCCGCGGCCAGGATCGGCAGCACCGCGAGAACCAGAGCGAGCCTTTTCATGCGGGCCGGCGGCTCCAGGCGAACAAGGCGATCCCCGCCGCGATCATCGGCACGCTGAGCCACTGGCCCATGGTCATGCCGAGCGCGAGGTAGCCGAGAAAATCGTCGGGCTCGCGAGCGAACTCGGAGATAAAGCGGAAAACTCCGTAGCCGCCGAGGAACAGCGCCGAAACCTCGCCGCGCGCGCGCGGCCTCGCCGAGAACCACCACAGGATCGCGAACAGCGCAATGCCTTCGAGCGCCATCTCGTAGAGCTGTGACGGATGCCGCGGCGCGCCGCCCGCGCCCCGGAACACCATCGCCCAGGGCACGCCGGTGACGCGGCCCCACAACTCGCCGTTGATGAAATTGCCCAGACGCCCGGCGGCAATGCCGAGCGGCACCAGCGGCGCGATGAAGTCCATCACATCGAGCCAACGCAGGTCGTGCCGGCGCGCCACGAACATCATCGCGACCAGCACGCCGAGAAAGCCGCCGTGAAACGACATTCCGCCCTGCCAGATGGCGAATATTTCCAGGGGGTGCGACAGGTAGTAGGCGGGCTTGTAGAAAAGCACATAGCCGAGACGCCCGCCGAGAATCACCCCGAGGATGGTGCCGAACAGCAGGTCATCGAATTGCACCCGCGTGACCGCCGCAACGCCCATCCTGCTCCTCGCTTCGATCCGCCTGAGACCGAGCCACCAGGCGGCGGCAAATCCCGCGAGGTACATGAGGCCGTACCAGCGCACCGCCAGCGGACCGACGGAAAACGCGATCGGATCGAAATTCGGATGGACGAGCACCGGAGCCGCGGCAGCGTTCGATTAAAATCGCGATTCTAGCCGCCCGAACCTTCCGCAGGAGCTTCCATGCCGACCTACAACCGCCGCAGCCGCATCATCACGCAGGGGATCGCGCGCTCGCCCAACCGCGCCATGCTGCGCGCCGTTGGATTCGGCGATGCCGACTTCGAGAAGCCGATCATCGGGGTCGCGAACGGGCACTCGACGATGAATCCCTGCAACGCGGGCATCCAGCCGCTCGTCGAGCGCGCGGTCGCGGCGCTCAAGGAGGCGGGCGCGATGCCGCAGGTGTTCGGCTTCCCGACCGTGACCGACGGCATCGGCATGGGCACCGAGGGCATGAAGTATTCGCTGGTCTCGCGCGAAGTGATCGCCGATTCGATCGAGACCGCGGTGAACGGGCAGCTCATGGACGGCGTGCTCTGCGTCGGCGGCTGCGACAAGAACATGCCGGGCAGCATGATGGCGATGGCAAGGATCAACGTACCGGGGATGTTCGTGTACGCGGGCACCATCAAGCCTGGCTTCTGGAAGGGCCAGAAGCTCACGATCGTGAGTCCGTTCGAGGCGGTGGGCGCGTTCGCTGCAGGCAAGATGACGCGGGAGGACCTGGACGGCATCGAGAAGCACGCCTGTCCGGGGGTAGGCGCCTGCGGCGGGCAGTACACCGCGAATACCATGAGTTCTTCGTTCGAGGCGCTCGGCATGAGCCTGCTCGGCTCCTCGCAGATGGCTTCGCCCGACCCCGAGAAGGCGGACTCGGCGGCGCAATCGGCGCGCGTGCTGATGGAGGCGACGAAGAACGATCTCAAGCCGCGCGACATCATCACCCGCAAGTCGATCGAGAACGCGGTCGCGCTGGTGATGGCCACCGGCGGCTCGACCAACGCGGTGCTGCACTACCTTGCGATCGCGCACGCCGCGGGAGTGAAGTGGACGATCGACGATTTCGAGCGGGTTCGACGCAAGGTTCCGGTGCTCTGCGCGCTCAAGCCTTCGGGCGCCTACGTGGCGACCGACTTCCACGCCGCGGGCGGCCCGCCGCAGGTGCTGAAGATGCTGCTCGCGCACGGCGTGCTGCATGGCGATTGCATCACCATCACCGGCCGCACCATGGCCGAAGAGCTCGCGAACGTACCCGACGAGCCGCGCCGCGATCAGGACGTGATCCGGCCCTGGTCGACGCCGCTCTACGCGCAGGGCCATCTCGCGATCCTCAAGGGCAATCTCGCGACCGAGGGCTGCGTGGCGAAGATCACGGGCTTGAAGAAGACCTCGATTACCGGTCCGGCGCGCGTGTTCGACTCCGAGCCGCTGGCGATGAAGGCGATTCTCGCGAAGAAAATCCGCGCCGGCGACGTGATCGTGATCCGCTACGAAGGTCCGAAGGGCGGGCCCGGGATGCAGGAAATGCTGGCGCCGACCTCGGCGCTCATCGGCCAGGGGCTCGGCGAGTCGGTCGGACTCGTCACCGACGGGCGCTTTTCCGGCGGTACGTGGGGCATGGTGGTCGGCCACGTCGCGCCCGAAGCCTACGTCGGCGGCGCGATCGCGCTCGTCCGGAACGGCGATTCGATCACCATCGACGCGAAGAAGCGGCTGATCCAGCTCAATGTCCCGGCCAAGGAACTGGCCGCGCGCAGGAAGAAGTGGAAGCCGCCCAAGCCGCGCTACAAGAGCGGCCTGATGGCGAAGTACATGAAGCTCGTGAGCACGGCTTCCAAAGGCGCGGTGACGGATTAGAAGCCCGAGCCCGGTTCCCTGAGGAATTCGGCTTCCTCGGGCCTGCTCGCGCGACCGAGAATCGCGTTGCGGTGGGGGAAGCGGCCGAATCTCCGGATGGTGTCGCAGTGACGCACCGCGTAACGGTGCGCGTCCCCGGTCTCGGGGAACGCCCGCAGCGGCTCCGTCAGCTCGCAGGCGCGCAGCTGATCGCCGAGCGACTCGCTGTGCTCGAAGGGCAGATAGAGGAATAACCGTTCCACCGCCCGCATGGTGCGATCGAAGCCGCGTTCGAGCGCGTGCCTGGCGGCGGCAAGGGCGAGCGGATCGGAAGCGAACGCATGCGCTTCGCCGCGGAACATGTTGCGCGGAAACTGGTCGAGCACGATCACGAGCGCGAGACACTCCGGCGCGCGCCCCATCCACGCTGCATACGCCCCGGCCGCCGCCGATTCATGCAGCCCGGCGAAACGGGCGCGAATTTCCGAATCGAACCGGGCGCTTTTTTCGAACCAGCACTTGCGCCGCGTTCCGTATTCGCGCGCGCCGCCGAACCAGAAGCGCAAAACCTCTACTGCGCGGGGGTCTTTGCACTCCTCCATCGAGGTATGCTCCGCCAAAGCACCGACCGGAGCAACGCATGCCGAACCGTCTCGCGCGGGAAACCTCTCCGTACCTCCGGCAGCACGCGGACAACCCGGTGGAGTGGTACGCGTGGGGGCCGGACGCGCTCGAGCGCGCCCGCGCGGAGGACAAGCCGATCCTGCTCTCGGTGGGCTATTCGGCGTGCCATTGGTGCCACGTGATGGCCCACGAGAGCTTCGAGGACGCGCAAGTCGCCGCGCTCATGAACCTGCATTTCGTCAACGTCAAGGTGGATCGCGAAGAGCGGCCCGACATCGACCAGATTTACCAGGCCGCGCACCAGATGCTCGCACGCGGAACGGGCGGCTGGCCGCTCACCATGTTCCTGTCTCCGGACGGAACGCCGTTTTTCGGCGGCACCTATTTCCCGAAAACGCCGCGCTACGGCCTGCCCGGATTCGGCGAGCTGCTCGAGCGGATCGCCGGGATCTGGCGCGAGAAGCGCGCCGAAATCCGCGAGCAGAACGAGCAGTTGCGGATCGCGTTTTCGCGCATTCAGCCCGGATCCGGCGCCGAGCGCCCGGAGCTCGACGACGCGCCGCTGCGGGCGGCGCTGGAAAGCATGCATGCCAGCTTCGACGCCCGGTTCGGCGGATTCGGCCAGGCGCCGAAGTTCCCGCACCCGACCGACCTCGAGCTCTGCCTGCGCGCGTACGCCCTGCGCGGCGACCGTGCGGCGCTCGAGATGGCTGAAGTGACGCTCACCCGCATGTGCGAAGGCGGCATCTACGACCAGCTCGGCGGCGGCTTCTGCCGCTACAGCGTGGATCAGTACTGGATGATTCCGCACTTCGAGAAGATGCTCTACGACAACGGGCTGCTGCTGGCGCTGCTCGCCGATGCCTGGCTTGCGACCGGGAATGCGCTCCATGCGCGCTGCGCCGAAGAGACCGCGGCCTGGATGGAGCGCGAGATGCAATCGCCCGAAGGCGGATACTACTCGTCGCTGGACGCCGACTCGGAGCACGAGGAAGGCAAGTTCTACGTCTGGTCGCGCGAGGAAATGCGCCAGGTGCTGAGTGCTGAGGAATGGCGGGTGGCCGCGCCCCACTGGGGACTGGATCGCGGCGCGAACTTCGAGGACCGGCACTGGCACCTTCATGTCGCACGCACGCTGGAGGGCGCGGCCAAGGTCGCCGGCATCGGCGCCGACGAGGCGCGCGCGCTGTTGGACGCAGCGCGGAAAAAACTGTTCGCGGCCCGGGAACGGCGCGTGCGACCGGGCCGCGATGAAAAAGTCCTGGTTTCCTGGAACGCGCTCGCCATCCGCGGCATGGCGCGCGCGGGCCGCGTTCTGGGCCGCGCCGACTGGATCGCCTCCGCGCGTCGCGCGCTTGCCCTCATCCGCTCGCGAATGTGGCGCGACGGGCGGCTGCTCGCGACGTACAAGGACGGCCGCGCGCACCTGGCGGCGTACCTCGATGACTATGCGTTCCTTGCGGCGGCGCTGCTCGAGCTGTTGCAGTGCGAATACGCGCAGTCCGACCTCGAATTTGCCCAGGAGCTTGCCGGGGTCTTGCTCGAACAGTTCGAAGACCGGGAGGAAGGCGGGTTCTTCTTCACCGCGCAGGATCACGAAAAACTGCTGCACCGGCCCAAGCCCGCTCACGACAGCGCGCTTCCTTCGGGCAACGGCGTGGCGGCGTTCGCGCTCGGGCGGCTCGCGGCGCTGACCGGCGAGGACCGCTTTGCGCGCGCGGCCGTGCGGACGCTCCAGGCCTTTTTCCCGGCGATGCACGAACATCCGGCGGGGTTCGGCATGCTTGCGCAGGCCCTGGACGACGTGCTCGCGCCGCCCGCGACGCTCGTTTTGCGCGGCGCGCCCGGCCCCGTCGCCGATTGGTCCGCGGCGCTTGCGCGGGAATTCTTGCCGGACACGCTGGTGCTCGCGATTCCGGACGGCACCGCGAAACTGCCCGCCGCGCTCGACAAGCCACCGCGCCCGGCGCCAGTGACCGCCTGGCTGTGCCGCGGCGCCGCCTGCCTCGAGCCGATCGGCGATCTGGAAGCCCTCAAGCGGGCGTGCACGGAGCGCCGCGGCGGCCGCGCTCAAGCGTGATCGCAGCCGGCAGCCGCAGTATGATAGCGGCGTTGTTTTTCGGGAGGCGGTCATGGAACGTAGCAAGCTTGCATGGACGTTGATCGCGGCCGCGTGCGCCGCGGCGCTCGCCGGCTGCGGAGAAGAGAAGGCCAAGCCGAAGCCGGTCGCGGAAGCACCGAAAGCAGCACCGCCGCCGCCCTCGATCGAGATCAGGATCGGCCACGTGGCGCCGCTGACCGGCGGCATCGCGCACCTCGGAAAGGACAACGAGAACGGGGCGCGGCTCGCGGTCGATCAGGCCAACGATGCCAGGATCAAGATCGACGGCAAGGACGCGAGGTTCGTGCTCATCGCCGAGGACGACCAGGCCGATCCCAAGGTCGGCACGACGGTGGCGCAGAAGCTGGCCGATGCGAAAGTCGCCGGCGTGGTCGGCCACCTGAACTCGGGCACGTCGATCCCGGCCTCGCCGATCTACAACCAGGCGGGCATCCCCGTGATCTCCGGGTCCGCGACCAATCCGAAGCTTACCGAGCAGGGGTTCAAGGCCCAGTTTCGCGTCGTCGCACGCGATGACCAGCAGGGGCCGGCGATCGCGAGCTACCTCGCTGCTACCAAGAAGCCGAAGCTCGTCGCAGTGATCGACGATGCGACTGCGTACGGCGAGGGCATCGCCAATGAAGTCGAGAAGACGCTCAAGGGCGCCAGCATCAAGGTCCTGCCGCGCGAGAAGGGCACCGACAAAACCACGGACTGGAAGGCGATCCTCACCAAGTTGAAGGGCAAGCAGCCGGACGCGGTGTTCTACGGCGGGATGGATGTCACGGGCGGTCCGCTCCTCAAGCAGGGCCGCGAGTTGGGCGTGAAGGCCGCGTTCTCGTTCGGCGACGGCGCCTGCACCGACAAGATGAAGGAGCTCGCGGGCGACGCGGCGGAAGGGTTGCTGTGCTCGCAGGCGGGAATACCGCCGCAGGCCGCGGACAGGAAATTTCTCGACGCGTACAAGAAGAAGTTCAATGCCGATCCGATCCTGTATGCGCCGTTCACCTACGACGCCGCGAACATGCTGATCGCGGCGATGCAGAAGGTGAACTCCGCGGACCCGGCGAAGTATCTTCCCGCGCTTGCGAAGCTCGATTTCACCGGCGCCACCGGCAAGATCGAATTCGACGACAAGGGCGACCGCAAGGACGCCGAAATAACCATCTTCGCCATGAAGGCGGGCAAGCTGGAACCGATCGCGATCATCAAGGGGGGCAAGACGCTCGCCTACGAGGACTTCGTCAAGGGCGCGGCCCCGAAGTAATCTTTTCCGCGGCCGTAGCCGGGCGCGCGCCGTGGACATCTTCCTCCAGCAGCTCATCAACGGCCTGACGCTCGGCAGCGTCTACGCCGTGGTCGCGCTCGGCTACACGATGGTCTACGGCATCATCCAGCTCATCAACTTCGCGCACGGCGAAGTGGTCATGATCGGCGCCATGGTCGCATTCAGCGTGATCCAGGCGCTCGCCGGGAGCGGAATGCCGCCGCTTGCCGTCGTGGCAACCGGCGCCGCCTGCGCGATTCCCGCGTGCATGCTGGTCGGCTACGCGGTGGAACGGCTCGCCTACCGTCCCTTGCGCCGTGCGCCGCGCCTTGCGCCGCTCATCACCGCGATCGGCGTCTCGATCATCCTGCAGCACCTGGCGCTGCTCGTGTGGAGCCGCAACGTGCTCGCATTTCCGCAGATCATCGAGACGCGGATCTACACCGTCGCCGGCGCGGCGGTCACGAACGTGCAGATCGCGATCGTGCTGCTGTGCGTGGCGATCATGGCCGGGCTCGCGCTGCTCGTGTATCGCACGCGCCTCGGCACCGCGATGCGCGCGACCGCGCAGAACCCGCAGGTGGCGGGCCTGATGGGCGTGGATATCGACCGCGTGATTGCCGCGACGTTCGCGATCGGCGCAGCGCTCGCCGCCGTTGCGGGCGTGATGGTCGGGACGTACTACGGCATCGCGCAGTACACGATGGGGTCGATCCTCGGTCTCAAGGCGTTCTCCGCGGCGGTGCTCGGCGGTATCGGCAACATTCCGGGTGCCATGCTCGGCGGTGTGCTGCTCGGCGTGGTCGAGGCGCTTGGCGCGGGCTACATCGGCGATGTCACCGATCTGTGCAAGCTGCCCTGGCTCGCGAGCGGCGCGCTTGCGGAGCAGTGCCGCGATGGCGGGCACTTCACGCTTTTCGGCAGCGAGTACCAGGACGTCTTCGCATTCGTGGTGCTGATCCTCGTGCTGGTGTTCCGGCCTTCGGGCCTGCTCGGCGAGCGCGTCGGGGAGCGCGCGTAGATGCGCGCGTTTTTCGATACCGGAAAAAACCGGCCGCTGGTGTGGGCGGGGATCGCGGTGATCGCGTTCGCCCTGGTCGCGCTGCCGTTCGCGCTGTCGCAGGTCGGTACGACGTGGGTTCGCATCGCGAATTTCGCGATGCTCTATGTGCTGCTTGCGCTCGGTCTCAACATCGTGGTGGGCTTCGCCGGCCTGCTCGACCTCGGCTACATCGCCTTCTACGCGGTCGGCGCCTACGTCTATGCGCTGCTCGCGAGTCCGCATTTCGGCCTGCACCTGCCGTTCTGGACCATTCTTCCGATCGGCGCTGCGGTCGCCGGCCTGTTCGGCGTGCTGCTCGGTGCGCCGACCCTCAAACTGCGCGGCGACTACCTCGCGATCGTGACGCTCGGCTTCGGCGAAATCGTGCGGATTTTCCTCAACAACCTGTCGCGCCCCGTGAACATCACCAACGGTCCGCAGGGAGTCGCGCGCATCGATCCCTTCGCGCTCGGCGGGTTCGACTTCTCGAGAAATGAATCCATTCTCGGCGTCGTCGTGAGCGGACCGATGAAGTACTACTGGCTGCTCCTCGCGGTGCTGGTCGCGGTGCTCGCCGTCAACGTGCGGCTGCAGAATTCTCGGATCGGACGCGCCTGGGAGGCGATCCGCGAGGACGAAATCGCGGCGCGCGCGATGGGCATCAACACCCGCAACATGAAGCTCCTCGCATTCGCCATGGGCGCATCCTTCGGCGGCATCGCCGGCGGCATGTTCTCCGCCATCCAGGGGTTCGTTTCGCCCGAGAGCTTCGTCCTGGTCGAGTCGATCATGGTGGTCTCGATGGTGGTGCTTGGCGGCATGGGCAACGTCTGGGGCGTGGTGCTCGGCGCGGTGCTGCTGTCGTTCGTGCCCGAGGTGCTGCGCTGGACAGTGCAGCCGCTGCAGCAGTCGCTGTTCGACCGCACCATCATAGAGCCGGAAGTGATCCGGATGCTGCTCTTCGGCCTGGCGATGGTGCTGATCATGCTGTTTCGCCCGGCGGGCCTTCTGCCCTCGGCGGTCAGAAAGCGCGAGCTCGCGGAACGCAGGCCATGAGCGCGCTGCTCGAAGCAAGAGGGATCGCCAAGAGGTTTGGAGGCGTGCAGGCGCTCGCGAGCGTCGGTTTCGCGATCCGCAAGGGCGAGATCTACGGCCTCATCGGCCCCAACGGCGCCGGCAAGACCACGCTGTTCAACGTGCTTACGGGCATGTACGCCCCGGACCAAGGCTCGTTCACGTTCGATGGTGCGCCGCTCGCGGGAATGAAGCCGCACGAAGTGGCCGCCAGAGGCATCGCGCGCACCTTCCAGAATATCCGGCTGTTCGGCAATCTTTCCGCGCTCGAAAACGTGATGATCGGGCGGCACGTGCGCACGCGGGCCGGCGTCATCGGCGCCGTGCTGCGCGATCGCGCGACGCGCCGGGAGGAGGAGGACATCGAACGCCGCGCCGCGGCGCTGCTCGAGTACGTCGGCATCCGGGCGCGCGCCAACGATCCCGCGGGGAGCCTTCCCTACGGCGATCAGCGGCGCCTGGAGATCGCGCGCGCCCTTGCGACCGACCCGCAGCTCCTTGCGCTCGACGAACCTGCCGCCGGCATGAATGCGTCCGAGACGCGCGCGCTGCGAAGATTGCTCGAGGCGATTCGCGGGGATGGCACCACGATCCTGCTGATCGAGCACGACATGCGTCTGGTGATGGCGGTGTGCGACCGGGTGCTGGTGCTCGATTACGGCGAGAAGATCGCCGAAGGGGTTCCGGCGGACGTGCAGCGGGATCCGAAGGTCATCGAGGCGTATCTCGGCGTGCCGCGTGAAGCGGCAGGCAGGAGCGCCGCATGACGCGCCTTGAGGGGACTTCGCATGCTGCTTGAGGTCGAGTCGCTGGAGGTCCGCTACGGCGGCATTCGCGCGGTGAAGGGAATCGACCTCGCGGTCGCGGAAGGAGAGCTGGTGTGCCTCATCGGGGCGAACGGTGCCGGAAAGAGTTCGACGCTGCGCGCGATCTGCGGACTGCTTCCGGCGCGCGCCGGCTGCGTGCGTTACGCGGGCGCGGACGTCGCCGCGACCCCCGTATTCGAGCTGCCGCGGAAGGGCCTGGTGATGGTGCCGGAGGGCCGCGGAATCTTCCCCCAGCTCACGGTCGAGGAAAACCTCGCCATGGGCGCGTATGCGCGCCGCGACCCGGACATCGGGCGCGATCTCGAGCGCCAGTACGGAACCTTCCCCCGGCTGCGCGAGCGGCGCACGCAGACCGCGGGCACGCTCTCGGGCGGCGAGCAGCAGATGCTCGCCATCGCGCGCGCCCTGATGGCGCGGCCGAAATTGCTGCTGCTCGACGAACCCTCGATGGGCCTTGCGCCGCTCCTGGTGGCGAAGATATTCGAGATCATCCGGGAGATTGCGGCGCGCGGCGTGACGATCCTGCTGGTGGAGCAGAACGCACGGCTCGCGCTCGAAGTCGCGAGCCGCGGCTACGTCATGGAATCGGGCGCGATCACGCTCGCCGACGATGCCGGGAACCTGCTCGCCGACGCGAAGGTTCGCGAAGCCTATCTCGGGGAAGGCGCGGCCTGAACGCCGCCGGGCGCTGACAGGGTCCGGTCGGGAAAAACGTTTATGATCTCGCCGTTTGCGGGCCGGCGAACGGCCCGCTGAGCCGCAAACCGGCGCCGGAATCGGGGAAGGAATGCGCGTATTCGCTGCATGGTGGGTGCGGATCGTCCTGCTCGTTGCGTCGCTTGCGGCGCTGGTGGCGCTTGCGGTCGAGCTGGATGTCATTACCGATGCCCAGATCGCCAAGCTCGCGCAGCAGTTCGGACCGGCCGCGAAAAGCCGCCTCACCGAGGGGCGCAGCCTGGTGACCTCGGCAAAGAACAAGAGCCTGCCGGAGCGGCAAAAGCTCGAACTGGTGAACGATGTCCTGAACCGGACGCCGTTCCTCAGCGACCTGGAGCACTGGGGAAAGGAGGACTACTGGGCGACGCCGGTCGAATTCCTGTCCACCAACGGCGGCGACTGCGAGGATTTCTCGATCGCGAAGTACTTCGCTCTGAGAGCGCTCGGGGTTCCCGACGACAAGCTGAGAATTACCTATGTCAAGGAACTCGTCATATACAATCAAGCCCATATGGTGCTGGCCTATTTTCCGTCGCCCGATGCCGAGCCCTTGATTCTCGACAACATCAACCCGACGATCAGGCCGGCGTCCGCGAGAACCGATCTGCTGCCGGTGTACAGCTTCAACGGTTCCGGGCTGTGGCTGGCGAAGGAACAGACCGGTCGCGGCCAGTCCGTCGGCGGTTCGGATCGCATCGGACACTGGCGCGATCTGCAGGCGCGCCTCCGGGCGGCGTCATAAGCCGGGCATGACCATCGAGGCGGCGGGGTCGGAATGAAACTCTCCCGGTTGTTGATCTCCCTGATCTCCCTGCTGTGGGTGCTGGTCTTCTTCGCGACGCTGTGGATCGTCATCCAGAGCACCCGGGACTTCCTGCAAAAGACCCTGGAGTCGCACGCGCAGGACACCGCGACCTTCCTCGGGCTGGCGATCACGCACAGCGGCCGGGTCAAGGACGTGGAGACCGTGGAACGGATGACCGCCGCCATCTTCGACCGCGGCTACTACCGCGAGATCCTGGTGAAAAGCATGGACGGCAAGGCGCTCGTCACCAAGCACCTCGATGAGGTAGTGAAAGACGTGCCGGACTGGTTCATCGGCGCATTCACGCTGGCGACGCCGCGCATGGACGCGATCGTGATGGACGGATGGCGCCAGGCGGCGTTGATCGAGGTGGTAAGCCATCCCGGCCATGCCTACGCGGAGCTTTACCGCGTGTCGGTGCGTTCGGGCTGGGTGCTGCTCGCGGTTGCGATCGTCTCGCTGGTCGTTGTTTTCGTGGTGCTGCGCCTGGCACTGCGCCCCCTGGACGACATGGAGCAGCAGGCGATCAACATCTCCAAGCGCCAATTCACGCTGCTGCCGAAGCTGCCGTGGGCGCGTGAACTGCATCGCGTGGCCAACGCGATGAACGCCATGGTCGTGGCGGTCGAACGCATGCTCACCGAGCAGACCGATCTCGCCGAGAAGATGCGCAAGAAGGCCTACGTGGACCCGGTCACCGGGCTCATCAACCGCAACGATTTCAGCGAGCGGCTGGCGCACCTGATCGGCGCGCCGACCAAGTTCCCTTCCGGCGCCCTGGCGGTGGTGCGCGTTCGCGGTTTTGCCGCATACAACGAAAAGAACGGCCGGGTGGAAGGCGACGCGTTTCTCAAGCGCACCGCCCAGTTGATTGCGAAGGTGTCCGAAAAGCGCGCGGGCGCGATCCTGGCGAAGCTCGATGGCCCGGAGTTCGGGATCCTGATCCCCGAGATCGCGGAAGGAGATCTCCCCGCGCTCGGGGACGAGCTGATTGCCGCGCTGGCGGAAATCGAGGAGTTCCCGCGCACCGACGCGAGCGTGATGTCGCACATCGGCATGGCGTATTACCGGCACCACGAAGGCGCCTCCTTCGGCAAGCTGATGTCCGCGGTGAGCGCCGCGCTCGCGATCGCGCAGGCCCGCGGCATTCCTGCCTGGCACGTGCAGCCCGAAGCCGCCGCCGAGCAGACGGCCATGATGTACACCGAGATCAACAACATGTTCCGGGTCGGCCTGCCGAGCGATCGGGTGGCGCTGCAGTACCAGGCGGTGCGCCCCTGTCAGGTTCCGGAATCGGAGTGGCGCTACCGGAGCGAATCCTGCGTCCGGATCCTGGGCTCGGACGGCCAGCTCATTCGCGCCGGCATGTTCATCGCTACGGCGAAGCGGCTCGGGGCGCTGCAACTGCTCGACCGCGTGGTGGTCGAGAAGGTCATGCAGCACATCGCGACGCAAGGCCCCGTCCGGGGAGGGGCCACGGCGGTCAACCTGTCGCTCGAATCGGTCATCGACCCGGTCTTCGTCGAATGGCTGCACGGCCGGCTCGCCGCCCAGCCTGCGGTGGCGCAGAACATCATCCTGGAAGTGGCCGAGCACGCGATCATCGCGCAGATCAACTCCGTGAAGGCCGCCTTCAGCCGGCTGCGCGAGACCGGGGCGCGGCTGTCGATCGACCGGTTCGGGCAGAGCACGGCTTCGGTCGGATACCTGCGCAGCCTCGAGGTGGACTACATCAAGATCGACGGCAGCTACACGCGCGGCATGAAGGATTCCACCGACCGGCAGTTCTTCGTCCAGGCGCTGGTGGGCATCGCCCACGGCCTCGGGATCCAGGTCGTGACCGAGTACGTCGAGACCGAGCAGGACTTCGAGCTGGCGAAGAGCCTGATGGTGGATGGAGCGCAAGGCTACTTCATCGGCAAGCCCGAGTGACGGGGCCGGAGGAATTCGATCTTGGACCAGGCTAAGGCGACCACCGAAGGGCAGGCAAAGGCGCAGTGGGCGCTTCCGAAGCGGGGCGTTTCCGCCGATGACCCGCTGATGAAATGCCTGGTTCTCCTGACGCGCCTGTTCAATCGTCCGTTCTCCGAGGAATCGCTCGCTGCGGGTCTGCCCCTCGTGGACAGCAAGCTGACCCCGGCATTGTTCGAGCGCGCGGCGGAAAGGGCGGGCCTTGCCGCCAAGGTGGTGGCGCGCGATCTGCAAAAGCTCTCGCCTCTGGTGCTGCCCGCGGTCGTGCTGCTGAAGGACGGGCGCGCCTGCATCCTCAAGGGCTTGAAACCCGAAGGGCGCTGCGAGATCGTCGACGCGGACACGGGGGGCGCACAGGAAAGGTCGATCGAGGAACTGAAGAAAGAGTACGCGGGCCACGTCATCCTGGTCCGCAAGGAATTGCAGTTCGATTCACGCACCGAGCACAGCGCGGTGCCGCGCGTGGAACACTGGTTCTGGGGGGTGGTGCGCCAGGCCTGGCCGATCTACGGCGAGGTGCTGCTGGGCTCGCTCCTGATCAACCTGTTCGCGCTGGCGATGCCGCTGTTCATCATGAACGTGTACGACCGCGTGGTGCCGAACGACACCACCGAAACGCTGTGGGCGATGGCGATCGGCGTGTTCATCGTCCTGACCTTCGACTTCGTCATGCGGATGCTGCGCGCCTACCTCGTCGACATCGCCGGCAAGAGAATCGACGTCATCCTCTCGGCGAACATTTTCGAGAAGGCGCTGGGCCTGAGGATGGAAGCGCGGCCCACGTCCGTCGGCTCGTTTGCGAGCAACATGCACGAGTTCGAGTCATTCCGCGAGTTCATCACCTCGGCCACGATCACCGCGCTGGTCGATCTTCCGTTCGTGTTCATCTTCATCTCGGTGATCTTCTGGGTCGGCGGACCCCTCGGCTACGTTCCGCTGCTGGCGGTTCCGCTGATCATCCTGATCGGCGTCCTGCTGCAGCGGTCGCTGGGGGAAATCATCCAGCTCACGTTTCGCCTGTCGGCCCAGAAGCAGGGACTCCTGATCGAGAGCCTGAGCACGATCGAGACGGTGAAGTCGCTTTCCGCCGAGGGCACGCTTCAGCGCAAGTGGGAACAACTCGTCGGCACGGTGGCACGCCTGGGCATCAAGGCGCGCACGCTTTCGTCGGCGATCATCAACATTTCGCTCACGGTGCAGCAGCTCACGACTGTCGGGGTCGTGGTGTTGGGCGTTTATCTGATCGCGGAGCGCGAGCTTACGGTCGGCGCGCTGGTCGCCTGCACGATCCTCACCTCGCGCGCGCTTGCGCCCCTGGGCCAGGTGGCAGGTCTCATGACGCGCTATCACCAGTCCGCGTCCGCGCTTCGCACGCTGCACAGCATCATGCAGCTTCCCGTGGAGCGGCCCGCCAACAAGAGCTTCGTCCATCGCCCGCACTTCCGCGGTGATATCGAATTCCGCAACGTCACCTTCTCCTACCCCGGGCAGAAGACGCCGGCGCTGTCGAACGTGTCGTTCCGGCTCGCCGCGGGCGAGCGGGTCGGACTGATCGGGCGCATCGGTTCGGGGAAATCAACCGTCGAAAAGCTGGTCCTCGGGCTCTACAAGGCGAGTTCCGGCTCGATCCTGGTCGACGGGGTGGACATCAACCAGATCGATCCGGCGGCGCTGCGCCGGAACATTGGTTATGTGCCGCAGGACGTGGTGCTGTTCTTCGGTACGGTCAAGGAGAACATCCTGTTTGCGGCGCCGTTCGCCGACGATGCGGCGATGCTGCGTGCCGCGGAGATTGCCGGCGTGACCGAGTTTGTCCACCCCTCCGCGCAGGGCTTCGATATGCATATCGGGGAGCGCGGCGAAGGCCTGTCGGGCGGACAGCGCCAGTGCGTGGCCATGGCGCGCTCGCTGCTGCTCGAGCCGCCGGTGCTGATCATGGATGAGCCCACGAACTCGCTCGACAACCGCTCGGAGGAAAACTTCAAGGCCAAGCTCGAGAAAGCCCTTCCGGGCAAGACATTCATGCTCGTCACGCACCGCGCGTCCCTGCTGACGCTGGCGCCGCGCCTGATTGTGCTCGATAATGGAAAAATAGTGGCGGACGGGCCCAAGGAGCAGGTCCTTCAGGCCCTGTCCGGCGGCAAGGTCAGTGTCGCGAAACGAGGGTAAAGCCGCGCCGGCGGGCGAGCTTTCACCAAGCAGCGATCTGCGGGAGCGGTTGCGGGCGTTGGCGAGGAAGCTGTTTTCGCGGACTGGAGCCTGAAACATGTCAGAAGCCCTCGAGCGGCGAGAAGATATCGATTACATGGGCGAGACCGCCGCGGCGGCGCTGCAGGGTCCTCCGCGGTACGCGCATTTCCTGCTCTGGGGCGCGCTCGCCTTCGTGATCGCGTTCATCGTCTGGGCGGGGTACGCCAACATCGGGGAAACGACGGTCGGCGACGGGAAGGTCATTCCCTCGAGCCAGATCCAGGTGGTGCAGAACCTCGAAGGCGGGATCGTCTCCGACATCAAGATTAAGGTCGGCGACGTGGTGCGCAAGAACCAGGTCCTGATGCTGATCGACGATACGCGCTATGCCTCCTCGTTCCAGGAAAACAAGGCGAAGAACGACGCATTGACCGCGAAGATCGCCCGCCTGACCGCAGAAGTCTCGGGGAAAAATTTCGAGCTGCCGCAGAAATTCGTGCGGGACAATCCAGACCTCGCGGAACGCGAGCTGACGCTGTATCGCTCGCGGCAGGCCGAATTCAACGCCAATACCGCCGCGTTCCGGCAGCAGATCGATCAGCGCGCCGGGGAGCTGAAGGAAAAGCGCGGGCGGCTCAAGCAGATCGAGATCAGCCTGGAGCTGCTCAACAGGGAGCTGGCGATGTCGCGGCCGCTGGTCAAGGCGGGCGCGATGTCGGAAGTCGAACTGCTGCGCCTGGAACGCCAGCAGAACGATCTGCAGGGCGAGCTGGATTCGACCAAGATCACGATCCCCCGGCTGGATGCGGCCATTTCCGAGGCGCGAAGCAAGCTCGACAGCTACGTCGCGAAGTTCCGCAACGACGCGCTCGCGGAACTGAACCAGGTTCGCGCCGAGCAGGAAGGCACCTCGGCGACCGGGGTTGCGCTCAAGGATCGCGTCGAGCGCGCCGTCGTTCGTTCGCCGGTCAACGGCACCGTGAAATCGGTGAAGATCACCACCGTGGGCGGCGTCGTGCAGCCCGGGTTCGAACTTCTGGAGATCGTGCCCCTGGAGGACAGCCTGCTGGTCGAGGCGCGCGTCAAGCCGCGGGATATCGCGTTTCTGCGCCCGGGGCAGGACGCCCTGGTGAAGATCACGGCGTACGACTTTTCGATCTACGGCGGCTTTCCCGCGAAGCTCGAACAAATCGGTGCGGATACGATCACCGACGAGAAAGCAGGGAAGAGCGAGAGCTACTACGTCGTTCGCGTGCGAACGACCAGTACGGTACCGGCGCGGCGCGACAAGCCGCTGGCGATCATTCCCGGAATGACCGCGACGGTCCACATTCAGACCGGCGAGAAGACGTTCCTGCAATACCTGCTCAAGCCCATCATCAAGACCAAAGAGATGGCGTTCCGGGAACGTTGAGCCCCGGCGCGCAAGCGGACTCGCAACAGGGAATCAGTGCGCGCGACCCATGCCGATCCTGATCGCAACCCTCGACCCTGATCTGGAGAATCGCTGCCGCCGGGCCGCGAGTGCCGAGCACGAGCTCGAGGTTGCGAACAGCGTCGAGGCCGTGACGGAGCGGATCCTGGCGCGGGCGCCCAACGCAATCCTGCTCGACTCCGAATTGCTGGAGCGGCCGATCGAGCGCCAGGTCGCTGAAATCGTCGGGCTGTCCGGAGCCGGGCGCGTGATCGTGCTGACGCCGGTCTTCGCCGAGGACGAGGAGATCGCGCTCCTGAAGGCGGGGGCCAAGGGATGTTGCCGGCGCGGAATCGACCCGGAGTCGCTGCAGCAGGTGCTGAACGTGACATCGAACGGCGGCGTATGGGTCACGCGCAGCCTGTTGCCGCGGCTGGTGACCGAACTGCGGAACTACGTGCAGGCCCACCGCAAACCGGTCGAGAAACCCGCGACCGCGGCGCTAAGCGAATTGACGCAGCGCGAAAGGGACATCGTGCGGCTGATCGTCGAGGGGGCGAGCAACAAGGAAGTGGCATCCGCCCTTGCGATCTCGGAACGCACCGTAAAGGGGCATTTGTCAAATGTCTTTCAAAAACTTGGGGTTTCCGACCGTCTGAAGCTGGTGCTTTATGTTCGCGAGGGCAAACCTGCCGGATCGGCGGGCAACCCCAAAGCGTGAAATATTCCACGCATGATTGCCGGCAATCCTTTCCAGCGGCCTTCCTTTCCGTTAGGATTGAAACACTTAGGGAAGCACTGTTGCACCTTTGCGACAGCGATCTGAAAGTTCGGCCAGCGTTTCCAATAACTGATTTACGACAAGCGCTTAAGTCGATATTCTGACAAGAAAGTTTAGCTCGGGTTAGAGCGTCCGGGGGGATGCCCCTCGTGCGAAACAATGGGGTGAATAAATGGTGAAGCTCGCGGTAAGAGGGACGGTAGCAGCGGTGGCACTTGCATTCAGCGGGATCGCCGCGGCCGAGACGCTCAAGGAGATCGTGACTTTTGCAATCGAAACTCACCCGCAGGTTCTCAGCGCGGTACGAAAGAAAGACGCGGCCGATTCCGCGATCGACGCGGCAAAGGGCGGCTACTACCCGCGGATCGATTACCTGTATGGAACCGGCCGAGAGCACAGCAAAAACTCCTCGACTGAACT